>Ga0210024_1003660_pt1 | contig 12505 bp, 13 predicted proteins | sample CryGeymeta201525_FD_183988 | JGI IMG/M metagenome (GOLD analysis project Ga0210024, IMG submission 183988) | Groundwater microbial communities from Crystal Geyser aquifers in Utah, USA - Crystal Geyser metaG 2015-25 (SPAdes) (version 2) | ecosystem: Environmental > Aquatic > Deep subsurface >... | reverse complement strand
GTGGTTGAAGCAGCGATGATAGCTAAGTTGATAGCGCGCACATAATCCGCATCCCTGACCCGTAAAGAGATAAGGGCGGCCACCACACCGATTACCATATCCGGGAAGGCAGTTCCAAACGCTTGGAGAAGTCCACCGGCCAATTTTGTTCTATCTTTTAGAACATCCGTGGTCTCCTCGATTACTTTTGCCGTGCCACGGAAAACATAACCGATGCCAATCCCAAAGATGAGCGCAATAGCCGCGGCCTGTAACCACCGGGTCTCGGCGCCTTCCAGAATTCGGTCTACAACCAGAAAGCGTAAACCTAAAGCTAAGGCTATGTAAATGACAATCCTAAAAAATTGGTTTTTGAACTGCATAAAAAATGGCTACTTTATCAAATTATCAACGCTCGCGTCAAAGGCTTTCACCGCCCCTAAAAGCGATGGAGAACCAACTACAAATAGTTTATTAATCAGCATCTCGGCAAAATTAAAAACCGGCATCTCAAAACCCGTTATTCTTGGAATCGAGCTTACCAAAAGAAAACTATTGTTTGGTAATAATCTCCTCTAAAAGCTGGATCGCCTTTGTCATTTGCTGGGAGATCTGCTTAAGTATTTCTAAAAGCTGCTTTAATTCAAACGCAGGGGGTGTCACCTTTCCCTCAATTGTGAAGGGATTGTCGCTCTCATCCCAGCTGACATTCGGGGAGGGCCAAATTTCCGGCCTGACGGCCTTTTCGCCTTTTTCGTACAAATACATTGGAACTATGCCCTGACCGACAGTAATTCTAATTACGTAATCAGAGCCGTTGGCAATGTCGCTGTCAATCTTCCAGGAATAAAAACCATCAAAAAGATTAACCGTGGCTAAATGTTTGACGAAAACCGAAATAGGTAAACAGGGCGCTTTAATGCAAATGATGTCTTGCCTCTTGAACAAATCAATCGATGCCTTTTGCCAAATTGGCGGCATAATCGTTTCTCCCTGTTTTAAGATTTCTCGGTCTGGCTTAATCACTTCCCATTTGATTGTCTGAATCCGGTCTCTGTCCCATTTTTCTCCGCCATTGGGAGAAGAAACTCTAACCCGGTAATCTCTGGGGAAAATGCATCTTACGGTATCGTCGTCAACGACTCCGGTTTCCGGCAAACTGCATCTTGTCTGAACTTTTTGAATCGCTTTTTGGGTCATTGGTCCAAAATATCCGGTAGTCAAGCCCTCGGGATAAATTGCTGCATCCTGTTTTAAGACTTCCTGTAAGGACTTGACTTGTTCGCTTCGGCTGCCGACTTTCAAGCCAGAAAAATCATCTGCTAAGGCGTACTGACATCCGAAAGCAAAGACAAAAAATATGCTGAGAAAAAATAAAGTTTTTTTCATAATTTATCTTTTTGTCTAATTATAACTAATCGGCCTTTAGTCGTTCATTATACCGCAAACTAAATATTGCGGCAAGCTATTTTTGTCACAGATTTTTCTATAATAGTAGAAGCGGATTTACGCGGAGAAAATTGTTCAACATTCTAAAAATATATGGCAGGTCCAAAAAATAGTAATGGGTTGACGCCAAGCAACCAGATTTTTAAACCAACACAAATCGGTTTTTTTGATATTGCCAAACACGAGATAACGGAGCCAATGATTATACTTTTATTAGTTGTTGGATTTTTTTACAGCATCTGGGGGAAACTTGAAGATGCTGTAACAATTTTTGTAGTAATTTCTTTGTTAGTTTTGGCAGAAGTTTATAATGAATTTCGAGCCAAAAACCGCTTTGCAATTAGCGATGAAATCTCTGGCCGGGAAATTAGTCTATCTCGCGCTTTTTTTCTCTGTCCTTATTCCCGCCATAGGAATTTTGCGGGGACAAGATTTCAAGACAATGGTCTTGATCGGCCTTTCCCTTTCTTTTGCCACCATCCCTGAAGAACTGCCGATTGTAATTACCATGGTTTTGGGACTGGGCGCTTATACTCTTTCCAAAAATAAATTTCCCGTCAAAAGAATCAAGGTCGCTGAGACATTGGGCAACGCTACCGTCATTGTCACCGATAAAACGGGAACCATTACCGAAAGCCAAATGAAGATTGTTTCCCTTTACCCCCACACCTATTTAGGTGTGGGGGTTTATCCCGACAACAAAAAAGAGATTATTGAAAAAGCACTTTGTTCTATTCCTCAATATTCTTTATCGCCTATGGAGCAGGAAATTAAAAATAAAGCTATGGAATTGAAGATGGCTCAGGTGTGTCCAAAAGTAATTCGCCAAAGAGGCAGAGGAAGTTGTTTTGGCGGATGATAACTATGTCACCATCACTCAGGGCATTTTTGAAGGCAGGAAGTTTTTTGATAATTTACAAAAAGGAATTAAATATTATCTCTCTGTCAAAGTTGCTCTGATATTAACCTTTCTTCTTCCCGTCCTTTTAGGTATTCCCATGCCGTTTGCTCCAATCCAGATAATTCTTTTGGAATTATTTATGGATTTGGCGGCATCGGCTGGCTTCGTCACCGAACCAAAAGAGAAAGATATTTATTCTCGGCCCCCGCGCAATCCCAAAGAAAGCGTATTTAACATTCGGGCAATTAAAGACATTCTGGTTAAAGGGGTTGTCTTATTTGTCGCGGTAACTTCTGTTTATTTTTATGCCCGCTGGCAAAATTTAAACCTTATCCAATCCCAAACCTTTGCTTTTGCGGCTTGGATTTTTGGCTGCATCGTTTTAGCTTTTATTTCTCGTTCAGACAAAGAATCGATTTTTTCTTTAGGAATATTTACTAATAAAATCATTAACCTCTGGGCGGTTGCGGCAATTACTTTCCTTGTTTTAAGAATCTATCTTCCATTTTTAAACGAGAGATTTAATCTTATATCAATTAATTTTATTCAATTAGTATTTATTGCCTTAGCTGAGATGTGTATTATTGGTTCATTAGAGATAAGAAAAATGTTTACCCTATTAAATTTAAAATTATTTAACAGGGTTTAGCTTCAACAAAAGCAAAAAATAATCTATGGCGATTGCTTAACCAGGTTATCATATGAACCGGTACACCGACTTTTTTTTGCCTAAAATTTGTGCTATTTTATAGATAGGATGATGTTAGACGAATTAAAAGAGAAGAAAGTCCTAATCCTAGGATTAGGAAGAGAAGGGATAGATAGTTTTAAATTTTTGAGGAAAATTTTCCCTAAAAAAGTTTTGGGAGTAGGGGATAGGTTAGAAATTAAAAATTTAAAATTAAAAATTAAAAATTTGATTAAAAAAGATAAAAAAGTCAAGCTTCACTTAGGAAAAGATTACCTTAGAGCTTTAAAAGATTATGATGTGATAATTAAGTCGCCGGGGGTTCCCGCCAAAATTTTGCGAAAATTTAGGCGGGCAAGCCAAGTTATTACATCGCAGACCGAAATTTTCTTTGAAAATTGCCCGGGAAAGATTGTTGGCGTCACCGGCACTAAGGGGAAAAGTACTACTGCTTCTTTAATTTATCAAATTTTAAAAACTGCCGGATTAAAAGCCCATTTAATTGGCAATATTGGGAAGCCGGTTTTGAATCTTTTGTTTTCGTCCACACCAAACGATATTTACGTTTATGAGTTATCAAGCCATCAGCTATTTAATCTCAAACCTGCCTGCCCTGCCTACCGGACAGGCAGGCGGCAGGCAGGAAATCGCCCCCATATTGCTGTCTTTTTGAATATTTACCCTGAACATTTAGATTACTACAAAAATTTCGAAGAATATACTTTGGCAAAAGCCAATATTACAAAATACCAAACAAAAAATGATTATTTAGTGTTTAATACTCAAGGTAGATTAATCAAAAAATTTGCCAAAAAATCGAAGGCAAAAAAGATTCCAATAAAAGGGAAATATTATGACTTAGATAGAACATCAGCAAAAGCAGTGGGAAAAATTTTTGGAATTCCAGAAAAGACAATTGAAGAAGCAATAAAAAAATTTAAACCCCTGCCCCACAGATTAGAATTAGTCGGAACTTTCAAAGGAATTACTTTTTATAACGACGCCTTGGCGACAATTCCGGAAGCTACCATTGCCGCTTTAGATACCTTGGGAGATAGCGTAGAAACTATATTTTTAGGTGGGTTTGATAGGGGATTAGACTTTAAGAATTTGGCTAAAAGAATTTTAAAAAGTAAAATAAAAAATTTAATTTTGTTTCCAACGACCGGAGAAAAAATCTGGAGGGCAATAATTTCTTTAAAAAAAGAAAATCAATTTAAAGCTTTCTTAGTCCAAAGGGCGAAGAGAACTTCGTTCTCTTCTTCCACCTCGCCCCACTGCAGTGGGGCTCAGTATATGAAAGATGCGGTGAAATTAGCTTATCAATATACAAAAAGGGGGCGAATTTGTCTCCTTTCTTGTGCCGCGCCAAGTTTCAGTATCTTTAAAGATTATAAAGAAAAAGGAAATTTATTTAAAATATATGTCAAGAAATATGGTAAGGAGTAGCGGTCAGCCTGACTATATCTTTATTTTTATCGTCGTTTGCTTGATATTACTCGGGGGATTAATTTTGGTTAGTGTTTCTCTGCCAATTTCTCAAGAGAAATTTGGATCCTCTTTTTATTATTTAAATCATCAGATAATTTTTGGATTGTTGCCCGGTCTCATTTTAGCCTTTTCGGCTTTTAAAATTAAACTGGTGAGCTTTAAGAAGTGGGCGCCTATTTTCCTTTTGATAAACCTGATATTTTTGGGGATGGTTTTCTTGCCGCACTTGGGTATTAGTTTTAGGGGATCAGCCAGGTGGATAAATCTGGGACCAATTTCTTTCCAGCCTTCAGAATTTTTAAAATTAAGTTTTATTTTGTATCTGTCTAGTTGGCTGGCAAGCCGAACCGAGAAAAAATTTACCCACACCACCAAAAAATTGGCGTGGGGGTTTAGTCAGACTTTTTTTGCTTTTTTAGCAGTTATTGGAATAACGGGAATCTTTTTAATTTTTCAGCCGGATATCAGCACCCTGCTCGTAATTATTTTAGTTGCTACCCTTATGTATTTTTTAGCTAAAACTCCTTTGTGGCATAGTATTTTGCTCATCTTTATGATAATTTTGGCATTTTTAGTTTTGATAAAAATTGCTCCTTATCGATTTAATCGAATTTTGGTTTTTTTAAACCCAGAGTTAGATCCGATGGGAATAGGGTACCAGATAAAACATGCTTTAATTGCTATTGGGTCTGGAGGAATTTTTGGTTCGGGATTAGGGCTTTCACTTCAAAAATTTGGATTTTTACCCCACTCGATTTCCGACTCGATTTTTGCGATTTTCGCTGAAGAAACTGGATTTTTGGGCAGTTTGGTTTTGGTTTTACTTTATTTAGTATTTTTTTGGCGAGGGTTAAAAATCGGCAAACAAACCGGAGATAATTTTTCTAAATTTTGTGCTTTTGGAACTACTTTCTGGATTACTCTCCAGGCTTTTGTTAATATTGGTTCAATGATTGGAATTTTACCTCTGACCGGAATTCCCTTACCATTTATCAGTTATGGAGGTTCGGCTTTAATTTCTGAGCTAATTGGAGTAGGAATATTATTTAATATTTCAAGACAAACATGAAAATTTTATTTACCGGTGGAGGTACCGGAGGTCACATTTTTCCAATAGTTGCTATATCAAGAGAGATAAGAAAAATTTGCCCTGAGAAAAAAATAGAATTTTTTTACATTGGGCCGAAAGATGAGTTCGGGGAAATTTTCCTTTCCCAAGAAGGAATAAAAGTAAAGAAAATTCTGGCAGGAAAAATCCGGAGATATTTTGATGCAAAGAGTTTTTTTGAAAATTTAACTGATCTCCTGTTTAAAATTCCGATTGGAATCCTCCAGTCTTTTTTCCATATTTTCGTTTTGGCCCCCGATTTAATTTTCTCAAAAGGTGGTTTTGGTTCAATTCCCGCAACCATCGCTGGTAAACTCCTGGGGGTACCAATATTTCTACACGAATCAGATGCGATTCCAGGAATGGCTAATAGATTTTTGGCTAGATTTTCTTTGGAAATTTTTGTCTCTTTCCCCAAAACCCCATATTTTCTGGAAGAAAAAATGATTTTAGTGGGAAATCCAATTAGACAAGAAATTTTAGGGGGTGAAGGCAAAGAGGCTAAAACTTTTTTTAAGTTGAGTGGGGGGAAACCTGTTATTTTGATTTTGGGCGGCTCTCAGGGAGCCCAAAGAATAAATGATAAAATTTTGGAAATTTTGCCAGAGATTTTAAAAGATTTTGAATTAATCCATCAATGCGGAGAAAAAAACTATGAGGAGGTAATAGCTGAAGAAAAAATTACGATAACTAAAGATTTAGAAAAATATTATCATCTCTTCCCCTTTTTAAAAGAAGAGGAACTGAAAAAAGCCTGTGCGATTTGTGATTTAATCATCTCCAGAGCAGGGGCCGGAACCATTTTTGAAATAGCCGCCTTGGGGAAACCGTCTATTTTAATTCCCCTGCCAGAGGCCGCTCAAAATCACCAATTAAAAAATGCCTATAGCTTTGCTGCCGGAGGCGCTGCTTTAATTTTAGAAGAAGAGAATTTCACTCCTCATTTCTTTTTAGAAAAATTAAAATATCTATTTGCCCATCCCGAAGAATTAGAAAAAATGGGTCGGGCGACTAAAGAATTCTCTAGACCTGAGGCAACTAGAATTATCGCTGGATATATAGTAGATTATTTGACTAAATGAAAAATTTGTTTCAAAATGAAAATTGATGGATCCTGAGGAATTTGAATTTGTTAAGCAACGTAGGGGCGAGATGAGTTTTAAACTCATCGAGCCGGGGGAAATCAGGGTAAGGATTGCCCCTTCCCCGACTGGTTTTTTACACATTGGTACAGCCAGAGCCGCTCTTTTTAATTATCTTTTTGCCAAAAAATACGAGGGTGGTTTTATTTTGAGGATTGAGGACACCGACCCTGAAAGATCAAAACCCGAATATGAAAAAGATATTCTTGAAAATCTCAAGTGGTTGGGGATTGAGTGGTCAGAAGGCCCGGATATTGACGGCCCTTACGGACCTTATCGCCAGAGTGAAAAAAAAGAAATTTATAAAAAATACTTAAAAAGATTATTAGAAGAGAACAAAGCCTATTACTGTTTCTGTTCGGAGGAAGAATTGGAAGCCCAAAGGCAATATCAATTATCGATTGGGGAGGCGCCTCGTTATTCGGGAAAATGCGCCACCTTACCAAAAGAAGTGGTTGATAAATATCTAACCGAAGGAAAAAAATCCGTAATAAGATTTAGAATTCCAGGAAAGAAAGTCGAGTTTGAAGATTTAATCAGGGGTAAAATAGAAATTGACACCTCTTTAATGGGAGATATTGTCATTGCCAAAGATTTTTCTGCACCCTTATATAACTTTGCCTGTGTTATCGATGATTATGAGATGAAAATTTCGCATGTGATCAGGGGGGAAGATCACATTTCTAACACCCCAAAACAAATTTTGTTGCAGGAAGCCTTAGGTTTTGCAAATAAACTAAAATATGCTCATTTACCTTTAATCTTGGGTCCGGACAGGACAAAACTTTCAAAAAGACACGGAGCAACATCGGTTTCAGAATACAAAAGACAAGGTTATCTACCGGAAACTTTAATTAATTTTATAGCATTTTTGGGTTGGAATCCGGGCACTGAGCTCAAAGAAGATAAATCTTCTTTTCGCCACTTCGCTGGCGCTCGTGAAAGAGAAATTTATTCTATGGCATCATTGAGCAAAGAATTTGCCTTAGAAAGAATTCAAAAGGGAGGGGCAATTTTCAATATTAAAAGATTGGATTTTTTAAATGGATTTTATATTAGACAAAAATCTATCGAGAAATTAACCGAGCTTTGTCTTCCTTATTTGATTGAAGCCGGATTAATAACTCCTATTTTAAAAGAAGTAGAATCCCCCCCAGCTTACGGGGCAAGAGAAATTGTCCAAAAATACAAAATCTCTGAAACCGGAGAAGAAATAAGTTTAGATTTTATTCAAAAAATTGTTTCCATTTATCAAGAGAGATTAAAAAAATTATCTGAAATTTCAGAATTGACCGATTTTTTCTTCAAAGCTCAACCGAAATATAATAAGAGTTTATTAAAGTGGGGTGAAATGTCAGATAAAGAAATAAGGCATTCTCTTGACAAATCAGAAAAAATATTGTCTAAAATAAAAGATGGAGATTGGGCTAAAGAAGATTTGGAACGTTTAATATTACCAGAGGCAGAAAAATTTGCGGAAGAGATATCGAAAAAAATAGGCTTGCCCGCCGAAGCTGGAGCTAAAGCGGGGGATAGGGGATATCTTTTATGGCCCCTGAGAGTGGCTTTAACAGGTAAAGCGACATCGGCCGGTCCTTTTGAAATTGCTGAGATTTTAGGAAGAGAAAAAATAATTAAAAGAATTAGAGAAGCAAAAAGATTACTTTAAAAAATACGTGAATTATATGCGAATATTTAAAATCACATCAATTTTGATAATATCGGGACTTTTATTACCAATTTTTTCTTTTGCTCAAAATCAACCAATAACCCCACCGAAAACTTTGGAAGAAGCCAAAGAAATAGGGGAGAAAGCGCTTGAGGTTAGTAAAACAAAATTACCGGGAATTATTGAGAAAATTTGGAAAGAAGAAGTTTTGCCTGTTTGGCAAAAGATGTATGAGTGGTTCAACATTAATATCTGGCCAAAAATAGAAAGTTGGTTTAAAAAAGAAGTTCAGCTTCGAGCAAAAGAAGAAATTGAAAAGAGAAAACCAATAATCAAAGAGGAATTCAAAAAAGAAAAAGAAGAAATGAAAGAAGAGGTACCGGAAGTTACAAAATCACTCTGGGAAAGATTTAAAGAGTTGATAAAGTGAAGTGCTAATTCGGTAGGGGAGAAATACTTTTCCCCTTGACATAGCCCTTTGGGCTATTTATTATAAATATAGAAAGGTTCGCATAATTTAACTTAAGAGTTCCTTAATATGGCTACTCTAAGAACTGACGATAAACCACTCCCCCAACATGTTTCTGATTTTTTAGATTGGTTAGAGATAGAAAAAGGATTGTCATCAAAATCACAGGAAAATTATTCTAGATTTTTAAAAAAATTTTTAGATTGGTTAAAAATTAATAAGTTAGAGAGTTTAAAACCCCACGAACTCTCTCCCGATCATATTTGGCAATATCGAGTATTTCTTTCCCGTCAGTACTTCCCCAAAACCCATAAACCCCTAAAAAAGACTACCCAAAACTACTATCTAATAGCTCTTAGATCTTTCTTAAATTATTTTGCTGAACGGGATATTTTATCTTTGCCAGCTGAAAAAATAAAATTAGCAAAAGATAAAAGTGACCGCGAAGTTCGTTTTTTAAATATTGAACAATTAGAAAAATTATTATCAGCTCCGAACGTTTCGACAACTACAGGCTTAAGAGATAGAGCTATCGTAGAAACTTTTTTCTCTACAGGTATGCGGATAGCCGAATTGGTGGCTCTTAATAGAGAACAAATAAAAATAAAACCGTTGATGGAAGAATTAGAATTGAGTATTATCGGCAAAGGAAGCAGAATCCGAACCGTTTACTTTTCGAAGAGATCATTGTATTGGTTACAAAAATATCTAGAAACTCGTAAAGATAAAGAAAAAGCATTATTTATAAATTATCGAAGTAAAAAAAATACATCTCTTAGATTAACACCTCGCTCGATTGAAAAAATGATAAAAAAATATGCAGTTCTGTCGGGAATTCCTCTAACAACTACTCCTCATGTATTAAGACATACTTTTGCTACTGACCTACTTAATCAGGGCGTTGATTTAAGAACTATTCAGGAATTTTTGGGCCATAAAAATATCGCTGCAACTCAAATATACGCCCACGTAACAAATAAAAGATTACGGGAAATTCACCAAAAGTTCCATAGCGGTAAAAATTTAAAAGTATGAGTAATATTCAAGAAAATAAATATCCAGCTTGGCACGAAGTTGAAAAACAAATTCAGGAAGAAATTAATTGGCTTCGTCAATCAATAGAAACTTTTTCAAAGGAAGAAAAATACGCATCGATAGGCTGTCGAGAATGTTTAATGAGGCGAATTAGTGTTTTGATTGTTTCTGGAGCAGTTAAGGCTACGGAAATTAATAAAAGTCCGAAATTGCAAAGTTTTTGGACGGAAAACAATCAAGATAATTCAAGAAAGGGTTACCATGGGTCAGAATGGCATAGAAAAACAATGGAGAACGTAGAAAAGCATTTCCGTGATCAAGGTTGCGAAGTAGTTCGCGAACCAACCATACAGTGGGGTCGAGCTGATTTGGGAGTCTATAAGCAAGGGGAAAAAGATCTATTTATTGAAATAGGCACAACTTCTTTATTTAAACTCTATATAAATTTAAAACGAATGAAGAATTTCATTTATTTGATAGTGCCCAGGGATGATTATTTAATTGAGTTTATTAAAGATTAATATATTGATAATATGCCAAAATCAGATAAACTAATTATAAAACATATCCCCGACTTTTTGGATTATTGTGAAGTTGAAAAAGGATTAGCCAATCGAACTCAAGAGGATTATCAACACTACCTTAAGAAGTTCATTCTTTGGCTCAAGAATAACAAAAAAGAAGGCCTTCTCCCTCATGAACTGACCCCGGACGATATTTGGGCTTACCGTTTATATTTATCTCGTTATACAAACGAAAAAGGCCATTCTTTAAAGAAGATTACCCAGAACTACTATTTAATCGCTCTAAGAGCTCTTCTGGGCTACTTTACGGCCAAAGATATAGTTTCTCGTTACCGGCCGACAAAATAACCCTCCCAAAGGACGCTAGGACCGAAAAAACGGTAAAATTCCTTAATCTGGAGCAAGTTGAGCAACTTTTACTAGCTCCTGATACAAAAAACCCAATTGGCTTAAGAGATAGGGCTATTCTGGAAACTCTTTTCTCAACCGGGCTAAGAATAGCTGAATTAATTGCCTTAAACTGGGAGCAATTTGTTAATATAAAAAATAAAAAGGATTTGGAATTGGGTATTATTGGTAAGGGTAGCTACCCAAGAACAGTTTATTTTTCAGAAAGGGCTTTATCTTGGATTAAAAAATATTTAGAAAGCCGGAATGATAAGGAAAAGGCTCTCTTTATCCATTTTAGAGCTAAAAAAGGTGTTGAGGGCCGTTTGATTACAAGATCACTCGAAAGAATTGTCAAAAAATATGCCATTTTAGCCGGAGTTCCTATTTTCACTACTCCTCATACGCTTAGGCACTCGATGGCAACCGATTTATTGACTCAGGGCGTTGATTTAAGAACTATTCAGGAATTTTTGGGTCATCGAAGCATAACCAGTACTCAGATCTATACTCACGTCACAAATAAAAGATTGCGAGATATTCATAGACAATTTCATAGTGGAAAACTACTAAAAGATTAAAATAAAAAACCGTTAGTTTTTCTAACAGCTTTTTTAGGCGATGAACTTTGTTCATCTTCACGCACGAGCTCGTTAGAGCGAGTAAGAAAGAATTTTAATTCTTTCGGCTTCGCTAACGTTCACGTAATCAATTAATAAATGTCGCACAATATTAATCTGGTAATAAAATAATAATTATTTTCCGAATCTTCTTTGGCGACGGCTGTATTCTCGAAGGGCTAAATCTAAATCTTTTTCGGTGAAATCTGGCCAATATTCTTTAGAAAAATAAAACTCAGAATAGGCTGACTGCCATAATAAAAAATTGGAAAGGCGCTGCTCTTTGCCGGTTCTAATGATTAGATCAACATCAGAGGTCCAGAGATTCTCTTTAATTGCATCTTCGTTAATTTTTCCTAAGGGAATTTTCTTTTCAATTATATTTTTTATTGCTTGCAAAATTTCTGCCCTTCCTCCATAACTTAGAGCGAAATTTAAAACCATTTCTTCATTATTTTTTGTCAATTCCTCAGCTTTGGCAATTGCTTTCTTGAGAAAAATTGGTAACTTTTCTCTCTGACCAATTACTCTAATTCTCACTCCCGCTTTATGAAGTTCTTCTAGATTATTATTGATGGATGATTGGGCTAATTTCATTAAGAGATTAACCTCTATTTTTGTTCTCTTCCAATTCTCAATTGAAAAAACAAATAAAGTCAAAGTCTTTATTCCCTTTTTCTTGCACCACTTTATTACATTTTTTACTACTTCCAAGCCTCTTTTATGACCTTCAAAAGGTGCCAATCCCCTTTCTTTTGCCCACCTTCGATTTCCGTCAAGAATGATACCCAAATGATTTGGAAATTTTAAAGAAGAATGAATCATATTTTTTTCATATAATACAATTTCTACGGCCGTAGAAATTGTGCTATCGACAAAATTTTAAAAAGTAATGTAATTTTTCCGCTCAAATTAAAAAGTCTCCTTCAATCCTGATTTCTTTTGGTAATATACAGGGGAAATTAAAACCAAAAAAATAAACCGAAATTTTTGCCATTTTTGATGAAATAATTTTGGGTAAGAAAAATTTTTTCATTTCTTTT
>Ga0210024_1003649_pt1 | contig 12531 bp, 10 predicted proteins | sample CryGeymeta201525_FD_183988 | JGI IMG/M metagenome (GOLD analysis project Ga0210024, IMG submission 183988) | Groundwater microbial communities from Crystal Geyser aquifers in Utah, USA - Crystal Geyser metaG 2015-25 (SPAdes) (version 2) | ecosystem: Environmental > Aquatic > Deep subsurface >... | reverse complement strand
CCGACTTCCGATCGACTCTCGTCTCTCGCGCTGCGCTGTTTGGCGCGGCGGGGGGAAACTACATTTCCATCCACCCACGTCAATACCTTTCGAAACGTTTTTTAGAGAAATTCGTAGGTTTGTCATAGGGCATTGAAAATCAGTGATCGATTTGCCTGCATACTGGGTAGCATCTGCCAGAAATTGATTAAGATTCTAAAATCATTTCCGTGAAATCTCAGATTTTGAGGTCGGAGGAGGGCCAAATGGTGGCACTTCCGCCCCATTCCAAGGCCTCACGCGGGAGCACTTCGCAAATCTGCTGACCACCGCTACCATCTTTCCGTCCGCCAGCCTAATCTCCCCCATCTTGGCCATCCAAAGGCAGCCCCATCTTGGCGGCGCGCTCGGACCAGAGCTTCCGGGCTAGGACCTGGAGATCCGCCACTTTATCCTGCTCATCGACGATCTCCACACCGACGATCGTCTCAAGAACATCCTCCAAGGTCACTAGTCCGACGTTGGTTCCATACTCGTCGTGAACGAGCAACAAGTGAGTCCCCTCCCCCAGAAACCGCCGAAAGAGGCCGTCAACCCCTACCTGCTGGGGCACGGCATCCAAGGGCCTCATGACGCTTTCAAGAGGCGCATCGCCATCCTTCAAGCAGGCCTGCAAGCCATCGGATTTCAAGACGAAGCCCTGAACATCGTCCCGATTGGCACCGTAAACCGGGATCCGGGAAAAGGGTTTCCCATCAATTTTGTTGGCAAATTCTCGAAGCGAAATCGACTGCGGCAGCATGAAGATGACCGGTCGCGGCGTCATGATATCGGACACCCGGACGTCGCCCAGTTGAAGAATATTCCGAACGATAGCACCCTCTTCAGAATTCAAAACTCCTTCTTGTTCGCCCAAACGCGCTACTGCTAGAAGTTCCTCACGGTGCATCGGCTTTTCGTTGGCCTTACCAAAAGTGATCAGCCGGGTAACCTGCCGGCAAAGCCAGACCAAAGGATAGAGGACGATTTCCATCTTCGGCAAAAGCCACGCGGTTCCCGGAGCAAAGAACAGCGCATAGCGGGCACCCAGCGTCTTCGGAATGATCTCGGTGAAAACGAGGATCGCTAGGGTGAGCACTCCGGCGAAGTAGGCTTCCGCGCCGTTTCCAAATAGCCGCGCATACTGAGCGCCAGCTCCCGCAGCACCCATCGTGTGGGCCACGGTGTTGAGCGTCAGGATCGCGGAAAGCGGACGATCGATATCAGACTTAAGCTGCTCCATCGCCACTGCCCACTTGGCGCCGTTCTGCTTCGCCGTTTGCACCCCAGTGGGCGTGATCGTCAGCAAGGTGGCCTCGAGCAGGGAGCATAGGAATGAGAATCCGAGAGCGACGAGGACGTAGGTGATCAGCAATGCCATTTTCTTAACTCGCAGACTCTCTCCACAAATCCCCCGAGGTCAATTAGACAGTTCGGGGTGGTTTTCCAATCGGTAGCCTGCATCCTGACGAGGTGCTTCTCCGCCTCCTCCAACGAACCGGCCGCTACCGCAGCCGCGCGGTCTTGGTTTTCGTTCTCGCAGTGATCGGCACCGCGTTGGTGCTGGTGCTTCCAGCCATCGCCAAGGAATTCACTGACGTAGTGATCGGAGAAAAACGGCGTGATCGGGTCATCCAAACCACACTAATAGGCTTGGGCGCGATCGTTCTGCGGCAAATCCTTCTATCTCTTCGCTCTCTAGCAGCTCAGTCGCTCGAGGCCCGCTTGGTTCACGACCTGCGCGTTGAACTCTACGATAAACTCCAACGCCTTCCCGTTCGCTGGTTCGACAAAAACGCATCGGGTGAAGTGATGAGCCGTGTTGCCGATGATGTTCCCGCCATGGACCGTGTCATCGTCGAGGGACTCGATACCGCGCTCGCCGCGATCCTCCAGTTCACCCTGATTCTTGCCGCGCTGTTCTGGCAGGATTGGAAACTCGCGCTCGTCACCGTCGCCCCCCTTCCCATCATCAGCATCATCACCTTCTACTACTCACGCTTTGCCGGGCCCCGCTGGCGAGAAAGCAGCGAAGCCTCGGCCGCACTTCATTCCCAGCTGCACGACTCGCTCTCAGGCATTCGTCAGATCAAGGTCTACACCGATGAACCCGAGGCGCTGAATCGTTTCCAAGAAGCCAGCCATACCTCACGCCGCAAATACATGCGGGTCATGAAAGGTCAGGCCATCGTTTGGCCAGGGATCTCGATGCTCGCCGAGTGCGGCATCATCGCCATGGTTGCCTTCGGCGCTTGGCGCGTACTCAACGATGAAATCACCGAAGGGGTGCTCTTCTACTTCCTCTTCGCTTGGGGCTTCATCTTCGATCCGATTTCGAAGATCAATCCTCTCACCCAGGTCTTCAATCGCGGGCTTATTTCCGCGCAGAGGGTTTTCGAAATCCTCGATCGCCCGGAGGAAAAAAATCTCCTTGACGGCTCACGACCTCGAACTGTTAGGGGGGCAATACGATTCGAAGACGTCTCGTTTTCCTACGACGAGGATGCCCCCGCCATCGAGCATGTCAGCTTCGATGCCGCCCCCGGACAAACGGTCGCGCTTGTCGGTCCGACCGGTGCCGGAAAGTCCACGCTGCTCCATCTCCTCGCCCGCTTTTATGAACCTAACCGCGGCCAGATCCTCCTCGATGGCCAGCCGCTCGACACCCTTTCAAAAGAATGGCTGCGCGATCATACTGGCTACGTCACGCAAGAGAGCTTTCTCTTCAACACGACGCTCCGTGAAAATCTGCTTCTCGCCAAACACGGTGCCAGCGATGATGAACTCTGGAGCGTGCTCGAATCCGCCAATGCCGCCCGCTTTGTCCGCGAGCTGCCTGAGGGTCTCAATACCCTCGTCGGCGAGCGTGGCATCCGTTTTTCAGGTGGAGAAAAGCAGCGTCTCTCCATCGCCCGCGCCCTTCTCAAAAACCCGCCCATCCTGCTTCTCGACGAAGCCACTTCCGCACTCGACAATGAGACCGAGCGACTCGTGCAAGAAGCCCTTGAGCACCTTCGCTCTGAGCGCACTTCTTTCGTCATTGCCCACCGCCTTTCCACCGTCCGCTCCGCCGACCTGATCTGCGTGCTCAAGGATGGCCGACTTGCCGAGATTGGTCGCCACGACGAACTCGTCACACACGACGGGCTTTACGCGCGACTCTGCAACGCAAGCTTGCGCTGACACTTCACACGAACTTCAATCCGTCGCAACCTCCACCCTGAATCTTCGTAGCATTTAGCATTATCCGTGACAAGCCATTGCCATCCACGGCAACCTTCTCCCAGCGTCACCCGAATTGCCCATCAACTATACATGCAGACCGTCGTCCAAGTCCCATCAGACAATGAACCGAGCACGATTCGTGAAGTTGTCAGCGCCCTCAGAATGCAGAAGCTTGAAGCAAGACACGAAGCGCAAAATTGGGGCGACTGGATTTATCTCGAAGGCTGCACGACCGTGATCAGCATCGAATCGATGCGCGGCCTCACCAGCACTGCGACGATCGAGCATGGTGAAGACGAGCGCAATGATCCGACACTCGCGATCCTCGCCGCTTTCCACAAACTCGGGTGGGTTGGTATCGACGAAGACGGCGAATACCCGCTGGGCTAAGTCGGCCATTCTGCACTCCGCAGAATTAGGCCGCCTCGATCCGGCTCACGGCCCGATCGAGAAGCGCTCCAAAGATCTCGGAGCGATCAAAACGCCGCGCAAAGTGGCGCGCGTCTGCCGACAGCTTCACACGATCGTCGAGGCTCATCTCGGCAACTTGATCAAGGCATGAGCGGAGACCATCAACATCTCCCGCCACATGCTCAAGGCAATGCCCGCCACTTGCCTCAGGGATACCTCCGGTGCGTGTGGTGATCACCGGCCCAAGGCCGCCCGCCAGCATCTTCTCTGCAACAGCAATGCCAAAGGTCTCCACAAACTCCGTCTTAGGTTTGCTTGGCAGGCACCACGCAAAGCAACCATGCATCAGCGCACCTTTCTCCGAGTCGCTCACGTTGTCGAAAACCATCACATCACCGAACTCCGCCGCCATCTTCCGGATCTTGTCCTTGGCTGGACCATTGCCACAGATGATGAGCTTCTTTTTCCCCCGTAGCTTGCAGTCTTTCCATGCGGCGATCAGGTCATCGACGCCTTTGGCCGGAGCGATCCGTGAAAGAAACATCACATAGCCGTCACGCTTGAGCCCCCGCTCTTCAAGGATTGAATCCACCGTCCCGGAATTCTTTTCAATATCGATGTATGCCGTCGTATCAATCGCCGGATAGCTGATCCCCACCCGGCTCTCGAGCTGACCCGTGAAAGCCGTTCCCAAAGCATCGTCCACTTGTCGCCCCGCATCAATGATCAGGTCCTTGGTGAAGCGGCTAACCGCCACCGGATGATCGTGTTCGAGATAGTTGGAGAGAAGAATCTGAGCCGCCCCCGTGCGACCCTCCGCGAGTGCATTCCCGACGACGTTCGTGATATCCGAACCCACCGCCTCACCCACCGTGAAGACCGATGAACCTGCCCCCGACCTTCGGAAACTATTCACCGCCTGCATCACCATCAGGCCATGCGGGACAAGATAGAGATCCATCAACATTGTGCGACCTGGAAGCTTGTGCATCAGATCAACGAGATGCCCACCGATTCCGAGCGAAAGCCGTCCATCGAGCACCTTGTAATTCCCCATCGGCCGAGGTCGATCGATCGAGATTCCCGGAGAATAGGGGCTGATTGTATCGAGTGGCTTCAGGGGTAACTGACTCTCCTTCAGAGTATCAAGCGGGTAACTCACGATGTGCACATTCTCCATCCCCATTGCCACCGCAGCTTCTGCCAAATTCCGTGCCTCAGTTGAATGCCCACAGATAATCGGATCCGCACGGACAAGAAAAACGGCGTTCCGAATAGCAGCTTCTGAGTTGATGAATCGCATGGTTTTTGGGAATATTTTAGCGTGAAGAGTAATCAACTCATACGCAGTTCCCATGCCATCATGATGAAAAGCTTGGCGGCCTCTCGTGATACCCAAAGTCAGAGGGCTCATTTCCCATCTTCAAATGCAGGGTGCCACCCTTGAGAAACTCCCCGATTTTCAACCAACTACGCTTGATCGGCTGACCATTCAGAAAGGCCTCTTGGACGAAAACATTTTCATGCGAATTTCCTTCTGTACGCACCGAAAAATCCCCGCCAGAGAGATGAAAAACCGCGCTTTCAAACAAGGGGCTGCCGATCAGCATCACTGGTTGACCGCATACCGGAAAGAGCCCGCAGGCATTCCAAACATACCATGATGAAAGCCCACCCGAGTCCTCATTTCCGGGCAAACCACCCGGCCCGGTAGTGAATTGACAATCCATCACCCGCCTCACCACCCGCGCCGTGCGATCATGACGCCCGGCGTAGAGATACGCATATGGCGACTCCATATCAGGCTCGTTGTTAAGTCCCTCAAATCGAAAAACCCGCTCACCATGACTTGGCTCTGCGAAGCCGAAAAACTTGTCCAGCAGGCCGATGAAATTCCGATCGCCACCCGCCAGTTCAATCCGCGCCTGCATGTCGTGAAGAAGCCGGAACGAGTAATTCCAGTTCTCCCCCTCGTAGTAGGTCGAATCCTCCCTCAGCAGCCCGCTCTTCGAATCAAAGGCATTCCGCCAATAACCCATCAACGAAGTCGCCCGATCGTGGATCAACTGATGGCCCAGTCTTCGTGCCATCCGCGCCATGCAGAAATGCGCATACGAAATATCCAGCGTATGCGAAAGCGGATCCACCTCGTGCTTCTTCGAGTACTCGGCAAAGCGACTTTTACGACCCTTACCGCTCTGGCTCGTTTTCCAAAGCAACGAAAGCACCCGATCCCAATCCGCCTCGATCCCGCGCACCCGCGCATCCTCAAGAATCGCATGACAAAGCCCCGTCGCCTGCTTGATAAAGCGATCCGGCACGTTGTCCATCAGATAGCTCACTGGGAATCCCCCCTCACGCTCTGCGACTTCACACAGAAACTCCACAAACGCCCCCGCCCGCTCCGGCCACAGACTCATCATCAGCGGAAGCTGCGTCTTGTAGAGGTCCCACAGCGTCGAAAGATCGAAGAAAAATGGCCCGGGTTTCCCGGTGAAAGGATTCTCATCCGTGAAGTCCGCAGGCTTCAGGCAGGCATGATACAGCGCCGTCGCGAACACCTCCTGCTGCACCGCTGTGCCGCCTTCCACCTCCACCTTGGAAAGCACCTGCTCCCAAGTCTTTGCCGCCTCACCCACGCAGGCATCCCACCCCTTTGGCGTCGCCGAAAGTGCCCTCTCATCCGTTCGCAGCGAGAAGCCAAAGCTCAGCTCCATGCGTGCTCCATCTCCACCACGGAAACCAAATCCGAACTCCGGGCGGTGCTTCTGTTTCTCCAGCGTCAGCTCATAGGCGACATCTGTTAGCACCTGCTCATCCTCCCACAGCCAGGCTTCGCCGCCTTCACAGACGCAGTGAAAATGCAGTGGAATCCCCTCCATCACCACCTCACCCGAGACCGAGCCATTCGCCTCGATCCAAAGTTTCGCACCCTGCGGATAGCAGCCCATTTCATCAATAAGCAGCCCTCCCGCAGAAACATCCACCGCCACCGATGGCTCCACGCCCTCAGGAAAATCATAGCGATGCCGGACCCCGCGCTCCGCCGCCACCACTTCAAATCCGATCCCCGACTCCTCGAATTTCCCCGCGTAAAAACCCGGCCAAGCCCGCTCCTCGATGAGCCCCTGCCGATCCTCCCTCCCCGCCAATCCGTCCACACCCAACGGCGTCGTCAGCAGGTAATTGTAATACATCCGGATCCGCCCGGTGCCGCTCTGCTGAAAGTGGGCAATGCCAATCGCCTCATGCCGGCCGAAAAGCACCGGCGGTGAATCCCCACTCAGCGAAACCGCATAGCGCCCGTAGCCCGTCACATAGGCCCCCGAATACGCGCAGGCCGAGACCATGCCAAAGGGCAACGTCGCCCCTGGATGCGTATTCCCAATCGGCGGCTTCGCACACCACCAAGTCGCCGCAATGCCTTCCGGCGCAGGCAGATCAGCTTCGGCATGGCCAATAAACGGGTCGACCCGCGCGATAAAAGGCAGGTCGTCAGGGCGTTTCGTCATTCATCATCAGAGGCTTTCACCTCTCCAAGCAGCTGGCGGACCAAATCTTTAGAATCGGACCGCGCGACGCTGTCGCGCCTTAGCGAGTCCTGCCACTTCCCGGAACAGATGGGCGCGACAGCGTCGTGCGCTCCAATCCTCACTCCAACTTCTTCACCAAGTCCACAAACTCCGCCCGCTGCTCCTGCGGATCTTCCGCCAGCGTTGGCTTGGCGATCTCGATCACCTTGTCCCAGCCAAGCTCGCTCACATCCTCCATCTTCCGCAGCTTCATCCCGAAAAGCGCCGCAGCCGAGGCCATGCGGAAATCATTGCCCGCTTCTTCCCAAGCCACCGCATTCCCTCTAACAGGCGTCTCAATCAGCTGACTCTTCTCCCCTTCCGGATGCTTGTAGCGCAGCTTCAGCGTGAACCAGTCATCACTCTCCACCAACTCTTTGCGGCCTTCCGGTTTCTGATAACGTAGCTCGTCCACATCACCCACACCCGGCGCCGCCACACCGACCGGCACGATTTCATAAAATGCCGTCACCGTATGCCCGGCACCGATGTCTCCAGCATCGACCTTGTCGTTATTGAAATCCTGATTGCGCAGCACGCGGTTGGCGCAGCCGATCAGACGATACGCCTTCACCTTGCCCGGGTTGAACTCGACCTGGATCTTCACATCCTTCGCAATCGTCACCAGCGTGCCGCTCAGCTTGTCGAGAAACACGCGCTTCGCCTCGCGATCGCCATCGACGTAGAAATAGTTGCCGTTTCCATCGTTAGTCACCGCCTCCATCATCGCATCGTTGAGATTACCCGTGCCAAAGCCGAGCACGCTCAAGCTCACGCCCTTCGCGGCACGCTCTTTCACCAGCGCGACCAGCTCGCCCTGACCCGTCGTGCCGACATTGAAGTCCCCATCACTCGCCAGGATCACGCGGTTTACCCCTTCGGCCTGCATGTTTTCCAAAGCCATCTGATAGGCTCGTTTCAAGCCCGCACCGCCATTCGTCGATCCACCCGACTCAAGCTTCGCCAAAGCTGCCAGCGCCTTCGACTTGCCCTCTTGATCGAGGCGGGTTGGTGGTAAAACCACGCCTTCCGTTCCGGCATAGACCACCATCCCGACCCGATCACGCTCATCGAGTTCATCGATCAGAAGCTTCATCGCCCGCTTGAGCATCGGCAGCTTGTCCGGGCTCTGCATCGAGCCCGAGACATCGATCAGGAACACCAGGTTCGAGGCCGGACGCGCATTCTTCGCCACTTCCCGACCCTTGATCGAAACCCGGGCTAACAGGTGATCCGTTTTCCACGGACAAGTCGCCAACACCGACTGCACCCGGAACGGGCTATCGCCTTCCGGCTCGGGGTAATTGTAGTTAAAGTAATTGATGCACTCCTCGATCCGCACGGCATCCGGCTGGATATTGCGACCTTCACGGATCATCCGACGCAAGTTCGTGTAGGATGCCGTGTCGACATCGATCGAAAAGGTCGAAAGCCCATCCTCCCAAGGCGACTTCCATGGCTGATCGACAAGCGGGCCGTAATGGTCGCCAGCCCCGTTAGTAGGTTCAACGATCTTTCCGCGCAGTCTGGGCAAGCGAGCAGCCCGGTCCATCTTCCGCTTAGCAAGAGCGCCATCACTCTCGCCACCAATCCGTGATTTATCTGCGGCATCCCGTCCAAAAAACATCTCTCCGCCACCTCCGCCGCCACCACCATCTACACCGGCTCCCCATCCATCACCGAAGTCGTCCGATGCTCCAAATTCTGCGAGCGGCGCAGAGAGCGCATCAGTCGGAACCGGAATCGCACTGGGAGCTGACGTGTTGGAAGCAATCACCCTAGCCTTGCTCGCACTGGGTGCGTCAGGCAAACGGATCGGCGACGGAGTTCCTTCAAGCAACTCTTTGGGTAGCACCTCGGCTCCCCGATCTGCGGCGGCAGCTTCGGCCACCTCCATTAGGCTCACCATTCCCTCTTCCATAAGCGGCACAGCAGGAGCCATTTCATCACTACTCGGTGCAGCGACCGTGGAACCCGGGGCGATCGTATGCGCCTCAGGTCTCATCGGCCTGCTTTCCAGCTCATCATTCACCGCCAACGCCGGCGCGAAGTCCTTCTGGCGCATCAAAACCCCCCCCGCCGTCATCGCCAGCAACGCCGCAATCGATAGCGGCATCACCCGCTTCCACTTCGGCGTCTTCTGCACCTCCTCTCCATCCAGCGCAGCCTCAATGCCCGCCAGCAAAGCCTCATCGGCCTCGCGCTTCCTCGCGTGCTCCTTGAGCAAGGCATCCATCAACTGATCTTCCGCTTTCATCTCTCTTTAAAGTGTTGCTTGTTAGTTGTTGCGCGACAGACACAAGCGCAGCACTTCCCGCGCTCGCTCCAGCCGCTTTCTCAAGGCAGGTGCCTTGGTTTCCAAAATCTCCGCCGCTTCATCCGAAGTCCGGCCCTCATCGTAAATCACGCGCACCACCACAGCCATCGGCTCCGGCAGTTTGCTGCGGCACTCGGCGAGTCTTGCAAACAGATCGGAGTCGTCCGGCGAGTCTTCGAAAGGTTGCTCCAGCCGTGAAAGCGTCTCTTCATCCAACGCCACCTCCCGTTTGTATTTCCGACAGTGCTCGCGCCACTTGTTGCGAACGATCCCCCGCATCCAGGTGCCGAAATCACGACTGACATCGAATTTCCCCAAACTCTGCCACGCCGCGACGCAGGAATCCTGCACCAGATCACGGGCGGCGGCTTCAGACTTCACCAGCGCCGTGGCATACGCCACGAGGCCCAGATGATGCCCACGGATCAGGTCGGTGAATCGTTTTCGGTCCATCACGGGAAATTCGATGACTGTGGCTGCTTGCATGGCTCTTCACCCTCCATTGATCCGAGCCGACAAAACTGTGACAGGTTTTCTACAAACCCGTGACTGAGGCTTCCAGCCTCATCGTCAATTCCCCCTCGAACGGCAATGAGCCTGGAAAGCTGCCACTCCAGACTGATGGCGCTTGGACATGCGCGACTCGGTTGCTAGGCTGGGCTCGTGGCGGCGAAGAACATCGTTTACTTTGATCTGGAGACTCAGCGGAGCTTCAATGATGTGGGGGGCTCGGCCCACAAGGACAAGATGGGGATGTCGGTGGGGGTGACCTACTCAACGGATAGCGGAGCGTATAAGATCTACGGGGAGGCGCAGGTGAATGAGCTGGTCGATGAGCTGGTGAAGGCGGATTTGGTGGTGGGTTGGAACCACGTGGAATTCGATTATCCAGTGCTTCAGGGTTACACGATTTATGATCTGCCGAACCAGACAGTGAATTTGGACATGATGCTCGATTTGCAGGAGGTGCTAGGTTTTCGCCTGAAGCTTGATGCGGCGGCGGAGGGCTCGCTGGGGCAAAATAAGACGGCGGATGGACTGGATGCGCTGCGCTGGTGGCAGGAATACAAGAAGACGGGGAGCCGGGAGCCGATGATGAAAATCGCGGAATACTGCGCCTTCGATGTGAAGGTCACGAAGTGCGTCCACGAGTACGGCGTGGAGCATGGCTTGATCCGTTACAAGGACCGGGGGGGGCAGCCTCAGGAGGCGAAGGTGGCTTGGTAGGACTCGAGGCGTAGGGGAACCACTTTTTTTTGGGAAAGCGGATCAGCGAAAGCTACGCTTCGTGGGGTGAGTGGACAGGGCAGAAATGCCCTTTCTCCCTTAGGCCCAGCCGAGGGTCCGGAGGACGTGGGTGAGGGCGGCGACGAATGCGATGATCAGGAGAACGATGAAGATCTTGATGCTGAATTCGACTTGTGGGCGGGTCATGGCGAGGGGCTTGTAGGTCCGACGGGGGACTTGGCCAAGAAAAATGGATCAGGATATCAGCTCATGGCTGGGAGGGCGAAGAGCTGTTTGATGTCGATTTCTGCTCCGGCTTCGACGAGGAGCCATTGGCGATCGACATTCAGTCGGAAGGTGGCGAGGTGCTTCATGGCCCACTCTTTGGGGCCGATCATCGAGAGCAGGTGGCGGCCGCGGCTTTCGTAGAGGTGGTAGGTCTCGCCGACGACGGGTTCGAAGTTGATCTCGGCCTCATAGACGAGTTTGTTCCAGTTGAAATGGTCGATGGCGGCGAGGTAGGTCTCGCGAATTTCGATGAGCTTTTGCTGGAGGTCTCTTTCTACCTGAGAGATGCCACGTGATTTGAAGGAGCTGAGATCGGTGGGGACGATCCTGGGGCTCAGGGTGGAGGAGGGATAGGGTAGGAAGGCGCGCGAGACGGGTGATTCCGACATGATAGCCTAGCTCTTGGTGCGGAGTGGGCCATGCGCAAACAAAAAAACCGGGAAGCCGTGAAGCTTCCCGGTTTTGGATGGATGGAGTCTCAGGCGGGATCAGGTGCCGCGCTTGCCTGGAGCCTTGAGCTCAGGATTTTCGGTTCCCCAGACGGAGTCTGGGCCGGTGTCTTCGATGACCTTGCCGTTGCCGACGGAAACCTTGTTGTCCTTCGAGCGAATGAGGGGTGCTTCCGCGCTGTTGTCCAGGCGGAGGAGCACGGCCTTGTCGCCGTATGGATCGCCGTCAAAGGTCCAGTCTTCCGCTGCATTGAGCAGTGGAGTGGCCAAGACCGGGCGACCTGGGTTGCCCGAGGTGTTTTGGCCGACGGAACCGGTGAGCATGATGTAGCCAAAACCAACTTCGCCGGGCTCGAGAGCCTTGCTAGCGGTAAGAACCTTATCAGGCTTTCTGGTGTAGGACGTCTTGGTGTAGAAGATGTCTTCCGATTGGATACCGAAGGCGATGAGCTGGCGGAAGTAGTCGTTAGCCGTGCCACCCGATAGGTTGAGATCGGTTCCGGTCGAGTCCGCCACGCTTGTGGCGGTGTCGTCGTCCGGGAAGGAACCATACTCTTGGTCGAATTCGAGGAGGGCGAGACCGACCTGCTTGGCATTACTGATTGCTTCCGTGCGTGCTGCCGCCTTTTGCTGGCGGAGAATCATGGGAGCCGAAAGGCCCGCGAGGGCCGCGATGATCACGATCACCACGAGGAGTTCCACCAAGGTGAAACCACGTAGTTTTCTATTATTGGTTTTCATGTTTTTGTTTGTCTATGGTTTCGGGTCCAAAACGGACCCGTTTTGTTTATGACCCGTGAGGGCCGTTAAGAACCCCGGGTGAGGTCAAGACTACTCCGCAACAAGTGACGCTCAAGGAGAAACATGATTGCTGACGGGGGAAGTTTACGAATTCACAGGAACTTCATGTTTCTCTTGTGAGCGGGAAAGTTGGAGGCCCGGATAGCGGAGTGGTGGCGGCTGAGTGGAAAGGCTGGAAAGCTTAAATCCTAAGCCATTTCCATGTCGCAAGGACGACGATGGC
>Ga0210024_1003638_pt1 | contig 12556 bp, 10 predicted proteins | sample CryGeymeta201525_FD_183988 | JGI IMG/M metagenome (GOLD analysis project Ga0210024, IMG submission 183988) | Groundwater microbial communities from Crystal Geyser aquifers in Utah, USA - Crystal Geyser metaG 2015-25 (SPAdes) (version 2) | ecosystem: Environmental > Aquatic > Deep subsurface >... | reverse complement strand
AATGGCCCTGTACGGAGGTATTTCGAGCGCCACCACTGGATCTGAAATCGAAGCTCCCGGAGCCGCGCGAATCCATGAAGGGCCGTTGCCGTCGCCGGGCGCTACCAGGCAACGGCAATCTCCCGCCTGAGTTTTCCACACCGATCTATGTCCGTTTAATAAGATCGACTGAAAGACGCCTTGCCCACCCACGGCGCTCGGGAGCGCGCCATTCTTGGCGGCTTCATTTTTTTAAATAACGGGTTGCTGGAGAGGCGGAAAAGATGCGAATTCGAGGGAAAAGTACACCGAAGAGCACTGAATCAAGGCGCAGTACACTGAAGTAGGCTGAAGTGGTCCGAAATGGGTGATTTGGACTCGAAATTCCAAAAAACTTCACCTGCTAGGGCTTTTTGGGTCTCAAAATTCGATATCGGTGCACCAAAATACACTTCGTAACTCATTGATAACCATGAATAAAAATCTGCAAATCAGAAATAATCAATAATACTTGCGCACTTCGGTGTACTCTGGTGTGATTTTGGGCACGTCAGCAAAGTGACGCCTCCCCATGTCCGTTCCCTCCAAAGTCTATGAAAGTGACTATGACTATAAGATGGACCCGAAGTATCGGGTTTCCGTCCCAGTCGCTTTCCGGCCGGAGGAGGGGGACTCGGTTCGGCTCCAAGTTTCGAAGGAGCACGATGAGAAGGTGATCAAGGTGTTCACGCTGGAAGCTTTCGAGGACAAGTTCCGCCAGATCGAGGCGGCAGATATTCCTCAGGGAAATAAGAACAAGCTCGCTGGTGCGTTGCGGATGACCTCGAAGCAGGTGGCCATCAATGCCCAAGGCAAGTTGACCATTCCAAAGGACTGGGCGGATAAGATCGGGTTAAAGGCCGATGGTTCCGTCAAGCTCGCTGGCCGTGACAGTTACTTCATTGTGTGCACGGAAGATACTTTCACCCGGATCAGCGAAGCTGATCTCAACATGGATGATGGCGGACTTGGAGTCCTCTAATCCGCAAACCTAATTTTACCCACGAACGACAACATGCTGTTCGACCCACCAACTCTGGCATCCGGACCAAGCCGTCCGGTGGCACCCACCGCTGAATTAACGGCTCCGGTGTCAGGGTTGGGCGTATTTTTACCACGGATCGGATCCCTCGGGACAGTGATTCGCGACGTGGTAGCCCAAACGACTGCTTGCTCCGGTTTCCATGGCTGGTTTGCGGGGCGGCAGTCGGTGAATTTCCAGGCTGAGCGGAAAGAGTTTCTCGGGACATTACTCTTTTCGCCATTTAAACCGCTGGTCCGTGCCGCTTTCCATGGCTGGTTGTCGGTACGGACCGCGGGACATTTTCCCACTGAGAAGAAGACGCCATGCGGGACATTGGCGGCTTCTGATCGACACGACACGATTGCTTGCTCCGTTTTCCAGGGGTGGTCTGCGGGGCAGCAATCGGTGATTTTCCAGGCTGAGCGGAAAGAGTTTCTCGGGACAGTACTCTTTTCGCCATTTAAACCGCTGGTCCGTGCCGCTTTCCATGGCTGGTTGTCGGTACGGACCGCGGGACATTTTCCCACTGAGAAGGAGACGCCATGCGGGAGATTGGCGGCTTCTGATCGACACGACACGATTGCTCGCTCCGGTTTCCATGGGTGGTTTACGGGGCGGCAATCGGTGACTTTCATGAGCGCCGGATCTGAAGAAGGTTCGGGCTCGGGCTACCACGTATCGGTTTTGCCACGCGAAACCGATGAGTGGATGGCTGCGACGGAGGGGAAGTTCATCATCGACGGCACCCTTGGTGGTGGCGGGCACAGCGAAGCTTTTTTGAAAGCAGGCGCTCGGGTGCTCGGTGTCGATCGCGACCCAGAAGCTCTGGCCCACGCTTCCCAGCGTCTTTCGATGTACGGAGACCGCTTCTGGACATGGCAGGGAAATTTTGCCGATTTAGGCGATCACCCCGAGGTTCAGGGGGGAGAGCTGGCTGATGGCCTGCTGCTTGACCTCGGGGTGTCGTCTCGTCAGCTTGACGCAGCGGAGCGGGGATTCTCGTTCCGCGGTGAAGGCCCGCTCGACATGCGCATGGGACCGGCGACGGAACTGACGGCGGCTGAGGTGGTCAACAAATGGTCGGAAGCGGACTTGCTGAAGATCCTGTGGGAATACGGTGAGGAGCCTAAGGCCCGTCGGATTGTTGCGGCGATTACCAAGCGTCGCGCGGAGCGTCCATTCACGACGACGACTGACCTTGCAGATTGTATTGAGAATGCGGTGGGTCGGACGGGACGAACTCATCCCGGGACACGAACTTTTCAAGCGATCCGGATTGCGGTGAATGATGAGCTAGGTTCGCTTGAACGGGCGCTTGAAGCTTCCGTGAATCTTCTTAAGCCGGGAGGGAAGCTGGTGGTCATCACGTTCCACAGCCTAGAGGACCGGATGGTGAAAAGATTTATGCAGGATCGGTCAAAGGTCTGGCTTGACCAACCGGACTGGCCTGAGCCAAGGCGCAACCCGCGACGGGCCTTCCGGCTGCCACAGCGCAAAGCGATCGCCCCAAGCGACGCCGAGATCCGAGTGAACCCCAGGGCCCGCAGCGCAAAACTGCGGGTCGCCGAGCTTCTAGACCCAGCCCAAATTCAAGCATGAACCGCCGTCGATCCGAGGACCATCGGTCCCACTATTTCGCCTTCTTCGCCCTGGTGATCGCCTTCGTTGCGGCCACCACGGGAGGGGCCATGCATGCCATTTTCCGCAACGGCCAGATCAAGACCGAGCGCAAGATCGCGGACACGCGGCAGCGCATCGAACAGCACCGCCTCGACATGCAGATGATCGAAGTGCGCCGCGAGAAACTGATCGACCGCTATGAAATCCGCGAGCAGCTCGATCACTGGAGTTCGGATCTTATCCCAGTGACTCACGGGGTGGTCGAAAAGGTTTACCCGCTTCCAGCTCCGGTGGCCGACCCGGTTGCTGCCCGTTCTTGATTCATGTCCACTCGCTCCTTTCAGGTCAGATGCTTGATGCTGTGCTTGGTCTTTGTGACTGGGCTCAGCTTTCTTTCTGTACGCCTGATTCAAATTCAGCTGTGGGAGCGGAAAAAGTATGCGGACCGAGCGCGCGCCGCGTATGACCGCAGTGAAGTGTTGCCGGGATTGCGCGGCAAGATTGTTGATCGTCACGAGGAGGTGCTCGCCAAGAGCATCGCGCTAAGCACGGTGATGGTGGACGCCAAGCTTCTGAGCGATCCGGTGGTGGTGGTCAAAGCGCTGGCTTATGAGCGTGCTTCGATGGAGGAAGGCTGGGATCAGCTTAGCCCGGTGGATCGTGATCGTCGGCTGAAGGCAGAGCGCAGCGTCATTCTTGAGCAGGAGAAGCCGGATGCGATCGTAAGCAAGAATCTGGCGCGTGCGGTGAGTGTGCTCGCTCGTCCGCTTGGGCTTCGCCGCGAAGAACTTCGTGCCCGGATCGAGGGCCCGATGTCGAAAGGCCGGATGTATTTCCCGATCGCCAAAGATCTTCCTGAAGATGCGGCCGACCAGCTTCGCGGACTCATCGAAGAGAATCACCTGAAGGGTTTTCAATTCCAGAACTCGATCAAGCGCTGGTACACCTCGCCAGATCTGGCGACTCATGTCATCGGCTATACCGGTGAGGAAAAAAGAGTTGGCGATGATGGTAAGGATGTCTTCGTGCAGGTCGGAAAGTTCGGCGTCGAGGCGGCGATGGAAGAGTATCTTCACGGGAAGGACGGCAAGTGGGATCATCTGAATATTCCGATGCCCGGTGAAGAGGGGACGATGGTGCCGCCGGTGCATGGGCTGAACGTGCGGCTGACCATTGACATGGGTCTTCAGACGATCGTCGAAGAAGAACTCGATGCCGGTCTCAAGGAATTCAAGAGCGAGCGTGGTTGCATCGTGGTGCTCGATCCGAAGACCGGTGAGCTGCTGGCGATGGTGAACCGACCGCACTTCAATCTGATCCGCAAGGAAGGGCTGGCGGAAGGCGCGATGAACTACGCGCTTCAAGGGGTCTACGAGCCGGGTAGCACCTTCAAGATCGTAGCGACATCGGGTGCCTTGAATGAAGGGATCGTCGCTCCTCAGACGCAGATTTTCTGTCACAACGGGTTGTTTACTGAAGGCAAGCTTCGGATTCCCGACCATCATCCCTACAGTTATCTCCCGGTTGAAGGCGTGTTGATCAAGTCGAGCAATATCGGAGCTTTCAAAATTGCGCGCCAGCTTGGAGTTGATCGATTTTATGATTACGCAGCGAAGTTTGGCTTTGGTCAGTCGACGGGAATTCTTCTCAGTGGTGAGTCCTCCGGGATTGTTAGGAATACCAACAACTTGATCGATTTTAGCCGCGCCTCCTACGGCTATGCGCTGAATGTGACCCCTCTTCAGGTGGCCTCGGCCTATGGTGCGATTGCGAATGGTGGTGAATTGATCAAGCCGCGGGTTATCCATTCGATCGTCGCTGGTGACGGAACCATCCTAGAGAAATTTCAGCCGGAAATCGTGCGCCGCGTGGTGAGCGAGAAGGCTTCTAAGGAGATGCGAACGGCACTGGGTAAAGTGACTCAGGAGGGTGGCACGGCTACCTTGGCCCAAGTGCCTGGTTTTATGGTGGCGGGTAAAACCGGCACGGCGGTTCGGATCAAGGACGGTCACTATCAGTCAGGTCACTATACGGTCTCATTCGCCGGCATGATGCCAGCCGAAGATCCAGCCTTCGTTTGCCTGGTCGTCGTTGATGATCCTTTGACGACGGATGTGAAACGCTACGGCGGAACGATCGCTGCGCCCATTTTTGCCAAGGTTGCCGCCCGGCTTGCGACTCAAATGAATCTCACCCCGACCGAACCCATCGAACCCGAGGAGGCCCTCGTCAACACTGCCGAATGACGACTGTTCGCGACATACTCCCTTGCTTGGATCGACCACTTGCCTGTGGTCCGCTGGATGCTGTGGTGAGCTCCGTGACTGCGGATTCGCGAGTGGTTGCGGAAGGTTCGATCTTCGTGGCGATTCGCGGTCATCAACTGGATGGTCGTCGCTACATTCCGAGAGCCAAAGAGCAGGGTGCCGTGGCGATCATTACGGACTCAGCTCCGGAGACCGGCGATCCAACGGATTCGGCTTGGATTCAGGTCGCGGATCCTCGTATGGCTTTGGCTTCAATCGCGGCCATGTTGGAAGGTCATCCGGCATCAAAACTTCGAGTTGTTGGGGTGACGGGGACGAATGGAAAGACGACTACGACCTTTCTCGCCCATCACATCATGAAGCGCTTCTGGCATCGTGCTGGGGTGCTGGGTACGATCATTGTTGATGATGGTGAAAAGACCTCTCTTGCGAGCCATACCACACCCGATCCAGTGGCACTTCAGGGCTTGCTTGGCCGGATGGTCGATCATGGTTGCCGCGGTGCGGCACTGGAAGTTTCATCGCACGGCATCGATCAGAAGCGTGTTGCCGGAATGGCATTCGACGCTCTCGTTTTCACCAATCTGACTCAGGACCACCTCGATTATCATGGAACGATGGAGGCCTATGCTGCGACCAAGTTTTCATGGTTCGAAGACGCGGCGGATAACCCGCGTGGCAAGAAGCCGGTGGCGGTGATCAATATCGACGACATTCGTGGTGCGGATCTCGCTGAATTGCTTGAAAAGCGCATGCCGGTGATTCGATTCGGATTCGGTCTCGAAGCAGACTACCAAGCTTTGGATTTCCGTCAGTCGCCGCGTGGCATGCAGTTCAAGCTGAAGGCAAAAGGGAAGTCGTTTCTCGTGCGCGCTCCGCTGATCGGGCGCTTCAACGTCTATAATATTCTCGCGGCTCTGGCGGCGACTCAGGCCGCAGGGATTCCCTTGCGTGAAGGTGTCGCATCGATCGCTGAGGCACCCCAGGTTCCGGGGCGCATGGAGAACTGCGGAAATCGTGATGGTATTTCGGTCTTCGTCGATTACGCGCACACCCCGGATGCGCTTGAAAATGCCTGCCATACTTTGAAGGAGCTTGAGCCACGTCGCCTGCTTACCGTCTTTGGTTGCGGTGGTGATCGAGATCGCGGGAAGCGTCCACTGATGGCGAAGGCTGCGGCTCGTGAGAGTGACATTTGTATCATCACATCTGACAATCCACGTAGTGAGGAGCCGGAGACCATCATTCAGGAAATTGAATCAGGAATGGGTTCGGCTCGTTATAAAAGCGTGACTGAACGTGCTGAAGCCATCCGAATTGCCATCCATGCAGCCGGACCAGGAGACATCGTCTTGATTGCGGGAAAGGGTCACGAAACTTATCAGAAGTTCGCCGATCGGACCGTGGATTTTGACGATCGTAGAGAAGCTCGTCGAGCCATCGAGGAGCGACCAAGCCCGGAGGAGCCACGCCGATGAAAACGCTCGATGCTGATACCGTTGCCCAAGCGACCGGAGGTCGTTTGATTGCTGGTGCTGGCAGCGCGGTGGCGACTTCGGTATCGACGGATACACGCACTGTGCCAGACGGTGCCTTGTTCATGGCGCTTCGTGGTGCGCGATTTGATGCGAACGATTTTGCGCCGCAGGCCTTGAGCTCAGGGGCGACGATTGCGGTGGTTGAGCGCTGGGACGGTGGTGATCCGGGGGATCGTGCGGTTGTTCAGGTCACTGATGGATTGTCGGCACTTCAGAGGCTCGCTCACTGGTATCGGATGCAGCATGAGATGCCGGTTGTTGGAATCACCGGATCGAACGGCAAGACCAGCACCAAGGATTTTACGGCGTCGGTGCTGAGTGGTGCCTATCAGGTCTGCGCTACGCGTGGCAACCTGAACAACCACATCGGAGTGCCATTGACGGTGCTGTCGATGAAAGAAGGTGATACGGCGGCTGTGGTGGAGATGGGGATGAACCACGCCGGCGAGATTGCGCCTTTGTGCCAGATCGCCAGACCCACCATTGGGATCATCACGAATATTGGCACGGCTCACATTGAGCATTTGGGAAGTCGGCAAGGCATCGCCGAGGAAAAGGGCTCACTTGCAAGGGCGCTTCCTGAAGATGGGGTGCTTTTCGTGCCGGCGGGATGTGATTTTTACGACTACTTCAAAGCAAGGACCAAGGCTCGTGCCATCCCGGTAGGCAATGGCCGCGGTCTTGTGCGTGCAGAGAATCTTCGTCAAGACGAAGGTCGAGCGCTGTTTACTCTCGTGATTGAGCACCAACCTGTGGCTGAAGTGGATCTGCCAGTCACGGGAAAGCACATGGTCACGAACGCACTGCTTGCTGCTGGCTGTGGGTGGTTCCTCGGGATGCAGCCGGAGTTGATCGCACGATGCCTTTCGTCAACAGTCCTAACAAGTGGTCGTCTGCGGCGCTACATCAGCGGTGGTATCACGGTTTTCGATGATACCTATAACGCCAATCCAGAGTCGATGGCGGCGGCAATCGATACCTTGGCCGATACGCCGGTGAATGCAGGCGCTCATCGCTATGTGGTTCTGGGGCCTATGGGTGAACTGGGATCCCACGGGCCCGAAGCGCATTTGCGTGTTGGGCGTTATGCTGCCGAGCGTGGTCTGTTGGTGATTGCCGTGGGTGCGGGGGCGGAAGGCATTGCTGAGGGTGCGGGGGATGCGGAATTTTTTGCTGATGGACAAGTTGCGGCTGCTGCGTTGGCCGAACGGGTGACGGCGGGTGACGCGGTGCTTTTTAAGGCAAGTCGGAGTGCTGCCATGGAGCGGGTCATGAACAAAGCATTTCCCTCTAACAACTGATGTTATACTGGATTTACGAATGGTGGCAGGCGGCTTCTGATGCTGAAAAAGTGGCGGGGGTCGAAGGCTGGGCGCACTCAATGAGGTTTCTCAACCTGCTGCAGTATATTACTTTCCGTGCGGCTTTGGGATGCATCATGGCATTCTCCTTGAGCATCATGTTTGGGCCAAGGGTGATTCGTCGCCTGATTTCACTGAAAGTTGGTCAACCGATTCGCAATGCAGAGGAAGTTCACAGACTCGCCGAGCTACATGGCGGAAAGGTGGGAACCCCGACGATGGGCGGAGTGCTGATCATTGGAGCGGTGCTCATATCGACTCTGGTCTGTGCGCGGCCGTTCAATCCATTTGTCGCAGTTTGTGCCTGCTCGATGGGGGCGCTTGGCCTGCTGGGGTTCTGCGACGACTACAAAAAGGTGAAGGAAAAGAAGTCCGATGGCGTCAGTGCCCGGACCAAGCTCTTCTGGCAGTTGGTGGTGGCGCTCGTGGCGGGATCGTTTCTCTATTTTAAAATGGAAGTCTCGGGATTCGGTGCGACACCCGAAATTGTCGAGAAACTGGGCTACACTCCGGGTTATAAGTTTGGTGGGGTGCCGATGAAGATCAGCGAGGTGTCATTTCCCTTGTTCAAGGTGCCGATCATCGATCTGCACTTTCTGATTATTCCTTTCTTCGCTGCGATCATTATCGGGTGCTCGAATGCGGTGAATCTGACCGACGGACTCGATGGACTGGCGAGTGGTTGCACGATTACGGTCTCACTTGCTTACGGCATGCTTGCCTATTTGGCAGGACATCACTTCATGGCGAATGAGTATCTCTCCATTCCCTACAATCAATTCGTCGGGGAGTTGACGGTGTTTCTTTTAGCGCTGGCTGGTGCCGGATTTGGTTTCCTTTGGTTCAACTGCCATCCAGCGAAAGTCTTCATGGGTGATACTGGATCTTTAGCGATTGGTGGTGCGATCGGCACGGCAGCCATTTGCGCCAAACAAGAACTGCTTTTGGTCATCATTGGGGGGGTTTTCGTGATGGAGGCTGTTTCCGTGATGCTGCAGGTTGGGAGCTTCAAGCTACGTAAAAAGCGTATCTTTGCGATGGCACCCATTCATCACCATTTTGAACTCCGTGGTTGGCATGAAAGTCAGGTGATCATCCGTTTTTGGATCATCTCGATCATGCTTGCGCTCTTCGGTCTCGCACTTTTAAAAATTGTCTAATGGATCTCGTCGGAAAAGTTGTCACTATCCTTGGCGCCGGCCGCAGTGGCCGCGCAGCGGCGGCGCTTGCTCTGAAGGATGGAGCAAAAGTGAAGGTTTTTGATTCGGCTTCGAAGATTGAAGGCATGCCGGAAGGCGCTGATGTGTATCCGTCCGCGTCTGTTGAGAACGCTCATGATGGATACGGCGATCTTCTGGTTGTGAGTCCGGGTATTGATACTTTTGGGCCATTGGTTGCGGCCTTCTCTGCCTGTGCCGCCGAGACAATCGGTGAGGTCGAGTTTGCCTGTCGGCACTTCAAGGGAAAGATCATCGCGATCACCGGAACGAATGGCAAAACCACCACTACCGAGCTCGTTGAACGAATCCTGAAGGCCAGTGGTATCGATGCCGTGGCTTGCGGAAACTATGGAGTGCCGGTCTGCGAAGTGGTGATGCGTGAGCCAGTCGCCGAGGCGCTTGCTTTAGAGGCAAGTTCATTCCAGTTGGAGACGGTGGTGGATTTTAAGCCCGACGTGGCGGTATGGCTGAACTTTGCGCCCGATCACATGGACCGCTATCCGACGGTTGAGAATTACAAGGCGGCCAAGCTACGGATTTTTGAGAATCAGACATCGACGGAGCTTGCCGTGATTCGCGAGGGAGAAGACCTGCCGGAGCTGGCCGCGCAGGTGGTAACTTTTTCGACGGAGCATGAGTCTGCGGATTGGTTTTCTGATGGTCGCTTCCTGAAGCATAAAGGCGAAACGGTTCTCGATATGGAGGCAGGTTCTCATCTTCGCGGAAAGCACAACGCCGAGAATGCCATGGCGGCGATTGCGGCTTGTGTTGCGCTGGGCGTTTCGAGCGAAGCCATCGTCAAGGCATTCGATGGCTATGCGCCACCGCGTCACCGTTGTGAGCTTGTTAGGACGCTCGATGGAGTTGAGTGGCTCAATGATTCCAAGGCGACCAATCTTCACGCTTTGGAAAGTGCGCTGCGTTCTCAAACGCGTCCGGTGGTGCTGATTGCCGGTGGTAAGGACAAAGGTCTCGACTATCGTCCGGTGCTGCCGTTGCTTGCGGAAAAGGCGCGGGCGGCGGTGACTTTTGGCCAGATTTCCAACCCCCTTGCCGAGTTGCTTTCGCACGTGGTGCCGGTGGAGCCTGTTCAGACCTTGAGCGAAGCGGTCGATGCCGCGCGGCGTCACTGCGAGAGGGGAAGCACGGTGTTGTTTTCTCCAGGAACGTCCTCATTTGATCAATTTTCCGGCTACGAAGAGCGAGGCAATACCTTCTGTCAGCTCGTTCACAAACTTCATTAATCCTACCCACCCTTATGAAATTCCAAAGCATGCCCGTGAAACGTCGCTCCAAGAAAAAGGGAGCGTTTCGCACGCTGTTCGCCAACGTTGCCAACAAGAGGAGGCGCCAACGCGCTTCGACCGCAGCGATGCCGGCAGGAGATCTCGATGGCGATGTGCCCAACCTCGGTGTGGCACGCGCGCTGGTTGTGATTCTGGTGATCCACGTCGTGGCTATCGCCGGGATCTTTTTCCATAGCCACTGGCTCGACGGTGAGTCCGAGAACGAGGTGGCGGCGGCCAATAAGGCAGAACCCTTGCTGGTGACCGCGTCTTTGAATGTCGGCGAGAGTCTGCCCAAGATTCAACCTGAAGATAAGTTCTATACCGTCGGAACAGGCGATACTTGGGATGTCATTGCAAGGCGCTTGGGCGTTGATGAAAGCGATCTGCGCGAAGACAATGGCGATGTAGAAAACATCAGCCCCGGCATGTATCTGAGAATTCCGCCGAAGAAGATCGTGGCGCTGGAATCCGCGGAAATCGCCAACGTGCGTCAAAGCAGTGGAGGATCGGTGATGGAGACCATTCCCGCAGTCGATAGCGGTCCAGCCATGGTCACCACGGAGGCCGCTCTGCGCGCCGATGCGGTTCCGGCAAGTTCTTCGACGGCTCCGGCTTCTGTGAGTTCCGGCGTCAAAGCCACGCACGTGGTGAAATCCGGGGACACCCTTTGGTCGATCTCGAAAAAATACGGATCCTCGGTGGAGGCCGTGTCGAAAGCCAACGGTATCAACAATGCTCGCCATCTTAAAATTGGCATGCGCTTGACGATCCCCCGGTAATTGAGGTTTCTTAATCAATGGTTCGCTACTGCAACATCGCCCTGTGCACGGCGGTCGCCGCTTTGGTGGCGCTCGGGTTGGTGATGCTTGCGAGTACGAGTGCTTGGGTAAAAGGAGTCGAGGAGCCGTATCACTTTTTCTGGCGTCAGTCCGGGATGGCCGTTTTCGGGGTGATGGCAGCCTTCATGCTCGCTCGCTTGGATCCGAAGCACCTTCGCCAGTGGTGGCCGTGGATTCTAAGTGCCTGCTGTGTCCTGTTGGCACTTTGCTACGTTCCCGGGATTTCGAAGACGATCAACGGGGAGACCCGCTGGATTACCCTGCCGGGCATCGGTCAGTTCCAGCCATCGGAAGTGGCGAAGGCGGTGACGATGATTGCGATGGCGGGATGGTTTGCCCGCTGGCAGACGGAGACGCGCACCTTGATCCGTGGTTTTATCGTCCCGGCAATCCTTCTCGGGATTCCCTTCGCGTTGATCTTGTTTGAAACTGATATGGGAACGGCCGTCGGACTTGGTGCCGCCGGGTTCTCGGTGCTTTTTATTGCGGGGAGTCGCTTGCTCTTCCTTCTACCAATAACTGGGCTTGGGGCCGTGGCCTTTGGTTTCCTCGTAAGATCGAATGACAACCGCTGGGAGCGGATCGAGGCTTGGCTGAATCTTGAAGATCCTCATCACCAGCTCGACAAAGGTCTTCAGCAATGGCGCGCGCTTCTTGCCTTCGGAAACGGTGGTGTCAATGGCCAGGGCCTTGGCAATGGCTTCGAGAAATTCGGTCACATGCCGTTTGCGCATACCGACTTTATTTTTCCCAACATCGGCGAAGAGCTCGGGCTTTGGGGCACGCTTGGAACGGTGCTGTGCTACGTGGTCATCGCGGTGGCTGGCACCGGTATCGGAGTAACGGCACAAAACGTCTTCAATCGCTGCCTTGCGATCGGTCTAACAGCGGTCATTGTCGTGCCTGCGATGATTAATATCGCGGTGACGACGGCCGTGCTTCCCAATACAGGATTGCCGCTCCCATTCGTCAGCTACGGCGGCACCAATCTGGTCTTTACCCTGGCATCCGTTGGATTGCTCTGTGGCATCCACCGGCGGTCGCGGCTGGAGACGGTCTGCGGCGAGCCTTTGACGGCGAACAAGACTTACGAAGTCAGGCTGTGAGCGGGTCTTCGCCCAATCGCCGTAAGCCCGAAGTGCGCTCTCTGATGGTGGGCGGCACGTTTCTTGCGATCGTGAAGCAGATCCATTTGATGACCACGCGCGGAATGGAGCAATTGGACTCTCATCGAGTGGTCTCCCATTTCGGGCTTTAGGGTTTACAGGCTCATCAGGGTAAACATCATCCCCCAAATGAGCACAAACCCTCACCGACTCCGAAGACAGCAGTTTTATCAGAACATGAAGCAGGGTGAAGCCCTGATCCTGTTCGCGGGCG
>Ga0210024_1003635_pt1 | contig 12561 bp, 9 predicted proteins | sample CryGeymeta201525_FD_183988 | JGI IMG/M metagenome (GOLD analysis project Ga0210024, IMG submission 183988) | Groundwater microbial communities from Crystal Geyser aquifers in Utah, USA - Crystal Geyser metaG 2015-25 (SPAdes) (version 2) | ecosystem: Environmental > Aquatic > Deep subsurface >... | reverse complement strand
CATGTCGCCGAGGTGGTCCTCGTCGCCAAGGATGTCGGTCAGCACCGCGAAGCGGCCGTCGCTCTCAAGGATCAGGCCCATCGCGACGCCCGCCACCGGCGCCTTCAGCGGCACGCCCGCGTCCATCATCGACAGCGACGCGCCGCAGACCGTGGCCATCGAGCTTGAGCCGTTGGACTCGGTGATCTCCGAGACGATGCGGATGGTGTAGGGGAAATCGGTCGGCGCCGGCAGCACCGCCTGCAACGCGCGCCACGCCAGCTTGCCGTGACCGATCTCGCGGCGACCGGGGCCGGCCATGCGGCCCGCCTCGCCCACCGAATACGGCGGGAAGTTGTAGTGGAGCATGAACCGCTCCTTGGAGGTGCCCTCCAGCGCATCGACGAACTGCTCGTCGTCGCCGGTGCCCAGCGTGGTGACCACCAGCGCCTGCGTCTCGCCGCGCGTGAACAGCGCCGAGCCATGGGTGCGCGGCAGGATGCCCGCCTCCGCCACGATGGGGCGCACCGTCAGCAGGTCGCGCCCGTCGATGCGCGGCTTGCCGTCGAGGATGGCGCCGCGCACGATGTCGGACTCGAGCGCCTTGAACGCGCCCTTGACGGCGGTGCTGTCGGCGGCCTCTTCCTCGGTCAGCCCGGCGGCCACCGCGTCGCGCGCCTCGGCCAGCAACGCCACGCGCGCCACCTTGTCGGTGGTGGCGTAAGCCGCCTTCAGCTTGTCGCTCGCCAGTTCCCTGACGCGCGCGGCGATGGCGGCGGTATCGGCGGGGGTGAAGTCGAACGGCTCCTTCGCCGCCTCCTCCGCCAGCGCCACGATCATGTCGATGACCGGCTGCATCTCCTTGTGGCCGAAGGTGACCGCGCCCAGCATGTCGTCTTCGGACAGCTCATAGGCCTCCGACTCGACCATCATCACCGCCTCGCGGGTGCCTGCGACGACGAGGTTGAGCTTGCTGTCGGCGATCTGGTGAACCTTGGGGTTCAGCACGAAGGCGCCGTCGATCAGGCCGACGCGGGCGCCGCCGATCGGCCCCATGAACGGCACGCCGGAGATGCACAGCGCCGCCGAGGTCGCCACCATCGCCAGAATGTCGGGGTCGTTCTCCATGTCATGGCTGAGCACGGTGATGATGACTTGCGTCTCGTGCTTGAAGCCGGGCGCGAACAGCGGCCGGATCGGGCGGTCGATCAGCCGCGAGGTCAGCGTCTCCTTCTCCGAAGGGCGCGCCTCGCGCTTGAAGAAGCCGCCGGGGATCTTGCCGGCGGCGTAATACTTTTCCTGATAATGAACGCTGAGCGGGAAGAAATCGAGGCCGGGCTTGGGCTTCTTCTCGAAAACGACGGTGGCCAGCACGCTGGTCTCGCCGAGCGTGGCGACCACGGCGCCGTCGGCCTGCCGGGCGATCTTGCCGGTCTCGAGGGTCAGCGTCTCGCCGCCCCACTGGATTTCCTTGCGGACGATATTGAACATGCGGACTTCCTTCCGTGCAGGCGCAAGCCCCCATGGGCCGCCCCGCGGCGTCGCGCGTTCTTCGCGCGGGCTCCGTTGCTGTTTCATCAGCCATGCCGCGCCGTCTGGAGCCGGGGACGGGCGGCGCGGACGTCGGCGCCGGGTGGCGTGCGGCCGGACAGGGCCGCGCGCGGGGGCGGCGCCCGCCCCCTCGGCGATGCGGCGGCGCGCGCCCGCGGGACCGCGCCGCCGCCGCCCTTAGCGGCGGATGCCGAGACGGGTGATGAGGTCCTTGTAGCGCGCCTCGTCCTTGCCCCGGACATAGTCCAGCAGCTTGCGCCGCGTGCTGACCATGGTCAGCAGGCCGCGCCGCGAATGGGCGTCCTTCTTGTGGGTCTTGAAGTGTTCGGTCAGGTTCTTGATCCGCTCGGTGAGGATCGCGACCTGCACTTCCGGCGAGCCGGTGTCGCCCTCCTTGCGGGCGAATTCCTTGACGACTTCAACCTTGCGGTCAGCGGCGATCGACATCGGGTTCTCCTTTGGTCAGAGGTTGAGCACCCGGCGCGGATGGAACAGCCCCGCCCGCCAGACCCCGATCGCCACCGGCGCCCCGTCGAGGGACGCCCAGGCGTCGCAGCCTTCGGAGAGGTCTCCGCCCGCGCCCGCCACGGCCCGCCCCTGTCTGAGGTCGGCCGCGTCGCGCGCCGTCACGGCGAGAGCCGGGATGTCGTCCAGCCCTGTCGAAACCGGCGCAAGATGCGCTTCAATCGCGCCGCTATGGCGGATTTCGTCGAGTTTATCAAACGCAATCGCATCCCCGATGCGAAACGGCCCGGTCCACAGCCGCCGCAGCGCGCAGACATGGCCGAAGCACCCCAGCGCGGCGCCGAGATCGCGCGCGATGGCGCGCACATAGCCGCCCTTGCCGCAAACCATCTCGAAGGTCGCGTGGTCGGCGTCGGGCGTCTCGATCAGCGCCAGCCGCGCCACATGCAGCGGCCGCGCCGCCAGCGCCGGGGCCTCGCCGGCGCGCGCCAGCTTGTAGGCGCGCGCGCCGTCCACCTTGACGGCGGAAAAGGCGGGTGGGGTCTGCAGGATGTCGCCGGTGAAGCGGGGCAGCGCGGCTTCGATCCGCGCCGCCGCCGGGCGCGCGTCCGACGTGGCGATCACCTCCCCCTCGCCATCGTCGGTGGCGGTGGCGGCGCCCCAGCGCACGGTGAAGCGATAGCCTTTCAGCACGTCCTCGATACAGGGAATCGTCTTGGTCGCCTCGCCGAACGCGACGGCCAGCACGCCGGTCGCCTGCGGGTCGAGCGTGCCGGAATGTCCCGCCTTGGCGGCGCGCAGCGCCCAGCGCGCCTTGGCCACGGCCTGCGCGCTGCTCACCCCCAGCGGCTTGTCGAGCACCAGCCAGCCGTTGACCGCCGCGCCGCGCGTCCGGCGCCCCATCAGCTTTCGGGGTCGCCGTCCGGGTCGCGCGCAAGATCGCGCTTCACGGCGGGCTGCTCGAACAGGCGGCGCACCGCGTCGATCCGGTCGAAGGTCTCGTCGGGCCGGAAATGCAGGTCGGGGGAATACTTGAGGTTGACGGTGCGGCTGACCGCGCGGCGCAGCTCATGCTTCGCGCGGCCCAGCGCCGCCAGCGTCTCCTCGACGTGGCGCCCGCCCAGCGGCATCACGAAAGCCGTGGCGTGGCGCAGGTCCGGGGTCATCCGAACCTCCGCCACGGTGATCGAGGCGCCCATGAGGCCCGGCTCATGCGTCTCGCCGCGCAACAGCGCGTCGGCCAGCGCACGGCGGATCTGTTCGCCGACCTTCAGCTGCCGTTGCGACGGCCCCTTGTCCTGCCTGCTCATCGTCATGCACCGATACGCCCCCGTCACAGGGAGCGCTCGATCTCCTCGGTGGTGAAGATTTCGATCACGTCGCCTTCGCGGATGTCCTCATAGTTCTCGAAGGCCATGCCGCATTCCTGGCTGACGTGGACTTCCTTCACCTCGTCCTTGAACCGCTTCAGCGTCTTGAGCTTGCCCTCATGGATCACGACGTCGTCGCGCAGCAGGCGCACGCCCGCATGACGGCGCGCGACGCCCTCGGTCACGATGCAGCCCGCCACCTTGCCGACCCCGGTGACCTTGAACACCTGCAGGATCTTGGCGTAGCCGATGAAGGTTTCCTTGATCTCCGCCGTCAACATGCCCGAGGCCGCCGCCGTGACGTCATCGACCACGTTGTAGATGATCGAGTAATAGCGGATCTCGACGCCCTTCTGGTTGGCGCTGTCGCGGGCCTGCGCGTTGGCGCGGACGTTGAAGCCGATGATCGGCGCCTTGCTGGCGTCGGCCAGCTGCACGTCCGATTCGGTGATCGCGCCGACGCCGGCATGGAGCACGCGCACCCGCACCTCGTCGTTGCCGATCTTCTCCAGCGCCTGCATGATCGCCTCGGCGGAGCCCTGCACGTCGGCCTTGACGACGATCGGCAGCTCCTTGACCGGGCCGCCCGCCTTGGCCTGCGCCAGAAGCTGGTCGAGCGTGGTGCGCGAGCCCTGCGCCGCCAGCGCCTCGCGCGCCTTGCGCTGACGATAATCTGCGATCTCGCGCGCCCTGGCTTCGCCGTCCACCACGTTCAGCACGTCGCCGGCCTCGGGCGTGCCGCTCAGGCCCAGCACCTCGACCGGCGCCGAAGGCCCGGCCTCCTTCACCCGCGCGCCGGTGTCGTCGATCAGCGCGCGCACCTTGCCCCACTGCTCGCCGACCACGAAGATGTCGCCCGCCCGCAGCGTGCCGCGCTGCACCAGCACGGTGGCGATCGGGCCGCGGCCCACATCCAGCTTGGCCTCGATCACCGCGCCCTCGGCGGGGCGGTCGGGGTTGGCCTTGAGGTCGAGCAGCTCCGCCTGCAGCGCGATGGCGTCCACCAGCGCGTCCAGCCCCTTGCCGGTGATCGCCGACACCTCCACGTCGAGCACGTCGCCGCCGAGCTTTTCGACGAAAACCTCATGCTGCAACAGGTTCTGGCGCACCTTGTCGGGGTCGGCCTCGGGCTTGTCGCACTTGTTGATCGCCACGATCATCGGCGCGCCCGCCGCCTTGGCGTGGGCGATGGCCTCGATGGTCTGCGGCATGACCGAATCGTCCGCCGCCACCACCAGCACCACGATGTCGGTGACCTTGGCGCCGCGCGCGCGCATCGAGGTGAAAGCGGCGTGGCCGGGCGTATCGAGGAAAGTGATCCGCGCGCCCGTGCTCGCCGTCACCTGATAGGCGCCGATATGCTGGGTGATGCCGCCCGCCTCGCCGGAGACGACGCTGGTCTTGCGCAGCGCGTCCAGCAGCGAGGTCTTGCCGTGATCGACGTGGCCCATGACGGTGACCACCGGCGCGCGCGGCGCAAGCGACGCCGCGTCGTCCTCGTCGGTCACGATCACGTTCTCCACATCCGACTCCGATACGCGCAGGAACTTGTGGCCGAATTCCTCGACCACGAGCTGCGCGGTGTCGGCGTCTAGCGTCTGGTTGATGGTCGCCATCACGCCCATCTTCATCAGCGTCTTGACCACGTCGGCGCCGCGCTCGGCCATGCGGTTGGCCAGCTCCTGCACCGTGATCGCGTCGGGAATGCGCACGTCGCGGACCACGCGCTCGCGCTCGCCGCCGCCCGCGCTCTTGCTTTTCGCGCGCTCCTGACGGCGACGCATGGCGGCCAGCGAGCGGGTGCGCCCGCCCTCGCCGCCGGTGAGCTGTTCGATGGTCAGCTTGCCGGAGCGGCGGCGGTCGCCGCCCTCCTTGGCGCGCGGCGTCGCGGCCTTCTTGGGCGTCTCGGTCGGCGCAGCGGTGCGGAAGCTCTTGCGCGCCGGGCGGTCCTCGTCGGGCGCGGGAATCGCGTCGGGGCGCGTCACCGCCACCGGCGCGCGCGCGGCCTGACCGCTGCGGCGGGCGGGTTCCTCGGTCGCGCGGGCGCGCGCGGCGGCCTCGGCGCGCGCGGCCTCCTCACGGGCGCTTTCCTCGCGCTCGCGCCGAACCTGCTCCTCCGCCTCGCGGCGGGCGATGTCTTCAAGCTCCTTGCGGCGGCGCTCGGCCTCTTCGGCGCGGCGGCGGCTCTCCTCCGCCTCCTGTTTCTTGCGCGCCTCCTCGTTGCGCTGGGCGAACTCCAGCGCCTTCAGGCGGCGGGCGTGCTCCTCGGGCGACAGCGCCTTGTGCACCGCGCCGCGACCGGCCGGGCGCGCGGGCCGCGCTGCGGCGGGCGCAGCGGCGCGAGCGGGCGGCTGAGGCTTGGGCGGGACGGGTTGCGGCACGCTGCGCTGCGCCGGGGCGCGGGTCGCCGCCGCAGGCGCCGGGCTCGGCGCTTCGGCCGACGGCGCCCTTTCGGGCTGCGGCGCGATCCGCTGCGCCGCCGCGACCGGGCGGGTCGCCGCAGTCGGAGACGGGCGCGCGGGCGCCTCGGTGTCGGGCGCCTTCGCGGCGGGCGTCTCCACCGCTGCCGCCTGCGCGGCTGGCGTCGCGGCTGCGCCCGACTCGGCGGAAGCCGCGGGGCGCGCGCCGGCCGCAGGCGCGGCCGGTTTCGGCGTCTCGGCCGCAGGCGCGGCCGGTTTCGGCGTCTCGGCCGCAGGCGCGGTCGGTTTCGGCGTCTCGGCTGCGGGCGAGGCCGGTTTGGGCGCTTCGGCTGCGGGCGCGGGCTTATTCGGCCCTTCGGCGGCAGGCGCAGGCGGCGCGACCGGCTTCACCACGGCCTTCGGCGCGGGCGCGGCGGACTTCGCCTCGACCGGGCGCGGCGCGACGGGCGGCGCGGGCGGCGCGATCTGCGAGGCCGCCGAGGGGATCACCACGCGCTTGCGCACCTTTTCGACCACCACCGACTTGGTGCGCCCGTGCGAAAAGCTCTGCCGCACGCGCGTGGTCTCGCCCGCGCCGCGCAGGGTGATCGTCCGGCCGCCTGTCTTGGTGTCGCCGTTGTCGTCGCTCATGAACCGTCCTTCAGCAGGGTCGCGACGCTCGCGACCCCCAGCATGTCGTCAGGCCGCGCCCGTCGCGACCCACAAGATCGTCAAATAGCCCGCCGCGCCCCGTCCGCCTGCGTCTGGCGAAAACCGGACAGCCGGCGCGACTCTCTCAAGACGCGCTCGGCGGCACCGCCTGCGTCAAGCACGGCGTGTATCACGAATTCCCGTCCGAACGCCAACCCCAGTTCCCCGGCGGTCAGCGAGGCCACCAGCGCCGCCTCCCCCGCCATCGGCCGCAGCTTCGCGCGGCCCTGCTCCGAGCCGTCCGACGCCTCGATCAGCGCCGCCGCAGGCCCCGCCTTCAGCCGCGCCTTTACCTTTTCGAAGCCGCAGATCGCCAGCCCCGCCTTGCGCGCAAGCCCCAGCGCCTCGATCAGCCGCCGCGCAAGCCCCGCTTCCACCAGCGCCACCAGCCCTTCGGGCGCCCTTGCGGGCGCCTTGAAGCCGCGCGCGAACAGGTTGCGCGTCACCGCCTTCTCCAGCGGCGCGCGCGCCGACGTCACCCAGACGCCGCGCCCCGGCAACTTTTCCGCGAAGTCCGGGGTCACCAGCCCGTCGGGGTTGAGCACGAAGCGAATCAGCCCCGCCGTGCCGCCGCGCTCGCCGGTGGCCGCGCAGCGCCGCTCCGGCGCGTCGCGCTGCGCGCCGCGCCCGCCCCGCGTCATGGCGCCCGCTCCCGGCCCTGCGCCTTACGCCTGCGCCTGCGCGGCGTCGTCCGATTCGGGCGCAGCGTCGGCGGGCGCCGCCGGGGCGAGGTCGTTGATATCGACCATGCCCAGCGCGACGCGCGCGTTCATCACCAGCGCCTGCGCCTCCTCCAGCGTCACGTCGAACGGCTCAAGGATGCCGTCGTCCTTGATGCGCTTGCCCTCCGGCGTCTCGGTGAAGCCGCCCGCCAGCTCCCAATCGGCGCAGGTGGCGAATTCGTGCAGCGAGGTCACGCCCGCCTCGGCCAGCGCCAGGATCATCTGCGGCGACAGGCCGGGGAAGGCGATCAGGTCGTCCTGCGCGCCAAGGCCGCGCGCTTTCTCCAGCGCCTGCGCGGCGATCTCCTCAAGGCTCTCGCGGGCGCGGGCCTGAAGCTCCTCCGCCGTGCCCTCGTCGAAGCCGTCGATGGCGGCGAGCTCGTCGATATCGACGTAGGCGACCTCCTCCAGCGAGGTGAAGCCCTCGGCGACCAGAAGCTGCGCCACCATCTCGTCGATGTTCATGGTGTCCATGAAGATCTTGCTGCGCTCCTCGAACTCGACCTTGCGCCGGGCGCTCTCCTCCTCCTCGGTCAGGATGTCGATGCTCCAGCCGGTGAGCTGGCTGGCCAGCCGCACGTTCTGGCCGCGCCGCCCGATGGCGAGCGAGAGCTGCTCCTCGGGCACCACCACCTCGGCGCGCTGGGCGTCCTCGTCCATCACCACCTTGGCCACCTCGGCGGGTTGCAGCGCGTTGACGAGGAAGGTCGCGGCGTCCTCGGTCCACGGAATGATGTCGATCTTCTCGCCCTGAAGCTCGCCCACCACCGCCTGCACGCGCGAACCCCTCATGCCGACGCAGGCGCCGACCGGGTCGATCGAGTTGTCATAGCTGATCACGCCGATCTTGGCGCGCGAGCCGGGGTCGCGCGCGACCGCCTTGATCTCGATGGCGCCGTCATAGATCTCGGGCACCTCCATCTTGAACAGCTCGGCCATGAACTCCGGCGCCGTGCGGCTGAGGAAGATCTGCGGGCCGCGCGCCTCGGCGCGCACGTCGCGCACATAGGCGCGGATGCGGTCGCCGACGCGGAACGCCTCGCGCGGGATCAGCTGGTCGCGGCGCAGCATCCCCTCGCCCCGGCCCAGATCGACGATCACGTTGCCGTATTCGACGCGCTTGACCACGCCGTTGATGATCGTGCCGACGCGATCCTTGTATTCCTCGTACTGACGCTCGCGCTCCGCTTCGCGCACCTTCTGCACGATCACCTGCTTGGCGGTCTGCGCGGCGACGCGGCCGAACTCCATGGTCGGCAGGGTGTCGATCTCGACGAAGTCGCCCAGCTCCACTTCGGGATTGAGGATGCGGGCTTCCTCAAGGCTCATCTGGCCCTTGGGGATCTCGACCTCCTCGACCACCTCCTTGACGCGGGTCATGGTGATCTCGCCGGACTTGCGGTCGATGTGGGCGCGCACGTCCACGTCCATGCCATAGCGGGCGCGGGCGGCCTTGCCGAGGCTGTCCTCCATCGCCTCGATCACCAACTCGCGGTCGATCAGCTTCTCGCGCGCCACGGCGTCGGCGATCTGGAGCAGCTCCAGTCGGTTGGCGGATACGGCGGTGCTCATGGGCGTGGCTCCTGCGGCTCGCGTCGGTCGTCGCCGGCGTCTTCGCCGTCCTCGACCTCGATGTCGTCAAAGCGGGTCTCGTCGAAACCCTTGTCTCTCTGCGCCTTCAGCGAGGCTTCGATCAGCGCGTCGGTCAGCACCAGCCGCGCGTCGCTCAGCGCCTCGAACGGCACCCGCGCCGGGCCGCTCTCCAGCGCGATCAGCACGGTGTCGCCGTCCAGCCCGCCAAGCGCGCCGGTGAACCGCTTGCGCCCGTCGATCAGCGCGTCGGTCTCCAGCTTCGCCGTCCAGCCCTTCCAGCGCTCGAAATCCTCAAGCCGCGTAAGCGGGCGGTCGATGCCGGGCGAGGACACCTCCAGCGTGTATTCGCCGTCGATGGGATCCTCGACGTCCAGCACGGCGGAGAGCGCGCGCGAAAGATCGGCGCAGTCGTCGATCTCCATCCGCCCGTCGGGCCGCTCCGCCATCACCTGCAGCGTGCCGCGCCTGGACCCCATCAGCCGCACGCGCACCAGCGAAAAGCCCATGCCTTCGACGGTGGGGCGGATGATCTCGGCGAGGCGCCGGTCGATCGGGGCTTTGGCGAGCAGGTCGGCCATGGTGCGGTGCGCGGTCTCCAAGGGAAGGCCCGCCGCAAACGCAGACGGGCCGCAACGCGGACCGTCTCGCATCCCATGGGACCCGCCAAGGGTTGGCGAGACCGCCGCTGATGAGCGCGGATATACGCGCCCTCGCCGTGAGGCGCAAGATGGGGAATGAACGCCGCCCTGGCCCGCCGGGACGGCGCGTTCAGGCCACCGCCTGCGCCGCGGGCGTATGGGGCAGGCCCAGCGCCTGCGCCACCGGCGCGCAGGTGATCCTGCCGTCCCACACGTTCAGCCCCGCCAGCAGATGCGCGTCGGCCTTCAGCGCAGCCTTCCACCCCATGTCGGCGATGCGCAGCGCGTGCGGCAGGGTGGCGTTGTTCAGCGCATAGGCCGAGGTGCGCGCCACCGCGCCGGGCATGTTGGCGACGCAGTAATGCACGATCCCGTCCACGACGAAAGTCGGCGCCGCGTGGGTGGTGGGGCGCGAGGTCTCGAAACAGCCGCCCTGGTCGATGGCGACATCCACCAGCACCGCGCCGGGCCGCATGGTGGCCAGCATCGCGCGGCTGACCAGCTTCGGCGCCGCCGCGCCGGGGACCAGCACCGCGCCGATCACCAAGTCGGCCCGCGCCACGCTGTCGGCGAGATTGGCGCGGTTGGCGTAGAGCGTGCGCGCCGCCGCGCCGAAATGCGTCGAGAGCCGCTCCAGAACCTCCGGGCTGCGGTCGAGAACGGTCACGTCGGCGCCAAGCCCCACCGCCATCTGCGCCGCGTTGAACCCGACCACGCCGCCGCCGATCACGCAGACCGCGCCCGGCGCCACCCCCGGCACGCCGCCCAGCAGCACGCCGCGCCCGCCGTGCGCCTTCTCCAGCGCGCTCGCGCCCGCCTGCACCGCCATGCGCCCGGCCACCTGGCTCATCGGCCTGAGCAGCGGCAGGCCGCCTGCGGCGCCGGTCACGGTCTCGTAGGCGATGCAAACCGCGCCCGAGGCCATCAGGTCGCGGGTCTGCGCCGGGTCGGGCGCGAGGTGGAGATAGGTGAACAGGACCTGGCCGGGGCGCAGCATCGCGCGCTCGGCGGCCTGCGGCTCCTTCACCTTCACGATCATCTCGGCCTGCGCGAAAACCGCCGCCGCGTCGGCGGCGATGGCCGCGCCCGCCGCCGCATAGGCCGCGTCGTCGGCGCCGATCCCGGCGCCTGCGCCGGTCTCGATCAGCACGTCGTGGCCATGCGCGACCAGTTCGGCCGCGCTCTCCGGCGTCAGCCCGACGCGAAACTCGTTGTTCTTGATCTCTTTCGGACACCCGACGCGCATCGCGACGCTCTCCCTTGCGACATCCTGTCCGCGAAGGCTCTCACGCGCGGCGCGCCTGCGCCATGCCGCGCCCGGTCACATCCCGGCGCCGCCCACGGTCAGCCCGTCGATCAGCAGCGTCGGCTGGCCGACGCCCACCGGCACGCCCTGACCGTTCTTGCCGCAGGTGCCGATGCCGGGGTCCATCGCCATGTCGTCGCCGATCATGCGCACGCGGCGCAGCGCGGTGGGGCCGTCGCCGATCAGCGTGGCGCCCTTCACCGGACGGCCGATCTCGCCGTTCTTCACCCGATAGGCCTCGGTGCAGCTGAACACGAACTTGCCGTTGGTGATGTCCACCTGTCCGCCGCCGAAATTGACCGCATAGATGCCGTCCTTCACCGCCTTGACCACGTCCGCCGGGTCGGCCTCGCCGCCCAGCATGATGGTGTTGGTCATGCGCGGCATCGGAATGTGGGCGTAGCTCTGGCGCCGCCCGTTGCCGGTGGGGCTGACGCCCATCAGCCGGGCGTTCTGGCGGTCCTGCATGTAGCCGGTCAGGATGCCGTCCTCGATCAGCGTGGTGCGGCTGGTCGGCGTGCCCTCGTCGTCGAAACTCAAGGACCCGCGCCGGTCGGGGATCGTGCCGTCATCGACCACGGTCACGCCCTTCGCCGCCACCTGTTGGCCCATCAACCCGCTGAAGGCGCTGGTCTTCTTGCGGTTGAAATCGCCCTCCAGCCCGTGGCCGATCGCCTCGTGCAGCAGGATGCCGGGCCAGCCGGCGCCCAGCGCCACCTCCATCACCCCCGCCGGCGCGTCCTCGGCCTCGAGGTTGACCAGCGCGACGCGCAGCGCCTCCTCCGCGCCCTTGCGCCACGCCTCGGGCGCGATCAGACCGTCATAGCCGGTGCGCCCGCCCGCGCCCCACGAGCCGGTCTCGCGCCGCCCGTCCTTCTCGACGATCACCGAGATGTTGAGCCGCACCAGCGGGCGCGCCTCGGCCAGCCGCAAGCCCTCGGGGCGCAGGATCTCGATCTCCTGCACCCCGCCCGACAGGCTGACGGAGACCTGCGCCACGCGCGGATCACGGGCGCGCAGCCAGTCGTCGATCTCGCGCAGCAAGGCCGCCTTCGTCGCGAAGGACGGCCCCTCCAGCGGGTCGATCTCATGATACAGGCGGCGGTTGGTGGGCGCGGGCGGCGCCGCCAGAACCCCGCCGCCGCCCTGCGCGGCGAGGCGGCAGGTCTCGGCGGCGCGGCGCAGCGCGGCCTCGGTCATCTCGGTGGAATGGGCGTAGCCCGCCGTCGGCCCGGCCACCGCGCGCAGGCCGAATCCCTCGCTCGCGTCATAGGAGGCGGCCTTGAGTCTGCCGTCGTCGAAGCTGAGCGATTCCGAGCGGCTGCGCTCCAGAAACAGCTCGCCGTCGTCGGCGCCGTCCACGGCACCGCGCAATATCGCCAGCGCCGCCCCTTCGTCGAAGGCGGTCTCGAACGGGCGGAACCTGTTGGCGGCGCTGATCATTCTGGGAAAACTCCGGGCGTTTGCGGGCGCGTCTCGCGGCGTCATGCCGCAATGTGGTGTCTTGGCGCGCGGATCGCGATAGTATTCATCGCACAAAGCAAGATAGGAGTTCTGGGCGCCGCTGGAAAGCGGCGCGCAGGCCAGCGAGGCGGGAATGAAGAATATGCTCAAGGCGATCACCGGCGCGATCACCGGCGCGATCAGCGGCGCCATCATCGGCGGCGCGGTATGGCTGGCGACGACGGTCGCCGCAGCGGCGCAGAATGTCGGGATGCCGCGCCCGGCGCAGACCGGCCTTCAGGCCCCGATGACGGAACTCGCGCGCGATCAGCGGGCGATGGACAACCTGCTGCTCTGGATCACCGGCGCCATCGTGCTGTTGGT
>Ga0210024_1003617_pt1 | contig 12604 bp, 15 predicted proteins | sample CryGeymeta201525_FD_183988 | JGI IMG/M metagenome (GOLD analysis project Ga0210024, IMG submission 183988) | Groundwater microbial communities from Crystal Geyser aquifers in Utah, USA - Crystal Geyser metaG 2015-25 (SPAdes) (version 2) | ecosystem: Environmental > Aquatic > Deep subsurface >... | reverse complement strand
CGATAGTTTTTTCGACGAAATCCTCCCAAAATCGCTCTTCGAGCCGTTTTCGAATAGAATTGAAAAGGCGAGAAGTAAGATTAGGAGGGCGAGGAAAAAAAAACAATCTCCAAAGAGATAATAAAAAACCCTCAAAATTTTACTAGATAATAAATTGGTACTATTGATGCTGGAGCATAATTGGTACCATAACATAGAGGTACCATTGGGGGAGAAGATGAAAGATAGAAAATATCCGGATAAAGAGACAATTTTAACGATTCTTAAGGCTGGCGCAGTTTTGACTTTAGCGATGCTTGCTCCTGGGGCTGTGAGATTATTTAAAGATGACCCAGTATTTTCCTCATGGCAGAAATTCCATCAACCACTTTTGCGAAGGAATATTACACGTTTAAAAAGAAAAGGCTTGGTGACGTTTTCCGAAGAAGGCGGTGAAACCGTTGTTAAAATTACGGATAAGGGGAAAATAGAAATTTTAAAATATAATCTTGACAAACTAGAGATTAGAAGACCTGATTTTTGGGACAGGAAATGGAGAATTGTTGTCTTTGATATCCCTGAAGAGAAAAAAGAAGCAAGAGAGTTTTTTCGAAAAAAACTTAAGGAATTGGAGTTTTATCAATTCCAAGAGAGTGTTTTTATTTTTCCGTTTCCTTGCGAAAAAGAAATAAAATTTCTCCGGGAAATTTTTGAAGTGCCAGACGAGGTCAAAATAATTCTTGCCCAGAAAGTGGAAAACGAGGACGATTTGAGAGAAATGTACGGATTATAGCTGTTCGCATCCGTAAAATGGTACAAATTTTGCTGGAGCGTAAAAAGTACCAAAAATTGCGATTTTAAGTAAATAGTTTAAATACAAAAATTTTATCTTTGTCGAGATTTACGAATCCTTCAATTTCATTCAGGACAAGAAAGTTAGAATCTTTGTCTACCCTGAGCGGTTCGGCTGAGCAGTTCGGCCCTGAGCTCACTGCCGAAGGGCTCACCGTCGAAGCCTTGTCGAAGGGCGCGCGATTTTCTCGCCCTTCGGGCGAGTACAGTTATAATTTTGAAAATTCATCAATAATCTCTCTTTTCATTTTATTTTTTGTATTAGAATTCTCATATAAGACACCCACTTCGACATCAATTTCTGTCTGATTGGTGCTAGCAATACTTGTATCAAGATATTTATTCAGGTCTTCGTACAGTTTGTAAACACTTATATGAATTTTTTTGTCACGAATAATATGGGTATTTAAATCTTTTGATATTGATACGCCCCACGTAATTTGCTTACCTTTATATTTGCCGTAATGAATTAAATCACCATGCATCAATGAATGTCTGAAAAGATCCCACATTAAATAGGGTGTTGGAATGTTTATTTTAGTTAATATCGATTGAGGTGAAGCATTTTCTATATGTACAATAGCTTCAATAATTGGTAATATCATTCGCAGTGATGCCCAATACCCTATACCTCTTTCTGATTTTGAATTATGTTGACTCACAAGATCTAGAATTGTTCCAACATCATCCTGTAGTCTTTGTTTAATCTGGGAAAGAAAACGGCTCTTAGACGTTTTTTTAAATATAAATTTTGCACCGCTAGGTGACCTTTTCATGCAATATACTTACTTTTTGAACCAATATTTACCAAAAGCGTAAAACCAAGTTTCTTTTCTTGTTTGCTTGCAAATATATTTTTTGTCAATAAATGGTGGTGATGTTATTTCTTTCTCTTTCGTCTCTATGCATTCTTCTCTTTCCTTCTTGTTTAATTCATACTCTTGATAATCTTCTTTTGTTATAAGTAACTTTGGCAATTTTGAATTTATTTTATCTGGGCATTCCTTAAGAATCTCACTATATCTAGTCCAGTACTCAGGATTCGATTCATTCTTTGTACATTTATCACCATAGCTTATTTCTCTTTCTCTGTAACGAGGCCAATTATTAAATTTCCATAATTGTATTTCGTTTTTAAATAATCCCAAAAATAAGATTACGGTAATTATTAGTAAAAGAAGTGGTTGGATGGATGATTTAATAAATTTTATGATTCTTTTCAGCATATTTCACTTAAAAAAGTTTAAGTTGGTCGGAGAGGGGGGACTCGAACCCCCGACCCCCAGTACCCCATACTGGTGCGCTAGCCAACTGCGCCACTCTCCGTTATTTAAAATTTTCAACGATAATTTTTCTTAGTTTTTTACCAACTCCAGTTTTTAAAAATTGCTCTCGATTTTTCGCACATCTTTGGCAAAGAAAAGATTCATAATAAATTAATCTCCACGGACCATTCTCTCTTGTAAACCTATTAGTTCCTTCATTATGCTCTCTTAATCTTGCCTTTGGGTCTTTAGATGTAAAACCAATATAACTTTTGTTATTTTTTAAACTTTTTAATAAATAAACATAAAACATTAACTTGTATGCGCTAGCCTCGGCCATAGGCCGATCGTCCTCTGGACGGAACTGCGCCACTCTCCGTGAATCTGCGATTCCTACTTGAATTTTATCATAAAATCTGCTTGAATTAAACTACTATGGCTCAAGACAAAAAACTTCAGGCAGTTAAAATGGCGATGGAGCAAATCGAAAAACAGTATGGGAAAGGGGCGATTATGAGGTTGGGAGAAAAAGGGGCGGCGGTTAAAAAAGTTGATTGTATCTCTACTGGTTCAATTGGCTTGGATATTGCTTTAGGCGTTGGGGGTTTACCACGGGGACGGGTGATGGAGATTTTTGGACCAGAAGCTTCTGGAAAAACAACTTTGGCTTTACATATTATTGCCGAAGCCCAAAAAATGGGGGGAACGGCCGCCTTTATTGATGCCGAACACGCTATGGATCCCGCCCGGGCAGAGTCGATTGGAGTAAATCTTGATGAACTTTTGATTTCCCAACCAGACACTGGCGAGCAAGCTCTGGAAATTGTGGAAACTTTAGTTCGTTCTGGGGCAGTTGATGTTATTGCTATTGATTCAGTGGCAGCTTTGGTGCCTCGGGCAGAAATTGAAGGAGAGATGGGTGATGCCATGATTGGTGTTCAAGCTCGGTTGATGTCTCAGGCATTAAGAAAACTAACGGCGGCAATTTCTAAATCAAGAACGATTGTTGTTTTTACCAATCAAATCCGCCATAAAATTGGAGTAATGTTTGGTAATCCGGAGACTACCCCGGGAGGATTAGCCTTGAAATTTTATTCTTCGGTTAGGATTGATTTACGGAAAATTGGGACGATTAAAGAAGGAGAAATAGTTATTGGCTCACGCCATCGGGCTCGGGTGGTCAAAAATAAAGTTGCTCCACCCTTCAGAGATGCTGAATTTGATATTATGAACGTTGGGGGAATTTCCAGAACAGGGGATATTTTGGATGTGGCAACGGGTTTGGGAATTATAGAAAAAAGCGGTGCTTTCTTAAAATATGGCAAAATAATGCTTGGTCAAGGTCGGGAAGCAGCCAAAGTTTTTTTGGATGAACACCCCAAAGTTGCCAAACAGATTGAAGAAGAAATTTGGAAAAAAACTAAAGCTTCGTAACCTCCGTGGCGAAAATTACCAAAATTAAGGCTCAAAAAAACAAAAGGCGGGTCAATATTTATCTTAACGAAAGGTTTGCTTTTGGCTTGCCCGCCGAAACTTTAGTGAAGGCGGGGCTAAAAGTGGGTCAAAACATCACTACAAAGGAGATCGAGGATTTAATCTTCAAAAATGAATTTCAAAAACTTTTAAATAAAACCCTTCGTTTAATTTCTGCTCGTCCGCGCTCGGAAAAAGAAATTATTGATTATCTTAAAAGAAAAAAAACAGACCCAAAATTAATTGATGAGGTTGTCGATAAATTAAAATCCCTAGGTCAGCTTGATGATTATGCTTTCGCGGTTTGGTGGGTGGAACAACGAGTGACCTTTCGGCCCAAAGGGAAAATAGCTTTATTGATGGAATTAAGACAAAAAGGGGTGGAAAGAGAAATTGGCGAAAAAATAATCGCTGAAAAAGTGGATGAATTGCCATTAGCTAGAAGGGCGGTTGAAAGGAAATTAAAAATTTATAAAAACTTTCCCCCACTGGAATTTCGCCAAAAAATTACTGGCTTCCTTGCCCGCCGCGGTTTTTCCTGGGGGACGGTGAAAGAGGTTATTGACGAATTTTGCCAAAAGCGGTAAAATAAATTCATTGGTGAATTTGGCTTTATTAGTTATGGATGCAAAAACTAAATGTGGATTAGAAACTACATTTGACTAAACCATCATCTTCTGATGGTTTTTCTCCATTTGCCATAAGCCAAATAGCCAGAAAAAGGAGGTTTTAATGGGAATTTTTGATAGTTTACTACCTAAAGACGCCCAAAAATTGGCCGCTAAAATTGCCGAATTAGAAAGAAAAGAAGGGGCGTTAGGGGAAAGAGAAAAATTACTTAAGGGTCGCCAAGAGGAATTAGCCAGAACTCGGGTAGAGATTGAAGAGGTTAGGAAGAAAGAAATAAATAAATTGGAAAAAATTGCCAAGTTGACTCGGGAAGAAGCCCAAAAATTACTCCTAGAGGCAACTGAGAAAAAACTTGCCGAAGATCTCGCCAGAAAGATTAAAGAAACCGAAGAGGAAATCAAAACCCATGCTGATGAAAAAGCTAAAGCAATTTTAGTCGATGCTATTCAGCATGGAGTAACTGATTGGGTAGCTGAATATACTGTTTCCACTGTTCATTTGCCTGATGAAGAAATGAAAGGACGGATAATTGGTCGGGAAGGAAGAAATATTCGGACTTTTGAAAGAGCAACCGGAGTTGAGATTGAGCTTGACGAGACGAATGATGTTCATCTGTCTTCATTTGATGCCATCCGTCGGGAGATTGCTAAAAGAGCTTTAGAAAAATTAATTCGTGATCGCCGCATCCAACCAGCCAGGATTGAAGAGATTGTGGAAAAAACCCGCCAAGAAATAGATAAAATTTTATTTGAAGAGGGAGAAAAACTTTGTCATGTTTTAGAAGTTTATCGACTTCATCCGGATTTGGTTAAACTTTTGGGTCGCTATAAGTTTCGCTATTCTTACGGTCAAAATATGATTGTTCATACTCTTGAGGAAACAAAAATTGGGGTTCAGCTGGCTTGGGAGTTGGGGGCAAATGTAAATATTGTGAGGTTGGGCTGTTTACTTCACGATATAGGCAAGGTGGTGACAGAAGAGGAAGGGACTCATGTTCAGTTGGGCGTTGAGTTAGCCAAAAAATATCGTCTGCCGGAGGAAGTTATTGCCTGTATTAGCGAACACCACGAAGACGTCCCATTTTCTTTGGTAGAATCAAGAATAGTTTGGATTGCTGATGCTGCCTCTGGTTCTCGCCCAGGTGCTCGTTATGAACCCCATGAGGAATATGTTAAACGAATGGAACAGATAGAAAAAATTGTTAAGGGATTCAAAGAGGTTCAAGAAGCCTTTGCTTATCAAGCGGGACGGTATGTTATGGTCATGGTTAAGCCCGAAGAGGTTCCTGATGATCAATTAACGGTCCTGCTAAGCAGGATTACCCAAAAACTTGAAGAAGAAGCTTCTTATGCTGGACAGATAAAGGTCAGCTGTATCCGGGAAACTCAAGCAACCCAGGTTACTAAAGCAAAGTAGATCAATCCTGAGCAAGAGCCGAAGGATTGACAAATAAGCTGATTTAGGCTAAACTCTACCCATGACTAAAAAACAAATTATTTCTTTGGTTGCTACCAAAGCCCATTTAACCAAAAAAGCTGCCACCGAGGCAGTGGAAAATTTTTTAGGCGAGATCGCTAAGGCTTTGAAAAAAGGTGAGAAAGTAGTTCTTTCTGGTTTTGGGACTTTTAGGGTAACCAGGGTAAAAGATAAACCGGTGATTGTTCCTGGAACTGGTCAAAAACAAATGGTTAAGGCTCATCGAGCTCCACGATTTTCCCCCGGAAAACCTCTTAAAAAAGAGGTAAGGTAACTTCTCATATCATATTTTTGTGTTATACTCTGAAACAGAATGTCTGTCGTTGAGGTTAAAAATCTAAAGAAATACTACCAGGTTCATAAAAAAGAGCCGGGATTAGCTGGGTCGCTAAAATCTCTATTTGTCAGAAAATACGAAGACGTCAAGGCAGTTAACAATATTTCTTTTAATATCGAAGAAGGAGAATTAGTTGGTTTTATCGGACCAAATGGAGCGGGGAAAACGACCACTTTAAAATGTCTTTCCGGACTTTTGTATCCAACCTCAGGGAAAATTTCTGTTTTAGGATTTAATCCTTGGGAGCGGAAAGCGGAATTTTTGAAGCAAATTGCTTTGGTGATGGGTCAGAAAAACCAACTCTGGTGGGATTTACCACCAATGGAAACCTTTGTTTTAAATAAAGAGATTTATGAAGTTCCTGATGAGCAATTTAAAAAGACCCTGGATGGATTAGTTAAGCTTTTAGAGGTGGAAGACATTCTAAAAATCCAAGTTCGAAAACTTTCTTTAGGTCAGAGAATGAAATGCGAGTTGATTGCCGCTCTTTTGCATTCCCCGAAGGTTTTGTTTTTGGACGAACCAACAATTGGTTTGGACGTGGTAATGCAGAAAAAAATGAGGGATTTTATCAAAGAATACAATCGTCGCTATAAAGCGACCATTATTTTAACCTCCCATTATATGGGTGATGTCCAAGAGCTTTGTCAACGGGTTTTAATTATTGATAAAGGAAAATTGGTTTTTGATGGTCAACTTGCAGAAATTGTCCAAAAATATGCTGATTATAAGTTAATTTCCGTGATTTTAAGCAAAGAGGTTGATCCGAAAATTTTAAATGGGATTGGTAAGGTAAAAGAATTTAATTATCCGAAACTAATCCTAACAGTCAAAAGAAACGAGACGTCAAAACTCGCCGCCAAAGTTTTAGAAAAGCTGCCAGTGGCAGATTTAAATATAGAAGAACCACCGATTGAAGATATCATCAGAGAATTATTTACAGGAAAGAAATATGGGTAAGTATCTTCTACTTGGCAAACTTACCTTCGAAGAATATTTTGTTTACCGGCTGAATTTTGTATTATGGCGTTTTAGAAGCCTTGTTTTTTTCTTAACCCTTTTTTTCTTCTGGTTGGCAATTTATGGGAATCGGAGCGAATTTTTAGGCTATCAAAAAGCTCAAATGTTAGCTTATGTAGTGGGAATTGCCTTTTTGAGAAGCATCGTTTTGGGATCGCGCTCGGCCGATTTGGCTGGGCAGGTTAGAAGCGGAGAATTAACAAAACTTTTTCTCCAGCCAATTAAAATAATTGGTTTTTGGTTCACCAGAGATATCGTTGATAAATTTTTAAACCTTTTATTTACAATTTTAGAAATTACTGTTGTTTTATTAATTTTTAAATTCCCCCTCTGGTTTCCCCAAAAACCGGAAAGTTATCTTTTCTTTTTTATTTTGGCAATTTTGGCTTTATTTTTATACTTTTTCTTAAGTTTTTCTTTATCAGTGGTAGCTTTTTGGACCGAGGAAATTTGGGCAACTCGCTGGCTTTTTGGGGTAATTTTTTTGGAATTTTTTGCCGGAGCATTTTTCCCGATTGACGTTTTACCTGGATGGTTAACAAAAATCATCTATCTAACACCCTTTCCTTATTTGGTATTTTTCCCACTTAAAATTTGGTTGGAGCAGTTATCAACTGTAATGATACTTAAGGCGATTTTAATTTGCTTTGGCTGGTTGGTTTTCTTTTACTGGCTAGCTCATTTTTTATGGCAAAAAGGAGCCAAAAATTATGGAGCATATGGTGGCTAGATTAATCAAAATTTGGTTGATGTTTGCCTCAAGAGCGGCTCAATCTCAATTTTTAACATTATTAGCTGGCGTTTTATTTCTAATTGGCAAAATTGTGAGGTTTTTGCTGTTTTTTGTTTTTCTTTTTGCCATTTTGTCTTCAAGTAAAACTTTAGCTGATTATTCTCGTGAGCAGGTGATTTTCTTTTTTCTGGTTTTTAATTTGGTAGATATAATGATTCAGTTTTTTTTCCGGGGGGTTTATCAATTCCGACCGTTGGTTATTTCCGGAAATTATGATTTGGATTTGCTAAAACCTCTTCCGTCATTTTTTCGCCCTATTTTTGGTTGGACTGACATTTTGGATTTTACTACTCTAGTCCCACTTTGGGGATATTTTATTTGGTTTGTTTTTACTAACCACCTCTTTACTGGTTTTATAGATTTCGCTTTATTTTTCCTTTTACTTTTGAATGCTCTTATGGTTGGTTTTGCTTTTCATCTTTTTGTTTGTGCGGTTTGTATCTTAACCACCGAAATTGACCATTTGATTGAGGTTTATCGGGATTTAGCCAATATGGCTCGGTTTCCAACTGATATTTATCAGAAAGGCATTCAGTATATTTTGACTTTCACCATCCCGGTGATAATTTTGATTACCATTCCAGCGAAAGCACTTTTAGGTTTGCTTTCTTGGCAATGGTTGATATTGTCGCTTGTAATTAGTGGATTATTTTTGTGGGGCTCGCTTCGGTTTTGGAAATACGCCTTGACTCAATATTCTTCGGCTTCCAGTTAGCTTCAAAAGACAATATGAAAGTGGTAAAATTATTCTATCTTAGCTCTGATGGGGTGTCTGCAAAAAGGGCAGTGGGTACGGTTATAAAAGGGACTAAAGATTGAATAATAGAGATTGAAAAGATTGATTAAGAAAATTGTGGTTGCTAGGAGGATTAGAGGAAGGCCAATAACCATTGTCCACCAAACCAGGGCTTCATGATACCAGTAAGTTAATCGGCTGATAAAAAAATGTTTGATTAATGAAAAAAAAGGTAATCGGTCGGAGTAAAAGATTGCTTTTTCAAGCCAGCCGGGAGGGGAATAGGGTTTAATTGTTTCTGCCGAGAGAAAGAAACCCAAGGCAATTGTATAGGTACTGAAAGGAACGATAATTAGAGAATAGATTATTCTAAGTAGAACAACTATTAACCAATGGAAGATATTATGTCGAGAGTCAGTCAAATAGAATTTTAGATGATTACCAGAAATGAGTTTCACAATTTGATTTTAACATGAAGAATTTTTTATTAAAACATATGGCTGTCAGATGAACCCGCCTAATCTTGCCGTTCGCCTTCAGGTACTATTCGTACATGGCTCACGGTGCGATTTTAGGCGGGCGAGATTACTGTTTTAAAAGTTTAATCTATGCCTAAACGTAAAGCTTATTTTATCAAGACTTTCGGGTGCCAAGCCAATGAGGCGGATTCGGAAAAGCTGGCGGCTGTTTTTGAGAAAAAGGGGTATAAATTAGCCAAACAAATCGGCAAAGCCGATGTAATTATTATCAACACCTGCTCAGTTCGCGAATCTGCCGAAAACCGCGTCTTCGGTTTAATAAATAATCTAAGTAAATTAAAAATTGAAAATTGTAAATTGAAAATTGTGCTAACCGGTTGTATGGTTGGTTCAGCGGTTGGTGAACGACGACGCTATTCAATGGCCGAACTGCGCCGAAAACTTCCTCAAGTTGATGAATTTATGACCATTGAAGAATTAGTTGGTTCAGAAAAGATTACCCCGAAGTATAGGGAAAAAACCCACGCTTTTGTTCCGATAACAGAAGGCTGTGACCATTTCTGTTCTTATTGCGTTGTTCCTTATGCCCGAGGCAAAGAGAAAAGCCGGCCGTTTGAGGAAATTATTTGTGAAGTTAATGGGTTAGCAAAGAGAGGTTATAAAGAGATAACTTTGCTGGGACAAAATGTTAATTCATATGGGAAAGACTTTAATGATTTAAATCATCAAAGTGAGACAACTTTTGCGAGACTTTTAAAGCAGCTTCAAAAAATTAAAGGAATTAAGAAAATTTCTTTTATAACCTCTAATCCCTGGGATTTAACTGATGAGATTATTGAGGCGATGAAACTTCCAAAAATCGATCGTTATCTTCATTTACCAGTTCAGTCTGGAGACGATGGAATCTTAAAAAAGATGAACCGACCTTATACTTCTAAGCAATATATCAAATTGGTGGAAAAGATTAGAAAAGAGATTCCCAATATCCAAATTGCTACCGATATTATTGTCGGTTTTCCAGGAGAGTCGAAAAAAGCTTTCGAGAATACGGTCAAGCTTTGTAAAAAAGTTGGTTTTAATAAAGCCTATATTGCCAAATATTCGCCTCGCCCCGGAACCGCCGCTTTCAAATTAAAAGATGACATTTCGGCGGCTGAGAAAAAGCACCGCTGGCAAGTTCTGGAAAGGCTGATCAATAAAGAAAGATTCTTAAAAGTTGGCAATTTCCAGAATCTTAATCTTCCGCTTTTCTAGTTCTTTAAGAAACTCTTGATAGAGCTTGCCGTAAATAGCGTCTTCCGGGGCGACAATCCCTTTAGTTTTGATCTTACCTTTTGCCAAAAACAGAGCCGCAACGGCGGCCGAGAAACCGGTTACCCGCGCCATTGAAGAGATCCCATTTTTAGTGTCTGCTTCATCCCACATATAGTAGTCAACTCTTTTTTGGCCGTTTTTACCACCCCTGACTGTATTCCACATAATACAAATATCGGTATCACCTGCGCCTGCTTTTAACTTTGGCTCGATGACGCTTAAAAGAAATTCGCGCGGAATAATTTTTTTACCCTGGAAATTAACTTCATTAAGATCAAGAAGACCACATTCTTTTAAAGCTTGAATTTTCTCCCAATGCCCTGGCCAGCGGATCGTTTTTTCGGTAAAATCTTGAAGTTTGTTTCTGGTGAAAATAAAACTAGGCATACCAGGGGTAATGGCGCATTCCAGGACTTCCTTTTTGCCAAACTTATCAAAGATGAATCTTTCTGGTTCTGTTAGGGCATCAACTTCAACGATTTTACCACCCTTAATGATTTTTACTTTCACCATATACTCTCTTAAAACGTGACTAAAAGCCCAGGTAATCATGTATTTGAGCGGGTGTTTTGCCGCTGCTTTTTTTGAGGGGATGCCGCCAACTCGAGCGATAGCACTTTTTGCCCGACCAATTTTTCTAATTCCTTCACCAACAGTAATATTGCTTAAGCCGGGAGCAAAGCCCATGCCGTCCAAAAAGGTAACCCCGTTTTTTACCGCCCGCTGATGAAGATGCTCGCCGTATTTTTGAAGATTCATTTTCTGTTTGACTTTCAAGCCTTCAATTTCATGGTTTTCTGGTCGGCGATGATATTCTTCAAGAATGTCAACCATGTCTAAACCAACTTCAATGGCTGCCTCGGCCGCTAGGTAGCTAGTTTTTCGGTCGGGAAGAGAAACAACACCCACGTCATATCCCTTCATTAATTTTTTGGTTTTTTCTTTATTTTCAACGTCGAGGTGATGAATGACAACCTTATTGCTCTTGAGCCGGCCTTTTATTTCTTTAAGCGAACTGTTGGTTCTGCTGACTAAGCCAACCATTTTTACTTCTGGTTGGCGGACTAAATCCCAGGTAATTGCTGAACCAATTTTGCCAGTGCCCCCGAAAATTACAATGCGCATTTATTGTGTAGAATAACATTTTTGTTTAAGTTTGTCACTTAGGGCAAACAAAATGATAAAATTAGTTTGCTATGGATAGGCTTTTAGTTATCTGTGGACCGACGGCGACAGGCAAAACTGGCTTGGCTGTTAACCTGGCCAAGAAATTCTCGTCCAGAGGACGACCAGCCTCTGGCTGGAATGGTGAGTTAATTTCCGCTGATTCCAGACAAGTTTACAAAGGAATGGACATCGGGACGGGGAAAGATCACCCCAAAGAGATGAAAATCCATTTGATTGATGTCGTTAAGCCAAACCAAGAATTTTCCGTGGCTCAGTATGTGGAGTTGGCTTGGAAAGTAATTTCTGATATTTGGAGTAGAAAAAAATTGCCTATTATAGTGGGTGGAACAGGATTTTATATAAAGGGAGTAGTTGATGGGATTGAAACATTGGGAATTCCACCCGATTGGGAAATGCGCTGGCGCTTAAAAGATTTACCTGCCCAGAAACTTTTTGAGATGTTGGCTCAGCTCGATCCAGAAAAAGTAGCCCAAATGAATACTTCTGACCGGAAAAATCCTCGCCGCCTCATTCGGGCAATTGAGGTGGCTAGTAAACAACAAACAACATACAACAGACAACAAAGAAGAGAATTTGATGCTTTTTTCGTTGGATTGACTGCTTCATATAAAGTTCTTTATAAGCGGATTGATAAACGTGTAGACGAAAGAGTTAAGATGGGACAAGAGGTGGAGATAAAAAAACTCCTAAAGAAGGATTATTCATGGGGAAAATCAGTTTTAGGTGTAACAATTGGTTATAAAGAATGGCGACCTTTTTTTGAAGGAAAAGCAACAAAAGATGAAGTTATTCAGAAATGGAAATTTGCTGAACATGCCTATGCTCGGCGACAAACGACTTGGTTTAAAAAGGATAAACGAATTAATTGGTTTGACATTGATAAAAAAGGATGGGAAAATGGGGTAGAAAAGTTAATTAAAAATTGGTATACTAAAACTGATGACAAGGAAAATTGAGATTTCCCACCGAACAATAATTTTTACTACCTTCTTTTTGATTTTCTTGTGGTTTTTATATCAAATCCGTCAGATTTTAATTGCCCTTTTTATTTCCGTAATCTTA
>Ga0210024_1003615_pt1 | contig 12611 bp, 6 predicted proteins | sample CryGeymeta201525_FD_183988 | JGI IMG/M metagenome (GOLD analysis project Ga0210024, IMG submission 183988) | Groundwater microbial communities from Crystal Geyser aquifers in Utah, USA - Crystal Geyser metaG 2015-25 (SPAdes) (version 2) | ecosystem: Environmental > Aquatic > Deep subsurface >... | reverse complement strand
CGAAATTATTCTGAAAAAAGCAAGTCCGGCATTGTACCAGGCGTTGGGAATTTTCCTCCCGCTCATTACCACCAACTGCGCAATTCTTGGGGTTGCAATCCTTACCATTCAAAAAGAGTTTAATTTGCTCGAAGGTGTTGTTTATGCCATTTCGAATGCCATTGGTTTTGGACTGGCGTTAACTATTTTCGCAGGAATACGTGAACACCTCGAATTGCAAAATATACCAAAAGGTTTAAAAGGAACGCCCATTGCACTAATTACCGCCGGAATCCTGGCCATGGCGTTTATGGGTTTTTCGGGATTAGTGTAGAAATGCGTGAATGCGTGAATGCCATAATGCGTGAATGAAAGAATTAAAGAAGGGGTAATGAAGTGATTGGTGAAGGACGGAATACTTATTACAAATTTATTTTATTTGGATTCAGCATAGATTTAATTTCTTTTCTTACTTCGGAATATAAAATGCTTTTAACCTCATTCAACTGATTCAATCCCTCTTCAATTGCCTGTTGATCATCAACAGACAAATCTTCCCATCCTTGTTTTTGATTTCCTCTTAACGACTCAATTTTTTAAGCAATTTTTCATCATCCAATTGAGAAATCCAGTTTATCAATTTTAATCGAACAGTTTCTGTATTCATCAGTACTTTTTTTTCAAAAATAATAATTTAAAATGAAGGACTGATTTACGAGGGACTGAAAAGCTAAGAAAAACATAAAAAAGGAAAAAGGAAAGCCAATCAAAATTTGCTCAACTTCAAAATAAATACTTACTTTCAATTTTGGCAGCAAAATTCAATGAACATTTTTACAATGAAAAAATCAACCTTAATTAAACTGATAACTCCGGTTTTTGCCATGTTCATTTCTTTCAGCGTAATGGCTCAGAACCCCGGACAAAAAACATCTCAACGGCAGCGCATTTCAATTAACAACGGATGGAGCTTTTTTAAATACGAATCAAATTCACAGGCAGACAAACTGATTTACGATATGCGCCCGGAAATAAAGGATAACAGCGAATATATTGTAGCCGATGCCAAACCTACCGAAGCTTTGGAAACAAAACAGATTCATGCAGTATTGAAGCCCTGGATTTTACCCACAGGGAACAAATTTATCAGCGACCCGCAAAAAAGGCATGTCAGGCCCGAAGGAAATCCAGGCAGCGATTTCCCGTTTGTGCAGGGCAATTTCGACGACAGCCGCTGGGAAAAAGTAAACCTGCCTCACGACTGGGCGATTAAAGGGCCTTTCCAAAGCGGACCAAATCCCGAAGTGGGCGGAGGAATGGGACGCCTGCCGGTTAACGGGGTGGCCTGGTATCGGAAAAAGCTGGACATTCCGGCCACCGATACCGGCAAATCGGTTTTTCTCGATATCGACGGGGCCATGTCCTACTCCATCGTCTGGCTCAACGGCAATCTTGTGGGCGGCTGGCCTTACGGGTACAATTCGTACCGCCTTGACCTTACACCATACCTTGTTCCGGGGGGCGAAAATCAACTTGCCATCCGGCTCGATAATCCCAATCATTCGGCACGGTGGTATCCCGGAGCAGGAATTTACCGGAATGTGTGGCTTGTAAAAACCAGGCCGGTTCATGTTGCCCAGTGGGGAACATCTATTACGTCAAAAGAGGTTTCAAAGTCATCGGCTACCATCGAACTTGAAATAACGATTGATAACAACTCGAAAAAAGAGGAAGCAGCAGAAGTAATTACAGCAGTATTCGAACTGGATTCAAAAAGAAAAAGGACAGGCAAACCGGTTGCCAATTTTCAACTTTTAAAAACAACCATTGCCGCAGGTGTAAGCGCTACAACGAGAAGTTCAGTTCAGATTAAAAAACCAAAACTATGGGGGCCTGCGCCAACACAAACTTCCAATCTTTACCTCGCACTTACAACCCTTATACAAAACGGAAGAACCATTGACGAATACGAAACCCGGTTTGGTATCCGCTCTGTGGAGTTCAATCCCGATAAAGGGGTAATTGTAAATGGAGAACATATTCAGCTTAAAGGCGTTAACCAGCACCACGATTTGGGCGCATTGGGAGCCGCTTTTAACACGCGGGCAGCCGAACGTCAGCTCGAAATTCTGCAGGAAATGGGTTGTAATGCTATTCGCATGTCGCATAACCCACCCGCGCCGGAACTATTGGAACTAACTGACCGAATGGGATTTCTGGTAATAGATGAAATTTTCGACTCATGGGAAATGAAAAAAACACCTCACGATTTCCATCTCATTTTCCCCGACTGGTACGAAGCCGACACCCGCGCCTTTATTCGCCGCGACAGGAACTGCCCATCGGTTATTATCTGGAGTTTTGGCAATGAGGTGGGCGAACAATATACCGCCGGGGCAGGCGCTGCTATGGCCCGCAGGTTAAAAAACATTGTAACGGAAGAAGACCCAACCCGGCCAACCACTTCGGCCATGAATTTTGCTAAACCCGACATGGCGCTTCCGGCCGTTTTTGATATTATCAGCCTGAATTACCAGGGCGAAGGAATCAGGCAGGACCCCGAATTTGAAGGCACCGACCGCATACGTACCCCACCGCAATACAACGCTTTTCACGCCCGGTTTCCAGACAAAATGATACTGAGCAGCGAAACTGCATCGGCATTCAGCAGCCGCGGGGTTTATCTTTTTCCGGTGGAGAAAGCACAAAGCGCGCCTGTTCGCGATGGCCGTGGCGGCGATTCAAACATCCGCCAGGTAAGCAGTTACGAGATTCATGCAGTTGATTTTGGCTCATCGGCTGAAAAGGTTTTTGGGTCGATAGAGAAGCATCCGTTTGTGGCCGGAGAGTTTGTGTGGACGGGCTGGGACTACTTAGGCGAACCGACACCCTACTACGAATCGCGCAGTACTTATTGCGGTATTATCGATTTGGCCGGTTTTAAAAAAGACCGGTTTTACCTTTACCAGTCGCACTGGCGGCCCGAACTGCCCATGGCACACATACTGCCCCACTGGAATTGGCCCGAACGCAAGGGCGAAATTACCCCTGTGCATGTTTTTACCTCTGGCGATGAAGCTGAGCTTTTTCTGAATGGTAAAACGCTGGGTAAAAAGAAAAAAGAGCAGTATGAATACCGTTTACGCTGGGACGATGTAAAATATGAACCCGGCGAACTGAAAGCAGTGGCTTACAAAAACGGGGTAAAATGGGCCGAAAGTGTAGTTAAAACCACCGGTAAAGCGAGTAAACTTGTGGCTGTCGCCGACCGCAAAAGCATCGTTGCCGATGGTAAAGACCTCGCATTTATTACCGTTGAGATTACCGACAACGACGGACTTACCGTGCCGCGCTCGAACAATACAGTTGAGTTTAGCATTGAAGGCCCCGGCGAGATTGTGGCCACCGACAACGGCGACCCAACCAGCATGGGTTCCTTCCAATCAGCAACACGCGAGGCATTTAACGGGCTGTGCCTTGTGATTGTGAGCTTAAAACAAGATGCAAAAGAAGACATTATAATAATCGCCAAATCGGCCGGTTTAAAAGAGGCAAGGGTAAAAATTGAAAGGGCAGTTAAATAACTGCCCTTTACTCTCCCCTCAATAAACTGAATTTGTCAATACTAATCCAATTTTCTCAAAACTTTTAAGTTCAGTACAAAATAAAAAGCATGTTTGCAGTTGTCGGAATTTGCCTTTACTTCTGTCGCTGCGGGTTGGAAAACTTGCATTTTCAATCCCCAACTTTTTTACTATTTTCGCTTTTTTGTAAAAGCTATGAAATTAAAAACCATGAAACAATTCAAACCAAAAAAAATCCTGTTTTTCATTTTTGGATTAATCGTATCCACCATCATTTCGGCGCAGATTACCCCGCAGGAAGCCATCAAACAGATGCAAAAAGGCATAAACCTCGGCAATACGCACGAACCGCCAACAGAAGCCGGTTGGAATAATCCCAAAGCACAGGAGTATTATTTCGATTTGTACAAGGAAGCCGGGTTCGATTGTGTCCGTATTCCGGTTCGATACGACAGTTACACAGGGAAAACCCCGCCCTACAAAGTAAGTGATGCCTGGCTGAACCGGATAGAAGAAGTTGCCGAATGGGGGTTGAAACGCGGTTTGTTTATCGTCATCAACACCCACCACGACGACTGGATTAAAAGCAGTTACAACGAAGCCAACAAAGCGCGTTTCGACAGCATTTGGTCGCAGATTGCAGTGAGGTTTAAAAACAAACCCGGGAAGTTGGTTTTCGAAATCATCAATGAACCACACGGATTGACCAAAGCCCAAAACGACGATTTGCATGCCCGCGTTTTATCTATTATCAGAAAAACTAACCCTACCCGATTGGTTATTTTTCAGGGACATAGTTGGGGCGGCTCCGATGAACTGATTACCGCAGCCATTCCAAAAGACAGCTTTTTGATTGGTTCGTTCCATTCTTACGACCCGTATTTGTTTGGATTGGAAGGACAGGGAACCTGGGGAACGGCCTCGGATTACAACCAGCTCGAAAATAAATTTAAGGCTGTTTCCAACTGGTCGGTGAAAAACAATATCCCGGTTTTTCTGGGCGAATTTGGTTCGCTTAAAAAATGTGAGTTTAACTCGCGGATGCGCCATTATCGTGCTTATGTTGAACTGTCGCAAAAATATGGTTTTGCCAGCATGGCCTGGGACGATGGCGGCGATTTCAGAATTATGGAGCGTCAGCAAAAATCGTGGAACGAGGTTAAAGATATTTTAATTTACACCACGGCAGAATCACCCTTGCCTTCGGCAAAGGTTTATCACGATTCAATTATTGTGGTCAACTGGGTAAATAAGGTAACTGATAACGACAGTATTATCATTCAGCGGCGGGCTGGGACTTCGCAAAACTATATCAAAATTGCTACGTTAAATCCGGAAGCAGCAATTTTTGAAGACATAAAACCATCGATGAACCAGACGTACACTTATCGGGTAATTGCACATTACAATGATTCAACCGGATTATATTCGCAGCCTGTCCAGATTTTCTTTCCGACCTGGGTAAAACCTGTCAGAATTCCGTTTCATGGAACACTACACGAAATTCCGGGAACCATTGAAGCCGAAGATTTTGACATTGGGGGTGAGGATTTTACCTATCACGATGCTGATGTATCAAACATACCCGGAAAATACCGCCCCGATGAGGCAGTGGATATTTACGACCGGCTTGGAACCGGGTTTCACATCGGGAATGCCATAGCAGGCGAATGGTACGAATATTCGGTGGATGTAAAATCTGAAGGCTTGTACACTGTAACTTCATATTTGGCAACGGTTTACAACGGAGGAAAATTTCAGATTAGTATCGATACGGTTCAGTCAGAAATCATTACTGTAACAAGCACATTGAGTAACCTGAATACCAAACCTTTTTCAACCGAAATGTATTTATTCCCAGGTGAACAAATCATGCGTTTCACGGTGATTGCCAATCCGTTATTCAACATCGATAAATTTGAATTCGATTTAAAAACTGCCAACCGCGATTTCGAAATTAATCCTGAAAAACCTTTCCACATCAACCAAACCTCAAAAGAAATAATTGTCACACAAAATCCGAAACAGAATTTGAGCCATCTTGCCCTGTATTCGGTTACCGGAAGTTTAATAAAAGCGATAAAAAATCCCGGCAATCAAACCGTGATACCAACCGTTGGGTTACCTGCCGGTGTTTACATTATTCAGGCTTCCACCCTTTCAAAACGTTTTTCAGAAAAAATAATAATCAACCCATTTTAATTTTAGTAATGACAAAGATTTTTAAGATTACCTTTCTTCTGTTGCTTGTTTTTAAAATCAGCAACGCTCAGCCGGTTTTAGTTACAGTAGATGCCAATGCGGAGAAAAGACCGGTTTCGCACTACATTTTTGGTAAAAACAATGTATTGCCAAGCACCTTTTTAAATAATGGCTCCAACACAGAAGTTACCAAAGCCAACGAAGCCGGGGTGCGTTTTGTGCGGCAGGGAGGCGGAAACAACAGCACCAAATACAACTGGCGGCAGAAATTGTCGAGCCACCCCGACTGGTACAATAACGTTTACGCCAACAACTGGGATGCTGCCGCGAAAAACCTTACCGATAAAATGCCTGGTGTGCAGGGAATGTGGTCGTTTCAGTTGCTTGGAAAAGTAGCCGCCAACACGCAAAACAATTTCCCCGACTGGACCTATAACGGCTCAAAATGGTGGGACGGCGTTCATCAAAATTTGGCAGGCGGCGGAGTTGTAAATCCCGCGGGAGGCGGTAAAGCGCTGGTGGAAGGAAATCCTGATTTGTACCTGAAAGAGTGGCCTGCCGATTCGACGGTTGGAATTCTTGACAAATGGTTTGGCGCTGGTGGTTTAGGATACGATACTACCTGGTACCGCTACTGGACCATGGACAACGAGCCTGAAATCTGGTCGGGAACCCACGATGATGTGATGAAAACGCAGATTCTTGCAGAAGAATTTATGCAACTCTATTTTAAAGTTGCCAAAGCAGCGCGCGCCAAATTTCCGGGCATAAAACTCTCTGGGCCGGTACCCGCCAACGAGTGGCAGTGGTATCGCTATGGAAACGACGGAATTTCGTATAAGGGTAAAAAATACTGCTGGCTGGAATATTTTATCCTGCGAAATGCCGAAGAAGAAAAAGAAACGGGAATTAAACTGCTGGATATTCTCGATATTCATTATTACCCCTTGATGTGCGCAATTTCATCATTAAAAACGAACCAATTTACATTTACACACTTTCGAAACTGCCCTCAACCGAAACCTTTGTATCGCACACACAAAACGCGCTGAAGAAAAAACAAATTGATAAACCTGAATACCATATTTCAGCTCAGCTCGAACCACTTTCGGTAAACGCAATTGTGCTGAAAGCAGCCTCAACATGGGTTAAACCAGTTCAATCTGAAAATTTTGGTTTGAAAGTTTTTCCAAATCCATCGTCAGGAAAAATAAATATTGAATCTGTTTTAGATGATAATTGCTCGTAAAAATATTGAGGTCAGCGAAAAAGTTTGTTTTTCAATATTATATTAGTATATTCTACCTGATTAAAAATGTTTATTATAAAGCAATTTGTTATGCAGAATTTGAATTACGGGGTGGTGGGAAATTGCAGGAGCGCTGCGTTAATTTCTGAAACGGGGAGCATTGATTGGTTTTGTTTTCCTGATTTTGATTCGCCATCCATCTTCTCAAAAATACTGGATGTTGAAAAAGGGGGTGAGTTTAGTTTTGAGGTTTCTGATAAATATTCAGTTACTCAAAAATACGTTGAAAATACAAACATTCTTTGCACACTTTTCACCTCTGATATGGGAAGTTTCGAAGTGCTGGATTTTATGCCCCGGTATAAACTTAATGAATCCGATTACTATTTACCTCCTGAAATTTACCGTTATATCAGGTTATTATCAGGAAAGCCCGGATTCAGGGTAAATTATAACCCGAAAATGAAATACGCCGAAAAGGAAGTCGTTCATGCTGTTAAAAAACGGTTTATTAAATCACATTCAGTAGATGACCCTTTGGATTGCGTTTATCTCTATTCAAGCATTTCATCTGCTTTTTTACTGGGCAAAAAAGAAGTTGTGCTTGAAAATGACCAGTTTATTCTTTTGTCGAATAACCAAAAATTAATCAATATTGATATTAACCGGGTAAACCTTGAATACAACCGCACAAAAATATATTGGCTGAACTGGACAAACCGTTCAAAAAAATTTAAGTTAAATAACGCGATTATCACCCGCAGTATGCTGGTTTTAAAACTGATGTCGTTTCACCCAACCGGCGCGGTATTGGCGGCTTTAACAACCAGTATTCCTGAAACCATCGGAGAAGTAAGGAACTGGGATTATCGTTTCTGCTGGCTTCGCGATGCTTCAATGTCGATTGAAACATTGATGGATATTGGCCATTTCGGGGCAGCACGCCGGTTTATGGTATTCATTAAAAGTATTCTGAAATCGAAGCAGGATAAATTTCAGATCATGTACGGGATTCGTGGAGAACGTATTTTACACGAAGAAGAACTGTCGCATTTGGCAGGATACGAAAATTCGAAACCGGTAAGGATTGGCAACGCGGCCTATTTTCAGAAACAAAACGATGTTTATGGATACCTGATGAATGTAATTTACCAGTATTATAAATTCTTTCCGGGAACGCTCGATGAAATTGAAGACATTTGGGAAGTGGTGCGAAATATTATCAGAGCAGTAATTGCCGATTGGGAAAATCCGGATAACGGAATCTGGGAAATTCGCAACTCCGACAAACATTTCGTTTTCTCGAAAGTGATGTGCTGGGTTACGCTTGATCGTGGAATTAAGATTGCCCAATTGTTGAACATGAAGGATTATGCAAAAATATGGAAAAAAGAGGCCGACCGGATTAAAAAAGACGTTTTGGAAAATGGTTGGAACGAACAAATGCAAAGTTTTACACAAACTTACCACGAAACTGATTTGGATGCCTCGCTTTTGCTGATGGAAGAATATGGTTTTATTTCGGGTACTGACGAACGCTACAAAAAAACAGTTCAGGCCATAAAAAAAGAGCTTTTTTACAAGGGATTGATGTACCGTTACCTGAATGCCGATGATTTTGGACGATTGTCGTCTTCCTTCACCATCTGCACCTTTTGGCTCATCCGTGCACTTTTTGTAACTGGCGAAACAGAAGAAGCAAAAGAAATTTTTGACAGAATTGTGGGTTACTCCAACCACCTGGGATTATTCAGCGAAGATCTGGACTTTGAAACCAAAAGGCAACTGGGGAATTTTCCGCAGGCATACTCGCACCTGGCACTTATAAATACTGCCACCCTGTTTTCAGAAGAACGGCATTTGTCGCGGTTTATTCGACCTTAACCTGAAAGTTATTGTCATGGTTCAGCCTTACCTTTGCAAAACAGTCGGGGTAATTGGCCTGAATAAAATCGATGACTTTTTCGCGGACTTCGGTGCGTAAATCCCAGTTTTTAGAGGCATCGCTGCTGCTTACCAAAATTCGCATTTCTTTATAAAACTCGTTTGAATTTGTAATCTGAACATTAAAAACGCGGCCATCCCAATTAGGATTGTCTTTCAATATTTGGGGCACAAAATCGCGAATCGCCTGCACCGGAAGGTCGTAACCGACATAAAAAAAGACTGTCCCCATAATATTGGCGCTCGCTCTGGTCCAATTCTGAAAAGGTTTTTCGAGAAAATAATTTACAGGAAGCATCAACCGGCGTTCGTCCCAAATTCGCACCGCCACATAAGTAAGCGTAATTTCTTCAATCCTGCCCCATTCGCCTTCAACAATCACCACATCATCGAGTCTGATGGGCTGCGTAATTGCTATCTGAACACCTGCCAGGAACATCCCGATGCTTTTCTGTGCCGCAAAACCAATAATAATTCCGGCGATACCAGCCGATGTAAGCAAACTTTTCCCTACCACTCTTGCTCCGTCGAAAGTCATTAATATTACAGAGACCGTGACAATGACAATTACTGTATCCGCAATATTCTGAAAAACGGTAAGTTGAGTAAGCCTTTTTCTGGCATTCAGGTTATCGGAAGATTTAATGTCGAGTTTTTTATTTAGCAGATAAGAACCCAACTTCACAAATTTTATGAGTATCCAACCCACCGATAATATTAGGATAATATTGTTGGCGTGGATCAAATATTTAAAAACGTTCAGATCTTTCAGGAACAAATGGGCAAACGATTTGATCATTATCCACAGCAGAAGCCAAAGGAATGGGATTTTAAAAATGTCGAGCATAAAATCATCCCACTTGTTATCTGTCTTTCGGGTGTAAATCTTTAGTCGTTTATAAATGAACAGATAAACAAAAAGAAAAACAATTATTACAGCAATCATCAACAAAATGGCTGTAAAATTTACCGTGTTGTCTAAATCAATCATGTTAATTTTCTTTATTGTTTTTCGGAAATTAAATTGGAAAGAAATTTTACAGTATCTATTTGCGGCAGACTAAATCTTGCATGATCCGAAATTGAGCCTACTTTTAAGGTTATGGCTTCGGGTGGCATGATGTGAAACATATCTTCATCGGTGATATCGTCGCCCATTGCCATAATAAAGTCATATTTGTAAGCGTTCATCAACCTTACAGCTTCAATTCCTTTATCAACACCCACCATTTTTAATTCAATCACTTTGTTTCCGCGCATAATTTGAAGGTTTAACCGTGTGCAGGGATTCATCAACGCATTAATTAGTTGTTGTTTCCTCAGCTCAGCCAGCCATCTATCGCAGTTCCGGTAATGCCATGATATGGAGGTTTTTTTCATTTCTATTCTCGATCCGGGCGTTTTATCCGTAGTTTTCTGAAGAATATCCAATATCTCTTCATCAACAGGGAATTTGGTTCTTATGTTTTCGTGCCATTTGCCATGTTCTTTAAAAAATGCCCCATGTTCTGCTGCCAGGTTCAAGTCCAGTTCGCTAAACCATTTATCAAGAAATTCTGCATCGCGGCCACTACTGATTACCAGATGGTTTCGTTTGTCTTCCGCCAAAAGTTTCAAGGTTTTAATCAATTTTTTGTCAGGAATAGCTAATTCCGGATTTTTCACAATCGGTACAAGAGTTCCATCATAATCCAAAATGATTAGCCTTTTGGTTGCTCTTTTATATAGTTTCTGAATTTCTTTTAACGAATCAACGCCTATTATTTTGTTCTGAAGTAAAATATTGATTTCTTTTATTGAAGCCAATTCCGTGGTAAAATCGTGTGCCCATTTATTCACTGTTTGCTTCGAAAGAGTTTGGCGCATCATATCCATCCGCGTTTTCTTTTCTTCTTCCGGCATTTTCAAGGCCTCTAACAAGGCTTCTTCAATTTCATCAATATTATTTGGGTTAATAATTATTGCTTGTTTCAATTCGGCAGCAGCGCCGGCCATTTCACTTAAAATCAACATTCCCGGTTCATTGCGTTTTACAGCAATATATTCTTTTGCAACAAGGTTCATCCCATCGCGGACAGGGGTTACCAACGCAAAATTGGCAATGTGATACAAAGCCATCAGTTCTTCAAAAGGAAACCCACGATAAAAATAATAAACAGGGCTCCAGTTGAGCGATGAGTAAAGTCCGTTCAATGAGCCAATCATCTCGTCTATTTTGGTTTTCAGGTCGGCATACCGGTCAACGCTGTCTCTTGATGGAACAACAACCATCACCAAAGAAACTTTACCCCTGTACTCAGGATTGTTTTCAAGAAACTGGGCAAAACCTTTCAGCCTGTGAATGATGCCTTTACTGTAATCGAGACGGTCAACCGAAAGTACAAGTTTGTGGTTGCCAAAGTTTTGCCTGAACTGAATGGCCATTTTCTGCACCGTTTTATCCAGAATTGCATCATGGTGCAAGTCGTAATTAATCCCCATCGGGAATGCATCAACATGTATCACCCTGTCATTAAAATGAATCTCGTCCAAATCGCTGTCGATTCCAAGAACACGATACGCTGCACTAATAAAATGCCGCATATAATCGTGGGTATGAAAACCAATCAGATCAGCGCCCAGCAGCCCTTTTAATATTTCGGCACGCTCGGGCAAAACGCGAAACAGTTCGTACGAGGGGAACGGGATATGGTGAAAATACCCGATACTGATTCCTTCGATTCTCTCCCTGAGCAATGCAGGCAAAAGCATTAACTGGTAATCCTGAATCCAGACCATGTCTCCGGGTTTAATGATTTTAACCGCTTCATCACAAAACAACCGGTTAACTTCCTGATACGATTCCCAGAATTTTGTTTCGTATTGAATATAGGTATAGAAATAATGGCAAAGCGGCCAAATCATGCTGTTACTGTAACCCTCATAATAGTCATGAATCTGCTCTTCAGAAAGAAATACAGGATGAAAATTCTCAGGTAGTAAACCCGCCCGAATCTCTTCCCTTTCCTCTTCGTTATCCGAAAAAATTCCCGGCCAGCCAATCCATTTCTTTTCTTCAAAATCCTGCAACGAACCCAGTCCTGTGGCAAGTCCACCCTCGCTGCGTTCGTAAACATATTCATTATCAGTTTTGCTAACTTTTAGCGGTAACCGATTCGAAATAATATATAGAGCCATTTTTAAGTTATTTTAAACGACAGGAATTGACAATTTTACCAATAGGAAAACATTTATTCTTGTTCGTTTCTGTGAAATAGGGTCAATTTACTAAAAAAAAACAGTTTTCGGGTTATAAGTGTTTATAAAAGAAGTGGCATTTGATATTAAAAACACATACGAGTTTTGTTGAATCATCAAAATTAAAATAGTTTATACTGCTTTTAATTCCGTCTTTGAACTTACAACAACCGTTTTGGAAAGTATATCATGTAAACCGAATTGCACACCAAATAAAAACGAAAGTATATCAATTCCGGTTAGCCTCAGCAAAGTACGCATAATCACCTGCCACCACCGGGGTTTGTGTTCATCCTTCCCCAATACAAAATTACCTGTAACCATTTTGCCGGGAGTTTTGCCCAAAAATCCCTCGAACGAAATATAATAAACCAGAAAATTGCACAAGTAAAGGAGTCGGTACAGAGAGCGTAAAG
>Ga0210024_1003609_pt1 | contig 12627 bp, 6 predicted proteins | sample CryGeymeta201525_FD_183988 | JGI IMG/M metagenome (GOLD analysis project Ga0210024, IMG submission 183988) | Groundwater microbial communities from Crystal Geyser aquifers in Utah, USA - Crystal Geyser metaG 2015-25 (SPAdes) (version 2) | ecosystem: Environmental > Aquatic > Deep subsurface >... | reverse complement strand
AAACACGACTCTGAGCGCGCTCGATTCACCATCAGCCACGAGCTGGGCCATTTCTTCATCGATGAGCACCGGCAGGCCTTGATGGGAGGAGAGGCACCTCACGGCTCGAACTGCGGTCTTTTCGACGGTGCGGACTCCACGGAGGAACTGGAAGCTGACCTCTTCGCGGCGAATCTCCTCATGCCTCCGAGCCGTTTTCTCGCGGCTCTGCGCGTTCGGGAAACTCCCTTGACAGCAATCAAGAGGCTCGCGACGACTTTTCGCTCGTCGATCACGGCGACCGCGATTCACTACGCTTCGATCGGAGCGAACCGCTGCGCGATCATCCGCTGGAACCCCGATGGTTCGTACGGGTGGCCTCGTATCGGAAAAGGATATTTTGCGGACGGCTTCAGGAGGCCGCTCTACGCGGAAGGAGTCGAGCCGCTCAAGGATTCAGCCACGGGGATCGTAGTCGCTGGAATCGAATCCGAAGCCGATGCGGTTTCGACTACGGCGACGATGTTTTCGAACGTAGCAAGCGGTCAATCTAGGGACCACCTGCTCAGGGAGGAAGCTCTGGCGCTTGGGAAATACGGCTTCATGACCTTCCTCAGTGATCTCGAAATGTAGCGAGGATTCGATTTTTCACCCAATCGATGACCAGTGCGAGGAAGACGGCGTCAAGGTGTGTGGCAAGCCTTGTATCTCTCTGCCGTTTCAAGCTTTTTAGGAGAGTCTTCTACACATCATAAATTCGAGTTTCGACCGGGGAACCTGCGTCTTTTTTTACCAGCGTAGGGCGAATCCAGCGCAGAATGATCAACGCGAGGCCGGGACCATGACGTTGGCGCCGCCAATGTCCTCGCCGCCAATGGGCTCGAGGGGAGCTCCCTTTGTCGTTATGTGCGGAGTCCGGTCTCTCCACGAACAGTTTCCTACCGCAAATCTTTACCCGGGTGAAATCGCCATTGTCGATCCTCCTTAAGGCTCCAGCTTTCCTGTCACGCGCAGAGCGCGTTTCAGCCACTGCCGCGGCCGTTGCCCAAAGATCATCTGGAGGCGTTCCTTCCCATGTTTCCTCGATGTCATCCGACCGAGAAACCACAAAGCACGCGGCATTCACGATAATATTCAAACAAGCTCGAAACGCTGGCTCCTGAGATCTGAAGCGTGCGATGCGCCGTTTCCTGCTTGGTCCACGTATGTCAACCAACTCTGTCGTCATGCCATCGGCCCGCTCGACTGACCTGCTTAGATCTTTCTCAGGGGGGGCATTCTCGAGAAGGAAGGCTTCGATTCCCAGCTCCACGGCTTGATTTACGGTCATTTCGGGATTCTGAGTGGGAAGATGAAGCACGAAGGTTGGATCAATGCAGGTGAGAGAGAAAGAATTCGCGTAGTCCACACCCTCAAGACGGGAGGTCAATGAGAGGAGGATCTCAGCTCCTTGTTTCACGACGTAGCAGCCGTCGACTAACGCTCCATCAGTTAGCGCGATTGGCTCTTGGGGGACGAATTTCAGGAAGAGGTTGGGGAACGGCAACTGGAGATCGGCGATCCTCACTTCGGAGCAATCAGTTTTGTCGAACTCCTCCACAAGTCGCTCAGGCAACATGTAGATTGCAGCTCCGTTTGCCCGGTGGGTGACCGCCCCAATAGTGGCATTGGAGTCGGAATTCTGTAGGGCTAGATCTCTGGGGCGGACCAACCGATTGAATGCTAGAAGTTCGGCATTGGCTTCGCGCCGACGGGTTTCGAGAATCAGTTGAAAGGCGTCGGAGTCGATCAGGCCATCGGTGAGCAACGGAGCAGGCAGCGACCTTACCGCCGGTCGTAATCTCAGGGTTCTGCACGGATGGAAAGCGGTCCATTTTTCAGGCGTCCGGTCGCCGAGAAGAATTGCCGGAGTGAACTCGGCGAACTGCCGGTGCTCTACGAATGGCAACCCGCCGAGGCGGACACCATTGAGATGGAAGAGAGCGTTCAGGGCGAAGCGGCACCATGGGATGTTGTGGACTGTGAATTCGGCGGTTCGGAATCTCGCGATGGGAATTCCCTCTTTGTTGAGTACGTCGGTATAGATCGCAACCTGCTGGGGATTACTACTACTAAGACACTTCCCATAGAGGCAGTAGCTTTGCACGTGAGCAGGTCCCGCATCGTCTGGCTCCGGAATCTCCTCATCGGATCTCGCTTGCTGGGCGAGCATGGAGCCGAACCTCTCGATCAACTTCCCTGCAGCAAAGCCGGGAAAAACCTGTGCCATCGGATGATTTCGCGCAATCCAACCCAAGGGATCGGTTTCCAAGTCAGGAACTTTGTGGCGGACGATTAGGGCAGCGGCGACTTGAAAAGATGTCTGGTTCGTCACCGCAAACTCAACCCAGCTAAAAGCTCCAGGCCATCGCGCGTCCCCGTACTCGTGCCATTCGCGTCCCGGGGACCGTCCAATTAAATCGGCCTTCCCGACGTTCTCAGGAGCCAGAGCAAGAAGCCCATCGCAAGCCATCAGGGATTGTCGCGGTATCTCGCTCTCTGCTTGAGAGGCGAGAATCGGAAATCTCAGGCGATCGACATAGGGAGGAAAAACCGCAGCCATGCGGAAGGGTAACGAATCGCCGGACGATTGTCATTCGTTCGCACGGAATTCTTGTTGTCGTGGCGACCACGTCGCAGGCGGCAGCGCGAGCCAGCACGGCCCGACTGCTCACACGCTTTCCCGATGCGCGTTCTAACAAGTCCGATTCCTGGGGCGCGAGCCACAGATGCCCGATTCCCCTAGACGGCCACCCGAAGCGCCTCCCCTGCCAGCTCGCCGCAAGGTGGTCGGGCGGCTTGCCGGGGGCGCGGTGTGGAGTGAGGCACGAACGGAGCACGGCGCACACGGGCGGCGGGGTGCGGAGCGTTCCAGTGGCTTGGCGGGGCGTGCGGCGGTGGAGCGGAGCGGAACCGGGGAGGCGGGCTTGCCGCCGCACGCCCGGCCGGGTGGCTTGTGTGGGGGGAATTGAGCGCGAGCGAACTGAAATTGCGTGCTGGCGCGGGAGCTGCCCGGCCGGAGGTGACTTGTGACTGCGCGGTAATGCGGAGTGGCGGGGGATCCAAGAGGGGTCCCCTTTGGGGAGGAACCTGGATGGGGCAAGTGCAGCGAGTCTTCGAGCGCAACGGAAACACTCCGCATTACACCGCGAACGCCACATGGCCCCGCAGGCCAGCAGCCCGCGTGACCAGCACGCCAGTGGCATGATTGGTGGCGCGGAGTCTGACTTTCGGGAGGCGGGATTTCAGGGGCGGCGGGGGCCGGAGGGACTTCACGTGTATCCGTCCCGCCACTCTTGAGATAGCAGTTTTTCGATCTCACCATCTGCCAACATCCTCCAAAGCTCCAAGACTTCGTTCTTTTCTACCGGATGCATAAATCTACCGCCTCCGTCCTCTAGTAGATTCACCAAGACGACACGTCCGTCGCGGTGGGCCGATATGCACCATCCCGAGTCTTCATCAGTAACGGAAACATCACCGTGTTCTTGATCGCTGGTCTCCAACTCATCGTAAAGCTCCGAAAGCGCTTCTTTAGACGGATCATCGTCGCCTGTATCATCAGTTCTTCGAGTAGTAATCATAGTGTTCAACGGCTGTTAGGTGGCGCGCCTGCCGGGATGGCCCACTCAGAGTATCCGCCGCCTCCGTATGGCAGAGGATGTAGAAGCCGCCAAAAGAACGAGCCTCCGGTATGCTGGTCTTTTGGAACCAAGTGAAGAAATCCAGGACGACCTTGTCCAGTAGAGTAGTCGCGAGCTTGACTTGCAGTCGCATGTTGCCATGTCCAGCCCTCAGGAGCACGGCTCAACCGTTGCGGATAAGGCACTAGATTCGAAAAGGAAGGGTTCGAGGCAAGCTCTGCACGTAACGCTCGATTGCCTATCGCAAAGTGCTGGTCTCGGTTCATGCCCATCTGTGCCGGCGTGAGCTGGACCTCCATTGCAACTGAATATGCAGGCGGTGTTCGCGGGCCGACATACTGCGGCAGTGGGGCACCGAAGAGGGACATGTTTGTCTGCCCCATCGGGAAGCGGTAATGGGCCGGATTAAAGACTCCCCAGTTTGCTGGTCTCATCCGAGACCAGTTAATTGCCCGTGAATCTCCCACTCGCCCGGTCAACGTCGTCGCCACACCTGCGCCAACCGCATCAACGGGATGCTCTCCATCCAGAAGCAGAGCCCCAGTCGTCAACCCGCCTCCGACGAGTGGCATACCCCAAGGGCTACTGCTAATTGCAACCGAGGCACTTGTGGCTTTCACATACCCTGTTGCATACAGTCCGGTCCCAGCAGTTCCTACGTAGGCAATCGCTGCTGGAGCTGCCAACATCGAGGGCATTGCTACTGCGGATATTTTGATAAGATCCGCTTCAGAATCCATATCCCAACCAGTTGCTTTACCCACAGCACCCCAGTCCGTTCCGACGTGCTTCACCCACTCTCCGTCTCGTAATGCCCACCCCATCTTATCTAAGGGGCCAGCTCTTCTACCCGGCCTAGTGGTATCCCAGAGCCACCCCTTTGACTCACCCCAAAAGGAGGTGTGGTAATCCACGAGATTCAGATGCCATTCGCCATCCACCATGACGAAGGGATTGGTGGGGTGACGAAGAGGCGTCTCCTTCAACCCCAACACATCGACCTTGTTGACGGGGTCGTTGCGGCAGTACGAATACAAATTAATCGACTCCCTTTCCCCCAGCAGCTCGCGTGATAGCCACTGGCCAGTCACCGGATCAAAATACCGCATGCCGAAGTAATAAAGTCCCGTTTCCTCGTCGAGATACTTGGTCGCGTAGCGCCATGGATTGCTGTTGGCCATAGGGCCATTGGCGGTGATCTTCTCGCCGAAGGGTCCGTATGCGTAGCTAGCAAGAAGGTCTTTATTCAGGTTGGTCAGCGCAACTACATGCCCAGTGCCGTCATAGAGCGGGATGATTTTCTGCGTGCTGTTGCCCTTAGTTTCCTGGATCAGGAGCAGGCCGCCCGCGCCGCCTGCCGCGCCGTTTGCAATATCCGGTCCCCAGAGGTATTTGCGTTCGAGGGTCGCGAGACCACTGGGAAGCTGCTGGCGTTCATAAACCAGATCCCAGCCGTCCCAGACGAAGGTTGTAGTCTTTTGGGAAACAATCGACCCTGCCTTGTATTCGACGACGTCCTTGCTCACGCGCCTGCCTTCGGCATCGTATGCGTAAGTGATGTCGTAGGCCTGCGGAACACCGAGGTGATTTTTGGATCGGGCGCGGACGAGTTGGTTTTTGGAATCCCAACCGTAGTCCCACTGTGCGTTGCCCTCGCGGTTTCCGGCGGCATCGTAGGTGATAATTTCCTGGCTGGGTGGGATCCAGGCCGCACCGTGTTTTTCCGCGACGGCGTCGGGGCTAGCAAGCGGGTTGGTGGGCGGGCTGCCCGCTCCCTCGCCTTGTTCCTCGAGGATTGCCAAGGTCTCCCATTCAATCCATTGGCCAGTGACTCCAGGCGTGCCAAGGGTGAACTGTTGGCTGCCAGTGAAACCGGCAATTTCGGATGGCGTCGCGTTGTCGATTCCGACCCAGACGCGGGCGTCGGGGTGGGCCCTAATGGTCAGTTTCTTGGCCTGATCATAGGACCATGCGGTAGTCTGGTTGAGCAGATGACTTATGTTGTTCGCCCCCTTGTCCTGATGGCGGCCAATCGCATCGAAGACGTAAGGAAAATCCCCCAGCAGGATCTGGTCAGATGTATCCCGATGGGTGGCGCTTTCGAGCTGGCCGCTCAAGCCGTAGGTGTAAGTCCAGATTCCTCCTGCCGTTTCGCACTTCAGGCGGCGGCCGCGAGCGTCGAAGGATCCCCCTGGATCGCCGGGGTCAAGCAGATAGTCGAACGAGGGCGCTCCGGGAACATTGGAGCCCGCATATTCGATCCGCCCGCCCGCGCCGCGTTGCCATGTCTGGGTCACGGCGGGGACGAAGGTCCCGCTCTCATTACCCCACTGGTAGCCAGTGATGCGTCCAGCGGTATCGCGCTGCGGGACGACCTTCACGGCTCCACTGGCCAGCGCATCGATCTGGTCTGATGCGCCGTTCGGTGCACTCTCGACAGAATGAACGGCAACCAGGTCGCGTTCGACGGCGGTGCCAGTATGTCGACCCAAGCCATCGTGGGCGCGGATGATTTTATAGCCTGTTAGCAATCCGGCAGTGTAAAGCGTTGAGGCGAGTCTGCCGTGCTCATAACCTAAAGTGCGCGAACCGGATTGGTCGGCAATTGTCTTTAGCTGCCCGGCGCGGGTATATGAAAAACCATGACCCAGAGCGGGGATGGAAAAGGGGCCAGAGGTCACTGCGGGCCAGGTCGCGGAGGTAAGATCTTGCGCGCCATCGCCGGAGTATCCGAACTCCAACTCACCACCCCGTGGCAGCGTTACGGATTTCAACAGTTCGTCTTCGTAGCCGTAGACCTCTTCGGAATTGTCCGCGTAGGTTTTGGAGATCGGAGCGAATCCGGCGCTGAGCTGGGTTTCGGTTGAACTGCCCACGACGGGCGTGAACGTGTGTTTGAATCCGCCTCCCTCGGCGGTGAATGCCTCGGTCCTTCCGATAGTGTCACCGCCGCTAATGACATTCCCGGTGCCGTTAAGTTGGCTCTCGACCGTCACCCCGTCGATAGTTCGCGTTTCGACTCCGTTGGCGATGGTGTGTCCGCCGAGAATGTTGCCCCGACCGGGAACGGTGAGGCTAGAGAGGGTGCCATCAGGGTTGAAGCCAGCGGTATGGGATTCCCCGCCGATTTCCAGCTCCGCAGAAGCCAGCGACCCGTCTGCCCGCCAGATCGGAGTGAGTTCCGTGGTTGGGATGCCCGTTCCGGAAAGTGTGTTGGTGGTAGGGAGTCCGAGGGAACTCAGGACTGTTGTTCGAGCCCAACCTTTGCTCGAAGAAATGGTGATGGTCTTGGTCGTCCAATTGGGCGTGGAGGTGATGGTCTCCTCGCTGCCGTTTATCGCAGTGACGGTGATGCCGGTTGCCGGATCCCATTCCGAACGAATGACTTGGCGCATCGAAATGCCATTGGCGAGCGTGATGACTCCAGGACCCGGCTCGTCGGTGATGCTCAGGGTGGTCACCACTTTCGTGCCCGAAACTTCGGTCACCGATTCGGTGTAGCGGTCCGACGAATCGAGGGACGCCGTTTCGACTGACACGAAATCAAGGTCGATGCCCGATCGGATCAAAGAGCCGTTTTCGCCGAAAGGATTGGATTCGGTTATAATCACCCTGCCGGATGCCTCGACGGTGATGACCTGCTGGAACGGCGAATCCGGATCCGACGACGAATCCGGATCCGAATAATGAATCGAGGTAGTTGCGGAGCCGACACTGGATATTGAGGGTGTGACGATCTTCCGAACCCGGCCGAAGGCATCCGTGTGAGTTTCCTCGAATGCTCCGGTGGTGTGGGTCTCGAATACTCCAGTGCCTTGTCCCTGACCATCAAGAACTTCAGTTCTGCTGACAAGCTCGGTTCTACTGACAATGAGCCCATTGCTCACCGCAAGACCATTACCGCCGAACCCGCCGAACGGCAGGGTTGATCCACTCGATTCTTCCAGTGAACCATCGGTCTGCCGGATCTTCGAGGTGTGTGTGCCGTACGGACCAACGGTGCGAGTAACATCCACCGTGTCGTTGCCGTGAACCAGCCCTAGGTTATCTACCACGCCGTTCCATGTGGTGTTCGAGGTAGTGAGGCGACCGAGGGCATCGCGAGTGGTGGTGTTTTGGGTTCCCTCCCCGATGTCGGTTCCCACGAAGTCCGTCTGAACGTCTAAGACAGTGAAAGTGTTAGTAGCGGTGATTCCGTTAGCCGAAACCGTCCTAGCTCGGTTCAACCCATCGAAATTCGAGTAACTGGTCTGCAATCCCAGAGGCGAAGTAAGGGACGTGAGACGGGAGAGCTGCCCGTCATGAACGAAGACGGAAGTCAGTACCGTGTGATCGTTCTTCCATTCGGTGGGAGCACCCCAATCTGTGAACTTGTCCTCCGGGACGGTCCAGCCGGTTGTCTTTAGCGTGTCGCCGAGAATGAGATCAGCCGAAGATGCTTTGACAAAGCTGCGGCTGTTCCACGATGTAACGGTGCGTCCGCCACTGGCGACAGTGTCCCCGTCCAGCAAGCCGCTCTCCACAATGATCTGGCCCGACTCGTCGGCATTGACCGCCGGGGTAAACACACTTCCGCTGCCATCTTTACGGCGGATAATGCAAGGGAAACCGGGGAATCCCGTTGCGGAAGCGTCGCCATATTCGATTTCCGTCCAGTCGACGCCTAGCCCGCCCATTGTTTGAACCAAACCGTTGGGAGCTGAATAGCTCTTTACCTTCCTCCCTCCCTCGCTCCATTCCACCCAAGCGGTGGACCACACGGAAATCGACACGGAATCGTCGAGCTTGCGGACGGTTTTGAGGGCGGACGTGCCTTCGGCTGTGGTCTCTTCACTCCAAGGGCCATACGAAGCTATGTTGATGACCCCGTCGGCATCCCAAGTCTGTGAAAAAGTTGGCTCGCTCCCGCCCGTGGCGACTACGCTCCTGGGGAATCTGCCTCCTCGGCATCCCCAACTGCCATCCATGGTGACTGCAGTAGTCCGCGTTTCGCCCGCAGCGGTGTGAACCACGGTTGTGGGTTGCCGGTATCCCCACCACCTCCATTCATCGTCTCCAGTGATCGTAGTCGTTCCCTGGGAGACGCTGTCGAGACTGGTGGCTACATTCGCTCCAAGGCCGTTGGCGGTCGCGGTCAGCGTCACTGTTGTCTCCATCGACGGACCAGAGAAGATGATCGTCCCCGCGTCTTTCGCCAAACTGCTACGACTGACGTCATAGGTAGCGTTCTGCCCATCGGTGATCCTCAAGGCTTCCGCAGTATCCGGGAAGAGGTCGCCGCCTGTATTGTTAGGATTCTCGAATACCAGCGTCCGTAGCGCTGTTAAATTCTCCACCGATACCGGCTCTGCAAGAGTGCGATCGAAGGTTGGAGCATCTACCGGACGCCGATAAATCGTCACCGTCGCCTTGTAGTGTCCTTGAATGGATACGTCCGCGATCAGGTCTCGCCCGACAATCTGGCGGATCCGAGGAAGATCCCAAGCAGTCAGAACCGATTGCATCTCCCATCCACTCTGACTAAACTGCGTGTTCGTCGGTATTGCAGTAGGCAGGGATGCACCGCGTTGGTCCGTGCCGTGCCCTGTGGCGTAAACGACGTGGAAATCTTCCGCCGCCCCCACAAAGCGGAGATTGGCTGAATAATCGAACCGAATGCCCAGATCGGCTGAGGTGTAGCCAGCCCCAGAGTTGAAGGCTGGGGAAATCACACCGTAGGCGAAAAGATCCCCCGGTTGGTAATCCGGCGTCATGAAGTCGTATGACCCGGGCGAGATTCCGATCCACCCTAGCGACTCGTCTCCATCTAGGCCAACTCCGAGCGGAATAGCCGCAATCAGACCAGGGCGTGGTTTTAACATCACGCGACCGTCTCCGGCGGGCAACCTGTTGAGTCGACCCGCTCTAGCTAATGCGGCCGGAATGATTTCCGTAGGAATCGTCTCCGTAGAAATGTCGAGACCTTGCGAGAACGAGGCAACAAGTAAAGGATAGAAGGTCCGCCTTAGAGCCGAGCTATGGTGACCGAAGCTTCCCTCTACTCGAAACGAGTCAACATTCCCGTCACGGAAACTAACGTCTGGATTGTTATCATCGACCGCCAGCTCAGACCAGACCAGTTTGGCCTTAATACCCGGTCCGTTGGCAGACAGCTCCTTGTCACTCCCGCCAAGATCCGATACGGCAATAACATGAAACGCACTATCCTCAGGATTCCACTCCGATGGAAGCGGGTCGGAAGAACCAGTTACGTAGGAGTTCGCCTTTAGGAAATTGGACTCGGTGCGTGTTACAAGCGCCACTTTTCCACTGACGGTCTCACTTGGTGAAAAGGCCGTTAGTGGCATCCGAGCATCAGAAAAGAACGTTGTTGATTGAGAGCAATTGACTTTGCGAAGATCGTAATTTCCCATGCCGTTAGGTGGGCCATCGTGATATGTCTTAATCGTATAGCTTCCACTAGCCCCGATAGATTCAATCGCTTGGGAGTAAGGATCACTGGCACTCACGGTTAACCAAGAGGGGGAATTTTGGTCAATCTCCCCAATGTCAATAGTAACCGGTTGCCAGTCGATACTGTCTGAATTTGGGTGGACTGTAAGCACGCCATTCACCAAGGTTTCCTGCTTGGATACGTAATTGTTACGTTCCCGTTGGCGGAGCGAAGCCACCCAAGGCAATACCTTCAAATGACGGACCTGCCGGGCAAATGCCGCGAGCACCACCGGATAATTCTCAGCATCGACACGCGGAAGTGGCGGAAAGTCCTCCTGAATGAAAGGGCGTAACGCACCGATTCTTGATCCGACAGACAGATCATCGGACCTCAGGTTAAGATAGGAGGGCGCGAGCTTCTCGAATTCCACCAATGCCTGATTGAGGAGCGCGATTCGGTCACCGAGATTCAAGGCATCGACCTCTGTCTCGGTGGGAAATTCAGTCGTCACAGGAAGACCAGTCCATTCGATCAATTCCTGTTCTGGATCACCCAAACCACGCAAATCCGCCTCCACCTGCGCCCGCTGGACAATCGCCAGTTTCCGCTCCTGCACGGAACTCACCACCTGCGCCAACGTCTGTGCACCTGCGGAACCGATTGCGAGAAACAACACCGCGACAAATCCGCGGATTACTGAAACCATATTCATCTCGAATGATCTTGATTGAGAAATAGCTGAGAGACTCACTCGACGGTGACTTCAAGATTCAGAATTGGATTGTCCTTGGTCCTCGGATCTGATCCAGCCGCCTGCTCAGAGGCATTGCTTAGTCCGTCAGTGTCCGGGTCAAGTGACGCATCGGGACCATCTAGCGTCGATTCCTGCTCGAACGGGTCGTAGCCGTAGGTAACCTCGAAGATGTTGCTCAATCCATCATCGTCGAAATCCGCCGAATAGGGATCGGTCGTCGAGATGTCGGAAGTCACTAGGCGAGTGAAGAAGTAAGGGGCGTCGCTATTGAAATTAAACGCGTCGTGCTCGACACCCTCTTCGATCACGGGAAAATAATTCCATTCTTGGAGATTCAGGGACCACTGAATGAAGTAGGTTATACCTGTCTTACCCTCCCAGTCCAATCGAAAGGAAGAAGACTCCAATGGCTGGATCGAAAGCTGCGTCGTAGTAGCAATGGCACCGGTCGACATCAGCCCGAGCGTCGCACCAAGAAGTTTTTTCATCGTAGAATTCATCTCGTGCTCCACTATTTCTTGGTTCTCCAAAAGTTGATGTTCACATCCTTCGGCTTCGGGGGATTTGCCAGAAAGTGGGCACGTCGCTCGGCCTCCGCTTTTTCTCGTGCATAGAACGCCTGCTTCAGACTGGCTCCTTCCGTGCGGTAGAGCTCGTGAAGCTGCCGGAGAGTCGCCATTGCTTTGCCCTTAGAACTACCTTCCACAACTACGAAGGCGGGGCCTGCGATTTGGATGTCAGGAAGCTCCGGAATCTCGGGAGCCTCGTATTGCTGACCATTCTTGGCCAAGAACCGTTGGATCCGAGCGGTATCCATGTTCCCGATGCCCATCATCATACTGTAGTCCATATAGGTTTCATCCGGTTTGGTGACCCGGTAGGTCGTAAAACCGCAAAAGTGGTTGAAATCGATATTCGTCCACGCCGTCAGGGCTTTCTCGGCCTTCCCGTTCGGATAGATCCGCAGAAAGGTCCGCGAGTGATCGTAGACGGTAGCTGAAACAGCGAGCATTTCGGGACCTTGATAGGAATTCTTGAACTCCTCGAAGCGAGCCAACGCGTCAGGGTCGTCAATCGCCACAGGAGGCGCGGGCGGAGGTGGATCAGGCAGTCCAGGATCCTCGACCTGGCTGACCGTGATGCCAATATTTCCGGTAACCGGAGGCAATCCCGGCATCGGCGGGGCTTCAACCACATCCACTCGCCGCGTCTGAGACCGGATCGCCTTGAAATTGATAGGAGGGGGCTTCGGTTTTGGTTCTGCCCGAACCGCATCGACGGGCAACCTCGGGATCTCCACCTTGTCGGTGGTGAAGGCCCTCTCTTGCGCCAAAATCGGTGGCACGAGAGAGAGGAAAAGTACAGCGGACTGAAAGACTTTCATTTGCGTCTCAAGTCATCGTAATTTTCTCGGATTGTCGATGCAGAATGGCTGTGGATTTCAATCAGTCAGTGCCATGGGATTGTCTATGAGTTGGTTACAGATTTGACCGAAACCCTCAGAATCCCAACGTCCTCATGCACGGCACCGGTCGGTCTCCAGAAAAAGGCTCTCAAAATACCTTTCCCTTTGGTTGGTTTCTCCCTGATGGGATTGCCGGCCCGTCTGGCATTGCGGGACAAACGGAGATCAACGCCAGGCCGCCACTTGCGGCGGGGTCAGTAGTATCAGATGGTTTCAAGTGTTTTTTTGAAGTTGGATTTTTGAGCGTCCGGAGTCGGGCCGGCACCTTCGGTGTCTTTCGGCCTGGCTAGTTCGGCGGTTCGGCGCTTGG
>Ga0210024_1003605_pt1 | contig 12637 bp, 11 predicted proteins | sample CryGeymeta201525_FD_183988 | JGI IMG/M metagenome (GOLD analysis project Ga0210024, IMG submission 183988) | Groundwater microbial communities from Crystal Geyser aquifers in Utah, USA - Crystal Geyser metaG 2015-25 (SPAdes) (version 2) | ecosystem: Environmental > Aquatic > Deep subsurface >... | reverse complement strand
CCGCGACCACCGCGCGCGGGCAGGAGCGGCTCCCCTCCACCGCGCGCCCGCTGTCCAGCAGTTGCTTCAGCGCAGGCATCCGCCGTTCCTCCCCCGCGTCATCCCAGCAGCGCCGCGACATGGCGGAACCACGCCACCAGCGGCGGCGGCAGGTAGAACCCGGCCACGAACACCAGCGCCAGATGCGCGAACATCGGCAGGTGGCTGCCCTCGACACGGCCCATCCCGCCGTGCGGCGCGCCAAAGGCCAGCCCCGTCACCCGCAGCAGCAGCGCGCCGAACGCCAGCAGCAGCCCCAGCACCAGCGGTATCGCCAGCAGCGGCTCGCGCGCGAAGGTCGAGCTGACCACCAGAAACTCGCTCATGAACACGCCCATCGGCGGCATCCCGGCGATGGCGACCACGCCCGCCACCAGACCCCAGCCCAGCACCGGGTGGCTGGCGGTCAGCCCCTGGATCTCGGCGATCTTCTGCGTGCCCTTGACCTGCGCGATATGGCCGACCGCATAGAAGATCGCCGATTTGGTCAGGCTGTGCATCACCATGTGCACCAGCCCGGCGAAATTGGCCAGCGGCCCGCCCATGCCGAAGGCGAACACGATGATGCCCATGTGCTCGATCGAGGAATAGGCGAACATGCGTTTGATGTCGCGGCGGCGATACAGCATGAACGCCGCGAAGATCAGCGAGGTCAGCCCCATCACCACCATCAGCGGCCCCGGCGCCAGCGCGCCGGGACTGGCGGTCAGCAATATCTTGAAGCGCAGCACGGCGTAGAGCGCCACGTTCAGCAGCAGCCCCGACAGCACCGCCGAAATCGGCGTCGGGCCTTCGGCGTGGGCGTCGGGCAGCCAGGCATGCAGCGGCGCGAGGCCGACCTTGGTGCCATAGCCCAGGATCAGGAACACGAAGGCGAGGTTCAGCAGCGCGGGGTCGAAGGCGGCGGCGTTGGCGACCAGCGTGGTCCACACCATCGCCTCGCCGCCTTCGCCCACCACCGGCTGCGCCGCCATATAGACGAGGATGGTGCCGAACAGCGCCAGCGCGATGCCGACGCTGCCGAGGATGAAATACTTCCACGCCGCCTCCAGCGCCTCGGGCGTGCGGTAGAGGCCGACCATCAGCACCGTGGTCAGCGTCGCCAGCTCCACCGCCACCCACATCAGGCCGATGTTGTTGGACACGAACGCAAGGTTCATGCCGAACATCATGATCTGATACATGGCGTGATAGAACCGCAGGTAGGTCGGCGTCAGCCGCCCGGTCTCAAGCTCATGGGCGATATAGCCCGCGCTGAACACGCTGGCGGTGAAGCCGACGAAGGTGTTCAGCACGATGAACACGATGTTGAGGTCGTCCACCAGCAGATAGGCGCCCGGCGCCGGACGCTCGGCCCACAGCAGCGTCAGCGCGACCAGAAAGGTCAGCAGGCTGGCGCCCACGTTCAGCCGCGCGGTCAGCCGATAGCCGGGCAGCACCGCCAGCATCCCGCCCGCGATCACCGGGATCAGCAGGATGAAGGCGACCGCATCGGCGGCGTTCGCGCCCGCGTTCACCGCTTTTCTCCGCGGAATTCGTCCATGGCGCCGACATCGACGGTGTCGAACCGCTCACGGATGCGGAACAGGAACACGCCGATCACGATGAAGGCGATCAGCACCGAGAACGCCACCGAGATCTCCACCACCAGCGGCATCCCCTTGGCGCCGGTCGCGGCCAGGATCAGCCCGTTCTCCAGCGACATGAAGCCGATCACCTGCCCTACCGCGTTGCGCCGCGTCACCATCACCAGCAGCCCCAGCAGGATCACCGACAGCGCGAAGGCCAGATCCTCGCGCGCCAGCGGGTCGGCGTCCGGCGTCACCCGCAGCATCACCACCATCGACAGCGCCACAAGGCCCATGCCGGCCAGCATGGTCGGCCCGATGCCCACGGCGGTCTCGATCTCGCGGTGGATGCCGAACTGGCGCACGATGCGCATCAGCGCCAGCGGGATGACGATCGCCTTGAAGATCAGCGCGATGGCCGCCGTCACGTAAAGATGGCCCGCGTCCTGGATATACGCCTGCCACGCCACCGACAGCGTCAGCGCCAGCGCGTGCAGCCCGTAGATGTTGATCAGCGCATAGAGCCGATCCTGATACAGCATCATGAAGCTGACCAGCACCAGCCCACCGGCCAGCAGATGCGCGACGTCGAAGGCCAGACCGCCCATCACAGGCTCCGCGATACGAAAAGCAGCAGCGTCGCCAGCAGACCCAGCATCAGCGCGACGCCGAGAAACTGCGGCACGCGGAACACCCGCATCTTGGCGATCGAGGTCTCGAACAGCGCCAGCAGCGCGCCGCCAAGGCCCAGCTTGCCGATCCAGGCCAGAACGCCCCACAGATGCGCGCCGACGCCGTCGCCCGGCGCCGCCAGCGACCACGGCGCGAACACGCAGGCGATCAGCGAGAGATAGAGCAGCAGCTTCAGATGCGCGGCCAGCTCGATCATCGCCAGATGGCGGCCGGAATACTCCAGCACCATCGCCTCATGCACCATGGTCAGCTCAAGATGCGTGGCGGGGTTGTCCACCGGGATGCGCGCGTTCTCGGCCAGCGCCACCACCGCCAGCGCGACCAGCGCCAGCCCCAGCGAAAAGCGCAGGCCCACCGCCGGGGTCGCCATCTGCGCCGCCACGGTGGAGAGCTGGGTCGAACCGGCGACCAGCGCCAGCGTGAAGATGATCATCAGCATCGCGGGCTCCGCCAGCGAGGCGATCATCACCTCGCGGCTGGCGCCGATGCCGCCGAAAGCGGTGCCGACGTCCATTCCCGCCAGCGCGAGAAAGAACCGCGCCGATCCCAGCAGCGCCACGATCGCGATCAGGTCGGCGGTCCAGCTGAAGGTCAGCCCGGTCGCGAAGGTCGGGACCAGCGCGGCGGCGACCCAGGTCGCGGCGAAGATCATGTAGGGCGCGGCGCGGAACAGCCACGAGGCGTTCTCCGCCAGCACGACCTCCTTGCGCATCAGGCGCGCGAGGTCGCGATAGGGTTGCCACAGCGAGGCCCCGACGCGCCGCGTCAGCCGCGCCTTGGCCTTGCGCACGATCCCCGTCAGCAGCGGCGCCAGCGCCAGCACCAGCGCCATCTGCGCGCCCTGCACGAACAGCCCGAGGATCAGGTCCATAGCGCCAGCACCGTCAGAAGCGCCACCAGCGCGATGAACACGAGACTAAGATAGCGCCGTATGGTGAGGAATTGCAGCACGTTGAGCCGCTCGGCGGCGGTCTGGACCGCGCCGGTGAGCGGCGCATAGAGCGCGTCCCATATCCGGTCGCGGCCCTCGGTGCGATGGCTGGCCGGGCGGGTGTCGCCCGGCGCGGGCATGTCCACCCGCTCGCAGGCGGCGAACGCCATCGTCCCGAACACCCGGCGCAGCGGTTGCGCGAAGCTGGCGGCGGTGTACTGCATGGTCGCGTCCACGTCGGGAAAGCCGCAGCCCCAGGCGGGCGCCCGGCGCAGCGCGCGCGACGCGAAGCGATGCACCGCCCATGCCGCCAGCGTCGCCGAGAACGCGATGAACACGAGCACCAGCAGCCCGTTATAGCTGCTGCGGCTTTCGGCGATGGGGATGATCGACAGCCACGCGACCGCGCCCTGCATCGGCATCCGCGCGCCGCCCAGGCTCAGCGCGACCGGCGACAGCGCGTCGATCGCCAGCCCCGGCAGCACGCCGGCCAGCACGCACAACCCCGCCAGCGCCGCCATCGCCGCGCGCGAGAAACCGTCCACCTCATGCGCGTCGCGCGCCAGCGCCGAACGCGGCTGGCCGAGGAACGCGATCCCGTAGGCGCGCACGAAACACGCCGCCGCCAGCGCGGCCGCCAGCGCCAGCATCCCGCCCACCGCCGGCACCATGATCTTGAGGCCCCATTGCGTCAGATCGGGGCTTTCGATGATCGCCTGGAACAGCAGCCATTCCGAGGCGAAGCCGTTCAGCGGCGGCAGCGCCGAGATCGCCACGCAGCCGACGAGGAAAACCACGGCGGTCGCCGGCATCCGGTGGATCAGCCCGCCCAGCTTCTCCATGTCGCGCGCGCCGGTTGCGGTCAGCACCGCGCCCGCGCCGAAGAACAGCAGGCTCTTGAAGAACGAGTGGTTGAGGACGTGAAACAGCGCCGCCGTCAGCGCCAGCGCGGCGGGGGCGTCCATGCCGTTGGCCCTGAACGCCAGCGCCAGCCCCAGCCCGGCGAAGATCACGCCGATGTTCTCGATCGTGCTGTAGGCCAGCATCCGCTTGAGGTCGCTCTCCATCAGCGCGTGCAGGATGCCCAGCACCGCCGTCGCGCCGCCCAGCGCCAGCACGATCATGCCGGTCCACCACGCAGGCTCGCCCAGCAGGTCGAACACGATGCGGATGAAGCCATAGACCGCCACCTTGGTCATCACGCCGCTCATCAGCGCCGAGACATGGCTGGGCGCCGCCGGGTGCGCCAGCGGCAGCCACACATGCAGCGGCGCCAGCCCCGCCTTCGATCCCGCGCCGACCAGCGTCAGCGCCAGCGCCAGCGCCACGACAAGCGGCGGGTGGCCGGACGCGCGCATGGCGTCGAACGCATAGCCGCCCTCGGCCCCCGCCATCAGGCCGAACGCCAGCAACAGCGCAAAGCCGCCGAAGCCCGCCATCATCAGATAGACGTATCCCGCGCGGGTGTTCTGAGGCTCGCGGTGGCCGGTCATCACCAGCGCCCATGAGGCCAGCGACATGAACTCCCACGCCAGCAGGAACGAGAAGGCGTCGTCGGCGAGCACGACAAGGTTCATGCCCGCCAGAAACGCCGCATAGAACGGCAGCACCCGATAGGGCGTCTCCTCGTGGCGGCCATAGCCGAGCGCGTAGAGGCTCGCCAGCGCGCCGCCGAGATTGACCACCATCAGAAAGAACGCCGCCAGCGCATCCACCCGGAAACGCGCGCCGATCCATGGCAGACCCAGCGGCAGCGTGATCCGCGACGGCGCGCCGGGCGCGCCCAGCAGCGCCGTCAGCGCGACCAGAAAGCCGAAGCCCGAGACCGCCAGCGTCGCGCCATAAATCCACCGTGTCGCCGACGCCCCGTCGTGGCGCCGCGCGGCGAGGGCGACGCACGCCGCCGCCACGGCCAGCAGCGCCGCGACGCACAGCAGCAGGAGCGCGACTGCGGACATCAGCGCCGCTCCGCCTCGTCCGCCGTCTGCGCCGTCAGCGCGCGCGCCGCGTCGGCCGCCTTCAGCCGCACGCCGCGCCCGTCGCTCCTGCTTGCGGCGCCTTCGGCGATCAGCTCCACGCCCGCGCGGTCGAGTGCGGCGGTCAGCTTCATCAGGGAATCGACATTGCCCCGGATAAGCCCCTCGCTCGCCTCCATGCGCTGGATCGTCGGCGCAGACAGCCCGGCCAGTTCGGCGAGCTGGCGCTGGTCGAGACCGAGGAGGGCGCGCGCGGCGCGCAACTGGGCGGCGGAGATCATGCGGCAGGCCGATCCGAATCGGGTTTGAAAGGTGACAATTGATGGATAAACAAACGATAGTAATGTTTCAAGCATCATTTCGGCAATGTGACGCCCATGCCGTCGCCCGCCCGTCGCCCGCCCTTCGCCGTCGCCCTTCCCAAATCCGCCGCCATCGCGTATGAGCCACGCTTTCCTGCGGCGCCGTCACCCCTGGAGGACCGCCGCTGATCCAAGAAGGAGCGACCCATGGGCGAGACGACGATTCTCGAAGCCACGGCGCGCGAGGGGACGGGCAAGGGGGCCGCCCGGACTGCGCGACGCAATGGCCAGGTGCCGGGCGTGATCTATGGCGGCGGCGAAGCGCCGCAGGCGATCAGTCTGAACTTCAACACGTTGCTGACGCTGCTGCGCCGGGGCAAGTTCATGTCCTCGCTGCACAACGTCAAGGTGGACGGCGTGGACAACCGCGTGGTGTGCCGCGGCGTGCAGCGCGACGTGGTGAAGGACATGCCGATCCACGTCGATTTTCAGCGCCTCAGCGAGAAGTCGCGCATCAACCTGTTCATCCCGGTCGAGTTTCTCAATCAGGGAACCTGCCCCGGCATCAAGCGCGGCGGCACGCTGAACGTGGTGCGCCACGAGGTCGAGCTGAACGTGATGGCGGGCGACATCCCCGAAAAGCTGGAGCTGGATCTGGCCGACGCCAAGATGGGCGACGTGCTCAAGATCTCCACGATCGCCCTGCCGAAGGGCGTGACGCCGACCATCACCGACCGCGATTTCGTGATCTGCTCGATCGCGACCCCCGCCGGCTTCGTCGATGAAGAGGAAGAGGGCGAGGAAGAGGCGGCGGCGGAGGCGTGATCCGCGCCGCAGCTTCGTGCTAGCATCAACCGCGCCGTCCCCGCCCCGGGGCGGCGCGGTTTCGTTTTCAGGATGGCGGCCAAATGAAGCTGTTCGTCGGCCTCGGCAATCCTGGGGCGCGCTACGCCGACACGCGCCACAACATCGGCTGGATGGCGGTTGACGCCATCGCGCGGGCGCATGGTTTCGGGCCGGAGCGCGCGAAGTTTCAGGGTCGGCTGTGCGAAGGCGCGCTCGGGGGCGAGAAGGTGCTGATCCTCAAGCCCGAGACCTTCATGAACCTCTCCGGCCAGTCGGTCGGCGAGGCGGTGCGCTTTCTCAAGCTCGGCCCGGCGGACGTGACGGTGTTTCACGACGAGCTTGATCTTGAGCCGGGGCGGCTGCGCTGCAAGCAGGGCGGCGGCCACGCCGGGCACAACGGCCTGCGCTCGCTGCATCAGCACATCGGCCACGACTACGCCCGCGTGCGGCTGGGCATCGGCCACCCCGGCGACAGGAACCGGGTCGCCGACTATGTGCTGCATCCGTTCCACAAGCTCGACCGCGTCTGGCTCGATCCGCTGCTCGACGGGATCGCCGAAGGCGCGCCGAAGCTGGCGTCGGGCGACGCGGCGGGATTCCAGAACGCGGTGGCGCTGCGCGTGACTCCGCCCAAGCCGAAGGCCCCGCGCGCCGCGCCGACGCCGGCACCGGCGCCGCAGGCGGCGGATCAGCCGCCGAAAGCGGACCTTTCGCCGCTGGAAAGGCTGAAGGCGCGGTTCTCGCGGGATTGACCGGCGCCCGCGCCGCGACGCACAAGGCGGGGCGCGCAAGGCGGCGCGCAACCGGGTCAGGATGATCGAGCGATGGGTTTCAAATGCGGCATCGTCGGGCTGCCGAACGTCGGCAAGTCCACGCTGTTCAACGCGCTGACGCGCACCGCCGCCGCGCAGGCGGCCAACTTTCCATTCTGCACCATCGAGCCGAACGTCGGCGACGTGGCGGTGCCCGACCTGCGGATGGAAAAGCTCGCCGCCGTTGCGGGATCGAAAACCATCATCCCCACAAGGCTGACCTTCGTGGACATCGCCGGGCTGGTGAAGGGCGCCAGCAAGGGCGAGGGTCTGGGCAACCAGTTCCTCGCCAACATCCGCGAATGCGACGCCATCGCCCATGTGCTGCGCTGTTTCGAGGACGGCGACGTGACCCATGTCGAGGGCCGCGTCGATCCGGTCGCCGACGCCGAGACCATCGAGACCGAGCTGATGCTGGCCGATCTGGACAGCGTCGAGCGGCGGCTCGCCAACCTCAGCCGCAAGCTGCGCGGCGGCGACAAGGAGGCCGAGACGCAGGACCGCCTGCTGCGCGCCGCGAAGGCCGCGCTCGACCAGGGCCGCCCGGCGCGCACGGTGGCGGTGGCCGACGAGGACGCGAAGCCGTGGGCGATGCTGCAATTGCTGACCGCAAAGCCGGTGGTCTATGTCTGCAACGTCGATGAGGCCCACGCGGCGGAGGGCAACGCCCTGTCGGCCAAGGTGTTCGAGATGGCGGCGCGCGAGGGCGCCAGCGCCGTGGTGATCTCGGCGGCGATCGAGTCGGAGCTGTCGCAACTGCCCGACGACGAGCGCGACGAGTTCCTGCGCGAGATGGGGCTGGAGGAGGCCGGTCTGGATCGGCTGATCCGCGCCGGCTATGGCCTGCTGCATCTCATCACCTATTTCACCGTCGGCCCCAAGGAGACCCGCGCCTGGACCATCCCGCAGGGGACAAAGGCGCCGCAGGCGGCGGGCGTGATCCACGGCGATTTCGAGCGCGGCTTCATCCGCGCCGAGACCATCGCCTTCGACGATTACGTGACGCATGGCGGCGAGCAGGGCGCGCGCGAGGCGGGCAGGGCGCGGCTCGAGGGGAAAGAGTATGTCGTCGCCGATGGCGACGTGCTGCATTTCCGCTTCAACACCTGAGACCCGCGTGACAACCGGCGCGGGCGCGGCCACTGTGGCGCGCGCGATGCTTGCGACCGGCGTGGGAGGCGCATGGCCAGACCGCTGACCCATCTGCGCGCCCGCGCGGCGCTGATCGGGCGCGCCCTGAGCGGCTGGCGCGACGGCCTGGCCGCGCGCCGCGCCTGCTGGGGCGCGCGGGCGACCCCGCTGCGCGCTTGTCCCGAGCCGTTCTCGCCCGGCGACGCCGTGCGCGCGGCGCGGCGCGCGGCGGGCGATCCGGCGCTTTCTGGGGGCGGTTTTGCACTGGACGGGCTGTCGCCGTTCGCCGTCCGTCCGCCCGATGAGAGCTGGCTGGCGGCGCTGCACGGGTTCGACTGGCTCGACGACGCGCAGGCGGCGGGCAAGGCGGATCGCGCCGCGCTGCGGGCCTGGGCGTTCGACTGGCTGCGCCGCTTTGGCGGCGGCGGCGGGCCGGGCTGGCGGCCCGATCTGGCCGGGCGGCGGCTGGCGCGGCTCGTGACGGCGGCGCCGCTGTTGCTGGCGGGCGCGGATGCGGCGGACCGGCGCCGCCTGCTGCGCGGCATCGACGCGCACCGGCGGTTTCTCGGGCGCTTTCTGCAACGCCGCGCGCCGCGCGACGCCGGGGCGCTGCTTGCCGCGGCGACGGGGCTGAGCCTGTGCGGTGTGGCGCAGCAGGGCGGCGAGGCTGTGGCGCGGCGGGCGGCGGCGCGGCTGGGCGTGGCGGCGGCGGCGCTGATCGACGGCGACGGCGGCGTGGCGTCGCGCAATCCGCAGGCGCTGGCCGAGGTTTTCGCCGCGCTGGCGTGGGCCGCCGCCGAGCTGCGCGAGGGCGGCGTCGCGCCGGACGGCCGCCATCTGGCGGCGCTGGGCCGGGCCGGGCCCTGCCTGCGCGCGCTGCGGCTGGGCGACGGCGCTCTGGCGCGGTTTCACGGCGGCGGCGCGGGCGCGGAGGGGATGCTCGACGAGGCGTTCGCGCGGGCGGGCGCGGCGGCGCGCGGGCGGCGGGCGGGCGGCGCGATGGGCTACGCTCGGCTGGCGGCGGGCGGGACGGTGGCGATCCTCGACGGCGCGCCGCCGCCCGAAGGCGGCGCGGCGGGGTCGAGCGCGCTGGCGCTGGAGGTCGGCGTCGGGCGCCAGCGGCTGTTCGGCGGGGTCGGCCCCGGCGCCGGTTTCGGCGCCGAGTGGGCGGTGGCCGCCCGCGCCACCGCCGCGCATTCCGCGCTCGAGATCGGCGGCGCCTCGGCGGCGCGGCTGACCCCCGAGGGGCTGGCCGCGCGCGTGTTCGGACGCGGCTTTGCGCAGGGGCCGTCGCGGGTGGCGGTCGAGCGGCTGCGCGACGGGGAGGGCGACTGGCTGCGCGCCGAGCACGACGGCTACGCCGACCGCTTCGGCCTGATCGTCGGGCGGCGGCTGCGGCTGAGCGCCGACGGGCGCGACCTGCGCGGCGAGGAGACGCTGAGCGCGGCGCCCGGCGGCGCGGCGCCCGCCGCCGCGACGCCGTTCTGCGTGCGCTTCCACCTGGCGCCGGGGGTGGCGGCGGCGGTGGCGGGCGCGCAGGCGTCGCTCACGCTTCCTGATGGCGCGCGCTGGGAATTGCGCGCCAGCGGCGGCGCGCTCAGCCTTGCGGAGAGCGTCAGTCTTGACCCGGGCGCGACCGCGCCGCGCCCGGCGCGACAACTGGTGATCTCGGGCGTCGCCGCTGGCGGTTACGCCCGCGTCGCCTGGGCGCTGACCCGGCAGACGCCCCCGGCGGGTCCGGCGCGGATCGGCCGGGCGCGCGAGACGGCGTGAGGCTGCGGCGCTCGGGCCGCGCGGATCACGCCTCTCTGGGACGCGACAGCCGCCGTCGCCGCCAGATCGAGCGCGCGCGCGACCGGCAGCGTCAGCCCCGGCCCCAGCTTCAGCAGCAAAAGAAACACGCTCGCCACGAGGGCGACGGCCGCCACCACACGCGGCGCCCCCAGTGGCCGCGCCAGGCGCCGCTTCCACCACATCGCGACGGCGGCCGCCGCCATGACGATGATGGCGAGGCGGGCGGCGATCATCGCGATCTGGCTGATGAGGCCGAACTCCCGCTCCATGTGGACGCGGACGCCCCACTCCGCCGCCCTGCCGAGCGCGCCGAGGTCGGCCGGCCCCATGTCGAACAGCACCTCGCCGGTGTGGCGGTCTGGGTGGACCACCCGCTCGACCTTGACTTTGTCGGGAGAGACCGAGGCGGTGAACACCGCCGTCTCGCTGGCGGGCAGGTTCAGCGCATAGCCGGGGTGGACGCCCATCGCCCCCAGCTTCGCCACGATCTGGTCGATCCCGGCGGGAACGCCCGCGCCCGAGACCGGCATCGGCTGGCGCTCCAGACCCCCGGCGCGCGGTCCGGCGCCGCGCCGGTCAGCACGGTCTCGCCGCCCGAGCAGACCGGAACCCATCCGTCGCCGCAGGCGGATGCGGGCGACCCCGACGCGCGGCGACAACGCAAGCGAACAAGAACGCCGCAGACCGGAGCCGCCAGTGTGGCGCGTCCGCGCCCGTGCGGACAGCTTTCAGGCCGCTGTCCGCAAGGTCAGCGATATTTTCATCAGGGCGCGCCGCAGGCTGACCGCGTCAGCGGCCATTCAACACCGCGCGGCGGCGCGCCCGGCGCCGGTCAGGCGGTCTCGCCGCGCCGGTCGATGTCGAGGAAGGTCCTTGCGCGCGCCGGAACCTCCTCGTCGCGACGGCGGCGGATCATCGCCATCTCCCGCGCGCTCACCGGCTCGGGATTGCGCCGGTCCAGCGCGGCGTAGGCGGCGGCGCGGTCTGCGGCGTCGCCGCGGGCGCGGTCGAGCGGAGCTTTGCCTTCCATTGACATGCCGTTTCCTTTCCTATCGGGTCCTGTCGCGTTTCCGGTGTGGTTCTCTGCGAAACCTTATCAATTCAGTATGCCGCATCAGTCTTCGATCCGAAACCCTTTCATTGGCGATTGAGGGGCGGCGGCGGCGTGGTTAAGGTGCGCCCCCTATCACGCCAGCGGGAGCCTTCACGGCCATGAACACCAGAACCTTCGACAAGTCCAAACTCGTCAGCCGTCATGTCACCGAAGGGCCGTCGCGGGCGCCGCACCGCTCGTATTTCTACGCCATGGGCCTGTCGGAGGAGGAGGTGCACCGCCCGTTCGTTGGCGTCGCGACATGCTGGAACGAGGCCGCGCCGTGCAATATCGCCTTGAATCGTCAGGCTCAGGCGGCCAAGGCGGGCGTGAGGGAGGCGATGGGCACGCCGCGCGAATTCACCACCATCACCGTGACCGACGGCATCGCCATGGGGCACGAGGGGATGCGCTCCTCGCTCGCCTCGCGCGACGCCATCGCCGACACGGTCGAGCTGACCATGCGCGGCCACGCCTATGACGCGCTGGTGGGGCTGGCGGGGTGCGACAAATCGCTGCCGGGCATGATGATGGCGATGGTCCGGCTGAATGTTCCCAGCGTGTTCGTCTATGGCGGCTCGATCCTGCCGGGCCGATTCGAAGGCCGCGACGTGACCGTGGTGGACGTGTTCGAGGGCGTCGGCCAGCATCAGGCGGGCAACATGTCCACCTGCGAGCTGGAGAAGCTGGAGAAGGTCGCCTGCCCCTCCGCCGGGGCCTGCGGCGGCCAGTTCACCGCCAACACCATGGCCTGCGTCTCGGAGGCGATCGGGCTGGCGCTGCTCAACTCCTCCGGCGCGCCCGCGCCCTACGAGAGCCGCGACCAGTATTGCGAGGCGTCGGGCCGCGCGGTGATGGACCTGATCGCGATGAACATCCGCGCCCGCGACGTGGTCACCATCAAGTCGCTGGAAAACGCGGCGCGCGTGGTGGCGGCGACCGGCGGCTCGACCAACGCCGGGCTGCATCTGCCCGCCATCGCGCATGAGGCGGGCATCCGCTTCGACCTGATGGACGTCTGCGAGGTGTTCAAATCGACGCCGTATTTCGTCAACCTCAAGCCCGGCGGCGATTATGTCGCCAAGGATCTGTATGAGAACGGCGGCGTGCCCAAGGTCATGCGCCAGCTGATGGACAAGGGGCTGCTGCACGGCGACTGCATCACCGCCAGCGGGCGCACGCTGGCGCAGGAGCTTGAGGGCATCGACGGGACGCCCGACGGCAAGGTGATCCACTTCATCGACAAGCCGCTCTCGCCCACCGGCGGCGTGGCGGGTCTGAAGGGCAACCTCGCCCCCGAGGGGGCCATCGTGAAGGTCGCCGGCATGAAGAAGCTGAAGTTCGAAGGCCCCGCCCGCGTGTTCGAGAACGAGGAGGAGGCCTTCGAGGCGGTCAAGGCGCGCGCCTACGAGGAGGGCGAGGTGCTGGTGATCCGCAACGAAGGGCCGAAGG
>Ga0210024_1003601_pt1 | contig 12648 bp, 10 predicted proteins | sample CryGeymeta201525_FD_183988 | JGI IMG/M metagenome (GOLD analysis project Ga0210024, IMG submission 183988) | Groundwater microbial communities from Crystal Geyser aquifers in Utah, USA - Crystal Geyser metaG 2015-25 (SPAdes) (version 2) | ecosystem: Environmental > Aquatic > Deep subsurface >... | reverse complement strand
GCAGTAAATATGTATCCAAACAAGTTCAGTAGTCCTCTTAATTCCGTTGGAACTGTTACGATTTTATTCATTTTATTACCTTATTAATTACTATATTATAATATTATATTGGAATAATATATTTTTGAATATCATAATTACTTTCATAGAAATGGAATCTGTTGGGTGTTTGATATCATTCAAACTACGGAAAGATGTTAAATCTACTGCAAGAACAAAGTTTTTTAGAGAACTCTATGGATGTGTAGATAAATCAAATTATAAGAAATACACCTACATAAGAAAAGGTATTCTTGGGGATATTCCCCGCATACAATTATCAAGAGCGGTGATTATTGTAAGAAACGAAGATAAGGAAAAAATTCTTAAATTTTTGCAACACGATGCAATAGTAGAGACAAGAAAAGTTGTTCTCCAGAAGGACGATAAAATTAAACTTGCAAAGAAATCTTAAATACGAATTTATCTACCAATTCATAATTATTTTGTGTTAGATCTATCGTAAAAAGTTGTCAAGTAGAGGATATTAAATAAATTAAATTCGGATAAATTAAATTCAGCAATATTTCACATCAATCTCACGATATAAAAAAATGAATCATAAATTTTCAAAACCCAAAACAAATAGAATTTTCCAAAATTTAAATTTATATATTCAATAAATTTTATTCAAAACAGCCGTAAATAATACTCCTAAAAATCTAAAAATGCAATTTAAAATTAAAAATTTAAGGCATTATGCAATTGTTTTACTTATATTTATCTGTTTTTTTTGTTCTGTCTCTTTGGTTAATGCTGATAAATTCAATAATGAACCGGGACTTGCGGCATACTATCCCTTTGAGGAAGGTGAAGGAAATGAAACAATTGATATGTCCGGGAATTGTAATAACGGAATAATTTACGGTGCGAAATGGGCTGATGGAATTTATGACAAAGGGCTAAAATTTAATGGGCATGGAGAACATGTTACTATCCCTTATAAAGAAATTTTAAATATTTCGAAAAAAATAACCATTGAAGCATGGATAAAAAAAGAACCTACAAATTATTTAGGAACGGTTGTTGCAAGTAATATAGACTATGTATATGTTTTTGGAGTTCTTCCGGATGGAAGATTGGGATTCTTTATAGGGGTTCCTGAACCTGGCAATGGATGGAATGTTGTATGTGTTGGCGGAACTGTGGGGAATGGATGGAATCACATTACAGGAACTTATGATTATTCAACAGGTAATGCTAAAATTTATTTAAATGGAAACTCGGTTGCAAGTTGTAAAGGAATGGCAAATTCAACAAAAAATCCAGGTGGTTTCTCTATTGGATATGAGCCGCACAGTACTGAATATCATTTTAACGGCACAATTGACGAAATAAAAATTTATAATATTGTCTTAACCGAAACAGAAATCAAAAAGGAATATGAATATAAATCTATCTATAACACCTTAAAACCGGTAAATTCACACTGTTCTAAAAATTCCGACTGCAAAACAAACAACTGCTTTAATGGAATATGCAAAGGTCTGGGATACTGCGAAAATCATTCTGATTGTTATTCCTGTCATTATTGCGATGTTAATAACAGCAGATGCAAACCTCTAAAAGAGATCGGGTTCCAATGCAAAAATGATTCTGAATGCAAAACAAAGATATGCGCCGAAGGAATATGCGCCGGTAAAAGAGATAAAATTTTAAAAAAACCAAAAATTTCGCATCCCGGAAGCAACGGCAAAGCACAAGGCCATACAGACAACATAAAAATAGATAAAAGCAAGGGAGGGTGTAATTTTGATTTTGACTGCCTTCCCGCAAAATACTGCGATAAAGATAATAAATGCAAAAATTTAAAGGATGAAAATTTTGCGTGTTCAAGAGATGCGGAATGTAAAACAAATAATTGTTACTATGAAGTGTGCAAGAACGAGGGGTATGTTGCAGTATGGAGTTTCATTATCGGAACATTCATGCTAATTTTTACTATACTCATATTTTTCCTGCCTGGATTTGCACTCACATTAATAAAAAAAGAAATTTCCCTGTTTGAACGCATATGTGCAGGAATCGGATTAGGTCTTGCTTTAAACATTTTAGGAATGTTTGTTTTAAATAAATTCGGATATCCCATAAATCTTTTATTTATTGCCCTGTATGCGCTCTCTTTTGTCTGGTTTGGAACATTATTCTATTATTTAAAAAATGAACATGCTTTGAATTTGAAATTTAAAAATTTTAGACCTAAAGAACGCATTAAAAGAACCGTTAATAATATTAAAAATAACAAAATACGGACTTTAAATTTCTCTATTCTGTTACTTGCCTTGCTTTTTACCTTTTTCCTTCAATATGGCATTCATTCCGATTACGACTATCCTTTTCATACAGATGAATGGCAGCATCTGGCAAGAGCGGTTCAGATTATAGATACACAAACAATTCCGGATGTTGACCCTTATTACAATAAATATCCTATTGGTGAAATGGATCTTGAAATCGGCTTTCATGTGTTTCTGGCAGAATTTTATATATTGTCAAATCAGGACCCTGTCTTATTTTACAAATTTTTCCCGGCGATATTCAGCATGCTTGCAGGACTAATGCTTTTCCTGCTTGTCAAAAAAATAACAAAAAATTTTTACGCAGGAATACTTTCAATTTTGTTCTTTGCATCTTTAAAATCAACGATTGGAATTCTGGGGGTGTGGTTTTTTGTTCCTTTAAGCATGGATTTCATGTTTATATTCCTGTTCTTTTATTTATATGTTGAAGGAATGAGAAGAAATTCAGCAATATTCCTGTTCTTTTCAACTATTGTTATATCTACAATTGCCTTAATTCATCCGCAGTCCGCTTCGTGGATATATCCTGTGATAATTGCTTATCTACTGTTATTTGCTGTCAGAAACCTTTTAAAGATAAATTTAACAAATATTTTGAAATTTAAAAACGCAATTTTTGGAAATGTTTTGTTATTTTCATTGCCTTTTCTTTCGTTTATTTACTTTTTTAAAATTTTATGGAATGGGGACTTTGGAACAACCCTATATTATTTTTTAAAGGAATTCATTGTTTTCAGAGGATGTCCCGCTGAAAGAGGAATATGCGAGCCAAACTTTATACCAGATTTCTATGGAACTGTCGCATTTATCCTGGCAATTGTCGGACTTGCATACCTTATTTACAAATTTATAAAAAACAAGGGAGAGGATAAATTTAATTCATTATTGCTAACAGCATGGATTTTTGGAATGGTATTTTTAATATCAACGCTTTATGTGGAACCGGTTGGAAAAGCAGTTGCTTCCCTGATGGGAATACAATATTCTCCCTTCACTTTACTTGCAGGAAGTATCAGGTTATTTTATGAGACATTTCTATGTCTTGCAGCATTGTCGGGAATTGGCTTATATGTAATTATAAAATTTATATATGTGAGAATTAAAAATACCAATCTTAATCAAAGGCAAAAAGGTATTGCATTTATTTCAGTAATATTTATCACAGGCATTCTTATTTTTGCAAACGTATTTGCCGGCTATTATGATTTGAAGGTAAAAATTTATAAAAATATTGACAATGATGATTATAAAGCCATAAAATGGATTGAGAAAAATTTCGGAAATTATAATGTCATATTTGCACGTTCTCACATTTCAGAAACCATTTATCCTATAAGCAAAAACTATGTTGTTGCCGTAACTCCACATGCAAACATTCCGACAACAAGTGAAAGAAACAACTATGTTTATTCGTTCTTTATGGGTGACTGCAATACAAAAAAACAAATTTTAAATAAATACGATGCTTACCTGGTGATTGAAAAGTATCCGATAAAGTGTGACTTTTTGGAAGAAATTTATAACAAGGGAGTTTATGTTTATACTGTTGAAATGGCATACTGAAAAATTTAAAATTTTTTGCTTTGTGGATGAACACTAATTATGTAAAAAATTTAGAAAATGTTAATTATTTAGAAAATGTTAATTATTTAGAAAATGATTCAAATTGCAAAACCGTTAATTGGAAAAGAAGAAGAACAAGCCGTTTTAGATGTCTTAAAATCAGGAATAATTGCCCAAGGTCCGAAAGTTGAAGAATTTGAGAAAAATTTTGCTGATTATTGTACTGTGAAATATGCAGTTGCTGTCCATTCAGGAACAGCTGCTTTACATCTTGCTTTGATGGCAATGGATATTAAAGAAGGAGATGAAGTAATTACAACACCTTTCAGCTTTATAGCGTCTGCAAATTGTATTCTTTATGTAAACGCAAAGCCGGTTTTTGCGGACATTGATGAAAAAACATTTAACATTTCTCCTGATTCGATAATTGAAAAAATCACAGATAAAACAAAGGCAATTATTCCTGTTCATTTATACGGGCAGCCATGCGATATGAAAGCAATTATGAAAATTGCACAGGACTATAATTTGAAAATTTTAGAAGATGCCTGTCAGGCACACGGTGCAGAATATGAAAATAAATGGGTTGGTTCTTTTGGAGAGGCAGCAGCATTTTCATTTTATCCTACAAAAAACATGACAACAAGTGAGGGAGGAATGCTCACAACAAATGACAAAGACATTGCTGAAAAGGCAAAAATTTTCAGAAATCATGGACAAATTAAAAGATATGAGCATGAATTTCTCGGATATAATTTAAGAATGACTGATATTTGTGCTGCAATTGGAATAGAGCAATTAAAAAAATTAGATAAATTTAATGAGAAGAGGATAGAAAATGCCCAATATTTAAGCAGTAAATTAAAAAATATAAAAGGAATTGAAGTTCCTTATGTTGCAGATAATGTGAAGCATGTTTTTCATCAATACACTATAAAAATTGAAAATGGAATAAGGGATGAAGTTAATAAAAAGCTGAATGAATCCGGAATTGGAACAGGAATACACTATCCTATTCCAATAAACGGCCAGCCATTTTACAAAAAAATAAAATGCAATGCTGACGAAACGCCTGTTGCAAAGGAAATGGCAAAAAAGGTCTTGTCTTTACCAATTCATTCATCTATAACAAGAGAAAATCTGGATTATATTACAGAAAAATTAGATGAATTTTTAAAATAAAATGCTATTTATACATCCAACAGCAGATGTCTCGGAAAAAGCAAAAATCAGCGACATAACAAAAATCTGGCACCATGCGCAAGTAAGGGAAAATGCTGAAATTGGAAATAATTGCAACATTGGAAAAGGCGTCTATATTGACTTTGGTGTGAAAATCGGAAACAACTGTAAAATCCAGAATTATGTTTCAGTTTATCATGGGGTTACAATAGAAGATGATGTTTTTATTGGACCCTCGGCAACATTCACAAACGATTTATATCCCCGAGCATTTATATGGAATGAAGAAAAAGTGAGCAAAACATTAATAAAGAAAGGTGCTTCAATAGGTGCAAATTCAACAATCATAAGCGGAATTACAATTGGAAAATTTGCGATGATTGGAGCAGGAAGTGTTGTTACTAAGGATGTTCCAGATTACACTTTGGTTTACGGAAATCCTGCAAGAATTAAGGGATTTGTTTGTGAGTGCGGAAGAATAATTGATAAATTTGAAGAAGATAAAGACAAATTTAAAGAAAACAAAGATAATTTCATAAAAGGAATATGTAACTTTTGTAAAAAGGAAATTTTTATAAACAAGCAAGATTTTGAAAAATGGAAAAAATAAAGGTTGCTGTAATCGGTGCAGGAAATATGGGAAAAAATCATGTCAGAATTTATTCCGAGATGAACAATGTTGAATTAATAGGGGTGGCTGATTTAAATGAGAATATTGGGAAAGATATTGCAGGTAAAATTAATACAAATTTTTACAGGGACTATAAAGAAATTATAAACAAGGTTGATGCAGTAAGCATTGTTGTTCCGACAAAATTTCATTACAGCATAGCAAAGGACTTTTTGAATGCAAATGTTGATGTTTTAATAGAAAAGCCAATAACTATAAATTTGAATGAAGCAGATGAATTAATAAAAATTTCTGAAGAAAACCAAAGAATTTTCCAAGTAGGACACGTTGAAAGATTCAATCCTGCAATAATTGAATTAGGCAAATACATTAAGCAGGATGAAATAATTTCAATTGATGCGTCTCGTATAGGTCCCTTTGGAGCAAGGATTACTGATTCAGGAGTAGTTCTTGATTTGATGATCCATGATATTGATGTACTTTTAAGTTTGGCCGGTGATGAGATTGAAAACATTAGCGCTTATGGGAAAAAAATAAAAGGCAAACACGAGGATTATGCAACTGCATCAATAAAATTTAAGAACGGCATTATAGCAAATTTAACAGCGAGTAGAATAACACAGCGAAGACAAAGAACATTAAAAATAACTGAAACAGAGAAATATATAAAGGTTGATTACATGAACAAATTTTTGGAAATTTTCAGGCATGCGGAATCAAAATATATTACTGAAAATAAAGATGTCAGATTTACATATAGTGATATTGTTAAAAGACCATACATTTCACAGGAAGAGCCGTTAAAACTTGAACTAAAATCGTTTATTGATTGTGTTAAAAGCAGAAAAAAGCCAGTTGTTGATGGAATTTCAGGAAGAAAAGCACTTGATGTTGCATTAATGATTTTAAATGAAATTAATAAAAATAAATAGAAAACAAATAAGATGAAACATACAGACATTAAAATTGCTGTTTATGGGCAGGGAAAGATGGGGTTGCCACTTGCACAGGTAATGGCTCAATATTACAAAGTTATTGGTGTTGATATTAACAAAAATTTAACTGAAAATTTAAATAAAGGAATAAATCCAATAACTAGTGAACATGGATTGGACGAATTACTCACAAAAAATTTAAAATCAAAAAATTATAAAGCAACAACTGATTTTGAATATGTGGCACAAAATTCAAATATTCATATAATTTTAGTTCCTACGCTTATAAAAGAGAATAAGCCGGATTTGAGCATTGTTAAAGATGTTGCAGGAAAGATAAGTAAGGGACTGAAGAAAAACGATATTATAATTACCGAATGCACGATGCCTCCGGGTTCAACTGAAATGTTAATTCCTATTTTTGAAGAAAGCCAATTGAAATACATTGCTGACTTTGGGCTTGCTCACTGTCCCGAGCGGACTATGACAGGAACAGCAATCAGGGACATAACCAAGCAGTATCCAAAAATCATCGGAGCGAGTGATGAAAGAACTTTGAATATAGTTAAAGAAATTTATAAAAAGATAAATATCAAAGGTACAATTGTTATGTCTACAATTGTTGCTGCTGAAATGGTTAAGGTCTTTGAGGGATGTTACAGAGATGTAAATATTGCGCTTGCAAACGAATTGTCTTATGTTTGCGAAAAGTACAATGTTGATTCCAAAGAAATTTTTAAGGCGGCAAATTCACAGCCATATTGCCATATTCACAATCCAGGATATGTTGGCGGACATTGCATTCCGTATTATCCATGGTTTGTTATTGATGAAAATACAGAACTAATGCAAACAGCAAGAAAAATTAATGAAAATGTAATTGATAGATTAGTTATGAAAGTTGTTGAAGGATTGAATGAAATTAATAAATCAATTAAAAATTCAAATATCCTGATTTTGGGGCTGACATTCAGGGGAAATGTTTATGAACTTGCACATACTCCAGCAAAGCCGTTCATTGAAAAATTAAAGAAATTTAATCCGAAAATTTATGCTTTTGACCCGCTGTGTAATGATAAGGACTATGAAAAATTTGGAGTTGAATTTAAAGATATTGATGATATTGATAATTATAAGGATATTGACTGCGTTGTGATTTTAGCGGACCATAAGGACTTTTATAAAATTGAATGGAATAAAGCTGGCAGAGAAATGAGAAACAAAGTAATAGTTGACATCAGAGGTGTTGTTGATGAAAGCAAAGCAAAATTAAGGATTCTTAAATTGTAAATTTATTTCATTGTAAAAAATTTTCATTGTAAAAATTTACCGTGATTTCAAACAAAGCAATTGTTGGCTTAATAGCATACATATTGGTCTTAGGAATAGCAGAAATTTCTATATCTTATTATTCCCCTGTTTTGGGCATAGTTACTCATCTGATTTTAATGTTCTTCCTGATATATTATTCCTCAATCGTTGAGAATAAAGAAAAATCAAATTTTTTAATGGCTTTGGCATTACCTTCATTATTGAGAATTATTTCCACATCTATCCCGCTCATTGTCCTGTCAGATACTGCAATTATACAGTTTTTCATAATATATATTCCTTTGCTTGCAGCTGCCTTTCTTTTAATAAGAAGTCAAAATTTAACTATGCAGGATGTTGGATTGATAACAAAAAAAATTTACCTGCAGTTAATTATTGCTACAACAGGGTTGTCTTTTGGTCTTATTGAGTTTTTTATATTAAAGGGAGAAATACATCCGATAGAAACAGTAAATTTTGCTGAAATTTTGATTTATGCGGCAATTATGATAATTTTTACAGGGCTTACAGAAGAATTAATATTCCGAGGGATATTGTTAAGTAGAACATATGTATTTTTCGGAACCGATAAAAAAATATACTGCATAATTTTTATTTCTGTAATTTTTATGCTTTTGCATACTGGATGGAAATCAATAATTGACCTGATTTTTGTTTTTTTGGTGAGTGTTTTTTACTGTATAATGTTCCTTAAAACAAAAAGTATTGTTGGCATTTCAATGTCACACGGCATTATAAATATCATGCTGTTTATCGTCCTGCCCATAGTATATTCTTCAGGGTGATGTTTTTAAGTTGTATTTTTTCGCAATATTTACTTTATTTTCATTATGTGTAAGTAGAACCGCATTCAGTTGTTTTGCCAGTGCAACATCCTTATCATTACATTCTTCCATAATTTTTTCACCCTTTTCATTTATATCTGCAATTCCAAAAGAAGTTTCTACTTTTTTGTCCCCAATTGCCAACTGAATTTGTTTATATGTCTCTCCTGAAACATAAATTTTTTTGTATTTTTCAATAACATCTTCAATTTTTCCGTCTCTTATTGCTTTTTCTATGAATTTATTATCAGCATAAAATTTTCTTTTTTTCATAAGGAATAACAGCCCGATAATTATTAATGCAACCAAAAGCAACAACAATATCCAGCAGGGCAATCCAAATATATTGCATTCGGGGCATGGCTTGCATCGTGTTGTTCCTTCAATACATCCGCATGGACATATTGCTGTATCGCAAACAATTTCTTCTTTTATAATTTTGCCTGTTGCAATATTTGAGTCTTTGTATCCTTCTTTGCTTGCTATGGCTGTAACATCTCCTGCAAATTGTGTTTCATTTGTGCAGACCTTTCCGCTTGCATCTGAAATTAATGATATTTCTTCGCTTGGTATTGTCAATTTAACATTTGCATCTCCAACATTATTTCCGTCCTGATCTTTCACATAACAACACAGTGTTTCATTTACATTAACTTCTGAATCACATTTTATAACAAGTTTTGGCATTACAATTGTTCCTGTTAAAGTGTCATTTTCATAGCAATCCTTTGATGCTTTTAATGTATAACTTCCTTCTTTTTCTCCTACATTAAATGTCACTTTTCCATTATAATCAGATGTTTTTGCCACATTTCCATCAGGCAATCCAATACTAACCTTTGCACCTTTAACTACATTTCCGCTGTTATCTTTTATAATGTATGTCAATGTCTCATTAATCTTTGCCTTGATCAAATCAGATGGTGTTATGTGAAGTTTCCCGTAAGTTGTTGTTATTGTCCTGCTGTATTCTTCACCACAAACATTCTTTGGAACAGTTATTTTATAAATTCCGCATCCAAAATTGTAGCAAATTTCACCGTTTGCGTTTGTATGAATAATTACATCCTTGCCATCTGGAAGTGTCAATAATATATCTGCTGCGACTGGCACATTCTTTGTACTGCTCGTTGTTAATTTTCCGTCCTGATGTGTGTTTGTAGTACATTCTATCTTAAAGCAGTGGCTTCCGGGTGTTGTTGTATCGGGAATTGTTGTTGAAATTTGTTGTGTTGTTGTTACTTGTCCGACGGGAATTCCTCCATACGGCTGCGGACCACATGTTGTACAAACTCCGCCACCGGTTGGGATGACACCAGTGCCAACATTTACTGTTACGTTTGCACCAGATTTTCCGGGAATTCCAAACTCATAACTTGTTCCTCCAAACATTGCCTTTACGGTTGCTATGTTTGTTTCTGTTGAGGTTAATGTTTTTGTGCAGTTACAAGACATTGATTCTCCAATAGAAAGATTACTCTTTGGACAAACAACATTGCTGCATTTATCATCACTGACATTAACATTACTTAAAGGAACATTCCCTGTGTTTTCCACATTGTAATAATAAGTTACACTTCCACCACCTGCGGAGAGTGAGTAACTGCTTGCTGTTTTGCTTAAAGTTATAACAGGGACCGGTGCGGCACTTACAGTCACCTGTGCTTCGGTACATCTGAATATTCCCGCATTTTCATTCTGAAGTGCAGCATTGACACAAGCTTCATTAGTAGTATTTGCATTTAAAAATGCTGTTGCACTGCAGGAATATGATGACCCTGAGGCAAGATTAGGAATATTGCATATTGTTCCAAGTTTATTGTCTTTTATAATTAAATCTGTTAAATTAATACAGCCATTATTTGTTACATTATAAGTATAAGTTATATATCCTGACCCGGATAAAGCTGTTACATTTGGTGTTTTGACAATGGATATGTTTGCATAACATCCGCAGTAATTTGCACATGCTTTAAAGCACAAACATCTCAAATCACTAACATTCACATTGTCACTATTCATAGAAACATATTTGTCATTTACATAAGTTCCTGAATTATTTACACTTACCTTGAAAATCTTGCAATCTTTACAACATCCCCACGGAGTTGCAAGCAAGATAGTTCCTTTGTTAAGGATGTTATCAGTAATCGTTGCGTTAATTATCCGTGCACCAGGTGGAGGTGATGAATACATAATAGTTGAATCTATTATGTTTGAATCTATTATGTTTGAATTTGTAACATTTGATCCGTTAACTGTTGAATCTATTACAGTTGAATTTTCAACATAAGAACCTTCTATTGTTGAATTTGAGATATTTGAATTTAAGATTTTATTAACATTAAAATATACTGTATTGCTGGCACTTTTTCCTACTGCACTCATATTAACTTTTATATAGTACTTTCCGACATTCCAATCATTAGGTATTTGCCAATATATATCGTAAGAATAATTATTATTCCCTCCATATTGGTTGCAGTCATGATAGGTTTGGGTTAATGTAAGGTTAATACTCTGCCCATTGCAATTATAATCTGAATAATTTCCAAATATTATTGGCAAAGAACAGGATAATGAACCTCCATCTGTTATGCTAAAATTTACACTATCTAATGCGCAAGCCCCTTCATCAGTCACACTAATATTAAATTTAATTTCTACAACATCCCCAACATTGTAATTTTGCTTATCTGTTATTATTGATGACACAGAAACATCTGCCAGTGCAGTATTTAAAACAAGTATTCCAAATATAAGACCACAAAACAGTGCCAAAATTTTCCTGTTTCTTAAAATTTTTAAATTTTTCATTTTAGCAAATAATAAATCCTTAAATTTGAATATTAGATATAAATATTACAAAATAACAATATTACAAAATAACAATAATTTTGTAAATGATTATTGATGCAAAAGCGTAAATCAAAGGAATTATAAATATTGCCGATGATCTGAGAAAAGATGAACTGACTTGCTGGGTTTTCGGAGATGAATTTTTTACATCTTCTTTTGCACACATTAAAATATCCCTGATAATCAACAAAACAATTAAGCCGATAATTGCAAAAATTCCTATTGATATAATATTTGCCCCGACCGTAGCGGTTGTGGTTGTAACTGTTGTAATCATCGTTATAACAATAAATAATTAAATTTTGATATTAAATAAATAATTAAATTTTGATATTAAATAAATAATTAAATTTTGATATTAAATAAATAATTAAATTTTGATATTAAATAAATAATTAAATTTTGATATTAAATAAATAAATAGTGTCCATCCACAAAGTCGAAAATAATTTATTTTTAAAAAATTTGTTTTTTTCTTAATATTTTTATTTGACGGATTTCGTTTTCTCTAATGAAGATGTAATTAAATTAGAATTCGTTTATAAAATAGAAATCTGTTGCAAAGTATCAATAAATTTTTGATTAAGTGTATGTTGGTTGTGGCAACACAACGTATTGATTTCTAATGACTATTAATACCAATCTTATCTAATTCTTTTTCTTTGTTTTCATTTTCTATCAGAGGATTTATCTTTTTTTCTTTTCTATATATGGTGCTAATAATTATTATATTATATGTTGGCATACTAATTAATTAATATATTTATTTATATTAAAACATAATTATTTAAATAGTGCTAATAAAACTTAATTAAAATGTGGTTGAGGAAAAATATCGTGAAAGGACATGTGTATTCAGGTTGTACCGATATTTTTCCCACGAATGTAACTTTTTAGTCACGCAGGTATAATTGTACGAACATTTGAAAAATTCATGGGACTTACCGGCCCACTCCAACCATTCATCATATGATAAAGGCCAA
>Ga0210024_1003593_pt1 | contig 12659 bp, 15 predicted proteins | sample CryGeymeta201525_FD_183988 | JGI IMG/M metagenome (GOLD analysis project Ga0210024, IMG submission 183988) | Groundwater microbial communities from Crystal Geyser aquifers in Utah, USA - Crystal Geyser metaG 2015-25 (SPAdes) (version 2) | ecosystem: Environmental > Aquatic > Deep subsurface >... | reverse complement strand
TTATAAAAATTAAAAACGGTTTGATGTTATCGCCCCGTTTTAAATTTTTCTTGTACAAACATCACACAAAAGACGACCTCTGAAACCTCCTTCTACTAATAATAAACCTTCCTGAGGATTGACATGACTCGCAAATTTTTGTCCACATCTACATTCTAAAACAAGCGCCACTTGATACCCAGAACCATGGGCATAATTACAAACAGAAACGCGAACTATTTTGATATACCCATCTGCGTCCCCATTGTAGTCAAGATTAGACCAACCGTGTCTCCAGCTTTCAAGGTGTTCTCGAATTATAAAAGCCGGCCGTATGAATAACCAAGAAAAACCTTTTACAAGTTTCTCGCAGTATTCCTTAGAGCGCCTCCCCGAATAGAGCAATCCACACATTTTACATTCTTCTGATTCACTGCTAATTTTTGCCCCACATTCTGGACAGGTTACTAACATTATTTATCACCTCCTTAATCTTTAATCTTCACTTCTTTATGCCCGATTATTTTGCCGTCATCGTTAAATTCATAAATCCTAGCTGTGTGTTCTTTTGGCGGTTTGGAGCTCAGTTTCTTTTTAATAGCCCAAATCCCTCCTGGCGTTAGCCTGTCGGCACCGACTAAAATCATTGGAATGCCGATGGCCCAAAAGAATAAAGTTGTGCCGGCCGCTTCTACGAATCCTAGTGAAAACCATGTTAGAATGGGTAAAACGCACAATATAATGCCCGTTATCAGAAGTTTCATTTCTCTTCCCTCCTTTATTCAATTATTTAAGATCAAGCCATTGTTTAATCATCATACTACCATAAAATAATGAAATTGTCAATAATAAAATGCCTGAATTAACAAGAGAAGAAAAATTAAAATTAGTGGAAAAATTACCCCAACAGCTTCAGGATTTGCTTTATTCTGAAGATACCGGGGCGTTTTTGCTGTACCTTGGACAAAAATATAACCTTCCCGATGAAAAAGTTCGTTTGCTTTCAAAATTAGTGGCTGATGTTGTTTTGGGAATTGTGCCAATAACCTCTCTGGCGCAAGAAATTAATTCAAAAATTACGTCCGACGCTCAAGCCGCGATGAATCTGGCGCAGGAATTAAATGCCGAACTGTTGGCGCCGGTTATAACAGCGCCGAGCGCTCCACCGGTGCCAGCGACACTTACCCCCACCACTCCGAAAACGACCCCCCCAACCCCTCCTTACCAAGAAGGGGAGAAAAGGGAGGCGGTTGATCAATATCGTGAACCGACATTTTCTATGCCCGAAGTTGTTGATTTAAGAAAAGCGCCGCCCGCGGTAAGCAAAGTCGAACCGCCTCCGGCACCATCCCTACCGCCCAAGCCAATAACAGTCCCACCAGCACCAGCACCAGCGCCAGCACCAGCACCGATAACGCCAACCCCGCCATTGACTTTTACTCGTCCTGTTGAACCGGCTGCGCCGCTTATTGAGGCCGAGCCCCACAAAATTCCATCTCCTACGCCGAAACCACAATACATTATGAGGCCGTCGGGGCTGCCCCCAACCGATGTTCCGGATAATGTTTTAGATTTAAGAAAAGATCGAGGCGAGTTCTAAATTTTAGAAATTTATGGCACAATACCAAGTCCCACAATTTGTTGATGTAGAAGACAGGATTGTCGGGCCTTTAACGCTCAAACAATTTTTATATCTGGCTTTTGCCGGCGCCCTTCTTTTTGTTTTTTGGTTTTTGTTCGCGTTTTATATTTGGATAATTGTTGCTTTGCCCATTACCGCTCTAGCCGCGGCTTTCGCATTTTTAAAAATAAATGACCGGCCATTTGTCTATTTTTTTCTTGCTTTTATAAAATATTTCACCAAACCAAAACTCTATATTTTTTCCGGCACAGTGGGGAAAGCCGCGCCTTCATCTCCAGTAAAAGAAAAAGTTGAAGCCGCAACTCCCGCGCCAGAAGAAGAAAAAATTACTCTTTCCAAGCTAAAAGAATTGGCATTAAACTTAGACACCGGCGTCAGCCGCCTGAATCATAAGGCATGATATGACCGACCAAGAAAAAACAATTAAAGGACCGGCCACCCAAGAATTTGTTGATATAGAAAAAATCCGCGAGGGAGTTATTATTTTAAAAAACGGGGGACTCCGCGCAGTTTTAATGTGCAGCTCAAGAAATTTAGAGCTGGAATCAATTGACAGCCAGAATGCCATTATCAATGCCTATGCCGATTTCCTCAATTCCTTTGACTGGCCGCTGCAAATAGTAATCCACTCAAGAAAACTGGATATTAAACCCTATTTAGCTACGCTTGAAGAAAAATTAAAAGACCAAAAAAATGAACTCCTAAAAATCCAAACCGCCGAATATATTGATTTTGTGAGAAGCTTTGTGACTCTTTCTGATATTATGATTAAAAGATTTTACACTATTGTCCCTTTTGACCCAGTTGAATCAAAAACTGAAAGTCCATTTGAAAAAATTAGTTCCCTTATTAAGACGCCCTCTAAAAAACCTCAAGAACTCCCTGAAGAAAAATTCCAGGAATACAAAAACCAATTGTTCCAGCGGGTTGAACATATTATTTCGGCCCTGGCCCATGTTGGCATTAAAACGGTTGGGCTTCAGACCGAAGAATTGATAGAATTATTTTATAATCTTTACAATCCCGAAGAATATGGACCCCATATATTTAAATAAAAATAAAGAAATTGTGGAAAGCGCGGTCACTGCCTTGCGCGACATTTTAGCGCCGGCGGCCTTAGAGATTGCTCCCAGTTTTCTCCGCCTCAATAAAAAATTGGCGCGAGCTTTTTTTGTCTTTAATTATCCAAGGTTTTTAAACACCAATTGGTTTTCCGAAGTTATTAATTTGGACAAAACTTTAGACATAAGTTTTTTTATTCATCCGGTTGATACTGGCGTTGCTCTTAAAAATCTAAGAAAAAAAGTGGCTGAGGTTGAGTCGGAATTGAGCATGCGCGAAGAAAAAGGCCTGGTGCGGGACCCGATGCTTGAAACTGCTTATCGCGATCTCGAAGATTTAAGAGACAAGCTCCAACAAGCGAGAGAAAAATTCTTTAAGTTCGGGCTCTATATAACCGTCTATGGGAACTCTGTTGAAGAACTTGATAAAATTGAAACTACATTGCGTTCAATTTTGGACGCCAAATTAGTGTACAGCAAATCGGCAATTTACCAACAGAACACTGGTTTCAAATCAACATTGCCTCTCGCGAATGATAAGCTTGAAATAAACACGGCTATGAATTCAAGTCCTATTGCCGCCACTTTTCCTTTTGTTTCTTCGGATTTAACTTCTGACAATGGCATTCTTTACGGTATTAACCGCCACAATAATTCACTGATTCTCTTTGACCGGTTTTCTTTGGAAAATGCTAATACCGTGGTGTTTGGTAAATCCGGCGGCGGCAAATCCTATGCCACAAAGCTTGAAATTTTGCGCTCCCTGATGTTTGGGACTGAAGTTGTCGTAATTGATCCGGAAAATGAATATCAATATCTTGCAGAAACTATAGGCGGCGCCTTTTTTAAGATTTCGCTTACCTCGGAAAATCACCTAAATCCTTTTGATTTGCCAATACCCCGAGAAGATGAGAGCCCGGCCGACATTTTAAGGTCTAATACTATAAATTTAGTCGGGCTATTGCGAATAATGTTTGGCGGCTTAACTGCCGAAGAAGACGCCATTATTGACAGCGCCATCACTCAAACCTATGCCAGTCGCGACATTGCGCCAAACTCTGATTTTTCAAAAGCCACTATGCCGACAATGTCTGATTTGAAAACCGTTTTAGATAGTATGACCGGCGCCGAATCGTTGAGCCGAAGGCTTGAAAAATACGTTAATGGTTCCTATGCCGGCTTTCTTAATAACCCAACCAACCTTGAAATTAAAAATAAATTGGTCGTCTTCAGTATTAGGGACATGGAAGAGGAGTTAAGGCCGGTGGCTATGTACATAATTTTGCATTTTATCTGGAATTTAGTCCGTTCAGAGCTTAAGAAACGGATACTTATGGTTGATGAGGCCTGGTGGCTCATGAAATACGACGACGGCGCTTCTTTTATGTTCGGAATTGCCAAACGGGCCAGAAAATATTTCTTGGGAGTCACGACTATCACTCAGGATGTAAGCGATTTCTTAACCTCCTCTTATGGTAAGCCGATTTTAACTAACTCATCACTCCAGTTTTTGTTCAAACAATCGCCGACTAATATAGATACCATCCAAAAAACTTTTAATTTAACCGATGAAGAAAAATTCTTGCTTCTTGAATCGGAAGTCGGCGAAGGGCTGTTTTTTGCCGGCTCAAAACATGTGGCCATTAAAGTTATCGCTTCCTACACCGAAGACCAAATTATCACTTCTGACCCGGCCCAGCTCTTGCAAATAGAGCAGGCAAAAAAGGAACTTGAGCACGCTGAAGCGATGGTCCCATAAATATGGTAGAATATTATTATGAACAAAATTTAATTTTGAAATAGGGAAATATAGGTTTCCGAAACCTATAAATTTATAGGTTTCGGAAACCTATATTAAAGAAACCTATATTAAATGAAAAATATGGCGATAGCGGAAAAATTACAACAAAACTTAGAAAAAAAGAAAGAGGCGCTGGCTAAAAAATCCCAAGAACAGGGAGCTGAAAAAAACAAAAGCGTTGAAATAAATTCGTCCGAATGGCTATTGCTTTTTTTAGGCGCCGGTTATATTGATCTTCTTTTTATTATCTTAACAATCGTTGGCTTAATCCCATATGTAGGGCATGTGATTTACGCTATCGCCGACCCGGTAATGAACATTATAGCCACAGGTATTTTTTGGTTTTATTTACAGTATAAGGGACTCGGAGGTTACTGGTGGTTGGCGTTTAGCGGAGGTATCGCTGACTTAATACCAGTTATCAACTGGTTTAGTTGGATCGGCTGTGTTTTGATTCTCTATTTCCTCGTTAAAGCGGAAAAAATTCCTTTGGCCGGCGAGGCAATAGAAAAAGCCGCCAAGGCAACATCAAAAATAAAATAGCGCGCAACAATGACAAACAAAAATAATAAAAATAAAATTCTAGGTGGGGGCGAGCCAAATTTGCGAAGCAAATTTGGGGCTAAGGAATTTTATTTTTATTATTTTTGTTTGTTGTTAATTGTCATATTGTCTCCCATTATCGCCAATGCGCAATTTAGTTTACCTACTAATCAATTACCAAATTTAAATATGAAACCGAGCCTTTCTTTGACAGTTGATACCCAAACGCCGCTTCCGGGCGCCTTTATTATCGCAACCGCCAATCTTTTGGGGATGACTAATGTTAATAATTCGAACTACACTTGGTTTTTGAATGGTGTAAAACAAAAAGAAGCGTCAGGTCTTAATAAAAATATTTTTACTTTTCAGGTTGGTAATTTGGGCGCTGTTTATAAAATTGGCGTTGGTATTTTAATGCCAAATGGAGATAATTTATCCGATTCAATTTCTGTAACGGTCAGTGATTTTGACCTGACTTGGAGCGCTTCTTCGCAGGCGCCTGCCTCGTATAAGGGCAAACTATTACCAACTCAAAATTCAATCATAGGTGTTTCGGCGCTGTCTTCTGTCTACCGACCGGGCACTAAAACACTTATTAATAGCGATAATTTGATTTTTAACTGGACCGTGGATGATAAATTTTCAGCCAGTAGATCCGGGCTCGGCAAGTCCGATTTGGTTCTTGCAATAAATGATTACGCCGGCGCCAGCAAATCCGTCCGTCTTGAAATCAAAACCCCTGACGGCGCGGTTTCTCTAATCAAAAGCGTATCAATCCCCATTGTCAGGCCGCAAACCTTAATTTATTTTAGCGATCCCAAAACAAATCTCCCTTACGGCGCCGCTTTGAAGAATCTAATTATAAAATCAATAAACTCAAACTTTATCGCCCAAAATTATTTTTTCAACGCGCCGCCAAAAGACCTGAAATGGCAATGGTTTATAAACAGCGAAGAAGTTGTCAGTGGAGACGAAAGGCCATGGCTGGCTTCGCTGAATCTTTCCAATTTCAGCCAGTTCTTTTCCGCCCGAGTTCAAGTGTTGGTAAAAAATCCGGCAAATAATCTGGAAACAGCCCAATCAGCAATTAACTTGGAAGTCAAATAACACACAACATATAACATGAAACACGTAACGCATAACACAAAACTGATAATACTAACGGCTATTTTGTTTTTTGTTTCATATTTTATGTTTTACGATTTGGCGACAGCCGCTGGGGTTCAGCTTGAAACCGGCCTCCCGAATGTTCCGGGAGGACAATTGCCGGTCGGCCAGGAACTGCCTTCGTACATCAATTATCTTTTTATTTTCGGCTTGGGCCTCATCGCTTTTTTGGCTCTGGGTCAGATGATGTTAGGCGGTATCCAGTATATTTTAGCCGCCGGCAATGTTGCTAATAAAGTCAACGCCAAAGACACAATACAACAAGCTCTTCTTGGTTTAGGATTATTATTGGTTTCCTATCTTCTACTGCGAACCATCAACCCTGACTTGGTTAATTTAAGAAATCCCAATCTTACCCCAACCCAATTTCAAGCTCAGACCCAGTTCGGCAGAGGGGCAAGTGGGAGCTGGTAACTCTAAAGTGCATAAATATGTCTAAAAGAACTTTTTACATAATTTTAATAATACTGGCTGGCCTTATTATAATTGGAGGATTAATTTGGTATTTTATTTTTAATTCTTCAGCGCCGACACTGTCGCCCGAAGGCCCGGGATTTACCACTCCGGGTCAGGAAACCTCCAAAGGACGGGCGCCGATAAGCGAAGGCCCGGTGATTTCCGCGCATTTTATTAGCGATGATTCAATTTTATTTTATGATTTTTCTGGCCAGCTTTGGCAGTTTAAAAATGGCGACCCAAAACCAACGCTGATAGACCAAATGGCTATTGAAAATCCAGCAGAAATAATCTGGTCGCTAAAAGAGGAAAATATTGTAAAAACCGGCTCAAACCAATCAGATGCCAGCTGCGCGTTCTCTGATTTCAGTAAAAAAATATTCACCAATTTAAGAGCTAATATTAAATCCATGGTTTTTTCGCCGGATGGCGGCAAAATTGCTTATTATCTTTCTGACGGGCTAAACATAAATTCTCTATACACAAGCAACCCCGACGGCAAAAGCCAAAAATCTTTGATTAGGGCGCTAAAATTGCGCGACATTAATTTACTGTGGCCTAAAAATAATATACTAAGCATAACTTCAAGGCCCAGCGGTCTAACAACCGGAAATTTATGGATTTTAAATACGGCAAATCTCGGTTTAACCAAACTAATAGGCGAATTGTTCGGTTTAGAGGTGCTTTGGTCGCCTGACGGCAATAATTTTATTTACTCCTACACTGATCAAAATGGCCGAGATCCAAAACTGGCTATATATAAAAACGGCGTTTCAAAAGACATTAATAATATTTCAACTTTAGTTGATAAATGCGCGTGGGCAAAAGATTCAATAAATATATATTGCGCCATTCCTCAATCCTGGCCGGACTGGGCGACGCTGCCCGATGATTATTATAAAAACGCATTTTTGACCATTGACGATCTCTGGGAAATCAACGCCGAAACCGGTGAAAAAAATCTTGTTTTTCAGAGCATAGGAGATATTTCAAATCTTGATATAAATTCAAACAATGATGGTTTAATTTTTATATCAAGAAACAGCCGCTTTTTGTATCAATTAAACTTGAAATAAAAAGTGTTAGTATTCGGACGATCGTCGTTATACTGACATTTTTGAGGTTAATCAATATATTTTACCACGACTCTTCTCTGTTTGCCCTCGCCGGCGCTTTCGGTTTTTACATCCGGGTGCGCCGCGAGTTCGGTATGAATAATTCTTCTATCATAGGCCGACATAGCCTCTAAAACTACCGATTGCTTATAAAACCTGGCGCGACGGGCGGCTTTTTTAGCAAGTTCCCTAAGCGATTCGTCTTTAGAACTCCGGTAATTATTAATATCAAGACGAAGCAATGGCGCCTCACCTAACTGTTTTTTTAAAATTAAACGCAGGACAACTTCAAAAGCGCCAATATTTTCGCCGCCTTCGCCAATACACAAACTGGCTTCCTTTACTAAAACCAACGCGTTGATCGAGTGATCGCTATTTGCTTCAATAACTTTAATCTCAAAATCTGTAATTCTGGCTTTAGTAAAGAAGTCATTGATAATATTTTTAATTTTTATTAAATTCTCTTCTGTCATCTTGGTTAAGGTATTGTTGGAGTAAAGTCATAAGCGTCACCACAATCCAGTAAAGAGGCAGGGCCGCGGGCAGAGACCAGAAAATTATTATACTTAAAAGTGGCCCGAAATAAAGCATCTGTTTAGACATTATCTGCCCGAAATCAGAACTTCCGGAGGGTTTATGGGGAGGCATAATCATTTTTGTCTGAAAATACTGCAAAGCTCCAGCTAAAACAGCTAATACCACGCTTTTATGAGATAAATCAAATAATCCCAAAAAAATTGATTGGATTTGGACCGGCGCCGGAATAAATGAATAAAGAGAATTTAAGTCCAAATTGAGGCTATTTAAAAAAACTCGCCACAGAGCAAAAATAATGGGAATTTGAATAATTAAAGGCAAAAAACCGGCTAGGGGATTAATCTTATTTTCGGAATAAAGTCCCATAAGCGCCCTGGCTTGCGCTTCTTTATTATTTTTAAATTTCTTTTTAATTTCTTCAATTTGGGGTTGAATTTTGGTTAAAACTTTTTGATTTTTAATGCTTTTACTTGTCAGCGGCCAGAGAATAAAACGAATGAGTATAGTTAAAATAATAATAGAAATTCCCATGTCGTGGCCCGGAACAATATTGTATAAAAAAATCAAGCCGTTAAAGAGCGGCCGATAAAAAATTTCATTAAACAGATAGGATATCATTTTTAATTAATAGGTTTTTAAAATTATTTAATAATATTTGATAACTAATTTTTTTTAAAGCTATTTTGGGCCAAATCACAATGTCAAATCCTGGCTTAATATTTTCTAATAAAAAATAAACCGCGGCTCTTAGACGCCGCCTAGATAAATTTCTTACAACAGCTTTTCGGGCGAATTTATTACTAACAATAAAACCAAATCGGGAGTGCTTCTTAAAATTTTTCAAAAATTTAATCTTCATAAACTTATTTTCAGAAATTTTTCCGTATTTAAAAATTTTTTTAAAATCGTCATTGGATTTTAGACGATTCGCTTCCGGTAACATAAAAAACTTAAACTGCTGAACGCCGCCGGCTTTTTTGCCGGCGTCTTTTAATTATTCTTCGACCCCCTGAACTCCCCATTCTTTTCAAAAATCCGTGTTTTTTCCTTCTTCTGCCTTTTTTGGGATTAAAAGTCTTGCTCATATTGTTAATATTTTAACATAAAACCAAATATTGCGTCAAACATTTTTAATGATTTATACTTTTCAACAGATAATTCACAGGTTATAAACTTTTTTATGATAAAAAAATTCTTAAAGATACTTAATATAATGTTATACTCAATTTATGGAACTAGATGAACTTTGGAAAGCAGCTTTAGGAGAAATAGAGCTGCAGGTTTCAAGAGCAAATTTTAAAACTTGGTTGCAAAATACATCTATTGCCGATAAAAAGGGCGGCGTGGTTACTATTGCCGTACCTAATAGCTTCACAAAAGAATGGTTAGAAAACAAGTATCATAAATTTATTTTAAAATCCTTAAGAAACCTGGCATCAGAAGTTAAAGAAGTGAATTATCAAATCAAACAAAATATAATTAAAGAGGATTTTAGAGGTAAAAACATATTTAAAGAAGAAGATAGAATTATTAGAAAGCAACTGGATTTTCAAGAATTAAACGTAAACACTTTAACTAATCTCAACCCCCGCTACACTTTTGATAATTTTATTGTCGGACCCTCAAATGAATTGGCACAGGCGGCGGCTTTAGCTGTTACTAAAAACCTTGGAAAGAAATATAATCCGTTATTTATTTATGGGGGAGTGGGACTCGGTAAAACCCATTTAATCCAAGCCATAGGCAATCAAGTAAAAAAAGAGAACCAAGTTAAGAAAGTAAAATATGTCACTTCAGAAAGGTTCACTTCAGAAGTTATTTCTGCTCTAAGATCAGGATCTTTGAGGCCTAATGACATTGACGATTTTAAAAAACGCTGGCGGGAAATTGATTTATTAATAATTGACGATATTCAATTTTTGGCGGGAAAGGAAAAAACCCAAGAAGAATTTTTTTACACTTTTAATGCTTTATATGATGCTGGTAAACAAATAGTTTTGTCGTCGGATAGGCCGCCGAAATCAATTCAAACTCTTGAAGAGCGGCTCCGCTCACGTTTTGAAGGCGGGATGATCGCCGATATTTCCTACCCCGACTTAGAAACCCGAATTGCCATCTTAAAATCAAAGGCGGGCGAAAAAAGCGTTGTATTATCTGATGAAGTATTTGAATACATTGCTCAAAATATTAAAAAGAATGTTAGAGAACTGGAAGGGGCTTTAAATCGTCTAATAGCCGCCAACAATCAGTTAAACCAAAAAGAATTAAATTTAAATGACGTTAAAAAGATTTTAAATTCAATTTTAAACACACCAAAAAAGAGCACTACTTTAAAAAATATTATTAAGGCTGTGGCTGAATTTTATGATGTTAGTGAAAAAGAATTATTAGAGCGTTCGAGAAAAAAAGAAATAGTTAAACCTCGCCAGGTAATTATGTACTTACTGCGGGAAGAATTAAAAAGTTCCTTTCCTTTTATAGGCCTTAAAATTGGCGGCCGCGATCACACTACGGCAATTCATGCTTGTGAAAAAATAAGAAAAGAAATAGAATTGGATTCTAATTTAAACGATGAAATAAATTTAATAAAAGAAAAACTTTATTTAATTTAGTTTTTAGTTGTGGAAAAACCCAGGATTAATCGGGGGACTAATGGTTGTTAAAAAGTTTATAAATAATCAACTAAAATAAATCACAAAAAAAATAACCACAAAATATTTATAGATTATCAACAAATTTATTAACATTTTAATTTTAAAATAACGGCTTAAATTAATAATAATTAAAGTCTTTCCACAGATTTTAAAGTCATTAATAATAAAAATAAGTTGTTATAAAAATAATACTAATAATATATTCAAATGAATATCATCTGTATACAAGAAAATTTAAAAGAAAATCTTGATAACGCTTTAAGAATTATAAAATATAATTCTACTTTACCTATTTTAAATAATTTTTTACTCACCACCGATAAAGGAAGATTAAAAATTTCTTCAACCGATTTAGAAATCGGCTTTACCTCATGGGTATCTTCAAAGATTTTAAAAGATGGCAGTATTACGGTGCCGGCTCAACTTCTAAGCCAATTTGTTAACAATCTTCCGAATAAAAATATTAATCTTGAAGTTAAAGACCAGAAGCTTTATTTAAATTGTGATAATATTAAAGCCTCTATTAATGGTTTAAATTCTGATGATTTTCCTATTATTCCTAAAATTAAAAATGTTTCCACTTTAATAATTAATTCTAAAATTTTAAAAGAAGCATTAAGTAATGTTATTAATTCGGCAGCTCTCTCTAATAGCAGACCAGAGATATCAAGTATTTATCTAAGAATTGAACCGGATCAAATAAAATTTATAACAACCGACAGTTTTCGCTTGGCGCACAAAACTTTATTCTTAACGTCGGAAGATTTAAAAAATAAAATAAAAATTAATTATCAAAAATCCCAAAATATTATTATTCCTTTGAGGACGGCTGGTGAAATTTTAAGAATTTTAGGGGATAAAAATATTGATGTTAGTATTAATATTGATCAAAATCAGATTTTATTTGACCTTAGTGACACCCATTTAATTTCAAGGTTGATAGAAGGCAATTACCCGGATTACGAAGCTATTATTCCCAAATCATTTGAAACTAAGTGTTATCTTTCAAGGAATAGTTTAGAAGAAGCCGTAAAGTTATCAGGCTGTTTTTCTTCGAGATTAAATGAAGTGGCGTTAAAAACAAACAGTAGTAAATCTTATCTTGAAGTTTTTTCAAATAATAATGAGGTTGGCAACCATCAGACAAAAATTAATTCGGAAATCAAAGGCGAAGACGTTAATATAACTTTTAATTGGCGCTATCTTTTAGATGGATTAAAAAATATAAACAATAAGGAGATTGTTTTAGAGTTTAATGGGGATCAGAAACCAGCGGTTATTAAACCAGTTAAAAGCGCTGATTTTTTCTATATTCTAATGCCGATTAAAAACACGTAATAATATCGAAAACATCACTATTGGTTGTAATCTTTGGGGAGTTGATTGTAAGTGGTTGGAAAATTATTTTACAGCCAATTCTGAAGAGCCGTTTCCCAATTTTTAAATTGAGGGTCCGAGTCGGGTTTTTCCGGCGGCGCCCCTTGGGGGTCGTCTTTATTTAGCCAATATAAGATTTCATGGGTTTGGTATTGGCCGTTAAGGATTGGCTTATCAGTTATGATCGGATTGGGCTTATTAAAAGTTTCAATTGGCGCATCTTTTAATGCCTGGGTCATAAAGTCGTGCCAAATTGGGCCGGCAGCCATAACACCCGCCCCTCCTTTTTCTATAGGAGTGTTGTCATTATTACCAGTCCAAACGCCG
>Ga0210024_1003588_pt1 | contig 12678 bp, 13 predicted proteins | sample CryGeymeta201525_FD_183988 | JGI IMG/M metagenome (GOLD analysis project Ga0210024, IMG submission 183988) | Groundwater microbial communities from Crystal Geyser aquifers in Utah, USA - Crystal Geyser metaG 2015-25 (SPAdes) (version 2) | ecosystem: Environmental > Aquatic > Deep subsurface >... | reverse complement strand
CGATATTGCGGATACCCTGAGCGAATCCTGAGCTTGTCGAAGGAGAGTCGAAGGGTAATGCTTCGGCGGATTTCGCTCGCCGAAGAATTTGAGGATACCACGGGCGTAAGCCCGTGGAGCTTCATTAAAGACTTCCTACGTGATTCATTTGCTGGGAATTTAAGAGTGTTCAGAGGTGGACAAGTCATCAATGCAAATAATAAAAAATCCGAACAGATTGATATTGTTTTATGCTCTCAAAACTCAATAAAGATATTTAGTGAAAAAGGTTTTTACCCAATAGAAACTGTTTTTGGAGTTGTGAACATAAAAAAAGAACTTACCCATACAAACCTTTTTAGCAATAAAAAGAAAGATTGTGGCGCAATCAAAAACCTAAAATCAATACCAAAAGACAATATTAGACTGAACCCCGGTTTGCTCAATCAGAGAGTAGTTAATGAGAATTTCAAGAAAAGATTCCCATGTAAAATAATCTTTGCTTATGAGGGAAAAATATTACCAACTTGGGAAGATGAACTAAACAAAATTGTAAAAGAAGAACCTGGAGAGATAGATTATTTGCCAGATATTATTGTGGTTAACAAACAAGGTATGATCAAAAAAAGCTCTGATGGAAAGGTGGTTTTATCAAACGGAAAGACTCTGGAAAAACATTTTCACTTTTCTGAATTCGAAAAAAACGAAATGTATCATATGCCCTTTCTTCTCATACTTAGTGAATTATATAAAAATGCAAACTGGCAATATTATATAGGACCAAAATATGAAGATTATTTTAATAAGGACTTGAGCTAAAAGATTCAAAAAACGATTAGATAACAAGGAAGGAATAAATGGTTACCTTTAGTCATTTATACTCACGTAACTCAGGTTTGCAACCTAAGTTACTCAGTATATACCCTTCTAATACTTCGACAAGCTCAGCACAGGTCCGCTTTTTCACCCTATTGGGTTACAAACCGAAGTAAGAAGGGTACAACACTCAAGTCTAGTAGTAACTTCATTTAATATTTTTATTCCAGAACCAAAAAACCATGAGTTTACCGAGAGGACTCCATTTGCTATACTTGAGATAAATGAAAGCGCGCCTGCCTGTAATTTTTCTTATTTTTGTCCTTTTACTGTTATATCCATATCGTAATATTTATGCACAGGAAACTTCCACACCATCCGCCAACAAGAAGACAGTAACTTCTCAGGATAATCCGATAACTAAAGCATTAAACAGCCTGATTTCCTTACTTACAAAAAATAAGACAGCCCAAAAGACGGGACTTACAGTGAATTCCAGTTTACCCCCGATGGTGATTTCCGATAGCAAAGAAGGGGTAACGGCGCAAAATATGAAGACGCTGGATGATGGGGATAAGAAAGAGGAGGAAAAACCTGTTGATCCGGGCGTTTTGGATAATACTTCAGCCTCTTATCATGTAGTTTCCGCCTTTTCCACAAAAAGCGATGAGAAAGTAAGCGGTAATATTCTGGACGAGTTGAGGAATTTGCTTGACAAGGTACTGGTGAAAGATAAAGGGAATGAAAGGGCTATGGAATTTGTGGCTCAGGAATTGCCGGCAGGAGGAAATACAGACATGTTGAAACCGCAGACGAACACGATGATTTCTCAAAGCAAGGACACTCTTTCATCACAAGGAATCAACATAGGAGGTTTTATATCAGGTCTTTTCAAATCCAAAGACGAAGCGATGGTGGATTCAATTGAATTCCGGAGATGCATGGAACTGCCGGGAAGCGTGTGTACAGGACAACTGGCAGCAATAGAGAGATTGGAAACTCCGACACCCACGCCTGATTCAAATAATGTTCCATATGAACCGCCGCCTGATTATACACCTCCGGGCAGTTATACCTGTGATTTGGGTACAAATTATTGTTCCGTAGATTATCTTAAGGATTATTTCCCTTCTGAGGAATCCGTAAAAATGGCCTCGATGATTTGTCAAAGGGAAAGCGGTGGAGATCCGACAGCTGTAAATAGGGGATGTCTGTCCGGGAAGACGCGGGATTTCAGCATAGGTCTTTTTCAAATCAATATGCTGGCTCATATAAATAACCTTATAGCACAACCTACGCCTTTTATGTCAAAAGATTGCGCCGGAATTATAGTAGATAAATGGAATACTGAAAAAATCTGTACTACTTCTGACATGGTAAAGTTGGAGGAATGTATCAAGCCTATGCAAAATCCGGAAACGAATATAAAGTATGCAGTTATACTTTCCGGAAATGGTACTAATTGGGGTCCCTGGTCAACTTATAAGGTATGTAAAGCAGTGGATAATTCTCCCGGGACTCCCGGGACGCCGGTTCAGGTAGCCGGTTGTCCTCAACCTCTTGATATGGTTGCTGTTCCAAATACAGATCTATACCTTCAGGATTTCGATCAGGGATGTATTACGCCCGGGAAAATTGTAATCCATTGGAGCGGAGGCTGGTCATCTGCCAAAGCTACCGCTGATTGGCTGCGGTATGGGGTAGTAAATAAACTCGGATATCCTTTATCCTGTAATTTAGCTACAGATCAAAATACCCAACTGCAGCTGTTACAGCATTTTAACGGTAAATCACAAAGAGCCTGGTGTGTAGGCGGAGATGAGAACGATTCAGCATTGAACAATGAGATTACGGGTTTGTTTTTTGATGAGGTAATAAATAATCCTAATCATCCGCGCTATCAGGAGTTGATTGCGGAATCTGATAAAGCGATACAGACCACCTGCTGGATGCTGAAAAAATATAACTTACCTAAGTCAGAAATCTACGGACATTATCAACTTACACAAGGTAAATCTGATCCGGGGGTAGAATACCTGAAGTATTTCAAAAACCGGGTGGAGAATGAATGTAATTGAGAATTATGTCATAAATATTTACAATAAGGAATAGATTAATATGTTTGATTTAATAAACTGGCCGTTTAAAAAAAAGCTGCTGATCCTTTCAGTGATTTTGTTTATCCTTGTTATAATTTTTATTATCCTCATACTAGTAAAATCATTCAATCCGGCCTCCTTACCCGAGATACCACGTCCAACCGCCACACCTTTTTCTGTAAGGCCAATCACCCCAACTACAGTAAATCTAAGCTTGGTGCCAACGGAAGAAAAAATAGATATCAAGGGCGTCACGATAAAAAATATTTACCGTGATCCTGTAGAAGTCCATGGAAACGGGGACGTAGTGTTTTACCGGAACAGTGATTATCAGTTAGTCTATTTGCCGAAATTCTCCAATTTCCACATAACCGTACTTGGTAGTCCTTTTTGGGATAAGGCAAAAGAAGCGGAAGAGCAGTTTATAAAATCATTGGATATATCAAAAGAACAGGCATGCTGGTTGACTGTTGAGATAACAACCCCTCAATTTGCCAATGAAGAGTATGCAGGGAAAACATTCCCGTTGAGTTATTGCATGGATTTGTAATATTTTTAGGGCGATGCAGATATTTACAAATATTACGTATAAATTTTGATATTTAAGCTTAGTGTTATATAATTAACTCCGGTATGGATAATGCATATTTAAGGCCCAGGAAAAGCAATTTTATTGCGCCCATAGTAATTTTACTGGTTATCGTGATTTTGGTTGGGGGTGCAATATATTTTCTTTTGAATAAAAAAGATAAATTCTTGTCGCCTGTTCCTCCTGAACCGGATTTTGAAGTGATTTTCTATACGCCTACACCCGGACCGATTACTCCTTCATCCACCCCGTCTGCTACTCCGAAAGTAAAAAAAAGTGTTCCGATCAGTACTCCTAAACCTGTGAAACCTACCGCTACAGCAACTCCGAAAACCCTGCCGACTCCTACCTTGGCACGGTAATATTTTAAAGATGGGTATAACTGTTTTTGTATTTTCAGTATAATTAGATTTGATGATATCTCAACTGACGACAATTGACCGGAATATCTTTCTTTTCATAAATCATCTGCCGCATAATCCTTTTCTCAATTATTTCTTTGCCTTCCTTTCGGGGATAAGTTACGGAGGATTTATCTGGTTTGCTATAGCTGTAACCGTCTTTGTCTGGGAGGAAATCAAAGACAAAAAGAGCCTTTTTGCCCAGGTTTTAGCTGGATTATTGACTTTTATTTTAGTTGAATTATTACTGAAGAATATATTTGGAAGATTAAGACCTGAATTCAGCATTCCTTCAACAATTGTTATTCTGGATTTTACAAATTCTCTTTCATTTCCTTCAGGGCACGCTGCTATGGCGTTTGCCGGAGCATATATTCTTTCCAGAAAACACAGGAAATGGGGACTATTATATTATGTATTAGCTTTTCTGATTTCCTTTTCCAGAATATACTTAGGCAAGCATTATCCGAGTGATGTAGTAGCAGGGATGATGATCGGTACACTGATAGGTTATATCTCGGTTAAAATATCCGAATATGTATTCCCGAAAAAAGTAACTTGATAATACATTATAATAATAAATAACAACAGATTACTGAATAAACAACATACCTTAAAGACGAGATAAGTCCAGCATTTCCACTACAGTCATTTAGGTATTTATCTAAAGAAAAGATTTATGATTAAGTTCAATGCAAAAGAGTTACGTAATGAAGATCCCAATGATGAGGTTGTTAAATCTGTTGTAAGAAATCCGATCTATATAATTTTGGACAATGTGCTGGATACTTATAATATCGGATCAATTTTTCGGCTTGCTGATGCAGTAGCTGCTGAAAAATTGATATTATGCGCCGAGAGTGAGACTCCGCCGAATCCGAGGATAAAGAAAGCTTCGATAAATACCTGGAAATGGACACCTTGGGAATACCGCGAAACTGCCTTGCAGGCAGTTACCAATCTCAAATCACAGGACGAGACCCTCAAAATTATTTGTGTAGAGCAGGATAGAAGAAGCATAGGGTTGTCCGGTCTTGAATGCGGGTTTCCGTTAGCTCTGGTAGTTGGAAACGAGACATATGGAATATCGAAAGAAGTGCTGAAGGAAGCTGATATAATCGTTGAGTTACCGATGTATGGGATTAATAAATCTTTAAATGTGATGGTGTCGTGCGGAATTGTTCTGTATAAGATATTGGAAAAAAATTGTAAAAATCCACCATAAAATTTATGGTAAAAGGTCTATCATTTTTTGACAAGATTGGATATACTGAGATATACTGATCCCGATTTAATCGGGACCAGCATATATCCATCTAAACCTCCGAATCGGAGGTCTAATCAGATTGCAACCAATTAAGTTGCAAACCTGAGTAAGATGGGTATAATCTTAAACTAATATGAATTTTCTTCCTGCCCGGAAAAAATCAGGCTTAGGTATCTTTAGTTCAAAAAGATATTTGCTGATCTTATTTTTTTTGTTAGGCCTGCTGTTTTTTAACACAACAGCCCGTCCGGTTTTTGCTGATTTGGGTTCAATAACTCCGGCACCGACCATTCCCTTTGATACTACCTCTAAATGGGCTTTTGATCCTGACGTAACTGAACTGGGTAAAAATGCAGACCGGTCCAGACAGCTTCTTTTCTGGACCCTGAAAAATCCCGGAATTCATTACGCACCCGTCATTGCCCAGATATGGGCAGTATCTAGAGATATTGTTTTAGGTTTTATAGTGCTGGTAATACTGGCTTTTGGTTTAGGTCTTATTCTTACCAGAAGAAAGGGAATTGGGGCAATATTTTCCGGGATATCATCACCCGTTATGGGGCTTGATATTCCGTTAATGTTCTTTAAGCTTATTATCCTTCTTCTTTATGCTGCACTTTCCTATCTGCTTATCCTGGGGCTTATCCAGACAAGCGAAGTGATCATGAAATTCTTTATAGAATCTGTGGGAGGACCGCAGCTTTTTAACGTCTTTTTTGCCGGAAAGAATTTGGAACAGAATTACACCACCTTCGTAGGCTACTCTGATATCAACATATTAAACAGGGAAAGCGTACGGACCTCGATGTACCTTATCAGGATGACCAGTATGACTTATAACGCGATGGCGATAATTGTCATTTTAAGGACAATTATTCTATGGTTTCTACTTGTAGTGTCGCCCTTTTTAGCCATACTTATGCCTTTTGTTTTCATCCGGAACATAGGTTGGATTTGGATTGGAGTTTTTTTCCAGTGGTTGTTTTATGGTCCTCTTATGTATTTATTCCTGGCAGCTTTGGTGAAGATTTGGATTTCAGGTATTCCTTATCCTTTTGATTTTACCCGGGTAAATACCAGGCAAGGTCAAATATATCCTACAGCAATAAATATCTTATATGGCGGTCCCGCACAAACTTTATCTGCCGGCAATTCAGCAAATTATATAGATACATATGCGGAATATGTAATTTCTTTGATTATGCTTTGGGCAGCTGTAATTTTGCCCTGGTTTCTTTTAAGGATCTTCCGTGATTATTGTTGTGATGCAATTGCGGCAGGTAATGCCACTTTGACATCCATTTTTGACAGGTTAAGACAATCTTCACAACCTCCTCCGGGTGCTACTCCAGCCGGTCCTGTGACCACGTCTGGAATTTCTTTAGAATTACCTTTCAGAGGTGTTATTGAGGAGAAGGTTCATGAGGTGAGTAAGACAAATATCGAAAATGTCAAGGAAATATCACAGGCCAGTACTTCTGAGATCATAAAATCAGAAAATATTTCGGTTACTTCCCTTAAAGACGTTTCAAGATACGATATCAACCGTGACGTAAGATCCAATGTGGAAACAAGATTTGACAAGATTTCCTCACCGGAAAATATTGCTTCTTCACTTGAAAAACAGCGTTATTCGATACTTAAGAATGAATTGATGACACGAGCTTCAAAAGGAGACGTGATGGCTAAAGCTATGCTGAACGCAAGCGAAAGGGATAAAGAAGTGCTTATCTCACAAATGGAATCTTTATCATCAAGAAGACTTTATGACACAGCGGCTTTAAGAAGACAGGATGTTTTCGCCCCGTCAATTCCCAGCGTTTTGCCAAACTCTTTTTCGGTTAGCTCATCAATAACCCAACAGGCGATAATTGCCAGTATTGCCCAAAAGACCGGAGTAGCAGAATCTAAAGTCAGCCAGGTTCTAAAAAGCATTCCCGCTGCCGGTTTGCTTACACAGGGGGCTGTTTCTTCTATCTCCAAGCATGCCAATATTTCCGAGTCCAAAGTACAGGAGATAGTAAATGCCGCTGCTTCCTCCATGCTGACAACCCAGGCTCCTTCCCAAACAGTTCTGTCTGCCAGCAAAGTCACGGAGGTTTCCCAAAAGACAGGTATCTCCGAGACAAAGGTAAGGGATGTCATGGCGACAATGTCTGCAGTTGACCTGACATCCTCAAGTGCAATTGCTACCATCTCCCAAAAGACCAGTCTTTCCGAATCCAAGGTACAGGAAGTGGTGTCAAGTGTTACCTCCTTGATGGTACATGAAACTCTGGCCTCATCATCTTCCATTTCCACCATTTCCCAGCAAACCGGTGTTTCCGAGACAAAGGTAAGGGAAGTACTCCAGACCATGTCCACCACAGGTGTGCCTGCCTCTTCCCAGAGTCTAGCCGCTATCTCCCAACAAACTAATATTTCCGAATCCAAGGTAGAGGAGATAGTCAGGGCAGCTACCACTCCGGTAGCTGTAGCTGTTTCGGCTGTTTCTCCGGCTGTAGTTACTCAGGTTTCCCAAAAGACAGGTATCTCCGAGACAAAGGTAAGGGAAGTACTGCAAACCATGTCCACCACAGGTATATCAACTTCACAGGTAATTTCTACCGTTTCCAAGCATGCCAATATTTCCGAGTCCAAAGTACAGGAGATAGTAAATGCCGCTGCTTCCTCCATGCTGACAACCCAGGCTCCTTCCCAAACAGTTCTGTCTGCCGGCAAAGTCACGGAGGTTTCCCAAAAGACAGGTATCTCCGAGACAAAGGTAAGGGATGTCATGGCGACAATGTCTGCAGTTGACCTGACATCCTCAAGTGCAATTGCCACTATTTCCCAGAAGACCAGTCTTTCCGAATCCAAGGTACAGGAAGTGGTGTCTCAAATTGTCTCGAGTACTGCTTCTGCGACTGCAACTGCAACTTCAACAGAAGTTCCAGGTTTACCGCCTACCGTATCGATTGATGATTATGAGGAAGTGAAATCGATGTGGTTGAAGCATTATAGGTTTGCTCCAGTACCAATTTCTGATAAAATAAAATCCAGGCAGGAATGGATTTCGGAGGAAACTACCAAACTTACGAATATTTACAATCTTCTTTCAAGTTCCAATTCCAAACTTAAACGTAAAGGTTTGGAGGAAGTGGCAGAGATTCTTCCTTTTATGTTGCTTGGGGGTTTCAGTGACTTAGAAACTTTGATTTATATTAAGGCAAAACTGGAAGCTGCCAAACAGATACAGGAAGAAGAAAAAATCGGAGAAAAAGCTAAAAATGAGGCAAAAAAAGAATTAGAAGAAGAGGACAGTTCTTTGATTGAGATTAAAGATAAAAAACAAGATGAACAGGAAGAAAAAGTACTTAGTGCGGAAAAAGAACTGGAAATACCTGAAAAAGAACAAGAAGAGAAAAATAAGGATAAAGAGAACAAAGCTGTTTACCCTAAATCCAAAACATCCGCCTAAAAAATATTTTAATTTCTTAAGTACTATTTGAAGTGAATCGCTTGACATTAATCGCTGACTTAATCCATAATTAGTTATAGTATGAAATTCATTAAGAGATTACCTTTATACTTGGGCTTAGGCATATTTGTTTTTTCAGTGATAATGTCTGCCACCAAACTTGGTGAAAATAAAGCTATTACTTATAACAAATCAAGAGCCGCCGGTTCCGGAACCAAGCTGACTCTTCATTTTACAGAGCCGAATATTATCAGCATGATGCTTACGTCAGAGAAGCAGGTTGCCGGTATTGACGCGGTAATTAAATATAATAAGGACATGTTGAGCATATTGTCTTCTACCCTCATTGGAGGTGCTGATTTTACAACCTCCGGCGGCACTGTGAATGAGGACGCAGGTACTTTTTCTTTTTCCTCACTCGCAAAACCCAGTTTTAAAAATACCGGTGTGGTAGCCATGTTTGAGATAAGGTCAAAAGAAGGGGTAGCAAATCCCGCGACGGAAATGACTTTTGACGTTACAGACGAACGTACAGCAGTGGTTGAAAAAACTACAGGAAGAAACATCCTCGAAGATACCGCTGGATCCAAATTCACAATTACTGCAAAATGAGAAGACTGATTCTTCTTCTATTTATTTTTATTTTATTTTTAACTAAGGCCACAAAGACCTATGCTACAGAGGCGTCTTTAACGTGTCAGCCTACTACCGGGACGTATAAAGTCGGAGATACTTTTACAGTTGACTATATATTAAATACCAGAAGTTTTCAGATATTCGGAGCAGATGTGGTGGCTACTTATACGACATCTGTCATCGAGGCTGTAGGTTCTCAATCAACTCCTATTACTACAGATACTCATTGGACAAATCCGGTAACCAATACTATAGATAGTACTTTAGGTAAAATTCAACTTGATTATGGGAGTAGTCAGACGGCCTATACAAGTACAGGCTCCATTGGACAGGTTACATTTAGAGCCAAAGCAGCCGGTCAGGCACAGTTTGTCTATACTTTTATGCAGTCAAAAGATAATACTACTCCCGGAGTGGCGAAAGCATGGGGTAAACCGGATGGATCTACATTGGAAAATGTATTAACTGATGTGAATAACTGTGTTTACGTGATAGAAGCAGAGGCTGTTGTTACCCCGTCACCCACCACAACCGGTCCCACACCTACCACTCCGACTACGCCTACAACACCTCCTTCTGTTCCTACTGCCACCATATCTGTTCTACCACGAACGGGTAGTTTTGAAACAACCGCCGGACTTCTCGGAATTTCAGGTTTGTTTATTGCCATAGGGACTTTGGTACCGGCATTTGCTTCAAGAAAAAGAGTTTAGGTATTATATTCTTTTAGATTTTTCTTAAGAGATTGTAATATAACCTCTCAATCTTCCAATTTTTTGATCTCTCAGTTTTCATAGTAAAATAGCCAATACCCACCCGGCTCCATTCGGTAAACGGGAGCATTATGGGTCTGGTTTTGGTTTATCTTTTACAGCCGTAAACGGGTACGCCAAAAGACTTTACCATTGGCTTCCATGAACAATGTATCGCCTTTGATCTTTATCCAAATGCGACAACCAATGTATCCGGGTGGGACAAAGTAATGCTTACCGTAAAGTGATATTGTCGATTCCCTTGTTACTTTTCTTCTTTCCTCGATAGTCAGTAGTGTTTCCAATTCCACCCTTGTAATCTTACGTTTGCTTACTCTGTATCGTGCTGCATGTGTTTCGTTATCAAAATATTGACTCTTAAACTTGTAGTTGTACCAGGCAAGCCAATTCCTGAAAGATCCATTTACTTCATCTATTGTTTTGCTGTTTATGACACCGGGAACAAAATCCCGTTGTACAAACTTCCAGAATCTTTCTATCTTGCCCTCGCATTGGGCAGTTGGAGCCCAGATAAGTTCAATACCTAAACATTTGGCATACCACTCGTAATCAGCAGTACCAAACCTGACTCTTGCTTTGTATTGGCTTCCTTCATCCTGAAGCATCTTTTTGGGAACTCCGCAATGCATCAATGACTGATACCATACAGAAAAGACATTCATCTTTCCCTGAGTTTTAAACCACCTTCCAGATGGTATAAACCTGGAATGGTCATCAAGAGTAGCGATAAGATAGAGTATTCCTATCTTTTTAAAATCAATTTTTCCCATGATATCTGTCTGCCACATGTCATTGGGATTTTCTGCTTCAAATCGGATAATGGCTTTTACTCTTTTGAGATTTACCCGGGTAAGTCCGGATTTAACCAAAGTTCTCCATATTGCCCGGTCATGTACGGGTAAACTCAAATAGTCCCGGATGTTTCTAGCTGATCTCCAAGGCTCTTTCCGTTTGAGTAAGACGACTGTTTCAATCTGGGAAACTGATAATTTACGATTATTGCTTTTCCGATGATCGATAAGTCCTGATACCCCGTAAGTCAGATAGGCTCTAACATGGGTAGCAAGCGTTCTTTTGGTACAACCTAATAAACTTGCAGCTGTGTCTTTTCCAATCTCTCGTTTAACAAAAGCAGATACAATCTGTTCACGCTCTGTTATGGGCTTTTTCATATGTTTCACCTCCTCTCCGGCAGGGAAACATACTTTAAGGGATTAGTGGAAAATTGAGAAATCAGAAAGCACCGAAAATTGAGAGATCAGTTTACAACAAAGAAACGAGTTGTACCCGCTTGACAATAATACGATTAAAGTATATAGTAAATATACTATGAATGGTACAAATACTCTGTCAATCTCACAGTTAAGACAAAATACTGCCGAGGCAATAAATTCTGTAGTGACCAGCAAACAGCCAACTGTTATTTTTCAGCGTTCCATACCCAAAGCTGTACTGGTTGATTATGATTACTACAATACTTTGGAGGAAAGCGTCCTGGATCTTATGGATGCCAAAGAGGCCGAAAAAGCCAAAACGGAAGGTAAAATTCCCTTTGACCAATATCTTCAAAAGCGCTGGGGTAAAAAAACTGCATGAAGCTTTTTATAACTAAAAAGGCACAAAAAGAGCTGGATAAGATACCTGATTCTGTGGCAAAGAATATTGCCGATAACATCCTCATCCTTTCTGACAATCCCTATCCTCCCAATTCCAAGAAACTGCAGGGTCAGGATAATTATCGTCTACGAATTGGTTCTTTCCGGGTGATTTATACCGTCGATAAGAAAAAAAAGGAAATTATTATTCTTCGGATTGCCGACCGGAAAACAATCTATAGGCAGGAATAATTTCTTGAGTAACCCAAGTCCTATCCTTTCATCAATAACCAAATCGCAATTATCGAAACCACCGGATATGAAATAAACCCGTACTTGGCAGGGACTCTAAACTGGAACTTATCCTGAACAGCCGGTAATTGCTTTCCAAAAAGAAGAAGAGATTGTTCGATAAGATCAGGAGAAATAGCTGCCAGTCCTCCAAGTAAGAGTATGACAGGATTTACTCTGGTCAGTAAAATCCATAAAAAAGTAGCAACCAACAGTCCCCCGTCTATTCCCAAAGCCAGAAAAAGCATTTTCCTCTTTTTTCTATCATGAAGAAGTACGTCTCTTATAGTCATCCCAGGCTCTATGTCAAAATCATTGTGAGGAATAAGATCCAAAGCAATATGAGATGCCAATGCCAAAGGTAAACCAACTACCGGATTGGGGATGTATTTGAGTATTGCCGCACCGACTAAGAAATGAGGTGTGTAGAGCATCAGTTAAGAATATCGGATTAAGAATCTCGAATCAACCCTGAAATAATCGACCTGAAGAATCAGCTGGATAAAAATCAATCCAGCCCTGTTTGACAAGCACACATCTTACAGGACTTACGCAAAAAGCTCTTTAACAACATAGTGTTTGATTCGATTGTTACCCAATCGTTTATTAAGCTGCCATCCGTGTTTAATCTGGTACAGAGTTTTGTCCGGAAGACTCTGTTGCTCTTTCTGAACAAGAAGGTAGGCAACCATGCAACTTACCAGGTGTGTCTGTTGGGCTGCTATTGACCGTGCCTGACATCCTTCCAGATGAAGCTCAGACTTGAGGAATC
>Ga0210024_1003586_pt1 | contig 12680 bp, 15 predicted proteins | sample CryGeymeta201525_FD_183988 | JGI IMG/M metagenome (GOLD analysis project Ga0210024, IMG submission 183988) | Groundwater microbial communities from Crystal Geyser aquifers in Utah, USA - Crystal Geyser metaG 2015-25 (SPAdes) (version 2) | ecosystem: Environmental > Aquatic > Deep subsurface >... | reverse complement strand
TATTATCAGAATTACAGGAAAAAGAAGTGCCAGCGTAGCTCCCTCCTTCGCTCAAATTAGCATTTGAGCTTCGGAAGGGCGAGTAGTGCTTCAAGGAAATTCTGCTTGCCCATCGAAGCTCCGATGTTAATCGGAGCGTAGTTGGGCCAGCGTAGCTCAATGGCAGACCTGCCTGCCGGCAGGCAGGGCAACGGTTTTGCGGAGCGGAGCGTAGCCCCTCACTTTTGCCGAGATAGCTCAGTGGTAGAGCAACTGTTTTGTAAACAGTAGGTCGTGGGTTCGAATCCCTCTCTCGGCTCCTCGGCAAAAGTGAGGGGTAAAGTTGTGGGTTCAAGTCCCCCCGCTGGCTCTGGTAATAGTACTTTTAAAATGGTGGGAAATGAATATTGATTATGAATACAAAACAGAAAGGAGATTTAGCAGTAGCTCAATGCATAGCCAAATTAACCTCCTTGGGTTATGAGATTTTATTACCTATAGGTGATAAAAAGCATTATGATTTGGTTTTTGATGATGGTAAGACATTGAATAAAGTCCAGGTAAAATATGCTGGTGAAAGTTGGAAAAGAAAATATGTAGCTAATCTTCGTATAACTGGGGGTAATCAAAGCTTTAATTACGCTAGGAAATATAAAGAAGACGATTTTGATTATCTTTATATCTATACTGGTGATAATCGTCATTATTTAATAAGATGGAGCGAGATAAAAACTAGGAATTCATTAACTATAGACGACAAAAAATATAAAAAATATTTAATCTAGTTGGTTTTCGGGCAGGTGGCGGAGTAGACAAACGCTCGGGTCTGTAAAACCCGCGGCCTGACGGCCTTCGTAGGTGCAAATCCTACCCTGCCCACTCCTGCCTGCGTAGGCAGGCCTACTTGCGCAGGCAAGCCTGCCGATGTAGCTCAGTGGTAGAGCATCCCTCACTTTATGCCTGAGTAGCTCAGGTAGCAGAGCACGTCTTCGGTAAAGACGAGGTCAGCGGTGCAAATCCGCTCTCAGGCTCAAATATCAAAGTGAGGGGGGGGTCAGCGGTTCAATCCCGCTCATCGGCTCCAAAATTAAAGAAATTTAAAATGAACAAAGAGAATATTATTAAATTACAGTGCACGGTATGTAAGCACATTAATTATTACACTCAAAAAAATAAAAAAACCGTCGAGCGTAAATTAGAATTCAAAAAATATTGTCCCTGGTGCAGAAAACATACTTTGCATAAAGAAGGGAAGAAATAACAATCGCTCGGAATATATTTTCTTCGACCCGCTCGCTCGCCCAGCGTGCTCGCTCTCTTAGCCTTCGCCTCCCGCCTTCGCTTAAAGCTACGGCGGGCAGGCGCTCTATATTTTGCCCGCCCTGTCCGTCCGAAGCCCGAAGGGCGTAGGCGGATCGGCTCCGGATGGTCTCAGAAAAATATATTCCTCGCTCTTAAAAAATATTAAAAATTAGGATTTATTTAAAAATTAAAAATTAAAAATTTACATGACCCTCCCCTGAAGCATTCGCAAAAGAAAAGACTCGCTTTTAGATTCGACTCTATAATGTCGCTCAAGAGAAAAGGATTCACTTCAAAGGGTTTAACAATTTAAAATTAAAAATTTATTTAGACATAGGGGCATAAGCTTAACTGGCAAACTGCGGGACTCCAAATCCTGACTTCCAGGTTCGAATCCTGGTGCCCCTGCTTGATTTTTATCTTTTTGTCCTGTATTATTAATAAAATTAAACAAAAATAAATAAAACTATGGTAAAAAATTGGAAAACATATCTGCCAATAATTATTACTGCTTTATTAGTGATTATTTTAATTGGTATAGGTAAATCTCAAACTTCATTTTTGGGATTATCTTTAAGTTCTGGTCAGAAAGCAGCTCAAAAAGCTCTTGATTTTATTAATGCCAATATGCTGCAAGGTCAGACTGCTTCCTTAGAGAGCGTTAATACCGTGAGTGGAGTTTATGAGTTTCAATTAAAAATTGGTGAGCAAGAATATACTTCTTATGTGACAAAAGATGGAAAAATTTTATTTACTTCAGGTGTTGAAATTTCACCTGTTACTTCAACTCCAACTACTACCGAAGCTGCAGCTGCTAAACAAACTTGTGAAGATTTAGCTAAAACTGAAACATCCGTCTTAGAAGCTTTTGTGGTGAGTAAATGCCCTTTTGGTTTACAAATGCAAAGAATTTTAGCAGAAATAGTGAAAAATATTCCCGAAGCTTCAAAATATATTAAAGTGGAATATATGGGGGAGGTTAGTAATAATAAAGTTTCTTCGATGCACGGCGATGAAGAAGCTCAAGAAAATTTACGTCAAGTATGCATTAGAGAAGAGCAATCCAATAAATACTGGGATTATATCGCTTGTCATATTAAAAAAGGCGATGTTGATTCTTGTTTAACTACTACTAATATTGATAAAAATATTTTAGCTACCTGTCTAAATGATGTTAATAAAGGTATTGCTTATATTAAGAAAGATTTTGAGAACCAAGATAAATATAATGATACCCCAGAATGCAAACAAGATCCGACTAAATGCGCTGTTGGGGGGTCTCCTGCCTTAATTTTAAATGGAAAAGCAGTCAGTGAATTTGATTTTGGCGGTAGAACCGCTGAAGCGGTAAAAACAGTTATTTGCTGCGGCTTTAATAATCAACCTAGTTTCTGTTCCCAAAAGTTAACCACTGAACAAGCAGCCACGAGTTTTTCAGAAACTTATAGTAGTGGCGGTTCTGCTAGTTCAGGTAACTGCAATTAAAAACAAACAAATTAAAATATCGGCTTAAAAAGTCGATATTTTTTAATTTTCATTGTATTAACAGTTGTTTTTTGCTAAGATAATAATCATGGTTGAGAATTTAAGCTCTGTTATCAATATTGATACTAATAAAGCTATTCTTTCAATTTATCCTGGAGCTGGCGGAAAAGACGCTGAAGATTGGGCTTTGATGCTGTTAAGAATGTACCAAAAATATACTGAAAAGAAAAAATGGAATTTCGTTATTTTAGATAAAAAAGAAGATGAATACGGAGGCATTAAGAATGTTACTATTGAAATCACTGGAGAAAATACTTATGAAATTTTAAAAAAAGAGAATGGAGTTCATCGTTTAGTAAGGATTTCTCCTTTTTCTAGCGCTCATCTGCGGCATACCTCCTTTGCTTTAGTAGAAATTTTACCAATTATTGAAGCTAAGGAGATTCCCTTGAAAGCTGAAGATTTGGAGATAGAAACTTTTCGTTCTTCTGGCCCTGGCGGCCAAAATGTACAAAAGGTGGAGACCGCAGTCAGAATTTATCATCAGCCAACTGGAATAGTAGTGACCTGCCAGTCAGAAAGATCGCAATTCCAAAACAAAGAAAAAGCTTTGGAAATTTTACGAGGTAAATTATATCAATTAGCTCAACAAGAAAAGGCTAAAACAATGGAAGAATTGAAAGGCAAGAAGATAAAAATTGAGTGGGGTAATCAAATTCGCTCTTATATTCTTCACCCCTACAAGATGGTCAGAAACGAGAAAACCGGTAAAAAATATTCTCAAGTTGAAAAAATATTGGAGGGTAACTTAGACTTAATATGAGTTTAGTTTATTTCAAAAACGTTTCTAAAAGTTATAATGGTTCTTTAATTCTTGATAACGTTACTTTTACTGTGGAAACAGGGGAGTTTGTTTCTATTGTTGGTCGTTCTGGAGTTGGGAAAACAACTCTTTTAAGAATGTTGATTCGGGAAGAACTACCAACTAAAGGTAAAATTTATTTTAATGATAAAGAAATCAATAAATTAAAACCTTCAGAAGTTTCACTTTTACGGAGAAAAATTGGCGTGGTTTTCCAAGATTTTAAATTATTACCTAATAAAACTGCCTTTGAAAATGTGGCTTTTGCTATGGAAGTGGCTGGTGATTCTGAAGAAGTGATTAAAAAGGATGTGCCCGAAGTTTTAAAATTAGTCAATCTCCAGAATAAAGCAGAGAATTTTCCTTATCAGCTTTCTGCTGGCGAAAAACAGCGGACAGTGATTGCCAGGGCTTTAATTCAACGGCCAGAATTGATTTTAGCTGATGAACCAACTGGCAATCTTGATCCGATTAATAGTTGGGATATCATTAAATTATTGGTAAAAATCAACGAATTAGGTACAGCAGTCATGTTAGCTTCTCATGATAAGGAAATTGTTAATACTTTAGGCAAAAGAGTTATCAGTTTAGAAGATGGCAAAATTATTAGAGATGAGCAGGAAGGGAGATACTTAATATAAATCAAAAATCAAAAGTCAAAAATCAAAATTAAAACTATGATAGCTATTTTAAAAAGAATGTTTAAAACTGCCTGGCAGGGCATGAAACGCAATAGCTGGCTTACCCTAGCCTGTATCGCGATGATGGTTTTGAGTTTGTTAATTTTTTCTTCAATTTTAATTTTCAATCATACTGCCAATACTCTGATCAATACCCTCAAAGAAAAAATGGATATTAGCATTTATTTTAAAACCGATGTTCCAGAAGAAGATATTCTGAAAATCAGGGATGAATTACTATCTAACGAAGCCATAGCAAAAATTAACTATGTTTCTAAAGAAGAAGCTTTAAAAGGTTTTGAAGAAAGAAGTAAATACAATCCTACTATTCAAAAAGCTCTTGATGAATTAGGCGAAAATCCTTTAGCTGCTTCCTTGAATATAAAAGCTAAAAAAACAGAGAATTACAACACAATAATAGAATCAGTAAAAAATTCTGCTTTTAAAGATAAATTAATCACCGTAGATTTAGCTGAAAACCAAAAAGTTGTTTCCAGGGTTGATGCCTTGGCTAGGGCGGTGAAAATAGGTTCTTTGTTTACGATCTCAGTTTTAGCTTTTCTGAGTTTTATCATCGGTTTTAATACGATTAGAATGGCCATTTACTCCCTGAAAGAAGAGATAGAAATTATGAAATTAGTCGGTGCTTCTAATTGGTTTGTTCGGGGACCTTTTCTTCTGGAAGGAGCTTTGCAAGGTTTTCTTGCCTCAATCAGTACCACAGTAATTTTTTCTTTTCTTCTTTTGGTGTTTGGTGGAAGAATTGAGAATTTTGTTCCTGGTATAGGTTTGAGTGTTTATTTTTGGTCTCATTTCTGGTTCATTTTCTTCTTGCAAACCGCTTTTGGCATTTTCTTAGGCATTATTTCCAGTTTTTGGGCTTTGAATCACTATTTAAAGATTTAAATATATTTTATTGCGGGATCGTCTAATGGTAGGACAGTGGCCTTTGAAGCCATTAATTTTGGTCCGAATCCAAATCCCGCAGCTATCCTTCGCTAAAGCTACGGAATAGCACGCCACTTTAGGTAATTTTCTCATAAAGAAAATATAAGAAGGTAATCCGAAGTCGAAGACGTAGGATACCAAGCCCGGCAGCTATCCTTCGCTAAAGCTACGGAATAGCACGCCACTTTAGGTAATTTTCTCATAAAGAAAATATAAGAAGGTAATCCGAAGTCGAAGACGTAGGATACCAAGCCCGGCAGCCAAGTTGTAAAGTTTGCGTTTCCCGCCTCGCTCGGGGCGGAGTTTATTCCGCCAAAGGCGGGGCCCCTCGCTTCGGCGGGACAAGTCGGGCGGGCAAAAAGCGAAGTCCCGTACCGAACTTGTTCTGGTGCGGGGGAAAGGGGTTGGAGAGTGAGTGTCCACCAGGAATTTTTGCCCGCCCTCGCTCCTGCCCCGTAGTGAACGCGAAGCGTTCTACTACTGGGGTTTCCGCCGCCTGCGGCGGCGAAAAAAGAAGCGCTAAAATTTTTCTGATTTTTAGTTGCCTTCACTTTTTAAAGAAGTTAGGTTATTCTTCAAAATCTATTTTGACAAAAGTAAAAACTATTCACTATGTTTTACCTTGTTAACCGGATAAACTTTTGGTATAATGAGGGAAGATATAAATTTAAATCTAAATCTATGAGATTAAATTTATGAGAAAAATTCTTTATTATATCACCATATTAATTATAGGAGTTATTAACGCTATTTTATCTCCATATTTGTATTATTTTTTTGGCTCTTTGGTATTTCGAGGGGGTGAAGAACAAGGATTAGCATTATTTATTGGAAAAGGTATCCCATTTCTTTATATGTTTTTTTTGGTATTTGAAATACCTATTATTAGTTTATTAACCTATTTATTAACCTCTCGTATTAATAAAAACACAAAGAGAATTTCCTTTATAATTATTTTAATTCTATTTACGATAATACAAATTGCTACTATTTTTATTCCTCGGAAAATAGAGCAGGTGCAAGAAACAAGAGAAAATCCAATTATTACAGGAGAAAAACAATATGATTTTTCTCAAACAGTTATTTTTAATGATAGGGATTCTGCAAAATCGACGCCGATCTTCTTTGAAGATAATAAAATTGTTTGGGACGAAAATACAAAAGAATTCCCTCCTTATACGGAAAATGTCTGGGATGTTTTTCTTTTTGAATTTTATCCCGAACAATCCAAAGGTGTAACAACAAAAGTCAGTAATTTTGACAACGCCAAGGAAAAAGCTCCGGAAAGTATTGGTTTGTTTGAAGGACAAGTTTATTGGGTACAAGATAAAACTCTTTATCATTATGATCCAAACTCAAAGAGGACAGAATTAGTATTAGAAAATGTTGCTTCTATTCTGGCTAAATACCAGGACATTCTTGTTTTAGAACATTTTTCACCAGATAGATACGGAATTAATGCCAAGCAAGACTCCTACTTTACTTATAATTTGTCTAATAAAGAAGAAAAAGATATCAATCTTTTAAACCCAGTAAGAGGAGGGGGAACTTTTGCTTTTTGTATAAGCAGCCCCCTTATCTATTACACAACTAATAGTAAAGGAATAAGGAGTTTTGATATCACCTCCAAAAGAGATGAATCATTACTAAGTTTTACGGAAGAAGGATTACCTCTTCTGATGGGTTGTAGCAACGATTATGTTGTATATAGTCCCAGCGGGCTTTCGACTGAGATTCGGGTTTATCAAATGAACATTGGGGAAGATGTTTTTGCTACAAGTTTAGGACAGAAATATCATATGAGAAATTGGGGAAAAGTTGTTGAAAATGATTTTTATTATAGCCTATATAGCCTAGATGGAAAAAATCAAATAGTTAGATTAAATTTATTAACAAAAGAGGAAAAAATAATTTTTTCAACCACTGATAATTTAGACGCACGGGTATGGAATACTAATGGAAAATATTTAATATATAGCAAGCACGTTGGAGATGAATATAGCTATGACGAACATTTGTATCTCCAAAAAATCAAGTAGATTTTAAAGAGCAGTCTAATTTCTATAAAAGGCAACTAAAAATCAGAAAAATTTTAGCGCTTCTTTCTGCCCGCCGCCGCAGGCGGCGGGCAATTCGTTAGGTCAGGTTTCGTTTCTTGGATTTGTGGATTAAATTCGGTAAAATAATTTCAAAAGTTTGTTGCCGTTTTAATTCCGCAGCCAATTCAATTATATGGAAAAACCAGAACAATTTAGGGATCCAGAGAAAAAAGAAGAACAAATCATAGAGGGAGGTATTGAAAATATCGTGAACTTCGAAAAAAATCCAGAGAAATTTCTTCCTCCAAATACTAAGTTCGAAGAAATAGATTCATATTTAGGATCTAGTGGGAAATGGAAATGGCATTTAAAGCCAGAATATATTAAGGACTTAGCTAAGAAAAAAATATCAAGAAGAAAGGGACGAATGGGGGAAAATATCAGGAGATTAAAACAAAAAAAGAAATTAATTTTTTGTGGAAGAAGAAGAAAAAAATCAAGAATTTATTTGTTCTCATTGTCAGAGAAAAGTTTTTTATGATAGACGAATTGGTACGACACATCGCAACCATTGTCCTTATTGTTTATGGTCAAAGCACGTGGATTTAAATGAACCAGGAGATAGAAAATCCACTTGTCATGGTGATATGGAGCCGATTGGTTTAACTTTTAAAAAAGAAGGTCAAGATAAATACAAGAAAGACAAACAAGGCGAATTAATGTTGATTCATCAGTGTCTAAAATGCGGGAAAATATCTATTAATAGAATTGCTGGCGATGATGATAACCGAGCTATTTTAGAAGTTTTTGAGAAATCAAAACAATTAAATCCAGAAAAAATTAATGGATTAACTCAAACAGGAATTAAGGCGTTAACAGAACAAGATAAACAAGAAATAGAGACTCAACTTTTTGGAAAGAATTTTTAAAAGCTATTGACAAAAGAAAATAGTTCTTTATAATTAAAGGAATTTTAAAATGGTCGATTTAATCTTTTAACTTTTAAATTTTCGAATTTTGATTAATATGCAATATAAATGTACTGTGTGCGGTTATATCTACGATGAAGATGGAATAAACCCTGCGACTGGTGAAAAAAATGTAGCTTGGAATGAATTACCTGAAGATTGGGTTTGCCCCAAATGCAATGCCCCTAAATCGGATTTCAAATTAGTGGAAGAAACGGAAGAAGATATTCTGCCTGATAAGGATATTGCTGATTATGATGAAGGAGATTCAGATGATTTAGGGAATTTGTAATATTTATGAAAAGAGAAGAGGCTTTGAAATTACTAGAAAGTAAAGTCAAAACAGTTAATCTCATCAAGCACTCTTTAGCAGTAGAAGCGACCATGAAAGAATTGGCTCAGTATTTTGCTGAAGATGAAGAAAAATGGGCTTTGACAGGATTATTGCATGATATTGATTACGAAGAAACTAAAGATAAACCAGAAGAGCATTCTTTAAAAGGCGCTCAATTTTTGCAAAGCCAAGGAATGGGAGAAGATATTACTGAGGCAATAAAAACTCATAATGAGAGGCATGGTTTAGGGCCTCAATCTAAAATGGCAAAAAGTTTGTTTTGTGTTGATCCTTTAACTGGTTTGATTGTGGCTGCGACTTTAGTTTTGCCTTCAAAAAAGATTCAGGATCTAACTACAGAGAATGTTCTTAATCGTTTTAAAGAAAAAGGTTTTGCTAAAGGCGCGAAAAGGGAAATAATCGAGCAATGCACGTCTCTTTTAGGCTTATCTTTGGAGGAATTTGTAACTATAGTTTTAAGGGGCATGCAAAAGATTAGCCAAGAATTGGGATTGTGATAATCTTGCTTTCTTTTGAAAAAGTTGTTAAACTATAAAAGTGCCCTTCTGGGCACTTTTAAAAAGATGAAAAAAATCATTGCAAAAATTAAGAGCTATTTCGAGGAATCTTGGCGAGAGCTAAAGAAGGTAAATTGGCCTACCAAACCCGAAACTGTTAAAAGAACAATAGGTGTTTTAACTTTATCTCTCTTTATTGCTCTTATTCTTGGGTTCTTTGATTTTGGCTTGCTTCAAGTAATGAAGTTAATTATTAAGTGAGATGCCTAAGCAGCAAATTAATTTAGGAAGGAATTGGTATGTAATTCATACTTATTCTGGCTATGAGGATGCCGTGGCCCGGAATCTAAAACAAAGAATAGAGGCTTTGGGTATGCAGGATAAAATTTTTAATGTTTTGGTTCCGAAGGAGAAAAAGATAAAAATTAAAAATAGCAAAAGAGCAATTATTGAGGAAAAAATTTATCCTGGTTATGTTTTTGTTGATATGGTAGTGACTGATGATTCTTGGTACGTAGTAAGAAATACGCCTATGGTAACTGGCTTTATTGGTGCCGGGATTACTCCGCGACCAGTTCAAGACGAAGAAATTCAAGAAATCCTGAGAAAAATTGTTGAGGAAGAACCAAAATATAAAATTGATTTTGCAATTGGTGATTTAGTGAAAATCACAGATGGTCCTTTTAAAAATAGCGAAGGGAAAGTGCAGGAGATTGATAAAGAAAGGGGAAGGGTAAAAGTATTAGTTTCTTTGTTTGGCCGAGATACGCCCATTGATTTGGACTTTCTCCAGGTGAAGAAAGATTAACAATCGCTCGTCTTTTCTCCTGCTCATTTGGCAGGGGAGGAGCCCCCTACACCTCTCTCTTTTTAATGGGGTTCATAAATGAACCCTTAATTTAGACCCTCCCCTGAATCATTCGCAGAAGAAAAGACTCGCTCTTCAGGATTAAAAATTGACAGCCTCCGTTTTCGCGGGGGTAAACTCCGCTGTCATCCTGAGCCGAAGGCGAAGGATCTCTGGGTTTGTCTCAGATACCTTTTTTAAAAAAATTAAAAATTATTGTAATATGGCAAAAGCAATCAAAACAATTTTGACTTTACAAATTCCTGCTGGTCAAGCTAATCCAGCTCCTCCAGTTGGTCCAGCTTTAGGTCAACACGGCTTGAATATCCAGGAATTTTGTACTCGTTTTAATGAGGCCACTAAAGATAAAATGGGCGATATTATTCCAGTGGAGATTACTGTTTATATAGACAGAACTTTTGATTTGAAATTTAAAGAACCTCCTGTTTCTGATTTATTGAGGAAAGCCGCTGGCATAGAAAAAGGTTCTGGTAATCCTTTGAAAGAAAAAATAGGTAAAGTTACTAAAAAACAAGTAGAAGAAATTGCCCAGAGAAAAATGCCGGATTTGAATACCAAGGATTTAAAAGCAGCCATGAAAATGGTAGAAGGAACAGCCAGAAGTATGGGAATAGAAGTAGTTGATTAATTGGAATTTAGAATTTGGAATCTGGAATTTAGAATTTAGAACTATAATGTCTTATAAAACTTAAAAAAGCCTCTCTTATTGAAGCTTTTTTATAAATAATATTCGAATTTGTGATATAATGATTGAAGTTAGCAAATAAAAGTAATTTTTTTAATATAAATATGAAATATTTTCAAAATATGTCTCTTAATTCTATAAGAACATTTGGTATTTTAGGAGTAATATTTAAATTTTTAAATTTTGTTTTAGTAGGTATATTGAGTGGTCTCAATGATAATCCTTATATTCCAATAGATTATATTCTTTTATTGATTTTATTTTGTTTGATATTAGAATTAATATTTGTAATGAAAGTAGAGGAAAACCCTAAAATTATTGCCTATTCTATGATTGCAGTTTCATTTGCAGAATTTGTTTTATACTTCTTTTTAGGTTTGTTGATTATTTTATACTTTGTGAATCCTGGACTTATTCTCTCAATAATAGCTATATTAGGTGGTTTAAATACAAAAGAGAAAGGCAAATTATCAATGCTTGATACTATTTCTGAGATAAAACATATAATAAAAATAGTACTTATATTCTTTTTACTGTGGTTATTAATTGACGAAATTGCTGCTTATTATGCTAAACAGAAATTTCTTAAATCTCATAAAACTAGTTATATTGAAAATGGAGTAATTCATGATTGTAATCTAATGGAATCTGAATACAAGAAAAGTAAATGTATTACTGATGTAGCGATATCAAAAAAAGATGTATCTATTTGTGATGAGATTGAAGATGATAGCCAAAAGTATTATTGTTATGGAAGTTTTGCAGTTTTTAAAAAAGATCCAGCTATTTGCGATAAAATTCCAAATGTGGGGGATAAAGATTTTTGTTATAGTCGCGTTGCCATAGCGAAAAAAGATCTTTCTCTTTGTGATAAAATCCAAGACATAAACAGAAAAAATTTCTGTTATGACTCTGTATCTCATTAAAGTAGTATCCTTGACCAATTTATAATAATGTTTTATACATTGAAATCACTTTTATTAACCCCAATTACAATAAATGGAGTAACTTTTAAGAGAACTAATGTAAGTGGCGATTATGGAGGAATGGAAGGCGGTGCTATTGCCACAGAGCACTGCACTATGAGAAAGAATGAATTTTTTCATTAACTACTCAATTGTGGTATTTGAAATACAAGGGAGAAGTATTTGATACTGATAAAGAATCAGAAATCTTTAACCAAGTACTCTCTACTTTTAAATTTATTAACTAAAAGAGGTTCTAATTGTATTTATTAAGTTTTTCTATTCAAAAATATATTGGATAGGAGATAGAGCAAAGAAATAGTTTTAATTTTTTTTTAATTTTTGAGATTAATAAAAAATCCCCTGAGGAATCAGGGGATTTGTTGTTTTTTGATGGCGTAAAAGGGATAAGATAAATGTTCGTCTTTTTTAATGAAAAAATCATCAAAAAGGATAGGAATTTGTTTTTGGAATTCTTTGAGAAGAGGAATCATAATTTCTCTCATTTGAGGATGAGCGGCTTTTTGACAGCGCATTTCAAAAACATGGCGCCATTCGCGAAGATTATATGTAACAATAATCTCTGTTTTTAAAGAATTTGGCAAAACACTTCTAGCTGCTTCCGGGGTAACACCTAATCGGATAAGCTTTGTATAATTTTCAGCGGCGATTTTACAACTTTGATACCAAAGGTCGTATTCTTTTGTTCCCTTTTTGAAAAATAAAGGCTGAATGAATTTAATCTCTCCGGAATAATTGCAATATCTCGTGGATTCTTGGGTATAGGCAGCAATTCTGTGCCTGACAATTTCGTGAGTAACGCCTCGATCACAGATTATTCTGACAGTTATTTTTTCATGTTCCAGAACACTTTCATGCCCCCAACCTATTAATTTCTGGATAAATTTTTTTGCTGAATCAGTGGTAATATTCCCTTCGCTTTTATGAGAAACGCGGCCATATTTTTCGATGTTTTTTAGAATAGTATTTCCATCAATTTTATCTTCAATAACAAAACTTGGTTTAATGACTTTAATTTTTGTCATA
>Ga0210024_1003584_pt1 | contig 12682 bp, 7 predicted proteins | sample CryGeymeta201525_FD_183988 | JGI IMG/M metagenome (GOLD analysis project Ga0210024, IMG submission 183988) | Groundwater microbial communities from Crystal Geyser aquifers in Utah, USA - Crystal Geyser metaG 2015-25 (SPAdes) (version 2) | ecosystem: Environmental > Aquatic > Deep subsurface >... | reverse complement strand
TTGCTGTAGTTTCCATTGCTGCGATCCTGGCTTCGGTATTGGGTGTGATTATCGAGTACTTTACCGCATTGAAGCCGGGACAGCAATTCTGGAGGGCTACTTAGCTGCCTGTGTGAGCTACCGGACGCTGAAGCGATCCGGCGTCCTTGTGTGGGGGAACTTCCAAAACGATGCACTGGAATTTCAGAATTGATTGACGGAGGCTGCAATGACCTATCGGACATCTCGCTTATCCGCAAGTTTTCTTATCATTGGAGGAGTGTTAATGATGACAGGCAATGCAGGGACGCAAGAACTGGTGACAGGCGCTATGGCAGGCGCGTGGGTTCGAGTATCCGAGCACGCCGCGTTCAGCCCGCGGGATACCTCGGAGGATTTCGTCTTCGATGGGCAGATGTGGCTGAGCAACGCCTACCACGCGGGAAACATTCTCATGCGCGATCTGTGGCGGTCGAAGGATGGCGTGACGTGGGAGAAAGTACTCGACGAGACGCCCTACGACGGTTACAGCGAGATGGTTGTCTACAACGACAAGATTTGGGCCGTCAAAGGCAGCGTGTGGAATTCTACGGACGGACTCCAGTGGGACCGCGTTGCGGAGACGACCCCCTTCGGCGTGCGAGGTTACGGAGAGCTTGTCGTGCATAACGGGAAGATGTGGCAACTGGGCAGCGGCGCGGATGTGTGGTGGACCACCGACGGTGTCTCGTGGACGTGCGCGGTGAAGGAGGCTCCCTTCGGCCCTCGGTATGGCTCGGCGGTGGCTGTCTACCAGGACAAGCTGTGGTTGATGGGCGGAGCGACCAGCATCGCCAGCGATCCCCCGGAGAAACACTACCCCAAGTACACCACGCACAATGATGCCTGGTGTTCCGACGACGGCGCAAACTGGACACGCGTCATCGAGCACGCGCCGTGGGTACAGCGCCAGTGGTTCATCGCCAAAGTCTATCGCGACCGCCTCTGGATCATTGGCGGGTTCAGCAACCGGCAGAGCATCAACTTCGCCGACACCTGGTGCACCACTGACGGCGTCCACTGGCAGGAACTCAAGTCAGACGCCTGGTGGTCGCCGCGCCACGAACCCACCTGCTACATCTTCGACGACTCCCTCTGGGTCGTCGCCGGCAACTCCTGGCCGCTGATGAATGATGTGTGGAGGCTGACTCTGGCGGATTGAGCACGATGGTGCATCCCGTCCGAACGCCAGCGGGCGATGCGGCAGATCGACGCGAAGGGCGACATCCGCGGATCACTCCTTTCGTTCAGCCCGATGGTCTTGCAGACGGACTTCAGGAATTCCTCAAGCCTCTTCTTCCGTGATTCATCTTGTGGTGCACTTCACCCATTACTTTAGTTCCATAGCAAAATAGGTTAATCTATACTCGCTACGGTTGAGAATCCACGTTTTCCGCCGTAGGATAAAGCTCCAGCTTTATCCTACGGCAGAGACAAAGCTGGAGCTTTATCCTACGGCAGAGACAAAGCGGGAGCTTTATCCTACGGCAGGTACATGTTGGGGCGGGACAGCGTCCAATCAGATTCCGCAGGGCCATCCCTCAACCTTAACGAGTATCACCACGCGCGGACGCCATGTTGATTAAGATCAATCCCAAGGATGGTTTGCCGGTTTACCTGCAAATTGTCCGGCAAGTCAAGCACCAGGTTGTGAGCGGAGCGCTCAGCTTTGGCCAGCAACTCCCGTCGGCCAAGGACCTCGCGATGCGGCTGTTGATCAATGCCAACACGGTGGCGAAAGCGTACTCGCTGTTGGAGCGTGAGGGTGTAGTGACGTGTCGACGCGGCTCGGGGACGTATGTTGCCGAGAACCCTCCGGTGGTGGCCAACATGCGCACTGCAAGGCAGCGGATGCTGCCCATGCTGACGCGGCTGTCGGTGGAAGCGCGGCAACTGGGGTTGGACCGTGAGCAGGTTGCCGTCTTACTGGACAAGGCTTGGAGAGAAACTGAGAAGGAGTGAGGCTGATGGAGCTGGCTGTCGAGACTCGCGGACTGGTGAAGAGGTTCCGGTCGTTCCGGGGTCTGAGCAGCGTCCTTTCGCCTCGGGGAAAGCTGCGGCTGATGCGGGAGACCGTCGCTCTCGACGGGATCGACCTGCAAATCCCGCGCGGCAGTGTCTACGGACTGCTCGGACGCAACGGCGCGGGCAAGACGACCACCATCCAATTGCTGATGGGTCTGCTGGAACCGACGGAGGGAGACATCTCGGTGCTGGGATTGAATCCCCTCACACAGGACGTCGAGATGAAACGCCGCGTGGGGCACGTCGCCGACGGACAGAAGATGTATGAATTCTACACCGTCGAGGAGTTGTGCGATTTCGTTTCGGTGTTTTATCCCACCTGGAACCGAAAGCTGCAGGACGAACTGATTGACCGCTTCGAGCTCCCGCGCGACCAGCGCATCGCCGAGTTCTCTCGCGGTATGAAAGCCCAGGCCGCGCTGGTGCTGGCCCTCTCCCACGAACCGGAGTTGCTCCTGATGGACGAATCGACCTCTGGGCTGGACGCGGTCATCCGGCGGCAGTTCCTTGAGAGCATCGTCGAGATGTCGCATGATGGCGGTCGGACGGTGGTGCTTTCGTCTCACATCATTGACGATATGGAACGGGTGTGCGACTGGGTTGGGCTGATCCACAAGGGCAAGCTGATCGTCCAATCCCGGCTGGAGGAACTGAAGAGCGCGGTGAAGCAACTGCGAGTTGTGCTGACGCAGCCGATGCCGCCGTTGCCGGGCGAAGTCTCCGAACACGTCCTGCGGCAGGAGCAAGCGAATGGTGAGTCGTTGATCACGGTGACAGATTTCGCCCCGGACATGGCGGATGCCTTCCGCTCCGCAGGGGCAACGCAAGTTGAGGTGGATGACCTCAGCCTGGAGGAGATCTTCGTGGCGTACACGACGGGAACAGGACGAGTGCAATGAGGTTCGCGCGACAACCTCTCTTGCTCCTGTGGCGCAAGGACCTGAGGGCTAACACGGCGACACTCATCTTCGTCGATGGGGTGTCGTTGCTGTGGGCGGTGCTGTCGCTGGTGGAGAGATGGCGATACCCTCTCGTTTTCACCCATCTGCTCTTTGTCCCCATTGGCGCCGCGCTGTTCCTTGCGCCGGCGGTGTGGGCAACCGAGAAATCACAGGATACCGAGGTGTTCTTCCATTCGCTGCCGGTGAGCCGGCGCGGGCTGGTGCGCAGCAGGTTCTGCCTGACGCTGCTCCTGACGCTGTGTGTGCTGACGATCTCGGGATGCACGGCGGCATACCTGCTGGCGACATTCACGACACTAATTGACAGGTGGCAGGGCGGCCCTTCCTCGTCTGAAGTTGCGTCCTTCCGGTGGCTGATTCCAAACCTATTCCTGCTGAGTGCCGTGTTCGCTGCTGCTACCGCCCTGACGGCTTGCACTTGGGGCCCTGTTTGCAGAGGCGCGTGGCGGAACAAGATGGCGATTGTGGTCACGGGTCTGGCCATTGCGTATGGTGTGGGGATTATCTACGACTTCTTCGGCGTCTATGGAGCCAATGCCGCACAGGACGTCTTCGTGCCAGAATGGTCCATCTCAGCAACGATTCTCTTGCTGCTGCTGTCTGGACTTCTGCTGTCACGGAAGGCATTCATTCGCCATGCGTCACTGGAACACGGCCGTCGCTGGAAGTCCACCCTTGTGCCCTGGGGTCTGCCGGCGATAATTGTCCTTGCCGGTTGCGCCGTTCTGAACGCAAGGCTCTCCGGGACGAGGTATGCTGACACCCGATCTGTGCAGGAGGCTCTCTCGGTTGGCGATCAGTTTGTCGCGGTGGTGAGTTCCCACCAATGGGGGCGCGAGTGCTACGCAAGAACCTGGCAGATTGACCCCAATACGGGCCGTGCAAGCTTCATGCGGCGCGGGCAGAATCTGAAAAACCCCGCGGATGGCGTGTTCACCTGCGAGGTTCCGGGGGTCTGGTATCCGGGCCGACAACCGAATTGCATAGCTTTCAACGTTCAGACGGGCGCGGAGAGACTGCTCGAAGAGCCTCCTGCTGCGCGCCGATTGCGGAAGAGCGGCGCGTCCGTCACGATTGACGTACACCCCATCTCGGGAAATGCCATCGTCCGCATCGCCCCCAAACCGGCCTTCCTCGCCGGGTACCAATCGCCTATCAGGAAGACGATGGTCTACACGGCTGACACCGGGCAGTTAGCCCCATTGCGCTTGCCGGGGACATCCTCCTCTGCCGCATGGCGTGGTTGGAGTGACCGCGGTCGGTCGGCCATCGTGTCGGTCGGCCGCAGGGTTCCCGTGAATCGCGCGGCTCATCCCGAAGACAACGGCTACCGCCAAAGGCTGTGGCGGATGTCGCTCCAGAAGTCACAGTGTCAACCGCTGACCCCGAGCTTCAACGAAATATCAGACTCTTTCGAGTCGGACGATGGCCACTATCTGACATACTTCACATCGTCTCCGGGTATGCCTGAGAACCGGTGTGACCTGATTGTCACGGATACGGATACCCTCCATACTTGGACAATCTCGCGCAATCTTCGCACAGATGAGGGGAGGGATCCCGCCCCGCGCTGGTCACCGGACTCGCGTCGCCTCGTGCATTTTCGCAAAGAGAAGACGCACCACAGCTTGTGGCTGTGGGACGCGGAGTTGCGTTCCGTGCGGTCTGTCCCGCTGTTACTTCTCACGGATACGAACGCCGATCCCGCCACCGCGATGTGGCACCCGGCGGAACAGATCCGAGACTCCGAGCTGATCTATCGCGACGCCTCAAAGGCAGGCGATGCGGAACCCTATTCAGCCAAAGGACCCGCTGCCCCTGATGGCGAGTGGGAACCCGGAGGAACCATCCATGTCAGCAACCTGATGTGGTCACCGGACAGCCGATACGTCGCCTTGTCCGTGGAGGAAAGGGGTGACCTCAAGGATCATCCAACCACGAAGTGGCAAAGCTGGCAACGGACGCGTGTCTCCGTGTGTGTGGTGGATACGAACTCCCTCCGGCGAGTGGCCCTCGTTACTGTGGGGGATGCGGTGTACGACGATTGGGCGCCGCCGTTCTCTCCCCACAAGCTGGACTGGGATGAACAACCGCAGATCGAGGCTCTTGCCTGGACGCGCGACGGCAAGGTCGCCTGCCTGATGCAGGATGGCAGTCTGCTGCACGTGGACCCGCGAACAGCGGAGGTGCGCCACGTCATGACGCCAGAAAGGGGACGCCGATGATCCGCGCACTGCTGTGCAAAGACCTCCGGCTGCACGCATTGCCCACGGCGGGTTGCTGGCTGGCGCTGTTGGGAGCGACATGGCTGGCCGGCTCCGCAAGGTTCACTTACGGAGTGCCGCTGCTGGTGGGTGTGTTTGCGCCTACCGTCATCGTTGCGATCCTCGGGATTGTCTTCTTCGCCGGAGAGACCGATGGCGGAACAGAGGCGTTCCTGCACTCTCTCCCCGTATCGCGACGAGCTATCTGGACGGCGCGGCTGGTGGCGACTCTTTTCCATGCACTGTTGATTGCCTGTCTTTCCGCATGGCTGATTGTGCGAGGGATGCTCTCGCTGCCCGAACTCGCGGAGGTCTGGAAGTACAATGTTCAGCACTGGGAGAATCTGCGCTTCGTGCTGCTGTGTCTTCCCTACGCCATTGTGTTGTGCTTCACCGTCTCCCTTTCCACTGGCGCGACCTCCCTCTCGACGCGGTGGGGCATCATTCGATATGTCGTGAGTCTTCTTCTGTGTATCGCAGTTTATGTTTCACTCATTGCCGTGTCCGGCACTCTGGGATGGGACTGGCGCTCTGGCACCGGGCTCGACTGGCTCGTTGCCTCCGAGGTTGCCCTGGCCGGCGTCGTTGCCTGCCTCGCTGCCTGCCGCGCCTTCTGCTCCAGCGCGGTGGGGGAACCACTCAACCGTCTGCGCCGCGCCACGATCACGTGGGTTGTCGCTACTTCAGTTCTCGCTCTCGCCATTCTTCCCTTCCACTGCTGGGCCAACCGCACCCCTCCTCACACGGCCCGCGTCTTGTGGTCGCCGCAACTATCCCCGGATGGCCGGTTTGTCGTTTCCGAGGGGATGGCTACCAAACTGGGAAGGGTGTTCGGTCAGCGCGTGTTCGTTGCGGACATTCACCAGCCGTCCATTGCCTGTCTGTCGGCCGGCATGTCCGCCCGGTGGCTTCAGCACAAGCCGCACACGGTGCAGTTTGAGTTGCCACGTTTCATTTCCTGGCCACGCTACGTCAGAATCGCTCGCGCAGATGCGGTGCCCCGACAGGTTCACAAGGTGGACATACCGGCGCTCCACCGTGTCGCCAAGATTAGCAGAGAAGGCTACGCTCAGCCGCCTGCGCTGAACCCTCGAACTCTCGATCTGCTGTTTGCATGGGACCCGGAACACCGTTCCGGCGGCTCCATGCCGAACCGGTGCAAGCATCTGTGGGTCATGAGCCGAGACGGAAGGCGACTTTCCAAATTGCTGCCGGTGGTTTCCGGCGCTACGGTGGCCAGGTTTTGCTGGGATCCGGAAGGCGCCGGAGCGTTTGCAGTCGTCAAGCAGAATCGCGAAGGAACGGAGTCGCAGACGGGGAAGCTATATTGGGTGTCGGGGGATGCGCACCGAGAAGCTCCTCCCACGCTCATCGCCAAAGAAGCGCCCGAGATGGAGTTCAGTCACTGGGACTACTCCCGCTGGTTGTCTGCGGACAGCGAGTGGGTGGCGTACAAGCCAACGGTTTACTCAACGTCCAAGTCTCCCAAACGATCGGTTGAGGTGCGCCAATGCCGCGGGAGTGGACGCTACACGATTCCTTTCCCGTCTGGCACTCAAGAGGTGTCTACCCGGTGGTCTCCGCTGGAGCCTGTTCTCTCTGCGGTTTCAACCGTGCCCGAAGAGCAAGTTGAGGTAAGAATCTGCGATCCCGTCAAGCGCCGTTCCGATACCGTGTTCCGCTTCAGCCACCCGGGTCACCGCGTGAATGCAGAGGTTCGCGACTGGTCGACCGATGGTCGGCGACTCCTCGTTTCCGTTGAGGCATTTCGTGACCAGCCCCCGGAGAGGGAAGACGCGTTCAAAGCATTCAAACGGGAAACCCCGGCGCGCTGGCTCTTTGAGATTGATGTCCAGACGCGAAAAGCTGTGATGCTTTGCGGACAGGAGAAGCGAATCTACTCGATTCGCCCTACGGACCCCGAATGGAAGCGTGTGTGCGACCGGTATTTTCCCGACCTGTGGCCTATTGGGTATGACAGCGACGGGAAGGTCCTTCTCCTGAAGAAGTCGCGTGAGTTACTGCGCCTCGACCCGGAGACGGGGAAGATGACGGTGATTCTGAAGTGGTGATGGGTGGATGTGAGTAAGATTGAGCGATGCGTCAGACTCGCCTGCGCCGCCTGTCAGCAGTACAGTAGTCCCCGGTGTCAATGTCAATGGTGGCACTGGGTGGAATCGCCGCACACGCACCGGAACGGTGTTCACGCCGTCTCGGCCGTTGTGGGCAGTCGTGTCCGTTGCTCCTGAAGGAATCGTGAATTCCTGCTGGAAGCTGTCTCAAAGCTTGACTGCCTCAAGCTGGAATGTCTGTTCGGTAGCGGTTCCCGTCGCAATATCCGTCACGCGGATGGTCCACTTCCCGACGGGATCGTTGTAGGCGAGGGGAAGCACCACTTCCGCCGCTCCCTTCTCCCAGCGGACCTTGCGGCAGACGGGCGCGACCGGACTGCCGTTGGGATCGGTAACATCCACGCGAAACACGCCCTTCCCTGGTAAACCGCCCTCAATCTGAAGACGGAGCGCCAGTTTGAGCGACGCGCCTTGCGGGAGGGTCGGTTGCAGACCCTCGATGGCGATGCCGGTTGCCTTGTAGGGGAGTATGGCGAGCATGGCGCCGCGCGCGACTTCGAGATTGAGCATGGCCTTCGTGCCCTCTCCCAGGTACTTACCGGCGCGCGTGTCGTAGAGGTGACCGCCCCTCTCGGTGGTGACGCCGAATGCGCGGGGGGTCTGATCCGCCACCATGTAGTCTCGCTGCGTGCCCACATACAGCGCGTCGCCGTCACGATAGCAGACCACCTGCACCGGCTGAAACGGGCCGTTCGCGCATCGAACCTGTGCGGGAGGTTTGACCCCGCAAGATGCGAGGATGTCCGATGCAACTTTGCGCAACGGTCCACCCTCCGGCGTCATTCGTTTGCGACCGTAGTCGCCCGGATGGAATCCCAGTAAAAAGGCTTTGCCCTTGCCCGTTTTCTTCCAGTGCGACTCCCACCCCGCTGCGTCCGCGTCTGTTACCGGGAATGAGCGATGCTTGAGGGAACCGGCATCGGCAAAGAGATCGTCCAGAGGTCGCTTCCCGTATCGATTTAGACCGTCCGCTTCCGCGGGAAGTGTGTCCGCCATCGCGGCACCCCCGACGGCAACAAATCCTCGCACCGCCGCAGCAACCTCCGGCGACATGTGGAACTGGCCCGGCAGCAGGAGCAGGCGGTACTTTCTCTTTGTCAGCGTTCCCTCCACGATCTGCTTGCCCGACACAAAGTCGTGCTGCACGCCGAGATCGTCCAGCAGCTTTGTCAGCACCACCATTGAATGGAAGAATGGAGTCGTCCGGTGCAGGTTCTTTTGTTCGTACAGCACCGCAACCTGAGCAGGTTCCCGCTGAAGACCAAGCACAAGTTTGCCGATTCCTTCTTCAATGGGTTCAAGCTCCTCATACATCCACTTGAAGTGATCGAAGGGGGTGAAGTCGGGGTTGAGCGCTGTGTAGCGGTCGCAACTGAAGTCCGTGAACCACATCAATGTGTGGGCACCGTTCAGGAGGAGGTGCCACGGCGCGAATCGGGAGTATTCTTCGTCCAACATGGCGTAGTTCCACCAGGCTCCCAGCAAATCTCCCGGCTGCTGAAAACTCCGAACCATGTTCATCTCCATGCCGGTGGCGTACATGCCCATGAAGGTGGTGCCCGGCGTCACCTTCGCGTAGTCGAATCCGCTGTAAGCATGAGTCAACCCAAAGATTCCCTCGGTGCCAACCCTTGCTTCAGGAGCGATCTTCCGAATACCTTCCACCGCGATGCCGGTCATCCGGGCGAAGAGGGACTCCCGGAAATCGTTCAACTCCACTCTTAGTCTCGAGTTCCCCTTGCCGGCTTGCAGCTCCTCAAATGAGGGAATGGTTATCCCATCCCAACTTTTATATTCAGTCTCCCACGCTTTGTTGAGCGACTCGAGTTTGCCGTATTTCGCCTTGATCTGTTCGCGGAACGACTTCTGCTCATCTTCGGTTGCTTGAGCGTTGGGATTACCCAGCACCACTTCATCGCCTAAGCTGTAGTAAAGAGGGCTGTAGGGTTCCGTCACCTTAGCGGCCTCGGCAAGCCTCGCCTGCATCTTCTGCAGGTAGTCGTCGTCCGCCATGTCGGGCTTGCGCTCGTTGCGTTCGTTGGCGCCACCCCCGAGATGCGCGGCGTAGATCCACGGACGGAAGTTGTTCTCACTCAACCATTGGAGTTGCTCCCGATATCGGTCATCAATGGGGCGACCATACGACACCGCACCCAGGCAGTCCAGCCCGTAGTGATCCCGCAGGACGAGATCTGCAAGCTGCACGGACGGCGACTCGTTGCCCGGCCACGAGGTGAACATGAAGTCATCAAAACCTGTTACTTTGCGCCGCAAATTCAGCGTCCGCTGGTCGGTCACGAGATCGTTCCGAACGAGCTCCGCCACTAACTTGTAAGAGAGGCTTGCCTCGTCCAACGCTGGCAGCGTCCAGTTCTCCCGAGCGGTGAAATCGTCCGCATAGTTCAGAGCGACTTCACGCTCTCCGCGGTGAAGCAGCCGGCCGTAGAGATCATAAAGTCTCCAGCGGAGTTGGGCTGTCTCGCCCTTCTTGTAGTTGTACTGCCTCAGATTGAGGCTTGCGGTAATCCGGGGTTGTTCACCGGAGGTATATGCTGTCCGGTCGGCAACGAGATCCAGAAAACGAGGATTCCCGGATGCGACACGAACCGTGCCGGTTGCCCAATCCGCAGCCTTCCCATCGATGCTCAGGCGAACGTCGGCAAAGACCTCCCCGATGAAAGCGATGCGGTGAGGCATCCCGAAATTATTTAGCCCCGGCTTTACAATGACATCATGAGTCACGACATGGGGAGCTTCCGGACCGCGCGTCCGTGCGGTGAGTTGGAGACGCGCTTGGACGTCTGTCTTCAACGGGTTGGAGATAACGACCTGCCAGTTCCCGGGGACGCCTACGTACATACGGGGGGACAGTTCTCTGGAAGCTTGGAAGGTTACTCGAGAAATTGTGACAGCGCTCGCCTTCCCCGCAGCCCACAGGACCGCTTTTGCAGCCGCTCCCACTGCGTAATCGTAGTCGAAAGCGTTGAAGGTTGTATCGTACGCGATGGAGGGAGTGAGGCTTTCATGCGAGCTGAGGTTGCCGAGGTAAATGTCGTAGATCAAGATGCGCCCTTCCCCCACTTTCCCGCCGCGGAAGAGAGAAGTGGGGCCGTTGGTGCCCAGCGTTGTCCGAAACATCGATAGAGCCGACCACGGAATTCCAGCCGTCAGATACTCCTCGTCTCTGCGTTCGAGCCGTTGGACCAGGGACTCGATCTGCTTGCCTTCCGGCGTTTCCTCCCACCCCACGACGTTGCCGTGGCCGTACTGCCGATAAGCTCCTTCACCACCCACGCACATCGGATCGACGAACAGCAGACCGCCTCCCGCGCGCACAAAAGCCATCATCGCTTCGCGCGTGGAAGCCTCGAAGAGATTCCAGCCGAACCCGCCGATAACGACGCAGTCTATCTTCGCTTTCCGGAGAATTTCCTCAGCGCGTTGTCCAAGCGCATGGAAGGTCTCCGGGTTGGCAAGAGTGTGTTTGTCGATAGCCGGGCCGGTGACCACATAGGGGCGCACAGCCACGCGTTGCGCCAGCTCGAGGACCTCTCTCGCGCGCTTCCCTTCGGTAATGAACAACACTTGCACCGGGCCGTCCACGTACGGGTTCGCCCATTGGACGTGCGGAGTCTGCACGGCCTGTGCGGGATCGCACTCTGTGCCCAGCAGAGAGTAGTCTCTCGGCGGGGGGAATTTCTCGCCTGCAACCCCGGGAATCTCGTCCGGTCGGAGAGGGCGTTCGAAGACTTTGAGGTCGTCCACCACAATATCAGCGGGAACTCCTCCGTAGGCTCGCGCGCCCAGCCACATGGTTTCGTTGGGCGGGTCGAGCGGCTTCAGTTCCTTTTCCGGACGACGTTCACCTTCGCCGTCAAAGTAGCTGCCGGTAAACTGCCCTTTAAGACTGTAAACGAGAACTACGTGAGTCCACTGGTTGGGTCTTAGATGGCGCTTCCCGATATCTGAATCCACCACTCCGTAAAGGTTGTTCGGCGCGATGGTATCCGACCAGCCCTTGCTGAACACCAGTTGGTGGGCTGCCCATCCAACGGCGTCGCGGTTCTTCGGGTCGGCGGGTATCTCCAGAATGGCGTGCGGGATGTTGTCATTGGGGTGCCACAACGGTTTCATCCAGAGGGAAATGCTGAACTCACCCGCGCGAACTGCGGAGGGCAGTTTCACCAACAGGTGATTATTGCCCGTCAGCTTGATTGCTTGCCCGTGTTTGCCCTCAACGAACTCCGGACTCCCCTTCACCTCTGGCGCGCCGAGGTCTTTCCCGACGGTTGGCGCAACGCTGCCATCGAACGGGAGGTGCAGCGCCAGTCCGTCTTCTGCGGCTCGGGCAGGCAGGCCGCCGAGGAGCATGCAGAGCAGAGATGCGAAAAATACCATAGAGAGTATTTTCATGTGGAACCCCTTTCTCCGGTAAAGATGGCTGGATCTATTTCTCGCGCTTGGAGATAGAGAAACTATCAGGTACGCCGCAGTACGTCAACCTCCGACCGGACCTGCGAAGTCAGAAACGATGGCAGACGCGATCAGTGTGCCGAACCCTACAGCACCTTCTGAAACGTGGGCAGGGCCTTCCTGCGATTGACCCAGCATAATTGTTGCCGCACTCCTGGCAGGAGGTCGAAGTGAACCTCCCCGGGGACGCGGGCAGAGATGCAACCCCTCGACGCCCGTGCGATCCGAGTCGCCTCGCTCTCCGGTTCGAGAGTCCACTCTGATGACCGAAGGTCCCAACGTCCGTTCAGGCTGAGCGTTTTGTGTACCAATGGTGTGGGCATGTGGTTTCTCCAGATGGTCAGCCTACAAGAACGCCCGGACCTCCCTCGACCAGCCTCGACAGGAGTTGAAGGAAACGTAGCGCCGATGGGGACCGGATTCCGGCAACCGTGCGCACATTGGTCCGGGACTTCACTGGATTATTCTACCAGCCGCGCCCGGAAGTCCCGTGGCGTGAGGATGTCAAACCTGAATCTGCGCCTCTTCAGAGATGATGATTTGCAGTTGGCGATGATACCACAACCGAAAGACACGCTGGTTCCCTGACCGAGGATGTCTGCTGAGAAAGAAGCCAACGACAACGTTCGTGTCCAGAACGACCGGGATGCGTTCCTTACGCGGTGGTACGTTCTTTCCTCATTTTACGCCGACGAGAAGAAAGGTTACCCGGTCAACTTCCAGTTTCGCCTGGTCGCGGACTCGCAGAGTCCGAAGTGAAGAGGAGCGACAAGAGTTGGAACAGCAACGACTCAGGAAGGCGGCGGAG
>Ga0210024_1003578_pt1 | contig 12698 bp, 7 predicted proteins | sample CryGeymeta201525_FD_183988 | JGI IMG/M metagenome (GOLD analysis project Ga0210024, IMG submission 183988) | Groundwater microbial communities from Crystal Geyser aquifers in Utah, USA - Crystal Geyser metaG 2015-25 (SPAdes) (version 2) | ecosystem: Environmental > Aquatic > Deep subsurface >... | reverse complement strand
GTATCGACCACGAAACCGAACGCCTCTATCCGTACCGTGAAGCTATCTCAAACGCTTGCTGGAACTGAAAAAGGGAGCGGGAAGCGGGTTACACCCTAATGAATTGAAGTGCCAGGTGCGAGATAGAAAAACCAAGTCACGTCCAGGATGGATCACTTGCGAGACGCCGGAACCGCGTGTCAAGGAAAACGGAAGGAACCCAGAAGAACCCCGACCCCCGTCGGGGAGGGGGGAGATATTTTTGCTTGACACGGGAACTCTAATGGGTGACCCTGCCTCCTCAATGGCCGGGGTTGGAGATTAGGTGCTTCAGGACGACGACCAGTCTGCCGGCGCTGGTCTGAATGAACCCGAAGAAGTTGGCGTTGTACCCGTCGTGGAGCCGTTGCCTGTCGGTCCAGGTCTTGCCACCGTCCACGCTGCGAATCGCCCACACCTCCATCCGGCAATCGTCCTTCGGTTCCCCCGCCTCCTCATCCCAACCGAATTTGTAGTCCGTGAAGTCGAGGTGGACCATCACCAGCGCGTCGCTCTTCATCCGCACGACGCGATGCGAGGACGGCTCTTTGTCGTTCAGGCCCTCACAGACAGGACGCGCCTCGGACCATGGGGCGCCGTCGTCTGTGCTGACCCGCATCCCTTGCGAGTCTATGGTCATCAGACTGCCATCCGCCAACTCGACGAACGGCCCGTTCCGGTGAATGGGTAACGATTCGCAAAGTGGATGCACCCACCGACCGTCCGCATTACAGGTTTTTGTTTGTATGCTCACAGTCTCACCCTTTCGCGCTTTGATTCGACATTGTCGGATTGTGGTCTTACACTACAGCTAATCCACAGCGAACTCCGCCGTCTCTCGCAGGCCGGAAATCCATTCCATCACTTCCACCTTCCATGTTCCTCGCGCAGCCGTAAGCGGCAGGCGCAGGGAAACGGACAGGGCACCGTTGGTGATGCGGCGATACTGTTGAGCACCATGCCACCGTTGGCCATCGGGCTTCGTGATGGTGATGGCGGCCAGTTGCCGACCAGGTTGTGGCTGTCCAGCGTTGTCCAACACCTTCACGGACAGCGTCGCCTCCGTACCGGGCGGGATACGTGCCGGGATTTGCAGGCGCAGCTTGCCAATCGGTCGCGGGAAGGCAGCGAGAACCGCCGCGCCCCCCGGCTCAAGGTGAACCGTGAAGCTCTGCCGCCCCTCGGCGGAAGTGCCGCTCATCTGGCGGTGGGAGAGCACATCATAGACAGCGAAGCCCGCGGGAATGCTGACCTGGACGTCCTGCGGTAAGCCTTGATCGCGGAGCGGTTCGTGCGGGACGGACCCGATGGCGTTGAGCATCACTTTCCACTTCTCATACTGGGGTCCAGGCTCACGATGGTCGTTGATGAGGAACAGGTACCGCGCCGGTCCTGCCTCGCGAGTGTAGGTAAAGACGGGGTCTGCGGGCGTGACCTGCGCCCACATCGGATTGGCGTCGCGGAAGGACTTCGCCCAGCCGCCAAGCTTTGGTTCAACGCTTTTCCACGGGTATGACTGCGTCTCGATGTTCAGTCGCTGCGCGCCGGAGATGTCAGCGCGCATCACCTTGTCGGTGACGACCTTGCCTCCGGCTTTGGCATAAGCCGCCAACGCGCGCTGCGTCTTCTCCGGCAGACACCAGGCGCCGGGCACAAAGACCGCCTTGTAGCGGTTCAACCAACCGGCGTAGATGTGGTCGTCCGCGATCCAGTCATAGGGAAGCCGGGCGCGAGCCAGCGTGCGACTGACCGTTCGCGTCAACCAGTGCCGAACCCAATCGTCGCCCACACCTGGCTGGATGAAGTAAAGCCCGTCAGTCTCGAGCAGCGCCACCTTCGCCTGCTCGGCTGGCAACCCGCCGACAAGGACGCCGACAGGGCTGATGAGACGATACGCCTCAGTCATGGCGGCGTCGCAAGCCTTGTCGTAGATTTCCGTGTGACGCTCGCCCAGGCCATACAGACCAACGCCGCTCGAAGGGCAGGCCACGGAAAGCCACAGGTTCTCCTTCAGGCAATCCGGGCTGAGGCACAGCACTTTCCGCTTGCCGTCCGTATCTGTGAGCCGGAGTCCGTTGCCGTCGTCCCAATAGACCGTGCCCGGCATCGCTTGGAAGGGCTTGCCGTCGAGACGCGCCATGCAGGAGGAATGGGAGAACCGCGCCACGAGTCCCTCCGGCGATTTCGGGTATCCCCAGTAGTCCACAAGGTCCATCGCCTCGAACTGTTTCGCGACCTCGGGTTGATCGCTGTAGTACGCGGTCTGCAACCCCGCCTGTCGCATCCAGCGGACGATCTGGTTATTGAGCAGGTAGTAGCCCTGCCCGCGTTCCGTCCACCAGCGCAGGAACTTGTACGGCGGATAGTCCTCGCTGACAAGCGCGGGCGGATCGTAGTCTTTGCGAGGGGCGATGTGTATCGGGTCGCGCGCGACCTCCGGAGGGACGCGGTCCAGACCCGTCTCCTGCTTCATCCAATCCGTGAACCACTTCTGGTCCGTCGGGAAGGGCGGATGACGGCACTCCGAGTTCACCAGGCAAGCGCGAACGTTGGGGTGAGCCATCGCCTCACGCGCAATTCTCTCGGCGGCAGCCTTTGCCTTGGCGCGAGTCTCTGCCGACCACGGGTGCGGTACGGCATCCCGCACATCAATCCGAGCCGTCGCCCACATCCCGCGATCCAGCAAGCCGCGAGGTTCCCCGAACAGGCGGTTGAATCCACGCTCCTCGAGGTCGCGGTCCTCTCCACCCCAAGCATAGATGAAGAACTCCGGAGTTGGTGGCTCTTCGAATATCTCGAGAAAATCCTCAACCGTGATCGTGCTCTTGCCAGCCTTCACCTGCACTGTGAGCGGGTACTTCCCCGGCTCACCCAGCCACGGATTGAGGGTGAGGGTGGCGGGTTGACCGGGGGCGACAGCCTGAGTCATGGAAGCCTTCAAGTCCGGCACGCGAGCCGTAACGATGACCTTCTTCGGCGCCTCGCCGTAAGGCACAAGCTCAAGCGGTATCCTGGCTTCGCTCTCACTGCGGAGAAAGGTCGTCCGTGTCGGTCGTCGCAGGAGAACCCCGGGCAAATCTGCCGACAACGCAGTCTGGGCGTCCGCGAGGGCGGGAATTTCGTCCTCCGGCAGGCGGCGCGAGTAAAGGAAGACTTCGTCCAAGTCACCGGTCATCGGAGTCCCTTCGAGAAAACTCCCACCCAGTCGCAGGATCGTGCCAGCCACAGGTTTGCCCGGTGCCAGCGGGGTCTTGCCGAAGGACTTGCCGTCGAGGTAGCCCACCGCTTCTTTCTCATCCCAGGCCAGGACCAGATGGTGCCAGCCGTCCCACTGTCCCGTCTCCAGCAAGCTCTTCTCAGCTCCACCCCCATAGAGCTTTCCCCTCTCCTGCTTGGTGGGCCCCTCGCCGACGTACCATTGATGTCCGCCAATCTGCCACAAGGGAGAGAACCAACCCGTGCCGATGGCAAGCACTGCATTCATCATGCGTGTTCCGCCGCACTGGTCGGGCAGCGGCCTCACCCAGCATCCGAGCGTCCCACGCTCACCGGAGAACCCGGTCTCTCTCGCGATCAGGTCAATCCATGCCGGGCCGCGTTTCGCCCCACCCGGAATCCAAAAAGTGGGATCGGTGTTGCTCAGGGGATAGACGCAGGCCTGTTCAAGTTGCAGACCATCGGAGAAGACGGTTGCCGGCGCTCCGTCCACCACTTCGAGAGTCCCAACCAGCGCCTGCTCCGCGCGTCGGGCGTCCACCTCCAACCGAGCGGCCACGCGTTGCCAGCCGGTTCCCGGCATCACTTCGCCGGGTGCCGTGACTGTATCCATCGGTGGCTGCACCTTGGCCTTCGGATCCTTGTCGGTAGCCGCTTTGTTGGCTGACTCGATCCTGGCTCGCCAATCACCGCTTTCGTTCTGGTCCGCCAATCTGAGGCGCACCTTCATTCCCGGTCGGTCGGCCCGCAGATAGGCGGAGAACAGGAACACTTTGGCAGGGCGATACCGCGACTCCACCGTGACTTTGGCTGGGGTCAGAGTCCACACAACCCCCGGATTCGTTACCTCCGCGGTCAGCACTTGCTTCCCAAAGGTAGTCTTCTCCCGAACGCTGCTTAGCTTCACTCCCTCGCCGGCCGTGAATCCCTCGACGCCTGCCTCCACCGAAGACTGGTTCGGTGACAGGAAGTTCGTGCGCGGTCGCTCGAAGCGATACGCCTTGCCGAAGCGGCCGGGCACGAGGTTCTCAGGCGATAGTGCCTGCTCGCTCCCCCACCCGCTCCCACACAGCGCCAGGCCGCGGTGGTCGAAGTCCTGGTAGAAGATGAGGTCCGTCGCCGATGCTGCGAGTAGAGGTCGCACCGTCAGGACCAGAACTGCCACCACCATGAGCTTCCGGTGTATCGCCTTTGGCGTGGTTCCCTTTGTTGGTATCAACTCTGCCTCCCTCTTGCTTTGGCATCGAGCGGTGGGCTTCATTTGGGCAATATTCGTTCCACGCGTAAAAGCAACGTTTCTCCCGGGGACTTGGGGTCACCTCTTTGATCTGTAACTGCAGTTTGGCAAAAATCCGGATAATTGTGGGTGTCTGATTTGAGAATTGGTGCTCCAGCGGTAATAATGTAGGTTGGATGATAGCCTACATCACGGCACTGGAGGCACCAACATGGCAACCCACATCGTAGCGAACTCCCCGATTCTGGTCAACTACCTGATCGCCCTGGGCTTGGAATTGTCCAAGCCTCAATTCAGGCACTTTGTCAATCTGGTCGATGCCTTGATCCTGCGGGAAGGACGCAAGACGGTTTGTCGTCTGACGCGCAAGCTCCTGAAGGGTCGCACGGTCTTTTCGGTTTGCGATTTCTTCGGACTCACAGAGTCCGCACGTATAGCCCATGGGTTGCCGCTTCCGTGCGGCAGCAGGTCCAGACCTTCCTGCTACGTTGGTCTCTGCAACTGAATCCCTCGGCGGAGATCTACCTGAGCGTGGACGACACGAACGCACCAAAATATCGAGGCAGTAAAGGCTTTGAAGGTGCAGCCTTCCACTACAACCATACCGAAGGTCGAGCCACCTATGGCTATGCGATCGTCTCCCTCCGCCTGACGGCTGGGACCTGTTCCTTCGCCGTCAGCTTTCGCCTCTATTTGCGGGAAGAGACGGTCCGCAAACTCAATCGGGGGCGCCCGCGGGACGCGCGGTTAACCCATGCCAGCAAGCTGGACCTGGCGCGGGAAATGCTGACCGAAGTGCAGTCGCTCTTGCCCAAAGATCGGAAGATCTACGTGCTCTTTGATCGTTGGTATGCTTCCAAAGAACTGATTGGTTACTGTCGGGAACAGAGCTGGCATGTGATCTGTTCGCTGCGCAGCAATCGTTGCCTTGATGGGAAGTCGCCGAACAAAGTGCGTCTCAGGAATAACGAGTATGCTCCCACCCGTGTGAAGGGCTACTCGACGGACACGACGACCACCTATCTGACCTACCTCCTGCGTGGGGAAGTGAAGGGCGTTGGCGAAGTGCTCGTGATTGTTAGCAAACGGAACCTCCGCGACAAGAGTCGCGAGTACTTCCTGTGCACGAACCTCTCTTTGAGGGCCCGGGGAGTACTGGATCGCTATGCGCACCGCTATCAGATTGAAAGCGACTACCTGTATCTCAAGGACCGATTGGGCGCCGCGGATTTCCGCCAGCGTTCGCTCGAAGGAATTAACAAGTATCTGACCGTGTGCTTCGTGACCCTGACCTATCTGCAATGGCGTCAGCATCAACTGGAAGACGCCCGGAATCTTGCGGACGTCCAGCGTCAGCACCAACACGAACACTCCGTCAAGTTCCTGACTCACGTGTGCCAGATTGCTCTGGAGCACCAAGCCGTACTACCGGCCCTCAAAGCCGTCGGATTGCTGGGCACAACACCGTGATTTCAAGGTCCAAAATCTGCCAAACTACAGTAACAATGTACGTCTCCTCCGTTTCGTGCGAACCCACCGGGTTGCTGGTGTGCGGCGGCAGGTAGAACATCACCAATCCCATGTTCTTCGCCGGAGCCTTGGGGTTCACCGGGTGCACCACTCGCACTCCGAGTCCGTGACAGTCGGGGTAGGCTACCGGTATCCCGTCCTGCACCGTCACGATCATCGGTAGAACCGGATGATCCGGCTTGGGAACCGTCGGCGCTCCTTCGTACCCCTTGAACTGAGTAATCTTTGCCATGTCTGCTCCTCCTCAAAACTCCCGAATGTAACCTGCCGTCCATCCCCCGTCCACCACGAGAACGTGCCCGTTGATGTAGCTGCTCTCCGGCGCGGCGAGGAACAGAGCGGCGTGCGCGATTTCTTCCGGCGTCCCCGGTCGGCCCAGCGGGATGTGTGCGAGAAGCTGCTGCACGGAGTCCCTGAACTTGCCCTCTTCCCCGTAGAAGAGTTGCCGCGTGCCTTCGGTCAGAGTCGAGCCGGGCGCGATGGCATTCACCAGAATACCGCGTGGCCCAAGCTCCAGCGCCATGGACTTCGTCAGGTTGACGACTCCGGCCTTCGCGGCCACAAACGCACTTTGCAGACGCAACGGCACCAATCCTACGACCGAAGTGATGTTGATGATTCTGCCTGATCCTTGTGGCAGAATCGCATTCGACCCCGCTCGGCTAACCAGAAACAAGCCGTTGAGGTCTACGTCGAGGATGCGATGCCACTCATCCACCGGGAATTGCTCGATTGGGACGCGATGGTGCAACGTGTTAATCCCGGCGTTATTGACCAGGATGTCCAGCCGTCCGAACTTCTCCAACACCTGCCCAATGGCGGTCTCCACCTGTGAAGCGTCGGTCACATCCATCGCCACTGCAACACTGTCGGGTTGCTGCGACGCGGACTCCTGAGCTGCGCGGAAGTCCACGTCCGTGTAGATCACCCGCGCGCCATTGGCGGCAAACGCATCGGCGATGGCTTTGCCAATCCCTCTCGCAGCGCCTGTCACCAAAGCCATTCTACCGTGAAGATCCACTGTCATAAACTGTACGACCTTACTTCGTTTCTTGTCGCTCGCCCGAACCGGTCGGCTTCGCGATGGAGCGGCAGTGATAGTAGCATAAGAGAGCAACTTGTCAAAGACCGCAATTGAGGGACTTGCGCCCGGAAGGTGGAATTGCAATAATGCGTTGCATACTTGCGCTCAAGGAGTCGAGGTCTTCATGAAACGTCTGCACATCCGTGTTGAATCGATCTCACATCTGGTTGTCGCTGGTGCAATGTTGTTTTGCGTCGCGGGAGTCTGTGGCGAGATCCCCCTCACCCTCACCGAACCTTCCGGCGTCGTTCGTCGCGCGGACGTCGTGACCAGCGGCGTGCCGTTTCCCAGAGGCGTGCTGAAGGAGGGGCAGCCGGTGCAACTATTGGACAACGCGGGGAAGCCCGCGACCGCGGATGTACGCGTCACCGCGCGGTGGCGGGATGGGTCGGTCATGTGGCTGCTGCTGGATTTCCAGGCCGACCTCAACCCCGGCGAGACGAAGACCTTTCGCCTGACTTACGGTCCGAATGCGAAGGTTGCGAGTCCGGCGACCGCGTCCACGGGCATCGTCGTCAACGAGAACGCGTCCACAATCTCGGTGGACACCGGCGCGCTGTCGGCGCGCATCGGCAAGACCTCGTTCAGCCTTCCCGAGGCGATCACGCTGCGGGGTGGTGCTGCCGCGCTTCGCTCGCCGGGGCAGATGTTCCTCGACTTGGAACACACGCCTCCCGGCCAGCCGAACGAGGAGGACTGGCTCCGCAAGAGTGCCGCCTCGCCTGACTCCAAGCCGGACCGTTTCACAGCGGCGGCCTCGAAGAAACCTTTCACCGCCGCGGTCGAGTGGAAGGGCGCGATGCGGACCGTCGTCCGATTGGACGGTTGGCTGGCAGACCCGGAGGGCCGCGAGGAGTTCCCGTACACCGTGCGCCTCACCTTCCATGCGGGGAAGCCCTGGGTGTGGATGACCCACACGTTCGTCTTCACGGGAGACGTGAAGAAGGACTTCTTGCGTCGCCTCGCGGTGCAGCAGCAATTCGCTCTTGCAGGCAAGCCGCAGATTCTCTTCGGTGGAGCGAAGCCGGTGCAGGCCCCTGCCGACGCGACGTGGGCTTCGATGCTGGAGACCGGTCCCTCGGTGCTGCGTCACAAGGTTCCCTACACCGATGTGAAGCCGGTCGCATATCAGGTGGACGCGGGGAAATTCGTGATGGACGCGAAGCCGGTCGAGTCGGGCACATGGGCGAAGGGTTGGGCGACGTTGCAGGACGGCACTCGCGGCGTCACCTTCGCCGTCCGGCAATTCGACAAGCTGTTCCCCAAGGAAGTCACGGTAGACGCGGCTGCGGGAACCATCACGCAATACCTCTGGCCGGATCGCGGCAACCAGGTTCTCGATCTGCGGCGGAGGTATGACTACGTGGAGAATGAAATCCACTACGACCTCGGGATGTGGCCGAAGGGCGGACGCGGGCTTGCGAAGACTCATGAGATGCTGCTCTGGTTCCATGAGGGTGCGCTGAATCCTCAAACGATAGATGCGACGGTCTCGGCATTCAACCAGCGACTTTTCGCGGTTGCTCCCCCGGAGTGGTATGGCAACAGCGACTTCATGCCGCGGTTCCAGCCGCGCGACCCGCAGCGCTTCCCACGCTTCGAAGCCTTCATGGATACTGCGATGGAATGGCGCTTGCGCAACGTGTCGCAGTTCGGATGGTATGGATGGATTGACTTCGGCGATACACTTTTCTCCGGTTACGAGGAGCCGAGCCATTCCGGCGACGGCGCGCCGAAGAGCTGGTGCTCCCGCGGCTACCGTGGATGGCTCTGCAACGACGGCGCGGAGGACCGCAACATCCTGCTGCACTTCCTGCGCAGCGGCGACCGGCGGCTGTTCGATCATTGGGAAGCGATGGTGCGCCACGTGACCGACATTGACGCCGTTCACTACGACGAAGAGCCAGCGAACGTCGGCGGTGGACATCGGCATGACGAGCAACACTGGGGTAACTATCTTTCCGGCTACGGCACCGCCTCGTTCGGCGCGATGGACATGTATCTGTTGACCGGAGACTTGCGGTGTCTCGACGTGTTCAAGGAATACGCGAACTTCCACCGCAAGGGCGGCGGGAGCGAGGATGAGTACGTTGGCGAGTCTCTAACTCGGCTTGCATCGGTGACCGGAGACAACGCCCTCTGGGAAGAAGCGAAGCAAACGGTCCGATCCAGTTACTACGGTTTCCAGATGGGCGATTCGGGCAAGCTCGACCATCCTCATTTCCGTTGCTCCACGATTCAGCATCCCTCGCTGCTGACCTACCTCACCTACAGCGACGATGCGGAGATGCGCGACTACTGGGTGACCGCGGCGCGGAAACGAGTTCAGTCTCTCGATCTGGGTCTGGGGTCTCTCCAGTTTGGGTATGCCTATCGCTACTCGAAGGACACGACTTTCCTCGACGGACTGAAGCTTCACTATTCCATGTGGGGTCCTTACGTCTTTCCCCGGTTGCAGGAGTTTTATCCGGACAAGGTCTTCAAGAAGCCGTTGCGAGAGATGGATTTCGAGGAGCTTGCCGCTCTCACGAAGAGGTGCACAAACAACATCTACGGACAGTATGAGGGTCCCGGCGTCTTCCCCTATCTCCTGTCCATCGCGGCGGAGACGGGGAAGACGGAAAGCGACCTGCTCGACTCTCCTCCTCGACTGAAGAACGGCGGCGAGGCATGGGACTGGGGATGGACGGGCGCGCAGGTCAAGGGAGCAGACCGTGCAAAGATCGCAGCGGTGGATCTCCGCGCCGCGGCAAACTCCAATCCCTGGAACGAGCTTCGTTGCTACGGGCAACCTCTCACCGGTGATCCACCCGTGGCAGGCAAGTCTCTCCATTTCGATTTCCTCAACTGGGGCGAGGTGGAGCCGGGGTGCTATCCCGTGCGTGCGCCGAGTGTGTATCCGGTCGTTCTGCGCAGCGACTTCACCGTGCGGGAAGAAGGCAGCTATGTCTATGGTCTGCCGTGGGGTGGACGGATGGAGTTCTCCGGCGTGCCCTTCGATCTGCTGCATCCCAGCGCCAACAACGGGAAGTCGGTCATCGTGTTGCATGACAAGGAGACGGTTTCCCTTCCCGTCAAAGCGCAGGGCAAGCGTCTCTTCCTGCTCGGAATGATTGCCGACAACGCGCCCTTCGATCGCGAGGTCGGCGCCGAACTGACGCTGCACTACGCTGACGGCAAGAACGAGAAGCAGCCGCTGCGCAACCTCGACGCCTACGAGAACTGGCACTTCTGGGGATTCTCGAAGAAGGCGAGCCTCGTGCGGGCGTTCAAGGTTTCGAGTCAATGGGATGGCCGGACGACGCTGCTGAATCTGCTGGAGGTCCCGCTGCAAGCCACCCAACTCGACAGCGTTGAGCTGACCGACACCGGCAAAGGACATCGGCTTGTGGTCCTCGCCGCTTCGCTGGAGTCCGATTCGCCCCAAACTGCTAATGCGAAGACCATCCAGTGCGATCTCGTGAACAATACCCCCGAGGGAGAGGGATGGCTTGAAGCCAAGCAATATGTGACACCTTCGGGCACTCTCGTCACCCTCAGCGGCCCTGCCACTTACCACGTGAAGGTTCCCGCCGGTTCGTATCGTGTGGACCTCGAAGCCAGTGGAAGCGGCAACGGCCTCGCCGAAGTGGTGGTCAACGGCCAACCAGCGGCCGCGCCGTGGACGCTTTCCAGTCGAACCCTTTCCCCGGATGGAACTCAGTTCGAGCGGGTCGCCCTGTGGGGACGCGCCGACGACAAAGGTCTGGATATCACGATCCAGACCGCGCCGGGCAAAGGGCTGTGGCGGCATCAGGTTGTTTACGCCCGCGCTCTTACGTTGCGCTATCTGGCGGTGACCCCCGAGGATCAACCGGCGTTTTCCCCTCTTCCCTCCGCGCATGTGACCTTCGGCTGGGGCGAGCTGCCCACCGATCCTTTTACCAGCGGCACGCGACATTTCGAGTGGAAAGGCGACTTCACCGGCGCGGAGAACACCATGATTGTCGGGACCGGTCGCTCCGAGTTCAAGGTCGCTCTGCCACCCGGAGCGTACCAGGTGACGCTGGTCGCGCCCTCGCTCCTCGCCAGCACGCCGCTCATCGGTCAGGTCAACCCCGGCCCGGCGCGCATCACCCTTCAGGACGGCAAGAGCTACACGATCCCTCAACCGGACACCGGCAAATCGTCCCACCTCGACCTGCAGACGACCGTTGGCAACGAGGGACTCACACTCGCTATCGAGCCTGCCGAAGGCGCGAAGAACTGGGGGTTGGCGAGCGTGGAGATTCGAAAGTGAGTGGCGAGCGGCAGGTGCGGGGTGCCAGGTGGCAGGTGCGAGGTATTTGGGGCCTTCCGCGGGGGATACAGCTCCGGTTTTGTCACGCAAATGGGTGCGTGAGAGACGGGGGGAGATGTTTTCCTGAATCTCGGCGATCACCGCGGCCCTGGCCAAGGGTTCCGCGGGGTTAGGCGGAGATTACGCCCAACCCCGCGGAAACGGCGTGCATCCCCGTGGAGTCGGCACCAAGTCTGATCTCTCGGGTGCCAATTGGGGTGTGCATAATCCATTCTGATGTCAGGGATTAGGCGGCCACACGCATCTGTTGCCATTCCTGGTCCCAGCGCCCGCTCTTGAATTCCGCGCGCAGATGCAGGAGAGGCTCGGCGCTGTCCTTGCGCCAAAGCATGCCGCTACGTTTCATACGACCTCCCACCACGGACTTGCACGCCGCTTCCACAACTCCACTTCCCACGGGCAGTCCCAGCTTCCGATACCGGGGATAGTCCATGCGCGATCGGTTCGTCTCGACGTATTGCTCCAACAGTTCGATCGCGTGCAACTCCCACTGGGAGTTCTTCCTGCGTCGCACACCTCGCTCTTTGCGCTGCCGATCCAACTCCTTAAGCAGCGTGTCGATCTGACCCTCCCATAACTCCTGCAGACGGGCCTCTACCCAGGCGGTCATCTCCTCCTTGCTGCGCGGACCGAACAAAACCTCCCCTGTCTTCCACACCTTGTCCTTCAGGTGGAACCAGTCCAGAATCTCGATCCGCTTCTCAAACAGCGACGCAATCCAACTCCAAATCCACGGGGCACCATCCCCCATCACAAGCACCTGCTCCGCCCGGTCTACCCCCCGAACCAGAGCCTCGTAATACAGCACATCCTTGAGCTTCTCGACCGACTCGAAGGTCGTCACGTAACTCTTCTTCTCTATCACATACTCGCCCTGGCGACGTACCAAGTCTCCAATCACCCCCAGCTTGGCTTCCATCCCCCGGTCGCGGAAAGCTTCTTTCTCTCCCTCAACAACCAGCTCCAACCGTCTCTTCCCCTGGCCCTGACGCCTTTTCTCCGATTTCTTCGGACGTCCCACCCCCTCGCCGCTCTTCAAAACCCGACAGCCATCAACACCCACCAGCTTCCAGCGAGCGACAGAAGGCGTCGCCTCCACGACCGGTTCCTTCCCTGCCTCCAGCTCTGCCACCGCCGCATCATGCTGCCGCAACATCCGTTTCCCGCATTCCTGGGTCACGTCCCGAAAAACCGGCGCCGTGCCCCTGATCCCACTCACCCGTCCCAGGAGCTCCGCCCCTGCATCATACGCCTCACTCTGACTCACAAGGCAA
>Ga0210024_1003575_pt1 | contig 12700 bp, 4 predicted proteins | sample CryGeymeta201525_FD_183988 | JGI IMG/M metagenome (GOLD analysis project Ga0210024, IMG submission 183988) | Groundwater microbial communities from Crystal Geyser aquifers in Utah, USA - Crystal Geyser metaG 2015-25 (SPAdes) (version 2) | ecosystem: Environmental > Aquatic > Deep subsurface >... | reverse complement strand
AAAACAGTATTGCATTATCCTCAAATGGGGAAAAAGCTTCAGGAAGGGTAACTTTTACCAATCGCACCAGTACCGGTATTATCGATTATACCGACCAGAAGCAGAACTCGATGGCAGGTAATATTAAACTTACACCTTCTGATAAAATTACGGCAACAGCAAATTTTACCTATCTCAGAAAGGAAAGCGATAACATAGCAGACAACTCTTACGGCAGGTGGGCTGATATTATTGGCTGGACTGCACGTGAATATCCTACACAATATGTAAAAGATTTGTTCTATGAAAAAGGAAATAAGGATTACATTTTCCCCAGTGGAGATAATCCTTTTTATGCGCTTAGAAACACCAATGGTTTTACCAGGGACAGGGTGTTTGGAAATGCCAGTGTAAAATACAATATTACAGATTGGTTGTATGCTTTCGGTCGCGTTGGTATTGATTTTTATAACGAATACAGAGAATCTATCACACAGTCGGGTACAGCTAACAATATCAGAAGGGGCAGAGGAGGTCAGTTCACCGATACACAGATATACAACAAAGAAACAAATGCTGACTTTACATTGAATTTTGACAAGACTTTTGGTGAAATTCGTGTTGACGGATTAGTCGGGGCAAACTACAGAAATAATCAATTTAAGAATATGGTTATGGGAGCTTCTGACCTTGTGGTTCCTGATTTATATACCATATCCAATGCAAAAGGTAATCCGGTAGTCAGCATGTTTAAAAGTGAATATGAAACAAACAGCGTTTATTTTGCGGCAAACGGATCTTTTAAGAATTATCTGTTTTTGGGAGTAACTGGTCGTAATGACTGGAGTTCTGCCCTTCCTAAAGAAAACAGATCTTATTTCTATCCATCTGCAAGTGTTGGTTTAAGCGTTACCGATGCTTTCAAGTTGGAATCTGATGTGCTTTCGTATGCAAAATTAAGAGTAAATGTGGCAAAGGTGGGTGGAGATACCGGGCCGTACAGGTTAGCCAGAACATATTCAGCAGGTACTTATAATTCAATCGCAACATTCAGGCCTACTTCCACAATGCCACCTTTAGATTTGAAACCAGAAGAGACTAATTCATGGGAGATTGGCGCTGAGACAAGATTCTTTGACAATCGACTGTCGCTGGATTTAACCTATTATGATCAAACAACAGTGAATCAAATTCTTTCCGTTGCCACTTCAACTGCAACAGGTTATGCGTCAATGTTACTAAACGCCGGAGAGATTGAAAATAAAGGTGTTGAAATAATGTTGACAGGTGCTGTTCTCGATAATCCAACAGGTTTGAAATGGGATGTAACCCTTAACTGGGCAAAAAACAAGAATATGGTGAATGCGCTTTACGGAGAGCTGGAATCATATCGGATTTCCGCCGGGTTTGGTGGCGCCACAACACTCGGAATTCCGGGAGAAGAGTGGGGTGTGATATGGGGGCTTCCTTTTGTTCGAAACGATGCTGGTAAAATGGTTGTTGATTCGCGGGGTATTCCAAAAACTACGAATGTAGGCGAAAAGTTGGGAACAGTTACTCCTGACTGGACAGGTGGAATCTCAAATTCTTTCAGGTACAAGGGATTTAATTTGAATTTCCTTATTGATGCAAGGGTAGGTGGCGATGTATTCAGCACAACTGCCTGGCACTCATACCCAACGGGTACTTATGCGGTAACAACAGCAAATAATGTACGTGAAACAGGAATGATTGTTGACGGCGTATTTGAAGATGGTACCCCTAATAATGTTCGCATATCTGCTCAGGATTATTTTGGAGGTTCATGGATGTGGAATAACCACGAATATTCAATTCTTGACGGAAGTTACGTTAAACTGCGCGAATTGGTATTTGGATATGACTTTGATGTGCAGAAAGTAAATTGGATTCAGAAGCTGAATATTTCACTGGTTGCAAGAAATCTTGCCATTCTTTATCAGGATAAATCAACTAAAGATCTTGGTATTGATCCGGAAGTAGGTTTCGGTGGTGGTGAAGCTGGCGTTGGTTTTGAAAATTTCCAGATTCCAACAACCAGAAGTTATGGATTGAAGCTTAAAGTGAACTTTTAATAATTGAAAATAAAGATTAGAATTATGAAAAATATAATTAAATCAAAAGTATTTTTATTAACGGGGGTGTTTTTAACTGTGGCCGGTTGTACCACTGATTTTGATGAAATGAACACCAGCCCTAATTCGGCAACAGTTGTTCCCGGAACGAATGTATTGGGATCATCAATGATAACTTCAGTAGAGACCTTGTTTGGAACACGGTTGGACTGCTATTATGCCGGAGCATATTCAGGATACATTGGCGCCCCTGATTATGAATACAGGGTAGATATCAACAACAGCATGTGGAGGAGCATGTACACTTCAATGACTTATGCAACCGATGCAATTAGGCTGGCTGTTGAAGAAGGTAATGACAATCTGTATGCGGCTGCGTTAACATTCAGGGCATATAATGCACACAAGGCTTCTGATATGTGGGGTGACATTCCATATACCGAAGCATTTCAGCTTGAAGGCGGCGTTTTATATCCAAAATATGATTCTCAGGAAACAGTTTATAATACCCTTCTCGCTGAACTCAAAACTGCAGCCGATAAGTTTAACACAACCGGAGCTGCAATTGGTGTTGGCGACTTCATGTTAAAGGGCGATATCAACAAGTGGATGAAGTTCTGTAATTCTCTGAGATTAAGGGTGGCTATTCGCATGTCATCAGCAAATGAAGCAGCAGCAAAGGCTGTCATTCAGGAGGTTCTTGGCAATCCGGGAAAATACCCGATAATGACAGCGAATAGTGATAATGCTTACTGGTACTTTCCAGGTGTTTCTCCCGATCAGGAAATTTGGTACGAATCAATGGGTACGGTGGGCAATTCACCAAAACAGTCAGGCTGGAGAATGCAACAGCCTATAATTGATGCACTTCAGAATAATAATGACCCACGTTTATCTGTTTATGCCGACAAAAATGCTTATGGTAAGTATAGTGGTCACAGGTTTGGCCCATCTGATAAATCCGATACTATAAATAACAGCTTTAATAAATCGCATATTGGTGACTGGTTTATGAATGATCCCAAAGGTTTTGTGCCTTATATGAATTGTGCTGAAGTTTATTTTTGTCTGGCTGAGGCCTACCAGCGAAACCTTGTCAGCGGCGATGCAAAAGCTGCTTATGAAATGGGAATCAGGAAATCATGCGAAGAAAGTGGCAAGATTACTGCAGATGCAATTAATACTTTCCTGACCCAACCCGAAGTTGTCTGGAATGGTGGGACAACAACAAATCTTCATAAAATAGCGCTTCAAAAATGGATATCCTTATTTAAGCAGAGTATTGAAGGTTGGGCCGAGGCGAGAAGAACTGATGTTCCGCTTCTTACGGGCGTCGCTTCCGACTATGCTTCTTCACATAACCGGCCACCGTTTAGAATGGCTTATGCTGATGAAGAGAAGTCATTAAACACCAATTTTCCATTGAATATAGTGGAAAAGGATATCTTTTATGGTACACAATTATGGTGGGATAAACGTACCGGTGTGAAATAAGTTTTTTTTTAATACAATTTAAAAAAAACAGATGGTTAGGTGACTCATCTGTTTTTTTATTCTGTTGCAGAGAATGATGAAGTAATCCAAAAACATTAATTTAAAACTGGATTGAGGTCTCGTAAACACTATGTGAAGTTCAAAATTGGAAGTTGTCTCTATTTATAAATCTGATATTAATTTATGAGGTAATATTATCAGGTATTTCGTATTATTTAAAATAATTAGAATACATGTTAAAATAATGTTAAAAAGATTGCATAATTGAGTGTATGGTGTCATATTGATATTATTATGTACATATTCGCTTGCAAATAGTAATTGTAGCCTGGGAAAATTTACGATTTGAATTCGATAATCAGATGTTGGTTAATAAAAGTGACAGAATTTATTCTGTTAAAACAATGGTTTTACTCCGGGGATACAATAATAGTTTAAGCGGAATTGAATGAATTTTTGAACTCGTAACAGGCTTATTCTGAATAATATGAAAACAACAAATATAATTAGGTATGTTATTAGTTTTTAAATCTTTAAATTAATTTTATGAAAAAAACACTGGCTTTATTTTATTTGGTATTGGTTACCTCGCTTAGTGCATTCTCGCAAAACCGAACGGTGAGCGGGTCAGTTTCTTCATCAGAAACTGGTGAAAATATGGCTGCGGTAACCATTTCTGTAAAGGGCACCAGTACTGGTACCATTACAGGAGATGATGGGAAATACACATTAAGTGTCCCCGCTACAGGAACTTTGGTTGCATCGTTTATCGGAATGAAAACCATAGAAGTTCCGCTATCAAATGCTGCCGTTTACGATTTTATTCTCGAATCGGAAAGTTTGGGAATAGATGAGGTGGTAGTTACAGCATTGGGAATTTCCAAGGAAAAAAAGGCACTTGGATATGCTGTTCAGGATATTTCCGGGGAAGTTCTGAAAAATAGTGCGGAAACCAACGTAATCAACGCATTGTCAGGTCGATCGGCTGGGGTTTATGTAAATAGTTCCAATGGAAATGTTGGTTCTTCCTCCAGGATAGTTATCAGGGGAAACCGATCATTGAAGGGCAATAACGAACCCCTGTTTGTTGTTGATGGAGTACCAATTGATAACACCATTGTGGAAAGCAAAAGGGGAAATTATGATTTTACTGATATGGGTAACGGTGCTGCTGATATCAATCCATCCGATATTGCAGATATGACCATTCTGAAAGGTGGAAATGCCGCTGCACTTTATGGGTCCAGAGGGGCGAACGGGGTAATCCTTATCACTACAAAATCCGGAAGTAAGAAAGGTTTTAGAGTTGAAGTAGAAAATTCAACAACTTTTAGTAACCCACTTTTATTACCAGATTATCAGAATGAATACGGACAAGGCGGAGGACAACAGTATTGGTATAAAGACGGATTAAATGGTGGAAAACATGATGGTGTGGATGAAAGTTTTGGACCACGTTTGGATTATACAGTAAAAGCAGAAGATATTGTTTCCGGAGGGAAATTATATTGGGCTGTTCAAGCTGGATTTCCGCAAACTGCAGGACAAATATTGAAACTTCCTCAGTTTGATTCACCTATCGATCCTGCTACTGGTAATAGAATACCAACACCTTGGATTTCTCATCCTGACAATATATCAGGTTTTTATGAAACTGGTGTTACAAGTATCACCAATGCTGCTTTAAGCAATGGCGGAGTTTGGGGGAATATTCGTCTCTCTATTACCAATTCCAATCAAAAGGGTATGACACCCAATACAGATCAGATTAAAAATACTTTTAATTTTTCCGGGAAATCTAATATAACGGATAAACTTTCGTTTGAAGCTAAATCATCCTATATTAATGTGCATGGAAACCTCAATGGGTCAGGTTATACGTTTAATAATGTGGGTATGGGAACTGTTTGGAGTGCCAGGCAGGCTGACTGGGCATATATGAAAACGCATATTGAGAATCCGGATGGTACCCCCATCAGTTGGATTAACCGATTTAGTAATAATCCATATTGGACCCAATACAGAAATCTAAATCCTCAATCAAAAAACAGGTTTATTGGTTCAGCCTCTTTAACATATCAGTTGCTTGACTGGTTAAGTGTAACGGCCAGAGCTGGTACTGATTATTCCAATGAACAAGTGGAATTGATAAGGGCTTATTATGGCATTAATGACAGGGAAGGAAGGTACGGTGTAACTAACTATTTCCGACAGGAGACAAATGCGGATTTCCTGTTTATGGCCAAAAAAGAAATTTCTGATGCGCTAACAATATCAGGAAGCTTTGGTGGTAATATAATGAACAATAAGTATAATTCGCAAAATTCATATGTCGATAAACTTGTAGTTCCCAATGTCTATTCGTTGTCAAACGCAAAAGAGACACCCACTACAACTTATTATAAAAGAGAAAAGGAGATCCAGAGTCTTTACGGAGCCGCATCTGTCGCTTATAATAACCAGTTATTCCTGGATATTACCGGTCGAAACGACTGGTCCTCAACCTTACCTGTGAATAATAATTCTTATTTTTATCCTTCTGTTACTGCAAGCTGGATCTTCAGCGAAACCTTTGACCTGGATCCAAATTTATTGTCTTTTGGTAAAATACGCATGGGTCTGGCTCAGGTAGGTAATGATGCCAATCCATATTTGATAAATGCAACATATAGCGCAGCAACGCCATACGGAAGTAATCCCTTGTATAGCTTAAGCAATACTTTGCCACCGGCTAATCTTGTAAACGAGTTGATTACCTCACGGGAATTAGGATTAGACCTTAAATTCCTTAACAACAGATTGGGTCTTGATTTAACCGTTTATAAGTCGGTTTCTAAAAATCAGATTCTGAGTGCAACAATTTCCTCAACTGCGGGATATACATCTCAAACCATCAATGCCGGACAAATTGATAATAATGGTGTTGAAATTGTTCTAACTGGTAAACCCATTGAGACCAAAGATTTTTCCTGGGACGTAACGGTAAACTGGAGTACCAATAAGAGTAAAATTATTGCGTTGAATGGAGACATTCAAAGCCTTGAATTATACAAAGCCGAAGGAAGTCAAATAACAGTGGTAGCTGCTGTTGGTGGTGCTTATGGAGATATGATGGGCAAGGGTTTTGTTTACCACGAGAATGGGAAGCCTGTAGTTGATGCAAATGGCGTACCCTTAACCAGCGATGTGAGGAAGCTGGGTAACATTATGCCAGATTGGATGGGCGGTATTAATAACTCATTTAGCTTTAAGGGTGTAAATTTAAGCTTTCTGATTGATGCCAAAATTGGTGGAGATATATGGTCAAGAACCAATGCTGATGGTTGGGCTACTGGCGTATTAAAAAGCACAATCGGATTGAATGCAAAAGGAAATCCGGTAAGGGATCCTCTTGAAGATGGAGGAGGTTATTTGTTTGATGGCGTATTTGAGGATGGTTCTCCAAATACTGTATATAAATATCTTGATGATTTCCGCTGGAATGGATTTGCCGCGGGTGAAAGATGGCTGTATGATGCCAGCTATGTAAAGTTTAGGGAAATTTCTTTAGGGTATTCTCTGCCACTAAATCTTGTTAGTAAAGCAAAGCTTAGGGGTGTAGATCTTTCATTGTTTGCAAGGAATATTGCAATACTATATTCAAAAACTGAAAACTTTGATCCGGAGGTTTCCAACAGGAATGCCACTCAGGAATCTCAGGGATCTGAATTTGGATCAAACCCATCTGCCAGAAATATAGGTTTCAGAGTAAAACTTACATTTTAATATTGCGGATTCAATTTCATACAAATTTTAAAACATAAAAAAATGAAAAAATATATAAGTAAGATGTTTCTAACAATTGTCTTGATGCTGGCACTCTTTGCCTGTACAGATAATTATCAGGAGATGAATACCAGTCCTAACGACCTTACTCAGGTGCCCTATAAATCGCTTGTTTCACATGCTCAAAACAGCATTCTCAGAGATTATAATCCCATTTTGGGTGGCGGCGTTGCTGGCTGGGCCCGATATAATGTGAGGGACGTATATGTTCATGGTGACAGATATTCAGGAGACGGATCAGGTACCAATTTTAACCAATATAGTGGTCACCTCAAAGACCTGCAAGTGGCTATAAAACTGGCAACAGCAGCAAATGATGCAAATTGGGTTGCCATTGCAAAGATTATGACTGCTTATGCTTTCCAGAATATAACCGACTGGTATGGTGATATTCCTTATTCTGAAGCTTTGATGGCAGACGATCCTGAAAATCCAAATATCTTCCCTAAGTATGACAGCCAGAAAAGTATTTATACGGATCTTATAGTTCAGTTAAAAGCTGCCAATGCCATGATAGACACGAATAAAAGTGCAGGATCGGCAGATATTATGTTCAACGGTGATATGATGAAGTGGAAACGATTTGCCAACTCTCTTTTATTGCGGGTTTATATGCGTATGTCAAGGGTTGAGCCGGCTACAGCAAAAGCAGGAATTGAAGAAATTGCTGGGAATTCGTCAACGTACCCGGTGATAAACAGTGTTACAAATGCGGCATTGAAATATTGGCTGCCGGGTGATGCAACCTATAGAAGTCCTTATTATATGATCCCAGGTCAGAATGCAATTCAGGAAACTGCTACATCAGTATTCATTGTCAATTTTATGAAGGAAAGAAATGATATGGCCCGATTGGCTGTTTACGCAGAACCTGCCGCCAACAGCGGGGAGTATGTTGGTCTTCCACTTGGTACACTTGGCGTGAATACACCCGATTTGTCCATCATGGGAATTAAAGAGTTTCGTTCAGCGGATTCACCAACCCGGGTAATGAGATATTCTGAAGTACTCTTTATTTACGCAGAAGCAGCATTAAATGGATGGAATGTGGGTATAACTGCAGAAGCAGCGTATAATGACGCCATTAAGGCTAGTTTCGATGAGTATGGTCTTGAGATTGGTGATTATCTTTCATATCCAAAAGTGAAATTCAACGGTGCAGCGAATCAACGAGAATTAATTGGAGAACAAAAATGGTGTGCCCTCTATCCTGACGGTAGCCAGGGGTGGTCGGAAGTTCGCCGCACCGGTTATCCGGTTTACGTAGCAACAGAGGAACCGGTAGGAACTCTTTTCCCGGGCAAAGGTGTAATAAAAAGAATGCCGTATCCTTATGCCGAGGCAATTGATAATCCTGAAAGTTTTGCTGCAGCAATCGCAGCACAACCAGGTATTGTTGATGAAAAATTTGGTAAAGGTGTTTGGTGGGATGTTGAATAAAACTGGAAAGTTTTTGATTGCGATACTCAATTTGTCAATAAAGTTGTCAAAATCTGAATAATTAAAGGAACGGGGATTACCATTACGGTAATATCCCCGTTCAAGTTAAAATTTTATGACTGCAATTTTGAGAAACAAATCAGCAAAAATGACCAAATCCACTATCAATTTAATCCTCGTCGTATTATTTACTATTTCTAATATAAGTTGCACAAAGACTCAAAATCAGGAATTAAAACTTTGGTACAATAAGCCGGCCAGGGAATGGATGACTGAAGCATTGCCCATTGGTAATGGATATATGGGAGCCATGTTTTTTGGAGGGGTTGAAAAGGAACAAATCCAGTTTACCGAAGGTTCGCTGTGGAGTGGAGGCCCCGGTTCAAATACTGATTATAATTTTGGGATCAGAGAAGGGGCCTGGAAAAATATAGAGGAAATCAGAAATCTGATAAAAGAAGGGAAACTGATAGAAGCGAATCTTCTGGCTTCAAACGAAATAACAGGCAGTAATGAAAATCAATTTGGGGCACAACAAACCATGGGAGACCTTTTTATTTCGGTTGAATACTCAGGAGTGCCAACCAACTATAAACGTGAACTTGACCTGAACAAGGGTGAAGGAAGTGTTTCTTATGTGCTGGATGGTGAGAAATATAAACGGACTTATTTTGGATATTATCCGGGGAAAGTGATGGTTTACAATTTTAACAGCAGCTGTAAAGCCGGTTACTCCATCCTGTTTCAGTCTCCTCATAAAATGAATAGTGAAGATTTCGTGAATGGTATTTATTCGTTTAAAGGAGAAGTAAAAGAAAACGGGATGGAATTTGAAAGCTGTTTGAAATTCGATACCGATGGCAAGCTTGATTTTATTGATGGAAAAATGCAAATCACAAATGCCAAAAATTTAACCATTTACCAGGTTGCTGCTACCGATTACACCTTAGAATATCCGAACTACAAAGGGGCGGATTATATTGCAGAAAATAAAAAAGCATTGGAGAGTCTGGAAGGAAAATCCTATAAAGAAGTACGCAAAGAACATTTAGAGGATTACCAAAATCTGTTTTCACGCGTGGAATTAAATCTGGGTGAAAACAATCGCGATTCTGTTCCAACCGACAGGAGGTTAAGTGAATATGCCGATGGTACATTTGACCTGGGCCTGGAAGAAATATATTTTCAGTACAGCCGCTACTTAATGATATCTGCGTCGCGAAAAGGAACCATGCCACTTAATTTACAGGGGAAATGGAACAATAGCACAAACCCGCCCTGGGCTTGTGACTACCACATGAATATCAATGAAGAGATGCTGTATTGGCCTGCTGAAGTTACCAATCTGGGAGAATGCCATTTACCAATTTTTACTTACATGGAGAGTCTGGTAGAACCAGGTAAAAATTCGGCAAAAGAATTTTTTAATACACGCGGCTGGATTGTCAATACCATGAATAATCCCTTTGGGTACACCTCGCCCGGATGGGGATTTCAATGGGGCTTTTTCCCTGCCGGAGCCGCCTGGTTATGTCAACATGCCTGGGAACATTACGATTTTACCAGAGATGAATCATTCCTTAAAGAAACGGCTTATCCCCTTATGAAAGAAGCTGCCTTATTTTGGATCGATTATCTTATTGAAGATGAAAAAGGTTATTTGGTTTCATGCCCTTCTTATTCACCTGAACATGGTGGTATTTCAGGAGGGGCAGCCATGGATCATCAAATCGCCTGGGATTTGTTGAACAATTGTGTCCAGGCTAGCGATGTATTGGGCATTGACGATGAATTTAAGCAGATAGCAACTGTTGTTCGGAATAAAATCTTACCTCCGCAAATTGGTGATTGGGGACAGTTGCAGGAATGGAAAGAAGATGTGGATGATCCAAACGATAATCACCGTCATGTTTCGCATCTGTTTGCCCTGTATCCAGGAAAACAAATTACGGTTGAACATACTCCTGAGTTGGCAGAAGCCGCAAAGGTTAGTCTAAAAAGCCGGGGCGATGGAGGGACAGGATGGTCATTGGCCTGGAAAGTGAATTTTTGGGCGCGGTTGAAAGATGGTGATCATGCTTATCTGTTGTTACAAAGATTGCTCAGACCTTCGGCTAACCAGGGAATGGATTATGTTAATCTTGGAGGCAGCTATTCAAATTTGTTATGTGCCCATCCTCCCTTTCAATTGGATGGCAATATGGGCGGGTGTGCCGGTATCGCAGAAATGTTGCTGCAAAGCCACGATGGAATCATCGAATTACTTCCTGCATTGCCTCTTGTCTGGAAAAGGGGAGAAGTTAAAGGACTTGTTGCCCGGGGTGGATTTGTTATCGACATAAAATGGGAAAACAATGAATTACTGGGGGCAAAAATAAAGTCGCTTGCGGGTAGAGAAATTCCGGTAAAATACAAGGATAAAACCTTCAATGTTTCACTCCATTCAGGGGAAGAAATTATTCTTGACAAACAATTAAAAACATTACAATAGAATTAAAATTCTGTTCGCATAAAATAAATCACTATGAAAAAAAAATGAAAATACAGATTATCGAAAATCATTTAGATTGATTTTAGGGGAGTTCTGAAAATTAAATCTTAGAATAGGGTTCTTCTTCTTTTCACAAATCCTAAAAAACCAATTTTTATATCCCATCTTAAATGGATATTGAAATACGAATGATGAATAACAGCGCAAACATATCGCTTCTAAAATCGCGGAATAAAGGAGAATATCAGAAGTGTTGATAATTTCGTTTTAATAAGGACATATAAATTACTGAAAGATGAATAAAAAATCATTTGCTGATGTGCCAGGGAAGAAAAAAAGTGTTGGGTTCACTCGTTTACTTTTAGCATTAATCCTATTATTTCTGTTCAATATAGTGAACGCCCAGCTAATTTTCAATAAAAATGAATATGCTGCCCGTCGTGAAAAATTAATGGAAAAGATAACGGATGGTATATTGCTGATTCGGGGCTCAACAATACCGGCAGGCGATGTGCAATTTTACCAGTACAATAACCTGATGTACCTTACCGGGGTTGAAGTTCCTGATGTGATGCTGCTTGTTGATGGCATAGAAAAAGAAAGTTACCTTTTTATGTCACTCGATGAAAAGCAGGCCCGCTCTGATGGATATAATGTAAAACTGGCTAGGGATCCGGTTGGAGTTTCAGGAATCGAACATGTTTTGCCTCGCGATAGTGTAGCTTCAATTTTGACCAGGAAATTGGCAAAGTCAAAAATTGTATATGTTCCTCATTCGCCCAACGAATTAATGGCCGAAGTTTCAAAAGAAAAGCGAAACATTCTTCAAAAAACAATGATTGAAGATGAATGGGATGGCAGACCCAACCGTGATATGCAGTTTATCCATAAGTTAATTGACAGGTTTCCTGGTGTTATCGTTAAAGATTGTTCGCCAATAATATGGGATCTTCGAAAAATAAAATCTGCAGATGAGATTGAGATCATGCGAGAAGCAGGCAGGATTGGTGTGCTTGGTCATCAGGCAGTTATTAAAGCTTCCGGAAATAAAGTTACAGAGAAGTATTTGGCTAATCTTTTTGAGTTTACCTGTAAAAATGAAGGGGCTGACGGATTGGCCTATTATACCATACTTATGTCTGGACTAAACCATGCGTATGGCCATTATCACAAATACGACCGTACATTGGAAAATGGCGATTTTGTAATTCTGGATGCCGGGCCAGACTACAAATACTATGATGTTGACATTTCAACCACCTTTCCGGCAAATGGTAAATTCACTGATGTACAAAAAGAAAGTTATGAATTGGCCCTTCTGGTAAGCGAGACTTGCCTGAAAAACTTCAAGCCGGGAATACGTCTTGCTGATGTTGGT
>Ga0210024_1003573_pt1 | contig 12705 bp, 10 predicted proteins | sample CryGeymeta201525_FD_183988 | JGI IMG/M metagenome (GOLD analysis project Ga0210024, IMG submission 183988) | Groundwater microbial communities from Crystal Geyser aquifers in Utah, USA - Crystal Geyser metaG 2015-25 (SPAdes) (version 2) | ecosystem: Environmental > Aquatic > Deep subsurface >... | reverse complement strand
TGGCATTGATTACGTTGGCATTGGAAGCGATTTCGATGGTGGTGGCGGAGTTAACGGTTGCGCCGATGTGAGCGAATTCCCGAATATTACTACTGAAATGTTAAAACGAGGATATACCGGGGAAGAAATCAGCAAAGTCTGGGGCGGAAACTTCTTCAGGGTGTTCAAACAAGTTGAAATGCTTGCCAATTAACAAATTTTATTTAAACCAAAACCATGAATTACATAGATATCATACTGGGCATACTTCTGATTTTGTCTGCAATCGGTGGATTTAAGAATGGCCTGATTGCAGAGATGGTTTCGCTCGCAGCGCTGATACTTGGAATCTGGGGGGCAATCCATTCTTCCGACATTACCACCGACTTACTAATCCGGTATTTTAAACTTCAATCTGAACATTTAAACACCATCTCATTCATTGTTACTTTTATTGTTATCGTAATACTGGTGCATATCGTTGGAAACGTCATCAGTAAAATGGTTGATTCGGGGTTGCTGGGAATTACAAATAAACTGGGAGGACTGGTTTTTGGTGTTGTACGTTCGATTTTGTTTTTAAGTATTGTACTGATGGTTTTCGACAAAATAGATAACGATGTTCAGATTATTCCTGAAGATGTGAAAGCCAAATCGAGAATGTATGAACCCATCCGAAATATTGCACCTTCTGTTTTTCCATTTATCGACATTTGGAACGACAACCAAAAACCTGGCAAATTGAAAGATATTTTAACCGCATAAGAAATATTGCGAATGCTCAGGTTCCAATCCCATGTTTTTTATTTTTTGAAAACCGAATAACTATCATCATTTTATATCTTTGCGCAAATTTTTTTAAAAAGGTTTTCATGAATTTTATTGAAGAACTAAGCTGGCGCGGCATGATCCACGACATGATGCCCGGACTGGAAGAACAACTGAAAAAGGAAATGACCACGGCGTACCTGGGAATCGACCCAACTGCCGATTCATTGCATATTGGGCATTTGGTGGGAGTGATGTTATTAAAACACTTTCAGGTTTCGGGGCACAAACCCATAGCTTTGGTTGGCGGCGCTACCGGAATGATTGGCGACCCATCGGGCAAATCGCAGGAACGCAACCTGCTCGATGAGCCTACTTTACGCCACAACCAGGAGTGCCTGAAAAAACAGTTGGCCAAATTCCTCGATTTTGAATCGGATTTGCCCACCGCCGCCGAAATGGTAAACAATTACGACTGGATGATCAGATTCGGGTTTCTTGAATTTATCCGCGACATCGGGAAACACATTACCGTAAATTATATGATGGCCAAAGATTCGGTAAAAAAACGTCTCGACCCCGAAAGCGGGGGTGCCGGAATGTCATTCACCGAATTTACGTACCAGTTGGTACAGGGAACAGATTTCCTGCATTTATACGAAACAAAAAACTGCAAACTGCAAATGGGCGGTTCCGACCAGTGGGGAAACATTACCACTGGCACCGAATTAATTCGCAGAAAAACCGGTGGCGAAGCTTTCGCATTAACCTGCCCGCTGATTAAAAAAGCCGATGGCACCAAATTCGGGAAAACAGAAGAAGGAAATGTTTGGCTCGACCCGGATCGCACTTCTCCCTATAAATTTTACCAATTCTGGCTCAATACTTCCGATGAAGATGCTGAACGGTACATTAAAATATTTACACTTATATCGCGCGATGAAATTGCGGAATTAATTGAGCAACACCGTGTAACGCCTCATTTACGTTCTCTTCAGAAAAAACTGGCCGAAGAAATTACGGTAATGGTCCACTCGCGGAAAGATTACGATATGGCTGTTTCAGCCTCGGAAATTTTGTTTGGAAAAGGTACCGCCGAAGAATTAAAGCATCTCGACGAAAAAACTTTTCTTGCCGTTTTTGAGGGAGTTCCTCAATTCAGTATTTCGAAAACGGAGATTGAAAACGGAATCAATGTAGTTGAACTACTTGCCGGGGAAACGGCTGTTTTTGAATCAAAAGGAGAATTGCGCAGGACTATTCAGGGGAATGGGCTAAGCATTAATAAAGAGAAAATTTCGGATGCAGAATTAGTTATCGACAGCTCGTTTTTAATTAGCAATAAGTACATTCTGGCGCAAAAAGGGAAGAAAAATTACTCGCTTATCATAGCTATGTAATTTTATCAGATACAGTTCAATAAATCACACTAAAAACGGTTTTAAAACGTTCGTTTAAGCAACTGTTCTTAAACCAAAACGATTAATTTATATGAATAATTTTTTTGACAACCAGCGAATCCTGAATTTAATCTGGAAACGCAAATTTCATTTTATTGTTGTTGGCATTATTGCCGTTTTTCTTGGAGCCATTTTTTCGGGTCCAACCTTTATAAAACCAAAATTTAAATCTTCGGCCAGAATTTACCCGACGAACCTGGGTGAAATGAGCGAAGAGTCGAAAACAGAGCAGATGCTTGAGATTATCAATTCAAGCACGGTGAAATTTAAAATGTTTGAAGCTTTTAAAGCAAAAGATATTTTCAATGTAAGTAAGGACGATCCGCAATATTTGACTTATACTTTTGACATTTATAATAAAAATGTAAAGACCGCAAAAACCCAGAACGAAACGGTTGAAATAAATATAATGGCTTATGATCCTCAGGTAGCCAGTGATATGTGCGATTCATTAATCCACTTTTATAATCAAACCGTAGGCGATTTGTACCGGGCCAAAAACTGGGAGCTGGTTGGAATTTCGGAAAAACAACTACAAAAAAAATATACCGAGGCCGATTCGTTGATCCGAAGATTAAACGAAATCAGGGCAGAAACCGGAATTGTTGATGTAGAAAATCAGGGGCCCGAAGTTACACGGGGCTATGTAAAAGCGCTGGTTGACGGTGGGGGCAAATCATCGGATATTAACAGAATAAAAGAAATATTTGGCAATTTGCTAAAAGTAGGCGCCGAAGCCCGTTCGCTCGAGGTGAGTTTTGAAAATGTTCTTCAGGAAATCGTTAAGATTAAAGCTATTTATGAATTGAATATAAGCGAATACGAGAAAAATATTACCTACAGCCATGTAGTGGAACATCCTTTCCCCGCCGATAAAAAGTCGTACCCGGTGCGCTGGCTGATTGTTGCGTTTTCAGCTTTCTCTGCCGTGTTTCTGGCATTGCTGGTTTTCCTTGTACTCGATTACCGCAAAGAAGATTAAATTATACCGGTGTTTCAAAAAGCATCCATAAAAATTTACCTCTTTTACCTCATCTCAACAAGTTTTGTTTTATTGAACCTGTTTTTTATGGTAAAAAGAGATTTAATGGTAGTAAATGCACTGCCCTTTATGCTTGCCATTTTGCTTGTCGTTATCTATTCTTTCGATAAAATTATTTACCTCGTTGCCTTGTTTGCGCCGCTTTCATTGCCACTTTCCACAATAATGCCTGGTTTTTCTTTCGATATGTTTCTGCCTACTGAACCCCTTTTAGTTGGATTATTAGTTGTTTTTGTTTTGAAAGTGATTTATGAAAGAGGTTTTGATAAACAAATCCTTCTGCATCCGGTTTCACTGGCCATTTATATTAATTTACTCTGGATATTTTTTACTGCCTTAACCAGCACAATGCCTGTTGTTTCAATTAAGTTTTTACTTGCAAGAATTTGGTTTGTGGCAGGCCTGTATTTTTTAACAACTAAATTGTTTTCGGAAGGTAAAAACATTGAAAAATATGTATGGTTGTACGTGATTTCGCTGGTGATAGTAATTTTTTATACACTTAACCGCCATTTGGGCTACGGAATCTGGAACAAGGAAGTAGCTAATTTTGTGTGTAATCCGTTTTACAAAGACCACACTTCGTATGGAGCGGCGCTGGCAATGTATCTGCCTTTTATGGTTATGTTTTCCTTTGGTGGTTTTGTGTCGCGCAGAGTTAAAGTAGTTTCTTTTATTGGTTTGTTTATTCTGCTCATTGGTTTTGTGCTTTCGTACACCCGGGCTGCCTGGTTGAGTTTAATTGTTGCAATTGTTGTTTATGGAATTATGAAGTTGAAAATCAGGTTTAAACCGCTGTTTATCACGTTTATTACTTTGCTGGTTTTGTTTTTTGCGTTTCAGGATCAGATTTTTATGAGCCTCGAAAAGAATTCCAAGCAATCGTCGGCTGATTTTAAAACACATCTTTCATCAATGACAAATATTACCAGCGATGCATCAAATTTAGAACGACTTAACCGATGGAACTGTGCTATTCAGATGTTTGAGCTAAAGCCATTTTTTGGCTATGGGCCAGGAACATATATGTTTCAATATTCACCTTTTCAGTTAAATGCAAACCGCACCATAATCAGCACCAATTCGGCCGACGGTGGAAATGCCCACAGCGAATATCTCGGGCCGCTTTCGGAATCAGGTGTTTTGGGTTTGCTTACTTTTTTGCTCATTATCGGCGTAGTAATTTACACTGCTGTTCACACATACATGCGATTAACCGACAAACGTTTGAAATCGATTGTTCTAACTGCGCTTGTTGGTTTGGTTACCTATTATATTCATGGATTTCTGAATAATTTTCTGGATACCGATAAACTTTCGGTTCCGTTTTGGGGATTTACTGCAATGATTGTGGCCATTGATATTTATTCAGGAAATCAAGTTCGGGCAAACAAAATCCGAACTGAAACCAGCCCGGATTGATATTCAAATTTTTTTTTATTGTCTTACCCGCTCGTTATAGCTCCTGTCAACCGTACTTACTTTAATAATGTCGCCTTCGTTGATAAACATCGGGACCATTACCTCTGCCCCGGTTTCAACAGTTGCCGGTTTTAAAGCGTTCGAACTTGCAGTATTCCCTTTTTCACCGGCAATTGTTGAAGTTACAAGGAGTTCAACAACAGGGGGCATTTCAGCAGTTAACGGGATCTCTTCGTCAGCATGAAACTGAATTTCGATGATTTGTCCCTCTTTCATCAGATCAGCATTTTCAATCATGCTTTCCGGTATCGAAATCTGCTCAAAAGATTGGGTATTCATCACATTTAAACCTGAATCATCTTTATAAAGATATTGATACTGACGACGTTCAACACGAACATCCTCTACTTTTACACCCGAGTTAAACGTGTTTTCTATCACTCTGCCTGTTTTAATATTCCTGAGTTTGGTACGGACAAAAGCCGGTCCTTTACCGGGTTTTACGTGCAGGAAGCTTACGATTGTGTGAATTTCTCCTTTAAAAATGAAACACAATCCGTTTCTGAAATCTGCTGTTGAAGCCATGAATTTTATTTTTCTTGTTAATTATGGCGCAAAAATAAATAAAACAGTTACAAATCAACATTTTCTGATCGTTTTTTACCTGAAAAATCACTCCTGTTATTTTGTAACTTGCTCAATGTTATCGATTTTATAGCTTCGGAGTACTGCTTTTAACTGCCCCAGTTTCATGTCGAATTCGAGTAAAACCGGTATTTTTTTCTCTTTTGAAATAAAAAACCTGAGCCCATCGGAACGGGTCAGCAGTTTTCCCTTGTCAACCGAAGGTACCAGCACGTAGGTTTTTATCTCGCCCAAATCGGTTTTTACCGTGCTTTCGCCAACATATTTTATCGAAACATCTGCTATTTTATCTCCGTGGTAAGTGGGCAAAGTTACAATCGAACCCATTTCAATTTTATTAAAAAGATGATTGTTGATGAAATAGAAAAATACCGAAATTATATCCACCAGATTATCAGGTGCGGCTATCCATCCGGTTTTGTTGCTGTATAACGAGTCGATGTTATGGTAAAAATAAGTCTCATTGTACCAGCGGTATTTCCCTTCCTGAATATTTCTGATTGATTTTAGTGGCAACAATGTTTTTGTATCAACTGTAGTTTCGTAAATGTCGTTTACCCCAAACAGCTTGTCTGTAATTCCGGTGGTTCTCCCAACCATGTAATAATGAATAGCAGGCTTTCCTTTATAAATAGTATCGGTAATGGTAAGCACAGCTTCACCGCCTTTTGCAAACCCAAATTTCAAATCAAATAAAATTTGCTGCTTTTTTGCCGAAACGGGTTGAGCCAGTAGCAAAATACAAAGTGTTATGCCAATAATTTGTTTCATTTCAGAATTTTATCTTTTGGAATGGTTGCCACGAAGTTTTTCAGGTAAAACGGTTCGAAATAAGCAACATCTTCAAATTTCTGTTTATTAAATTTTATTTCCGAAATGGTTTGCATAAACTGTGCCGAGGTTTCGGTTGGCCCCGCAAAAATGACATTTTTGTGTTTTATCCGGTCTTTGCATTTTTCGGCGCCATTGCCAAAAATGAGTATTTGATGCGTATCAATAAAATCGGAAAGAAAATTCTCATCAATAATTTCGGCTGAAACAGGCCGGATTTCACTTCCCTCCGGATTGTAAAGCGCGGTATAAACTTCCATGCGGCGGGCATCAATCATCGGGCAAAAAAGAAAAGGCAAAGAATTTCTCTCCGACACATATTTTTCTATGTTACTGGCAGTATGAACTGCCATACTTTCCAGCGAACAAACCGAAATAAGCGGAATATTCAAACCGTAACACAATCCTTTAGCCACCGAAACACCAATGCGCAAACCGGTGTACGAACCCGGCCCTTTACTGACGGCCACCGCTTCAAGCGCGTTAATTTTTAAATTATTCTCCTTAAAAAGTTCTTCAATAAAAACCGTTAACGATTTTGAATGGTTAAACCCTTCGTTGCTTTCTTTCAATACAATTTGATTTCCGCTTTCGGTCAGCGAAACCGAACAAACTTCGGTTGATGTTTCGATATTTAAAATGAGTGCCATTAATATTCTTTGAATTATTGGGGCAAAATTACCTAATTGTTTTGAATATACTGATTGAGTTGGTATTCACCCGAATATCCTATCAGCAATCTGCATAAAAATGGAAGAAACAACAAGAAGCGTAAAAAGCAGTTCACGCCAGAAACCCGATTCAATGGATGTAAAGAGATTTGATACCAGGAAAGTTACGGGCAGCACTGAAATAACTAACATTTCAAGCGAAACTGCCGGAACAAACACAAAACTGACCATCGAAAAAACAAAAATAATGAATAGAACAAGATAATATTTACGGGTGCTTACTTTCATTGAATTGTATTGCTGCATTATTTTAACACTGCCAATCAGGGTAAGTAAAACCAGCAAAATCAAATATCCAAGCAATGGAAAGTTGTTTTTAAGATAGTTTACCGGCGTAATTATATTTTTCTGAAAAGTGATAAAAACGTCGTTTAGTTGGTCGGTAACGAAAGCATAACTCAATGCAAATAAGGAAGGAATAACAAAGCCAATCATCAGAATCAGAAATTCGCGCCATTTCCTCTCACGGCGCAAAATGGAAATGGCAATTAAAAATGCCGGTAGAATCACAATCAGGTTAAAATAGAAGAAAGTTCCGATGGAGATAAAAAGTCCGGCATTAAAAATATCGGTTTGTGGTTTGGGATTATTAAAAATTGAAAACAGACTGTTAATTCCAAAGAGCAGGAAAATGGCCCCGAAATACACCGGGTGCAGCGTATGCATCGTTGTAAAACCACCAATAAAAATAATATAAACAGCTACTGAAAGTTTTGTTCTTGCTCTGATAATTGCATACCTGCTGTTGATTTGCTGAACTAAAAATGCCAGAAAAAGAACAATAATTATTGAGAGAACAACCTGTAAAAGGGTTAGATTGTCAGTAATTTTAAAAATCGGGTAATAGAAAACATTAGCGTTTTCGCTATCAAAAAAACTGTAGGGTAACGGATTTATCAGACTAACCGCCCAGAACAAGATTCCGATAAGCAGGAAAAGGATATAAATAAATGGACTGCTGGATTTTAATAATCGTAAAATCATTTTTTACAGGTCGAATCCTAAATCTTTCCGGTAATACTTTTTATCGAATTGAATGATTTTGGCATTTTCGTACGAAGTTTCCAACGCAATTTTCATATCTGCTCCATACGAACTAACCGCGACCACTCTCCCACCGGCTGTTACAATGTTGCTGTTTTCAGTTTTTGTTCCGGCATGAAAAACGATACTATTTGCCACTTTCTCAATTCCTGAAATCATCTTTCCGTTCTCATAATTTCCAGGGTATCCGCCCGAAACCAGCACAACCGCTACGGCAGAACGTTCGTCGATTTCAATGGTTTTATTTTCGAGTGTACCTGTTGCAGCGCCTTCGAGCAAATCAACAAAATCAGATTTGATGCGCAGCATCACCGCTTCTGTTTCGGGGTCGCCCATTCTGGCGTTATACTCAATAACATACGGTTCTTTATTAACGCTGATTAACCCCAAAAATATAAAACCACAATATTCAATGTTATCTTTTTGCAGGCCTGAAATAGTGGGTTGAATGATTCGTTTTTCCACCTTTTCCATAAATTCGGCATCGGCAAACGAAACCGGTGAAATGGCTCCCATTCCGCCGGTATTCAAGCCGGTGTCACCTTCGCCAATGCGTTTGTAATCTTTGGCTTCGGGGAGTATTTTGTAACTTTTGCCATCGGTAATAACAAAAACCGAAACTTCAATCCCGCTTAAAAATTCTTCGATCACCACTTTTTGGCTGGCATCGCCAAATTGCCCGGCCAGCATTTCTTGTAATGAATTTTTTGTTTCTTCCAGCGATTCAATAATCAAAACTCCTTTCCCGGCAGCCAAACCATCGGCTTTTAAAACATACGGTGGTTTTAAAGTTTGAAGAAAAGCCAGCCCTTCATCCAGATTCTCGGGGTTAACCGCTAAATACCGGGCAGTGGGAATGTTGTGCCTCATCATAAAATCTTTGGCAAAATTTTTACTTCCTTCCAACTGTGCCCCTTCTTTTTTGGGACCCACGACTTTTACTGATCTTAATTCGGGGTCGTTTGCAAAAAAATCGTGCAATCCTTCAACCAACGGAACTTCGGGACCAATCAGCATTAAATCGATGTTGTTTTGCAAGGTCAAAGCTTTTATTTTCTGAAAATCGGTAACGATGGTGTTCAGGTTTACGCCAATTTGCGATGTACCTGCATTTCCGGGCGCAAAAAACAACTGTTTAACTTTGCTGCTTTGCTTTATTTTCCAACCCAGTGCATGTTCGCGACCACCCGAACCAATAATCAGAATATTCATTTTTTAATCTTTTTATCCGATTTAAATTGAATTGAATTTTGAAAAATAGTCTTGCATTGCATCGCCCACTTTTTGAGCGAGTTCGGTTTGATTATTACCTCGTGCTGTTCTTTCAACAATCTGAAGGAAAAATATTGTACGCTGAATTTCTTCGTTCACACTTTTACTTGCCATAAATTTGCGGTCCAGAGAGAAGTAATAACTCAAATCGTCGTTAAAAGAATCGAACACCTGTTCCAGAAGTTGTTTCCCTTTTTCGGTAGCGCCGGCCCTGAAATAGTTGCCGGCGAGTTCAATGGTAAAATAACCGGGAGGAGCAATACTCATTGGAATCAATTCCTGGCAGCGATCGATAACTGCGATGGCCGAATCTCTTTTTCCTTCATCAATTAAAGTGGTTGCCAACCGGTTAAAACTGTTGGTTACATTGGTCATCATCCGCATGTTGTTTTCATCAATATAAATATTGGGGTCATTCATATTTCCCCACTTGAATTTATTCATAATGTTATCGTACATGATGTCGGAAGCTACATTGCCAAACATCAAGCGGTCGGGCTGACTTTGACTCTTAATTGGCACCAGGCGGTAGGCAAATCCTTCAACCTGAAAATAATTTTCAAGGTTCATGTATTTATTGCGGCCAACGGTAATTGCCCAGTAAATGGGGCGTTCCCAGTTATTTGTTGCGAGCAAATCCAAAATCATCATTTCATCTTTCGAAAGATAACTCCGGTCTGATAAATCAATGGTAATGGTATCCACAATTTTATCGTAATCCTGTGGGCGCACCACTTTATTTCTGATAACTGCTTCTTTATCAATTTTAAAACTCAGTATTTTCTTCGGAATGTAAGCCGCATTATCCGCTTGTTGCAATTTGGTTGCCGGGTTTTCGTCGGCCACAAAATCAACGGCTTCTTTTAACCCAATAGTTTGCCGGACAATTCGCGGGTTGTTCATCAGGTAAACCACATCGCGTGTTCCCTGAATGTATTTATCTTCAGTCATTGAAAATGGCATCGGGTCCGACACGTAAGCTTTACGCCGCATTTGGTTTATGTACCAGTCGGTTTGAAGATAACTCAGGTTACAAACGCGAACATCGGTGCGCACACCTTCAACATCCTGGTTGTACCACAAAGGGAAAGTATCGTTATCGCCGTTGGTGAAAATGATTCCGTTTGGGGCACAGGTTTCCAGATAGTTGGCGCCAAAATCGCGCGCTGTGTAACGGTCCGAGCGATCGTGGTCGTCCCAGTTTTCGGCAGCCATAATTCCGGGAACAAGCACAAGTGTCAATACTCCGGCAATTCCCGCAGAAACAGTTTCGGGCAGAAACTTTCTTAGGCCTTCAACCATTGCGAGTACACCCAATCCAATCCAGATAGCAAATGCATAAAACGATCCGGCGTACGCGTAATCACGCTCGCGTGGCTGATGCGGATATTGGTTCAGGTAAATTACAATGGCGAGCCCGGTCATAAAAAACAACAGAAAAACTACCCAAATACCCTTTTTACCCTCGGCGCCTTTACTGTACTGAAAGAATATTCCCAGTAAACCGAGAATTAGCGGGAGAAAATAATAGGTGTTTTTTGCCTTGTTATGGGCCAGGCTGGCTGGCAAATTATCCTGATCGCCCAACATAGCATTATCAATAAATTTTATTCCGCTAATCCAGTTACCATTTATTATACTTCCATGACTTTGAATATCGTTTTGCCGTCCCACGAAGTTCCACATAAAATAGCGCCAGTACATGTGATTTACATGATATCTGAAAAAGAAACGCATGTTCTCTGTAAACGTTGGCTTTACTATGATTTCGTTTTCTCCCTGTTCGTTTTTATGCTGAATGCGTTTACCCTTTACTTTCCCCCATTCAACATAATCATCGGTATGAAAAGACTCCATTGTACTCCACATGCGTGGGAATAGCATGTTGAACTTGTCGTCGTAATTTGGAATAACACGATTATTGGTAACCACATATTTACCATCTATTGCTGAGTATATTGCTTTACCCTGCAGATAACGTTGCTGAGGATTAAGCGGGGAATTATAAAAATGGCCATACAACAGCGGACGGTCACCGTACTGTTCGCGGTTCAGATAGCTGAGCAGCGAAAAAGCATTGTTTGGGCTGTTTTGGTCCATGGGCGGTTGTGCTGATGAACGGATGATGATGAGCGCAAACGAAGAATACCCGATTAAAATTACGGTAACGCCAACAATTATGGTGTTCCAGATAACCAATTGTTTTTTTGTGGTGTACCATATTCCATAAACCACGGCAGCAATTATCAATATCACATAAAATAAAAGTCCCGAGTGGAATGGCAATCCAATGGTATTTACAAACAACAGTTCAAACCACGATCCAATGGTTACAACACCCGGAATAATTCCGTACATGATAAAACCAAGGATAGCTACCGAGGCAACCAATGCATAAATAATCCCTTTTTTGGTTACTTCATATTTTTTGAAATAGTAAACAAAAACAATTGCCGGTATTGCGAGCAAATTCAATAAGTGAACACCTATTGAAAGACCCATGATATATGAAATAAATATCAGCCAGTGGTTTGAATAGGGTTCATCAGCCACGTTTTCCCATTTCAGAATGGCCCAAAAAACGATTGCCGTCATCATTGAAGAGAATGCATAAACTTCGCCTTCAACCGCTGAAAACCAGAATGTGTCGGAAAAAGTGTAAGCCAAAGCCCCTACAAAACCGCTGGAAATAATGGAGATAGTTTGTCCGGTTGAAATATTTTCTCCATTTACAACCAGTTTTCTGGCGAGGTGCGTGATGGTCCAGAATAAAAACAGGATGGTAAAAGCGCTTGCCAGCCCCGACATCGTGTTGACAAGGACAGCCGCATCTTCAGGCCCGCCGAAAAGGGTAAAAAACCTGCCCACTATCATAAAAATAGGCGCTCCCGGAGGGTGACCCACCTGAAGTTTGAAGGCTGTGGTAATAAATTCGCCACAATCCCAGAAACTGGCTGTTGGTTCAAGGGTCATTAAATAAACAACGGCTGAAATGATAAAAGCTACCCAGCCAAAAACATTGTTGTAAAGTGTATATTTCTTCATTTGCTGCTGATTTCGCTGAAATTAATAAGATTCTGAAAATTTAGCAGTTGCGAAGATAATTGTTTTGCCCCAAATAGGAAGTACAGAATTGTTTTTTAAGAATTTTTTAGTAGTTGCTTCTCATTTGTTGTATTAACTCAAAATCATAATTCCTGAAACCATTCTGCCAGTTTCGATTCCTTCCTTTCGGGCTGAAAAATACTTGTGGTTTTGGGTAAAAGAACATTCGCCCAGAATTTCAATATTTTTTCCATTCACTCCGTTTTCCAGCAGAATTTGCCGGTTGGCCTCCCAAAGATTAAAATGAAATTTTCCGGAGCTGTTTATCTGAAGCAACAACCCGGTGTTTTGAAATGACTTTCGCACTCCTTTAACTACTTCATTGCCAACTTCATATATTTCGGGACCGATGGAAGGCCCGATTGCCGCAATTATATTTATCGGTGATGAACCGTAACTCTGAACC
>Ga0210024_1003571_pt1 | contig 12713 bp, 11 predicted proteins | sample CryGeymeta201525_FD_183988 | JGI IMG/M metagenome (GOLD analysis project Ga0210024, IMG submission 183988) | Groundwater microbial communities from Crystal Geyser aquifers in Utah, USA - Crystal Geyser metaG 2015-25 (SPAdes) (version 2) | ecosystem: Environmental > Aquatic > Deep subsurface >... | reverse complement strand
GCTAAATTATAATTGCCTTTACCTCACCAAGTCAAATTCACCAATACACTTGTTTGATGAATTCCGCCTTTGAAAAGAGAGTGTTTAGCAACCCATCCCCCTGACCCCCTTCCCTTAGCAAGGGAAGGGGGAGTGTAGGTAAGAGAGGGGTGAAACCCCTCTCTATAAATTTCTTCCCCCTCTCCTTCAAAGGAGAGGGGGATAAAGGGGGTGAGGTTAGTAAAGGCTCTCTTTGAAAAACTTGTTGCTCTTGACATTTGTATTTCGTATAATAACGCTTTATATTTTGATACAATGAGTTAATTCTGCTAATATCTGTAAGGAAGTGTAAATGGCAACGAAAGAAACGGAAGAGAAAATTATCACACAATTTAAACGTAAAGAGGATGATACCGGCTCTACAGGGGTCCAGGTAGCGCTGCTTACCGAAAGGATAAAACAAGTAACAGAGCATCTCCAGGTGCATATTCATGACCAACACTCTCGACGTGCCCTTCTTAAATTAATCGGACAACGCAAAAGGCTATTAACGTATCTTAGCAAGACAAACCCGGAGCAATATCATTCTCTCATCACTGAGTTAGGTTTAAGGAAATAACATGCCTTATACAGTAAAACAGGTAATAGCAGGCAGGAATCTCATCATTGAAACAGGAAAGCTTGCTCAACAAGCTGATAGCTCTGTTATCGTTCGCTATGGAAATACCGTTACTTTGGTTACTGTTTGCGTTAAAAACGAACCGGAAGAAAAGGAATTAGATTTTATACCCTTGACAGTAGATTATGAAGAAAAGCTTTACGCCGCTGGTAAAATACCAGGTAGTTTTTTCAGACGAGAAGGTAGACCCAGCGAGGAGGCAATATTAAATAGTCGGCTTATTGACCGCTCCATACGCCCGCTTCTTTCCGAAGATTTTAACCACCAGGTGCAGGTCATCGCGGTAGTGCTCTCCGCGGATAGGGAAAACAATCCCAATACCTGCGCTCTCATTGGCACTTCAGCAGCCTTAACCATTTCAGACATCCCTTTCTATAAACCAATCTCAGCAGTCCATGTTGGCTATATAGATAATAATATGATATTGAACCCTACATTTACTCAGGTTGAAGACAGCTTATTTGATGTAGTTGTTGTCAGTAATAAAGATGCGATAGTAATGGTGGAAGCAGGTGCTAAGGAGGCTCCTGAAGACCTTATAATGGAGGCGATTAAATTTGGGCATGAAGCTAACCAAGAGATTATCAAACTCCAGGAAGAGCTGGCGCAGGCTTGCGGCAAGCCAAAGATAGAACCCGAGGCAAGAGAAGTTGCCCCGGAATTATTAACTCAGGTTTCCTCATTGACTGAGGACAGATTAAGTCAAATTTTGGAGCAACCGAAGGAAAAAACACAACGAGAACAAGCTCTAACCCAGGTAAAAGAAGAATTAAAACAAAAATTAATTGATTCCTTCTCCGAGAAGGAAATCAACTTAGCCTTTGAAGCCAAGCTCAGAGCAATGGTAAGAAAAACGATCCTGGATAGAAAACAACACTTAGATGGCCGCCAAGCTAACCAGATCCGCCCTATCAGCAGTGAAGTCAGTCTTCTGCCACGCACTCATGGTTCAGCATTATTTACTCGGGGAGCAACACAGGTATTAACAGTCACTACCTTGGGCTCCGTTGGGCAGGAACAGCTATTGGATGGTCTGGGGTTAGAGGAAACCAAGCGATTCTTACATCACTATAACTTCCCTCCATTCTCTACAGGAGAGGTAAAACGGATAGGTACGCCGGGAAGGCGAGAAATTGGGCATGGCGCTTTGGTAGAACAAGCCATCGCACCGATATTACCTACAGAAGAAGATTTTCATTATACTATTCGTTTAGTTTCCGAAGTCCTCAGTTCTAGCGGGAGTACCTCTATGGCAAGTGCTTGCGCCTCAACTCTATCTCTAATGGATGCCGGCGTGCCCATTAAAGCACCAGTAGCTGGAATAGCCATGGGACTCATCACTGACGAAAATCAATACGTCCTGCTAACTGATATAGAGGGGATGGAAGATGCCTATGGCGATATGGATTTCAAAGTTGCCGGTACAGCTGAAGGAATCACCGCATTACAACTTGATATCAAACTTAAGGGGATAGAACATCAGATTCTGTCCGAGGCATTGGAACGAGCACGACAGGCTCGCTTGGAAATACTAGACAAGATGCGTGAGACGTTAAGCACCAGCCGCTCCGAGCTTAGTCCATATGCCCCAAGGATGCACCAGATGACCATCGACCCAAGCAAGATTGGTAGCGTTATTGGCACTGGGGGCAAAACCATCAGGTCCATTATCGAAGAGACCAAGACGACCATAGATATTAAGAACGATGGCACTGTGCTTATTGGTTCTCTTAGCGAAGAGGCAGCCCAAAAAGCAATGGACAGGATTAAGAATTTAACCCAGGAAATAAAGGTGGGCGAGATATATACTGGCAAAGTAACCCGGGTGTTAAGCTTCGGGGCTATGGTGGAAATTGCGCCTGGTAAAGAGGGATTGGTGCATGTTAGCGAGCTTGCTTCTCACTATGTCCCCAGAGTCGAAGACGTCGTTAAAGTTGGCGACGAGATAATGGTCAAGGTAATTCAAATCGATGATTTAGGTAGAATAAATCTATCCCATAAAGCGGTGTCCCAAGGGCCTTCCCAATCACCCAACGATAGGGTAAACTCCCCTTCACCCTCAAAACGATATGGGCAAAAGGAAACGAGGCAACACTACTCTCGTCGTGAAAAGGATAACATATAACCTGGTGAAATAAAGCATTAGTAAGGTAAGGAAATGAAACCAATAAGAGTGGTAGTCAATGGTGCTCTGGGCAGGATGGGACAGGAAATAATTAACGCTATCGCCAAACAGGATACGATAGAGCTAGTAGGTGCTGTAGAGAAAGAGGTAACTCAAAAGTATCTTCCTATAGTTGGTAAGGTGGTACGTTTTTCATCTGATCTGGATTCCCTTCTGGAGGAATGTGATGCCAATGCCGTGGTAGATTTCACTACCGCCGAAGCATCCATGGTAGCAGCCCGTATTGCTGCTAAAAGAAAGGTTAATTTAGTTATCGGCACCACCGGGCTCTCGGAAGAAAACATCGCTGAAATTGACCAGTTATGCCAAAAATGTGACATTGGGGCGGTTGTGGCGCCTAATTTCTCCTTATCAGCTGCTGTTTTAATCAAGCTAGCAGAACTGGCTGCCAGGTTTTTCGACCACGCTGAAATTATCGAAATGCATCACGATAAAAAAGTCGATGCCCCTTCGGGAACAGCGATAAATACGGCAAAGGCTATGTTGAAGGCACATGGTAAACCTTTTACCTACCCCAAAACAAAAACAGAGGTAATTCCTCGTACCAGAGGAGGACAAATTAAAGGCATAGCCATTCATAGCTTGAGGTCACCAGGGTTTATGGCAGGGCAGGAGGTTATATTCAGTGGAGAGGGACAAAGATTAAGTTTGCATATGGAGACAATAAGTCGTGAGGCATATATGCCTGGCGTCATCCTTGCCATCAAAGAAGTAGTAAAGCGAAAAGGATTAATTTACGGATTAGCTTCGTTGCTAGAAAAACTGTAAGGGGCTTTATCATGGAAAGATTCAATATAGCTATTGTGGGTGCAACGGGGTTTGTGGGACAGGAATTTATCAGTATACTCGAACAACGAAGGTTCCCCGTAGGCAAATTGCGCCCCTTGGCCTCTGAACGCTCGAGTGGCACGGAGATTTTCTTTCGCCATCGTCCATTCGAGGTGCAGGAGGCTTTCTCAGAGACTTTTCATGATATCGATATTGCCTTTTTCTCCGCTGGCGCTGATGTTAGCCGACAGCTATGCCCTATAGCTGCTAAAGCTGGCGCGGTAGTCATCGACAATAGCGCTACTTTTAGATTGGAGCCTTCGGTCCCCCTGGTAGTCCCTGAGGTAAATCCTGAGGATATAAATCAACATAACGGGATAATCGCCAATCCAAATTGTTCCACGATCCAGCTGGTAGTGGCTCTTTATCCGCTCCATAAAGTTAACCCGATAAAACGAGTCATCATAAGCACCTACCAAGCAGTGTCGGGCGCCGGCTTCGCCGCGGCAAATGAACTAACCAGGGAAACAAAGCTAGTCTTAGAGGGTCGTAGTGTATGCCCCCACGCCTTTGCTCATCAAATAGCATTTAATGTTCTTCCAGAAATAGATGTCTTCCTGGATAATGGCTACACTAAAGAAGAATGGAAGATGACGGAGGAAACACGAAAAATAATGCATGCTCCGGACATAGCTGCCTCGGCTACTTGTGTCAGGGTCCCTGTCTGGTTTGGACATAGCGAAGCAGTGAATGTGGAATTTACTTCACCTATCTCTGCCAAAGAAGCAAGGAAGATACTAGACCAATCACCTGGAATCAAGGTGCTTGATGACCCCAGCGTTAGTCATTATCCATATCCTTGGGCAGTAACAGGGTCAAACCATGTATTTGTAGGCAGAATTCGAGAAGATATTTCCGGCCCTAACGGTTTGGTCATGTGGATAGTAGCTGACAATTTACGCAAGGGAGCTGCTTTGAACGCTGTCCAGATTGCTGAAGAAGGGATAAAGAGAGGCTGGATAGCATCTAAAAGGAGTGTAGTGGCTTAAATGAATAATCTCGGGCGCTTACTCACCGCGATGATCACTCCTTTCACTGCTGAAGGAAAGGTTGATTATCAACAAGCTCGGAATTTGGCTCAAGCTTTGCTTGACTCCGGCAGCGATGGAGTAGTGGTCTCCGGCACTACTGGCGAATCTCCCACTCTCTTTACTGAGGAGAAACTCCGACTTTTTGGTGAGGTTAAATCGCAGATAGCTAACAAGGGGGCGATTGTCGCTGGTACCGGTAACTACAACACCAGGGAAAGCCAACAACTAACCAAGGAGGCTGAAAAAATCGGCGTCGATGCTTGTCTGCTCGTAGTTCCGTACTACAATCGGCCAACTCAGCAAGGTCTATTCGAACATTTCAAAGCTATAGCTTCAGCTACCACCTTGCCTTGCATCATTTATAACGTTCCTTCTCGCACCGTTACCAACATCACCGCTGATACCGTAATCAAGCTAAGCCAGATTGACAATATTGTCGGTATAAAGGAAGCTAGTGGCAATCTTAGTCAGATCGCCAAGATTATCCAGGAAACGAAAGATGATTTCCTGATTTACAGTGGTAACGATAGCGATACTCTTTCTATACTGGCCTTGGGAGGATACGGCGTTATCAGCGTTGCCTCTCATCTGGTGGGAAACCAGATAAGGGAAATGATGGAAAAATTCCTGAACGGCAGAAGCAAAGAGGCAGCTAGTATCCACCGAAACCTACTGCCTTTAATAGAAGCTTTGTTCATTGTTTCCAACCCTATGCCGGTTAAATATGCCTTGAATTACCTGGGGTTTCCCGTAGGCAAACCACGACTGCCTCTTGTTGAGCCAGATGCAAAATCAGCCGAGATTATTCAAGCAGCTTTGAAAAATTACAAAATCGACCTGCCTATACCCCGAATTAAATCACAAGCACTAAAATCCTGAGTAATATCAAAAATTAACCGTAAAAATCAAAATTACAGTTCAAAATACAGTAGTTTTCAGCTATCAGCCTTCAGCCATTAGCTGACCGCTGACTCCTGATTACTGTCTGTTTCTTCATATTGTTTGGTATTTCGGATTTAGTATTTAGAATTTTGTTTTCCAAGGATTGCCACGCCTTCGGCTCGCAATGACAACGGAAAAGGCTGGCAGTGGCAAAAGGGGGTTCGCAATGACTTCCCTTATCGTCACTGCGAGGCATGGAATGCCGAAACAATCTCATTGCTATATTTGCCTCGGGGTTGGTTTATGCTGCTCGGAACGACACGAAAGGGCTCGCGATATAGAGAGTGTTTACTAACCTCACCCCCTTTATCCCCCTCTCCTTCAAAGGAGAGGGGGGAGAGATTTATAGAGAGGGGTTTCACCCCTCTCTTACCTACACTCCCCCTTCCCTTGCTAAGGGAAGGGGGTCAGGGGGATAGGTTGCTAAACAATCTCGATATAGAAGGTTGCCAACTTGTTCCTCTCAAGGTATTATCATTAAGTATTTGCTGGAGGTTGGCATGGCAAGTGGGGCAGCTGAAAGACAAGGAAGTAATCAAAGTAGCAGGAGGAACGATGTTAGCCTTGGAAGGAATTAAGATTCTTGATTTATCAGGGCTTGTGCCCGGTGCTTTTTGCACTATGATACTGGGAGACTTTGGTGCTGAAGTGATTAAGGTTGAGATGCCTACTCCTTCCCCCCTTGCTGGAGGGGGACCTTCCCCGAAAGGGGAGGAGAGAAGGGCTGAGGCAGCTTACTTTGCTTATAATCGCAATAAGAAGAGCATTGGGCTCAATCTCAGGTCAGATAAAGGACGTGAGATATTCTACCGTTTGGCACAACAAGCAGACGTTATTATTGAGGGTTACCGGCCCGGAGTGGTCAAGCGGTTGGGGGTAGATTATGAGACTATCAGCAAGTTGAATCCTAAGATAGTATATTGTTCACTTAGTGGATACGGTCAGGATGGTCCTTATTGTAATTTCTCGGGGCATGACATTAACTATATCTCTCTGGCCGGGGTTCTTGGCTTGATGGGTCCGCCAGGGGCTACCCCAGCGGTTCCAATGAATCTAATCGCTGACCTTGCTGGAGCGTCTTTATATGGCGTCATCGGTATTCTGATGGGTTTGCTCGCCCGAAATAAAACGGACAAGGGGCAATATATAGATGTAGCCTATATGGATGGAGCGTTATCGCTTCTGGGTGAGTTCACTGTAGCCTATTTCCTCGCCGGATTGGTTGCCAAGAGGGGGGAAACGGCGCTTCACGGCGCCTATCCTTATTATGGGGTATATGAAACCAAGGATGGCAAATATGTCACCATTGGCTGTATTGAGCCTCATTTCTGGAAAAGCCTTTGTGAATTATTTGGCAGGGAGGATTATGCCCCTTACCATTTCTCTGTCACCCATACCATCAACAAATTGCAGGATAAAAAATGGGATGAGATACGCTCTTTCTTGGAACAGGCTTTTTTGACCAAGACCAGAGATGAATGGTTTGAATTGCTGACTGAAAAGGATATTCCTGTGGGGAAAGTTTATACGCTGGACGAGGTTTTTTCTGACCCTCAGGTAATTCATCGCCAGATGGTAATAGAGGTGGAGCATCCCACTTTAGGCAAAGTCAGGCAACTGGGCATAGTGCCCAGGTTATCAGATACCCCGGGGAAAGTGAGGAGCTTATCTCCTCTTCTTGGAGAGCATACCGACGAGGTATTGGCAAGCTTGGGCTACCGCAAGGGGGAGATTGACAAATTGAGGAAGGAAGGAGTAGTTGGTTAACAGGATGGAGAAATGCGTCTTTTGTGACAGCGTCAGTGGCAAAATACCCAGCGATATTATTTACCAGGGTGAAGATTTTCTTGCCTTCAGGGACATTCATCCCATGGCGCCGGTTCATATAGTTATCATCCCTAAAGCTCACATTTCGTCTTTAGCCGAGGTTAGTGAACGGCAGGAAGGGCTCATTGGGCGTCTTATATTGTTAGCTAAGAAGTTGGCTGAAAAGGAAGGAATTGCCGGGAAAGGCTATCGCCTGGCGATAAATTGTGGACCTGAAGGAGGACAGGTAGTCCCTCATCTTCACCTGCATCTCCTTGGTGGCCGGAAGTTAGCTGACCAGCTTGGCTAAGCCCCTGTGCTGGGTATCATTCCGAAGCGTAGTTTAAAAATGTAGTTGCCCAATTTATTGGGCAATTGTGCCTGATGAATCAGGCAACTACAAAATCCGGCGGCGAAGCAGCCTGCACTGACACCCCGCAGGGGAAATCCAAATCCCAAGCAATATCAAAAATCAAAGATAAAAAGTCAAAATGACAAATTATAGTCAGGCACAAAACTATTTATAATCCCAACTTGCTTTCCTGGAATGTCAAATCCCCCTTACGGGGGCGTTGAACTCCCTTTTTTAAAGGGGGATTTAGAGGGATTTTTGTACGAAGTTATGCGGGATACTATAAAAGGTAAGAACCTTCCTCATTTTGCATTTTGATTTTTTAAGGGATTGCCACGCCTTCGGCTCGCAATGACAAAAAAAGGGGCTTGCAATGGCAATATAGACCAGGAACCAGGCATGATGGTTGAACACTAAGCTAAAGAATTTAGTTTTGCTATTACTTCTTGTATCGCTTCATCAGGAGTGGATGTTCCAGCGGTAATGCCAATGTGGTGCTTGCCGGTGAGCCATGATTTCTGTATCTCCTCCGCTGTTTCTACTGGGTGAGTTTCCACGATGGCGGAGCAAGCTTCGGCAAGTCGTTTGGTATTAGCACTGTTGCGTCCTCCTATTACTATGATGAGCTGGCTTTTTTGAGCTAACTTTATCGCTGCTTCCAGCCTCGTCTGTATTGCCTGGCACAGTGTGTTGATGATGCTTATCTCACTGGTTTTTGGAATGAAGGTGGTGATAACTTGATTGACGAAATTGGTAAATGAGGTTTTATTTTGAGTGGTCTGAGAGATAATGCCGAGTCGGGATGATAATAGAGATTGTTTCGCGGAGCCTGTCTTGGTGAGCCGAAGCTCTGAACGAAGTGAAGAGGAGATTCTTCGGTCGCTTTGCTCCCTCAGAATGACAAGGAGCGAAGGGCTCGCAATGACATTGGCCTGGCTGACAATCTGGTTCACGCTCAGGGCAGCCATCCCTTTTCCCCCTGTCCAGCCTAAGAGCCCTTTGACTTCAGAATGTTCTGCCTCTCCAAAGATAATGACGGTAAAGTCAGCCCGGGCCAGTTTAGCAGCAGCCGATTGAGCTCTTTTGACTATGGGACAGGTGACATCAATGATGTTGAGCTTGCGAGTTTCCAGCTTCGATAGCACATCAGGACCTACTCCGTGAGTGGGAATGGCGATGACTTCACCTCTTACGTCCTCTAAATTAGCCACCATCTTTACCCCTGCTTTATCTAGCTGTTGCACTAATCGTTGGTTATGTGCCACAGGCCCCAGTATTTCTACCTTCCCATATTTGCTTGCAGCTTCGGTCAGTAACGTTATTGCTCGTCTGACGCCAAAGCACAGCCCGATTTCCCGAGCTACCTCAATCTCCATGTTCGGCATAGACACCTTGATATTCGGGAGGGAGGAGGGCAGCTATTCCGTGCATCATCAAATCGGCTAGCGCTTTCCTCTGTGGCTTGGTTAGCCTGCCCTCGGCTTGGGGGAGATAGAAAGGTTTCCCGATATTAATGATTATATGAGGACGCTTCCACAGCCAGCTTATGCCATGAATCTTATCCGTGCCACTGATGCCTACAGGAAGGATGGGGATGTGCATTCGTGAAGCAAGCACGGCAAGTCCAGGTTTACCGGCCTGGAGTTTTCCCTGGTGGCTTCTTTTCCCTTCAGGGAATATCCCGATAACCGAGCCTTTGTTCAGCGTTTGTTCAACTTGTTGGAGCAATCCTTTGATATCGCTCAGTGTCCTTTGGCGGGACACCATCAGAGTTTGCGCCCAGCGAAGGAGAGCTCCCAGCACAGGATAGTGGAACAGCGGTTCTTTAGCTATAAAAGTTATCCACCGCGAGACGCCGAACAACAGCAATTCACCATCGATGACATGCACGTGGTTGGAGGCCACGATAAGCGGACCGGATGAAGGCACATTTTTCCTTCCTCTAACTTCCCAGGAGAGGAAAATATGGTATAGCGGCTTAATGATAGTTACTACAATCTTTTGAGATAAGGTCACTGTTTTACTGCTAAGGCGTATATTTTATCAGCTACTTGTTCCAGGGTGAGGTTTTCGGTATCGATAACCATGGCATCGCTGGCGGGTTTAAGCGGGGAGATAGAGCGAGTGAAGTCAGCTTCATCTCGCTTCTTCAGGTCAGTAAGCACAAGGTCATAATTTATTTTTCCCCCTTTCTGGGATAGTTCCTTGTAGCGCCGCAGAGCTCTCTGTTCGAGTGAGGCGGTAAGAAAGACCTTTAGTTCAGCTTGTGGTAGGACTACTGTGCCGATATCCCTTCCCGCCATTATTATTTTGCCTCGCTGAGCTACCATTCGTTGTGCTGCCACCATTGCCCGGCGCACCCCGGCTACCTTTGCTACTATGGCAACCTCTTCATTCACCCCAGGGCGGTTTAGCTCAGCGGAGACATCGTCGCTATCAATGAGCAAAGAGAAGCACCGCTTATTGTTGGGAACAAAGTCAAACCTGGTTGCTCCTGCTAATCTGGAAAGCTTATCTGGGTCTTCCAGAGGAATACCCAATTTGATTGCTTTCCAGGTAAAAGTGCGATACATGATACCAGTGTCGAAGAAAAGATAGCCTAATCTTTCAGCAAGCAAAAGTCCTACGCTGCTCTTGCCTGCTGCTACAGGACCATCTATGGCAATTAATTTTGGTTTCAAATTTCTGCTTCATCATCTTATATCTCAAAGGAGGCTGTCAAGAGTCCTTCGGCGACTTGACAACATGCGGGGATGATTATAACATCGTTATGATTGTTATAATTTTAGAAAAACTAAAAAAGTTACGATGGGTTATTACATTCATTTTACCTGAATCGTGATGAGTGAATAAGCCAGGAATGATTTTTAGCTAAAAAAAGGAGGTGCAACATGTTTAATCTTCTGGTCAAGGGCATGCTGGAGAGAGCCGTGAAGCTATATCCCAGCGTAGAGATTGTCGATAGGACAGCCACTGGTGAGCGTTTTTGTTACAGTTACAAAGATCTCAACAGGAGGGTCTGCCAGTTGGCCAATGTGCTTGAGGGGCTTGGTATCAAGAGCGGAGATGGAAGCATGGGGGATAGGGTAGGTGTAGTTTCCTGGAACAATCACCAACACCTTGAGCTTTTCCTGGGCGTCCCCATGTATGGGGCAGTGTTTGCTTCAGTGAACGTCAGGCTGCCAATAGAACATCTTGTCCATATTATTAACCAGGCTGAACATAAGGTTCTCTTCTTCTACCAGGATTTCCTGCCCCTGTTCGAAGCCATGAAGGACAGAATACCCACTGTGAAGCATTTCGTGGTCATCACTGATGAGGAGAAGATACCGCAGACAACCCTGTCGCCGGTATCATCCTATGAAACCTTGCTGCGCCAGGCATCAGCGGAGTATAGCTTCCACGACTTTGATGAGAATACACCTATGGCTATGTGCTATACCACAGCCACCACTGGTACACCTAAAGGCTGTGTCTATACCCATAGGATGCAGGCTATTCACGCCTTGAGTGCGCTTGCTTTAGGGGGCTTGAGCGACAAGGATATCCAGATGAGCCTGGTTCCCATGTTTCACATGCTGGGCTGGGGCATCCCTTACATAGGTACATGGATGGGACAGAAACACGTTATGGCAGGTCGTCATTTTCTTGATTCTGCCGCCCTGTGCAAGCTCATCGAGGATGAGAAGGTAACTTTTGTTGGGGGTATCCCTGTCCTTCTCCGAGCGCTACTGGAGGAACTCAGGACCAAGAAGTATGACTATAGCAGTTTAAGAGGAGCACTGGGAGGAGGTTCATCTCCTGACCTCTCACTGATAAAGGGGTATGAGGATCTGGGGATAGAGTTTCGCCACGGCTACGGAATGACGGAGACCGCCCCCATGATTACCTTGAATGTAATTAAAGGCCATATGGAAAGCTGGACCACAGAGAGAAAGCAAGAGCTCATGCGCAAACAGGGTTTGGCAGCTCTGGGCATTGAATGGAAGGTACTCAATGAAAAGGGAGAGGAGGTAAAATGGGATGGGAAAGAGGTAGGTCAATTGGTGGTCAGGGGACCCTGGGTAATAGATGAGTACTATAAGGAGCCTGAGAAAAGTGCTGAATGTTTTAAGGAAGGCTGGCTCTACACCAGGGACATGGTAACTGTTGATGAGGAAGGTTACATCCATATTGTAGACCGCGCTGGCGATCTGATAAAGAGTGGCGGTGAGTGGATATCCAGCTTAGACCTTGATGACTATATAATGAGACACCCCGCCATTCTAGAGGCAGCAACTATAGGGGTTCCCCACCCCAAATGGGATGAAAGGCCCTTCACTTTCGTCCACCTGAGACCTGAATTCAAGGGCAAGGTAACCGGGGAAGACATCAAGCGTTTCTTGCTGGATGAAGTAAAGATAGCTAAATGGTGGGTCCCCGATGATTTCATCTTTGTCGATGACATACCAAAGACTGCCGTGCTAAAGTTCGACAAGAAGCTGTTAAGGGAAAAGTATGCTAAAGGAGAGTAATATATCCAGCGACGAGAATCAGAAAACCACGACAAGGATGAGCGGGCTCCAAATAAGTTAAAACTACCGCCTTCTGAGCCTTTACCCCTCCAATGCCTTTGAGGGAAAGCGTAACGGCAAATGCTGTATTGAAGATACCAAAAAATCAGATTTTAGCTACAAACGCCAGCGTAGCTCAGTGGTAGAGCAGCGGTTTCGTAAACCGCAGGTCGGGGGTTCGAATCCCTTCGCTGGCTTGGAGGCAAAATGAGTAACTTGGTTGACAAGTTGAGCCGTTTTTCTAAGCCTTCTCCCCAAATGGGGTTTCGCCCGGCTAGCGCTAAATCAGTAACGCCGACGATGTTGCTTATCGCGGGCATGAGAGGTAAGGATATTAAGGAAGCTGAGGCGATAGCCA
>Ga0210024_1003559_pt1 | contig 12751 bp, 10 predicted proteins | sample CryGeymeta201525_FD_183988 | JGI IMG/M metagenome (GOLD analysis project Ga0210024, IMG submission 183988) | Groundwater microbial communities from Crystal Geyser aquifers in Utah, USA - Crystal Geyser metaG 2015-25 (SPAdes) (version 2) | ecosystem: Environmental > Aquatic > Deep subsurface >... | reverse complement strand
ATTTGTAAAGATTTTGAAATCAAATTAATAAATTGTTTAACTTTAAATTTTAAAAAATTACGAAAACATTTGAATTAAAACAAATGGAAAAATTGGAAGGTGGGTCGAATCGCCAGTGTTTTATTGATGGAGTATTAACTCTAGGTGCTACAGTTCTCGGCGGTATAGTTGGTGGCGCGGCAGGAGCTGCCGCAGGTCTATTTGGTGGATTTTTTGCTGCAAATGCAAATGGTTGCTTTGAAAATTAATCTAAATATTTAAATTATGAAATCAATAGAAGAAATGGATATGGAATTAATTACTTGAGGATTTAACTGTTTTTTTGTTGGTCTTTTTGGTTGGATTAGAGCTGTAAACCCTTATGGCGCAGCAATCCAAGTAGCCCAAAGCATTTATTGCTGGAATACTTAAGTTTAACTAATATATAATCTTTATTTCAATGTTTACCAAAAAAATTTTATTTATAATTGTTTTTTTTTCATTTATAGTTGTGTTAGCATTAGATATTTTTTACAATATCTTCGACGTTTCGACTAAAAAAATGCTTTTTTTCGCCTACTCATTTTATATTTTTCTATCTTTAATTGTTTTTAGAGATAAAATTAGGATAAACATTAAGCGCCTCTTTGGAAAGTAAACTTCCTATCATCGCAAAAATTTATTCATTATAGGTAGACATAAGTTTTGAAAATAATCGATTATCAATCGGTCAATCCCCAACTTCCTAAAAAATATTCATTCTTTAGGAGGTTGTTTTTGTGAGTTTTATGTAGGACTAATGATTATTATTGAGTATGTGTCATTTTTGTATTTAAGATAAAAAAATCAAAAATTTATAGGTTTAGTTTTCTATATATTAAAATATTTATCTGTTAATATTTCGGTTTAAAAATTATGAAAACATTAGAATTAAATCAAATGGAAAAATTGGAAGGTGGGGAATGTTCAAATGATGGTTCACATGTAGTTGCTGCCCTAAGTCTATATTATGCAGTTGCCTTGGCTTCAGGTTTAATTGGTTGGGCTATGGTTGGCTTGGCATTAGCGGGGGCATATTATACCTCAAAAGATTGTGCAGTTAAATGAAAGTAGAAAAAATTATATTTACTTGCACAAGTGTAATGTGTGCAATTCTTTTAATAATTGCCATAAAAGATGAGAATTATAAGCAGGTTTTACCGCTAGTATTATTATTAATATCCCCAATAAGGCTTACTTTTTTTTAATAAAACAAATCAGTAATTATTTTTGATAATATGTAACACTTAAGCCTGAATAACTAAAAGTTGTTATCGTTTTTCAAACCTTACAAAACTATAATCGAATTTGTTTTTATCGTCGGCTTTAAAATCTTGACGCGACGTTTCTTTCCAAATAGCTTTATCAATTTCAGGAAAAAAGACATCACCATCAAAATTGTGGTGGACAAATGTAAGGTCTAACACATCCGCGAAAGCGAGTGCTTGTTGGTAAATGTTAGCGCCTCCTAAAATAAATGAATTTTCATCAGCTTTAGCGAAAAAAATAGCCTCTTGTAACGAATGCGCAAGAACACAATTTTTTGCTTTAAAACTTTTATTTGCCGAAATGATAATATTGGTGCGATTTGGCAGGGGTTTATTACCTAAAGATTCAAAAGTTTTGCGTCCCATAATGACTGTATGCCCCGTAGTTGTAAGTTTAAACCGCTTTAAATCGGCTGGCAAATGCCAAATAAGTTGGTTGTTTTTACCTAACACATGGTTGTTGGCTATGGCGGCAATTATGGTTATCATTTTATAAAGCTTTTAAATCGGTTTTGGCAATCCATCCAATTTTACCATCGGCTAATTTAATTTTTAACCAGTCGTCAACTTGTTCTAATATAATGACTTTAGTGCCTTCGTGCAATTCAAAAACGTCTGTACTATTTAAAGTTGGCGCATTTTTTACGCGTGCTAATTGCGAAAATATAATGGCTGGCTGGTGATTTTTTTCATAGTCAGCACCGGTATAAGCAAAAGTAAAGCTCAAAATAATAAAAAGGAAACTGAGAATTGACAAGATAAAATACAGCCTTTTTAATGTGGAATGAAAGGCAAAATAATAGCTCAAAAACAAAAGTACAAATAAAATACTTGCCACAATTGACACGTAAGCCCAAGTTTCGAAGCTGAATTTTCGGATATAACTTTCGTCTATTTTTTGCAAAAATGTTTTGGGAATGCTATCTATTTTATCAATGGTTGTGCGCTGTGCGATGCTTAAATTATTTTTAAAATCTTTGTTAGTTGGGTCTAATTTTAAGGCCTTTTCAAAATAATAAATAGCAGGTGCCACTTGGTTTAGCTTGTAGTAAGTGTTTCCTAAATTATAGTATAAATCGGCGGATTCTAATTGTTTAGCTTCAATTTGTTGGTAGCTTTTTAAGGCATTTTCATAAGCTCCTTTTTTATAAAAATCGTTTGCAGCTTTAAAAAGCACCTCAGTTGTTTGGGCAAAACTTGACGAACCAATTACTAGGAAATAGACAAAAAAAAGGATTCTTTTTATTTTTGTATACATCGAAAGGTTTAGGCGAATTATTTTCATTTTATTTTTAAAGCGTTAAAATTGTTTATCTAAGGCGGCAATGAGGCGTTTGGCACGGTCAAAATCATCTTTAATTTGAACTTCTGATGATGGGGCATAGCGCGCAAAATCGCAATCGCGCAAAACCTTGATAAATTCGGCTATGGTATCGGTATCTATATGGCGTTTAAGCAATAAAGCTTCAATTTTTTCTTTGCTAATTTCAGAAGTCTCAACGTGTAAAGTCGCCTTTAAATAGTTGTGCAAAGCTTTTTCTAAGGCAATGTAAAAACGTTCTTTATGAGTCAATTCTTTTTTCGCTTCCGACAAATATTTACGTGCCAATCGGTCGGCTTTACGGCGTTTATTTCCTAAAATATCGTTGGTGCGTTGTTTATATTTTTTTCCAATTACTAAAGTAATCGGGATTAATAACAGTGGTGAAAGCAGCCATAAATAGAAATTTGTTGTGCCAAAAAATACGGATTTATCTTTGGCTATAAAAGTGGTGTTATTATGAATATAGTTAATGGTTTCATCGGCTATAACCACATTTTGTTTGGTAGTTGTAGTGGTTTCGTTTCCTGGATTTTTTCCGTAAGGTGCCTCAATCAAAATATCGGGGGCACTCAGATTGTGGTATTTTTTTTCTATCGGATTAAAATAAGAAAAGTTGAGATTTGGTATTTTATATTTGCCTTTAAATTGCGGAACAATGGTGTATTGATTGTAAACGGTTCCACTCATTCCTTGTAAGCTTGTAACAATTTTTTCTTGGTGGTCGGGTTCGTAAACCTCCAAACCATTTGGTGTTACTAGTTTAGGCAAATCAACTAATTTGAGATTTCCAGTACCTTGCAATTCGACTTTAACTTGAGCGGTTTCGTTTAATTTTAGCGTAGTTTTATCGGTTGTAACTAAAAATTTAAAATTGCCAACAGCACCCGAAAAATTTTCAGGCTTTCCTTCAAGCGGAAGGGCTTTTACATCAATAATTTGTTTGCCGGTGCTAACCACATAATTGATGTTATTAAAAATCATATTGCCAAATAAATCACTCCTGCCAATGGGAACGCCGGCGGTAATCTCAATTTCCATTGGGTCTAATATCAATTTGCCCGACTTTTGCGGAATTAAAACTGATTTTTTTACCACCACAAATTTATGAGCTTGCCCTTGATAAGTGCCATCTTGAACCTCTAAGTTTTCTACAGGCATGTCTTGATTCCAAAAACCGTTAAAGGCTGGCGATTGTGTTTCGCGGGTATTGCGAACACTCACCTTATTGATGTTGACATAGAGTTTATAAACCACACTAATACTTTGACCGATAAACGGATTTCTGTTAGATACTTCGGCTACCAAATGAATGTTTTCGGAAGCAACATATCTTGGATCATTGGCATCTTTTGGAATGTTAACCGCATCGGTAACCGTAATTTTTAAGGCATTCGATTTGATGATTCTTCCATTGTATTCAATGCTTGCAGAGGTAATGTTTAAAATTCCTTTTTTTGTTGGCTGAATAATGTAACTGTAAGTTTGACTAAACGAAGTGCTTCCGTTTATCATTGAGAAATTAGTTGCTTGACTTGGGCCAGCTAAAACAGTAAAATCTTTAAAACTAGGCGGTATAAAGTTGTCAGCACCTTGTTTATCTATGGTGAAATCAATTTTTAAACGCTCGTTTAAGCCAACTTTAAAATCGCTTACCGAGGCTTTAAAGGTAACCTGAGCAATGGCTCCGGCAGAAACCAATGTTAAAGCAAAAAGGATGTAAAAATATTTAAAACTGCTCATTTTCATTTAATAGCTGCAAGTAACACATTTTAGGTAAAAACTACCAATCTTTTTCAAGTTTTGTTTTATCACCTTTGACGCGTTTGGCATTCATTTTTTTCTGTGTTTTTTTCTCTTCGTTATTCATCGCCTCTAAAAGCTGTTGCATTTTATCTGGCGACATTTGTCCTTCTTTAGGCTGTTGTTTTTGTTGGCTTTTATCGTTTTTATTTGGGTTGTTTTTGTCTTGGTCTTTATTGGTGTCTTTTTTGTCTTGGTCTTTATTATTCTTGTCGTTATCCTTATCCTTGTCGTTGCCTCCTTTATCTTTTTGATTTTTTTGGTCTTGATTTTTTTGGTCTTTATTGTCCTTCTTGTCTTTATCTTTATCCTTATCCTTATTTTTGTCTTGATTTTTTAATTGTTTGTCGAGTAGTTTTTGAGCGAGTGCCAAATTATAACGCGTATCATCATCTTTAGGATTGTTTCTAAGTGCTTCTTTATAAGCTTCAACGGCTTTGCTGTATTGTTTTTCTTCCATCTGCAAATTTCCAATATTGTGATTGGCTTCGGCTTTATCAATTTTTGAAGTTGCTAATTTGGCATCTAATTCAAATTGAGGCAAGGCATCTTTGTAATTTTTTTGTAGATACATTGCGTTACCCATATTAAATGAGGCTTTGCCATAAGCAGCATTTTTATCTAAAGCTCTTTTATAAAGCGCCTGAGCTTCTCCATAATTTTTAGCTTCAAATTGTTTATTTCCAGCTCTTAACAAAGTTCGCGCTTGCGCAATAGCCAATTTGCTGACCTTTGGTTGCTGCGCTTGCTCCGGCTTATTTTGAGCTAGCATCAAACTACAAAAACCGATAAAAAATAAGGATAACTGTTTTTTCATTTCGATTCGTTAAATAAGTCAATTTTTTTAAGCCACTGCGTTTTTTTCTCAAACAGCAAACTGTCAAATATTAAAAAGAAGATGGCAAAGCCGATAAACCATTGAAATTGGTCTTTATAATCTGAAAACTGTTTGGATTCATATTCGTGTTTTTGGGCATTTACAAGCGTTTCTTCCATAAATTTTACAGGCGTATTGGTTAAATTTCCATCCATATAGCTGCCGGCTCCTTCGCTGGCAATGGTTTTAAGCACGTCGGCGTGGCGTTGTGTAATAACAACTTCTCCTTTTTGATCTTTTTTGTAGCCTGCAAAAATGCCATTTTCCCTTATTGGGATGGGTTTGCCAGTTTCTGTTCCAATGCCGATGGTGAATATTTTTATGCCTTGTTTTGCGGCCGTTTTTGCTATAGATTCCGATTGGTTTTCGTGGTCTTCTCCATCCGATAAGAGTACTAAATATTTATTAGTTTGTTCTTCGTTGTCATAAAAAGTCAAGGCGCGATTTAGGGCTTCGTTAATGGCAGTGCCCTGTGACGAAACCATATTGGGGTCGGCATTTTGCAAAAACATTTTTGCGGCCGCCATATCGGTGGTAATGGGCAAAAGCGGATAGGCACTTCCGGCATAAACAATAATTCCCACACGGTCGCTTCCCAGTTTATCAATGATTTTAGCAATGATTTGTTTGGCTTTTTCTAAACGATTTGGCGCAATGTCTTCGGCGAGCATACTTTTAGAAACATCTAAGGCAAAAACTACATCAACACCCTCACGCTTAATAGTTTCTAATTTTATTCCCATTTTTGGATTTACCAATGCAATGGCTAAACACACCAATGCCAAACTAAGGCTGATGAGTTTTAAAACCGATTTAAACAAGGACTTATCAGGACTGAGTTTGTTGAATAGTGCCACACTAGCAAAAGCCTTTTGGCGGCGTTTTTTTATCCATAAACTGATGATAAAAAAAAGAACCACCACCGGGATTATAAACAGTAAGAGAAAATAAGAAGGTTCTTCTAATTGATACATTTTTTTAATTTTTTTACACCAAACTTCTAAAAATAGTCTGCCTTAAAAACACTTCTATTAACAGTAATAAACCAGCAAATAAAACAAGCATTCTATATTTTTCGGAATAATTATAATATTTAAACGCTTCAATTTTAGTTGTTTCGAGTTTGTTTATTTCTTCATAAATAGCTTCAAGACTTTTGTTATCGGTTGCTCTAAAGTATTTTCCTTCGGTTTGCAAGGCGATATATTTTAATAAAGCTTCATCAATTTCAACTTTTGCATAGTCAAATCGCAATTGACCATTAGGGTCTTTTGCTACCGGAAAAAGCGCCATTCCATTGGTTCCAATGCCAATGGTATAAACTTTAATGCCTAAGTTTTTAGCCAGTTCGGCTGCCGTTCTTGGATCGACAAAGCCTCTGTTGTTAACGCCATCGGTCAACAAAATGATGACTTTGCTTTTTGCTTTGCTATCCATTAACCGATTTACTGCCGAACCTAATCCCATGCCAATGGCCGTACCATCTTCAAGGTCGCCCCACTGTAAATTTTGAATGGTATTTATAATGATGCGTTTATCGGTGGTAATGGGCGTTTGCGTAAAGCTTTCGCCAGCATAAACCACAATGCCAATGCGGTCGTTAGTGCGTTCGTTTACAAAACGTTCGGCAACTTTTTTCAAGGCTTCCAATCGATTTGGTTTTAAATCTTGCGCCAACATACTTCCCGAAACGTCAATTGCCATAACAATATCAATACCTCTAGTGGTCTTTGATTTTGTGGTTACAGCAATATTGCGAGGTCGCGCCAAGGCAATGATTAGTATGCTCAATGCCAATAAGCGCAAGCCGTATAAAATAGGTTTTAACTTTGGCAGGATGGATGCTTGCTTTTTAAAGGCTTTGATGCTCGATATTTTTAAAGTAGCTTGGTCTTTTTTTCGCGACTTAAAAAACCAAAAAGCTAAAAAAGGAATGATTAAAAGCAACCACAAAAATTTGGGGTTCGTAAATTCAAAGTTAGCCATTTGCCACCTCCTTTTTTTCTTTAGGTTTTAAGCCATTTAAGATAAATTCGGCTACCAATCTATCGGCTTCAGCCTGATTTAAATTGGGTTTGTATTTGGCGAATTTTACCAAATCGGCCGATTTTAATAAGTCGTTTAGTTTTTCAATTGTTTGTTTATCAATCTCTAAATGACTTGATTCATTAAAATCGGAAATGGTTGATAAAAGCTCATCAGAGGTAGATTCTAATGCGGGAATTGACAAATCTTCCTCAATATAGCGTCGGATGATATCGGTCAACTCAATATAAAACACTTTTAATTGTTGTGATTTTATCAGTTGTTTTTGATCTAATGCCTTTAAGCGATCCATGGCAATAATAAAAGGTGGAACGATGCGCTTTTTGATAATTCTAATTCCTTTTTTTCGCAATAGCAAGTAAAGGGCAAGGGCTAAAAGGGCCATTACACCAATAATCCACCACAAATAAGGACGCGCATCAATCAAGGCAAAAGGTTCATCTTTAATGGTTTTTATGGGAAATAACGGTTGCTTTAAAGTATCCACTTTTACCGTTCCTACATTGATAATGATAGAATCAGTTAAATATTTTTGATTATTGATGAGGATTTCTTGTTGCGGAATAACCCACCGACCGCTGTCGAAACTGGTCAATAAAAAGCGCTTGATTAGAGTTTGGTTTAGGGTGTCGACCGGAACAGAATCTAAAACCTCAATTTTACCTAGTTTATCCTTTAACTCCGGAAAGTGCACTTTGCCCAACGGACTTACAGTAAATGACAGGTGAAATTGCTCACCTATGCGAATGGTTGTGGTGTCAATACTGGTTTTTAGCACGGGCTTTTCTTGCGAAAAACCAACTGTAAAACAGAATAATAGCAGAATGATATGTAGATTTTTTAAACTCATTTAGCACCTTTTTGTTTAAAATAGAGCAATAATTTTTTGACGTAATTTTCAGTTGTTTCAGCGTTTATAAATCCTGCGCCACTGTGTTTAAAAGCAGTCTCAAAATAATTTTTTTGTTTTAAATAATAGACTTTATAGGCCAAGCGCACTTTGTTAGAAGCCGTATTTACCAATAGGGTTTCATGAGTTTCGGCATCAAACATAGGAACCATTCCGAGATTTGGGATTTCTGTTTCGCGCTTATCAAAAATCCGGATGCCGGTTACGTCATGTTTATTGCCAACAATTTTGAGTGTTTGCTCGTAATTTTCATCCATAAAGTCAGATAAAATAAAAAGAATTACCTTCTTTTTGGCTACATTCGACAAAAATTTTAGTGCCTCAACCAGGTTTGTTTTGGTGCTTTTTGGATGAAATTCAACTAATTCACGTATAATTCGCAACACGTGTGAGCGCCCTTTTTTGGGAGGGATATACAGTTCAATGTTATCAGAAAACAGCAATAATCCCACTTTATCATTATTTTGGGTTGCCGAAAAAGCGAGTGTTGCAGCGATTTCGGTAATGATTTCTTTTTTAAATTGATTGGTAGTGCCAAAATATTCAGAATGGCTTACGTCAACCATCAACATCATCGTCAGCTCGCGTTCTTCCTCAAAGACTTTAATATAGGGTTCGTTGTAGCGCGCCGTTACATTCCAATCAATTGATCTAATATCATCCCCATAACTATATTGACGCACTTCGCTAAAAGTCATACCACGCCCCTTAAAAGAACTATGGTATTCGCCCGAAAATAGATGATTGGATAAACGCCGTGTTTTTATCTCAATTTTACGAACCTTTTTAAGAATTTCTTTGGTCTCCATAAGGGATTAATGCACTCAATTTAGATACTTAAAATGCAAAATTTAAATTGGTTAAATGGTTTAGCTAAAGCTGAATTAAAACCCTCAAAATTAAGGGACTTCAATTTGGTTTATGATTTTTTGAACAATATCTTCGGAGGTAATATTTTCGGCTTCAGCCTCATAAGTAACTCCAATACGGTGACGTAAAACATCTAAAGCAACAGCTCTCACATCTTCGGGAATGGCGTAACCACGGTGTTTTATAAAGGTGTAACACTTAGTTGCCAAGGCTAGATTGATGCTGCCTCTGGGCGATGCACCAAAACTAATTAAGGGTTTTAATTCGGCTAAGCCATATTTTTCGGGATAGCGTGTGGCGAAAATAATATCTAAGATGTATTTTTCAATTTTTTCGTCCATATAAACTTCCTGAACAGCCTTGCGTGCCTTTCTAATCTGTTCGATAGAAACAACCGCATTTATCTGATTATAACCGCCATTTAAATTTTGGCGCATAATGGTCTGTTCATCTTTAATTGAAGGATAATCAATAACGGTTTTTAACATAAAACGGTCAACTTGTGCTTCGGGAAGTGGATAAGTACCTTCTTGTTCTATTGGGTTTTGAGTTGCCAAGACCAAAAAAGGGTCGTCTAACTTAAAGGTTGTATCGCCAATGGTAATTTGACGTTCTTGCATGGCTTCAAGCAAAGCCGATTGCACTTTTGCTGGTGCGCGATTTATTTCATCGGCTAATACAAAGTTTGCAAAAATAGGTCCTTTTTTAATTGAAAATTTGCTGTCTTTTATATTGTAAATCATTGTTCCAACCACATCGGCAGGCAATAAATCGGGCGTAAATTGAATACGGCTAAACGAGCCTTGAACGGCTTTGGCAAGGGTGTTTATAGCGAGTGTTTTAGCCAAACCCGGAACGCCTTCTAATAAAATGTGGCCATTTCCTAGCAAACCGATGAGCAAACGTTCAATCATGTGTTTTTGCCCAACAATAACCTTATTCATTTCAAAAGTCAGCAATTCTACAAAGGCGCTCTCTTTTTCAATTTTCTCATTAATTGCGTGGATATCTACTTGAGTATTTAATTCCTCCATCATTAAAATAGTGTTATTAATTGTTAAATTCGGATAGCAAAATTACTATTTATAATAGTATGCCTTGTTAAAATTTGGTTAAACATAAATTTATTTACAAAAATTTTAACGCACTAAACGCATCAGTAAACAATGATAAAACCTGCTATATAGACAAATTTTTCATGTCAATATTAAAATAATGTTAACAAAACTTTGTTTTTAATAAAAATTAAATAACATTTGCCCTACCTAATATAAAAAAATTATATGAAAACAAAACTATTTATTAAAAGGGCATTTCTGTTCTTTTTGTTTATGATTCCACTTGGATTGCTTGCTCAAACGGCAAAGGGTAGAATTATTGACACAAAAGGCAATGCCATTCCTTTTGCAACCATTGTTGAGAAAGGCACAAGTAACGGCACAACTGCCGATGACAACGGAAATTTTAATTTAAAAGTTTCAAAGTTGCCAACAACCCTAGATATCTCTTCATTGGGATATGTAAGTAAATCCGTTACCACTACAACTGGTGAAGAAACCATAACCCTACAAGAAGAAAATGTAGGATTAGATGAAGTGGTATTATCAGGACTTGCATCAAATGTTAAACGAGCCAATTTAGCAAATACCGTAGCCACGGTATCTTCTAAAGACTTGGTTGGCGCTACACCACCTCAAACCTTAGATGGTGCCTTGGCGGGTAAATTCACGGGAGCTGTTGTATCTTCAAACTCCGGTGCACCAGGTGGAGGATTGTCTATTAAATTGAGAGGGGTTACCTCTATTAATAGCAACTCACAACCACTTTACATTATTGATGGTATTTATTTGGATAACTCTTCAATTGCCGGCGGTTTAAATGTTGTTTCTGCCGCGGCTGCCGGAGGTAGTGCTTCAAATCAAGACAATCCATCAAATAGAATTGCTGATATTAACCCAGATGATATTGAAAATATCGAAATTCTTAAAGGCGCTTCTGCAGCCGCTATTTACGGTTCAAGAGCTGCCGCTGGGGTAATTATTATTACTACTAAAAAAGGCAAAGCGGGCGATACTAAAGTAGATGTTTCGCAATCTTTTGGATTTAATGAAGTTATCAATTTGCAAGGAACTCGGCCTTTTACTGAAGCTAGCGTTTTACAATTTTTTGGCGCAGGTAATGTGGCATTGTTTAATGCCGCAAAAGCGAGTGGTCAACTTCATGATTATGAAAAAGAACTTTATGGCGAAAAAGGATTTATTACCAATACAAACGTTGGAATTAGCGGTGGTAATGAAAAAACAACTTTTTATACCGGATTTACGCATAATGACGAAGACGGAATTGTTAAAAACACCGGCTTTGTAAAAAGTTCTGCCCGAATTAATATTGATCATAAAATTAATGACTTTATAAAAGTATCGATTACAAGTAATTATATCACTTCAAAAGCAGATAGAGGCTTTTTTAACAATGATAATACCGGAACAACCATAGGTGTTTCGCTAGTTGGCACACCGCCTTGGGCTCAATTATTTCCAGATGCTAATGGGGTTTATCCAAACAATCCTTTTGGCGCTTCTAATCCACTACAAACACGTGATTTAGTTACAAATAACGAAACAGTAAATCGATTTATTACAGGTGGTTCAGCCGATATCAGTATCTATAGAAATGATCATTCTGACTTAAAAGCAATCGTAAAAACTGGATTAGACTATTACACTTTAGCAACAAGAGCTATTTTCCCTAAAGATTTGCAATTTGAATCGGTTGATGGTGGCGATAATGGCGTTTCAGTTCAAGGAACAACTGAAAACAAAAACACTAGTTATTCAGCATTTTTAGTTCATAATTACCGAACCGATAACAATGTAAATTATAGAACCCAAGCTGGGTTAACAAAAGAAACTTTTTCTAGAAATTCAATTTTATCAACAGCTAAAGATTTAATTGGATCTGAAACAAATCTTGATCAAGCCGGGTCTTTACAAGTTGAACAAACTAGACTTGATCAAAAAGACGCGGGCTTTTTTGCTCAAGAAGAAGTCAATTTTAAAGACCAGTTTATAGCAACTTTAGGTATTAGAGGTGACAAATCAACTAATAATGGCGATGCTAACGAGGTGTTTTATTATCCTAAAACTTCGCTTGCTTTAAACTTGCACAATTTCGACTTTTGGAAATTTGATAAAATTAGCCAATTTAAAGTGCGCGCAGCCTATGGTGAATCAGGAAACTTTGCACCAAATGGCGCTTTATATACCTCTTTTGGAAGTACAACCATTGGTGGAGCTGGTTTAGGTATTACCTTAAACGGTGTTTTAGGCGACTTAAATATTAAACCTGAACAACAAAAAGAATTCGAAACGGGTTTTGATTTAGGACTTATGTCTAATAAAGTGAATTTGTCTTTTACTTGGTATAAAAAACAAGTTGATGATTTAATCCTTAATGCTAGTACAGAACCTTCATCAGGCTTTACTTCTAAATTTGTAAATGCCGGTAAATTGCAAAATACAGGTGTTGAAATCGGGTTAAACATTGAAGCTTTTGATACAAAAGATTTTAAATGGAATTCTTCGGTTAATTTCTGGACTAACGATTCTAAAATAACCAGACTAGATATCCCTGCCTTT
>Ga0210024_1003556_pt1 | contig 12753 bp, 8 predicted proteins | sample CryGeymeta201525_FD_183988 | JGI IMG/M metagenome (GOLD analysis project Ga0210024, IMG submission 183988) | Groundwater microbial communities from Crystal Geyser aquifers in Utah, USA - Crystal Geyser metaG 2015-25 (SPAdes) (version 2) | ecosystem: Environmental > Aquatic > Deep subsurface >... | reverse complement strand
TGACCACCTGCCCCCGGCGCGGATGGAAGGGGCCAGCGCGTTTGTGAGCATCATGGAAGGTTGCTCCAAATACTGCAGCTACTGCGTGGTGCCTTACACCCGTGGCGAAGAAGTGCACCGGCCGTTTGAAGATGTGCTGGTGGAGGTGGCGGGCCTGGCCGACCAGGGCGTGAAAGAGATCACGCTGCTGGGGCAAAATGTCAACGCCTGGCGCGCCAAGATGGTCGCCACGCCCGGCGCTGCGGCCGACACCGGCGAGGTGGCCGACTTTGCCACGCTGCTCGAATACGTGTCCGACATTCCTGGTATCGAACGCATCCGCTACGTCACCAGTCATCCCAACGAGTTCACCCCGGCGCTGATTGCCGCCTATGAGAAGCTGCCCAAACTGGTCAGCCACCTGCACCTGCCGGTGCAACACGGCAGCGACCGCATTTTGATGGCCATGAAGCGTGGCTACACCGCCATGGAGTACAAAAGCACGGTGCGCAAATTACGCGCCATCCGCCCCGACATGGCGCTGAGCAGCGACTTCATCGTCGGCTTTCCCGGTGAAACCGAAGACGATCACAACAAACTGATGAAGCTGATGGACGACGTCGGCTTTGACAACAGTTTCAGCTTCATCTTCAGCCCGCGCCCGGGCACACCGGCGGCCAATCTGCACGACGACACACCGCACGAGGTCAAGCTGCGCCGCCTGCAGGAAGTACAGGCCAACATCAACACCAACATGGCACACATCAGCGCGAACCTGGTCGGCACCTGTCAGCGCCTGCTGGTTGAAGGTGCATCCAAACGCGACAGCACCGAATTGATGGGCCGCACCGAGTGCAACCGCGTCGTGAATTTTGTCGGCCAACCGCGCCTGATCGGGCAGATGGTCGATGTGTCGATCACCGAAACACGCACCTTTACCTTGCGCGGCGAAGTTGTCACCCAAGAAAAACGCAGGACGCCTGCGGTGGCGATCCTAGAATGATTGCAGAGCACTCCCGCCAAGCGTAGCGCATGATGCCCACGCTACAGGAGATGGATAACCCGTTGTAGATACCTTGCATGCAAGTTGTTCGAATGTCATGGGCAATCGTAGGGGCAGGCCTGATCGCCACAGCAAGCGACTGGCGACCGTTGCACGCTGAGCCGCTCATCATGCAAGACGCTGCACCGCAAGACACCTCTCTTGCGACGCCAGTAGAGCCGATCGTCGACCTCACCGACCTGACCAGGGACGACCTGCTGCATGACGCAGCGCCGCCTGTGGCGGCTTCGGCCAATACAACAAACCAACCCCGCAGCAGCACTCAAAGCCGAACTACGCCTGGCACACCAGAGCCCGACAACAGCACACCGTTGCACAGCGTCATCAAGGAATCCGTGCGGCCGGTTTACAACGAACTGGTGGAATCAGGCGCCCTGGAAACCTGGCGCGACGTCAAGGAAACGCTGGGTTTGAGCAAAAACAACTGGGACCGACACGATGCCGACGGAGAAGTCAACGCCCTGCAACGCGCGCAGGCCGCCAACACGCCAGGCTGGCAAGACCCCGGCGTACCGCCCAAATCAGCCGCACAAGTCCAGCTTGACCGCGAATACGACGCCTACCTGCTACGGCAGTTGATCGACGACCTCAAACCCTGGGTACTCGGGTTGATCGGCCTGTACGCGCTGGGCTATCTGGCCAAGCTGATTTTCAATTTCATGCAATGGAAAGCGGCGCGTCGGCGTGAGCGTCGCGCACAACGGGCCAGACACCGGTCGTCGCGCCACAGCCACGATTCAAAGCGGGAGCTTTGACCAGCGCAAACTCACTCGCTTCGCGCGTGTCGCTTGGTCTGTCCCGCAATGTCTCAGAAAGGCATTTTCGGCATGCCGCCGCCCATACCTTTCATGCCACCCAGGCGCTTCATCATCTTCATCATGCCGCCGCCCTTCATTTTTTTCATCATGTCTTGCATTTGCTCAAATTCCTTGAGCATGCGGTTGACTTCCTGCACCTGAACACCTGCTCCGGCGGCAATACGGCGCTTGCGCGTGGCTTTGATCAGCTCGGGCTTGCGCCGCTCCAGCGGCGTCATGCTCTGGATGATGCCCTCCTTGCGTTTCACGTCTTTTTCAACGCGCCCCACATCGACCTGGCCGGCTTTGGCAGCCATGGCCGCTGGCAGCTTGTCCATCAGGCTGCTTAGACCACCCATTTGCTTCATTTGCTGAATCTGGGCCAAAAAATCGTTCAAATCAAAGTTGGCGCCACTTTTGACCTTGGCCGCGAGCTTTTGCGCCTGGGCAATATCCACGCCGGCGGTGACCTGCTCCACCAGCGCCAGAATGTCACCCATGCCGAGCACCCGCCCGGCATGGCGCTCGGCGTCAAACACTTCCAGCCCATCCAATTTTTCGCTGGTACCGGCAAATTTGATCGGCGCGCCGGTCACTTGCCGCACCGACAGCGCCGCACCACCGCGTGAATCGCCGTCGAGTTTGGTCAGGATGATGCCGGTGAGTGGCAGCGCCTCCTTGAATGCGCGGGCGGTGTTGATGGCATCCTGACCCTGCATGGCGTCAACGACAAACAGCGTTTCTACCGGCTGGATGGCCGCATGCAGGTCTTTGATTTCGCGCATCAGCGCTTCATCAATAGCTAACCGACCCGCGGTGTCGACCAGCAACACGTCAAAGAAGTGTTTTTTGGCGTAGTCCAGCGCGGCCAGCGCAATATCGACCGGCTTTTGATCGGGCGTGCTGGCAAACCACTCGGCACCAGCTTGTGCGGTGACGGTCTTGAGCTGCTCAATGGCCGCCGGGCGGTAGACGTCACCCGAGACAGTGAGCACCTTTTTGCCGCGCTTTTCAATCAGGTGCTTGGCCAGCTTGGCGGTGGTGGTGGTCTTGCCCGCGCCTTGCAAACCGGCCATCAAGATCACGGCTGGCGGCTGCGCGGCCAGGTTGATATCGGCTACGCCGTCGCCCATGGTAGCGGCAAGCTCTTTGTTGACGATCGACACCAGCGCCTGACCCGGGGTGAGCGAGCCCAGCACATCCTGCCCCAGCGCTTTTTCCTTGACACGCGCAATAAAGTCGCGCACCACCGGCAGCGCCACGTCGGCCTCCAGCAGCGCCATGCGCACTTCGCGCAACATGTCGGCCACGTTAGCCTCGCTGATGCGCGCCTGACCGCGGATTTGTTTGACCAGACGGGAGAGTTTGTCGGTAAGAGCAGAAGCCATAGGGGAATCGTGTCCGACGGGCGGAACCTGGGTTGGGGCCGCCGCAAAACGACGGAAAACAAAACGCTAAACTGTAGCCATGATTTTAGCCAGTGCAACTCCTTTGACCTTGGCGCTTGCTTTGGGCGCCGCAGCCGCTTACGCCATCTCGGCGGCCGGTACCCAGCGGCTCAATCTGCGCTGGGTCAATCTCGCAGTATGGGTTGCCTGGATCTTGCACGGTGCGTTGCTGGTCATCGGCTTGTGGGGACCGGAGTCGCGCTTCGGTTTTGCGCCTGCGCTATCGCTGACGGTCTGGCTGGTGGGCCTGGTGTACGCCATTGAGGGCTATGTCTACCCGCAATTCAAGAAGCCTTGGCTCACGTCTGGCTTTGGCTCTGCCAGCGTTTTGCTCGCGTTGCTGTTTCCGGGCGCATCGCTCAACGCCAACGCGTCGCCCTGGTTACCACTGCACTTTGCCCTGGGCATTTCGTCGTATGGACTGTTTGCCATCGCAGTCGCCCATGCCTGGCTGATGACGCAAGCCGAAGCGCGCATTCGCAGTGCCTCAGACGCCATGACGGGTATGCCGATCCTGACGATGGAGCGCCTGACCTTCCGCTTTGTCACCGTCGGCTTTATCTTGTTGTCTGCCACCTTGCTGGCGGGCTTGCTGTTTGGCGGCCAGTTGTACGGCAGCTCGAACGCACTGCGATGGAATCACAAGACGATCTTTGCGTTTCTGTCATGGTTGACGTTTGCTGTGCTGCTGATCGGCAGGTCCCACTTTGGTTGGCGCGGCAGACAGGCGGTGCGCGTCCTGTACATCGGCGCCGGTTTGTTGCTGCTGGCTTATGTGGGATCGCGCTTTGTCATGGAAGTGGTGCTGGGCCAAACGCTGTGAGGGCTCTTTTTTACCTGGCAATTGCTTTGGCAGGGCTCTGGCTTTGGCGCAGCCTCACCAATGCGGCCAAACCACCCGTCGCCGACAAACCCAGCACGCAGGACGTGCCCGCCGAAATGGTTCAATGCCGACGCTGCGGCATTCACCTGCCAGCAGCCGAAGCCGTAACCGGCAAAGACGGCAGCTATTGCAGCCAAGCACATTTGCTGCAATCTGAAACCTGAATGACAGCAACGCCAGAAGCTTCTTTCTGGCCCGGAGCATCGCCTGACGCGGATCCGGGCAACGAGCATCCTCTGGAATTTGAGCGCATCTGGCGCGGCTTCATGACGGCGCGGGCCACCCTGGGCCTGGTGCTGGTGGTGTTGCAGGCCAGTATTCTTGTGCTGGCGCCGCAGCAAAGCGGTGTTGCACTGGTGATCTGTGTCGCCTACTTTGCCGCAACCTTGGCGCTGCGCCTGCGAGCCAGACCAAGACAACTGAGCCCAACCTTTGACAGCTTGTGGCTGCGCACCGTCGGCGTTGATGTGCTGACGTTCAGTGTGCTGCAATGGGTGCAGGGCGGCGCCATCAACTACACCCCGCTGCTGGCGCTGCCGGTGCTCATGGTCAGCATTCTGGGTACGCCGTTGCAAGCCATTGCCTCGGCGGCAGGTGTGACATTGTTGCTGTTTGGCTACGCAGTGTGGCTGTCGCTGCAAACCTCTGGCGATTTCACCGGGTATGTTTTGCAAGCAGCGCTAACGGGCGCTGGCTGCTTTGCCATTTCGTTCATTGCCAGCCAGATGGCGACGCGTCTGGCCAGCGTCGAATTGCACGCCAAGCGCAGCCAGCTTGCGGCCACCGTGCAACAGCAGGTCAACCAACTGGTTATCGAGTCGCTCACCGACGGCATCATGGTGGTCTCAGAGAGCGGCCAGGTGCTGCTGGCCAATCCGGCTGCGCATGCACTGCTGGACACCCGGGGGCAAACCGATATCAACCTGACGCAGCGGCTCGGCTGGTCTGCGCTCATGGGCGTGATCAACAGCAGCTTCAACAGCCAACACCCTCAGCAAGCCAGCGTGGATATCCGTCATCAGGGGCAGACCAAACGCAGCCTGCTGGCAAGGACCCAACTGACCAGCGTACAGGACGACAACGTTTCGGGTCTGTGTGTTGTCTTTATGCAAGACCAGCGCGAAATCGAGGCACGCATCCGCGCCGAGAAACTCGCCGGCATGGGCCGGATGTCAGCAGCGGTGGCGCATGAAATTCGCAACCCCCTGGCGGCGATCACGCAGGCCAACGCGCTTCTTTCGGAGGATTTGCAGGATCCGGGGCAGCGGCGTTTGGCCGATATGGTGCAGCAAAACGCCCACCGACTCGAGCGGATTGTCAAAGATGTATTGCATTTAGTGCAGGTGCCAGCCAGTGCTCAGGCGAGTCAAGACCTGGATTTGGTTGCGACAGTGCAACGCATCGGCCGTGACTGGAGCAGCCAGAACCATTGTGTAGATGAACTGTCGATCCATGCCGAAAATTCAGCTGCGCACGTGCGATTCGACGCCGAGCATTTGCGACGTGTCGTGATCAACCTGCTGGACAACGCGTTGCGCTATGCCAGCGGACAAGCTTCGAGCATCCAAATCCATGTGGGTCGCAGCGCGCCAACGGACGCCACGGCCAGCATCGTTCTAAGTGTCTGGAGCGATGGAAACGTGCTGGACGCGTCGTTGGAACAGCACTTGTTCGAACCTTTTTTTTCGTCAGAGAGCCGCTCCAGTGGACTCGGGTTGTATATTTGCCGCGAATTGTGCGAAAGTCACGGGGCAACGATTGGCTACGACCGAAGGGAACGCCAGATCGGTGACCAGCGGGTGATCGGCAATGAATTCACCGTAACATTCAAGACAACAAGCCCCAACTTGAAGACATGACCGCCCCCGCCAGTTCCATCCGCATCCTGGTTGTCGACGACGAGCCCGACCTGCGCACGTTGTACGAACTAACGCTGCTGCGTGAGGGCTATGGGGTCGAAACCGCCGAAAACTTGCAACAGGCGCATGCCCGACTGGCGCAGGGCCGCTACGACGTCCTCATTACCGACATGCGCCTGCCCGATGGGCTGGGCATGTCATTGATCAACGACATCAGATCGTGTGCACGCGACGAGCGTTGTATCGTCATCACCGCCTACGGCTCCACACAGAATGCAGTCGAAGCGCTTAAAGCAGGCGCTTTTGATTACCTGACCAAGCCTGTCGATCTGAAACAGTTCCGGGCAGTTGTCGCCTCGGCCGTTCGCAGCACCGCAACGGTGGCCGCCGAAAATATCAACGCAGCCAGTCATGCAACGCAAAGCGTCTCGGGGGGTGCCTTGGGCCAACGCGCACTCAGTCGCTTGGTGGGCCACTCAGAATGCATGCAACAGGTCAAGGAGCGCATTCTCAAGATCGCACCGAGCATGGCGCCGGTGATGGTCACTGGTGAGTCTGGTACCGGCAAAGAACTGGTTGCGTACGCGATCCATGCCAACAGCCACCGTGCCAAAGGGCCTTGGGTCGCGGTTAATTGCAGCGCCATCCCTGAGACACTGCTGGAAGCCGAATTTTTTGGCGCTAAAAAAGGCGCCTATACCGGTGCAACACAAGACCGGGAGGGCTTCTTTCACGCCGCGCGTGGCGGCACCCTCTTTCTGGACGAAATTGGCGACCTGCCGCTGCCGATGCAGTCCAAACTGCTGCGCGCGATCCAGGAGCGGCGAATTCGCCCTTTGGGGTCGAACCAGGAGGACACTGTCGATGTGCGCATCGTCAGCGCGACGCACAAGAACCTTGCGCAGGAGGTGCAAAACGGCACCTTCCGGCAGGACCTGTTTTACCGGCTCAACGTGATCGACTTAGTGATTGCCCCGTTGCGGGAACGCACCGAGGATCTGCCGGACCTGTGCCAAGCCTTGCTGGCGCGGATCGCCGAAGAAGCCAACATGACCACGCCGACGCTGACGAACGAAGCGCTGCAGCTCCTGGCCAGAATGCCGTTGCCGGGCAATGTGCGCGAGCTCGAAAACCTGTTGTACCGTGCCGTGGCCCTGAGCGACGGTCCACGCTTGAATCTAGATACACCAAGCCAGGATGTGTCACCCGTGGCGCGACACATCGTCGATGGGCAAACGCCTGCGGCTGCTGCTGGCACCAACCACGACACCGAGCCCGGAGAGGTTGCGCTGCCTGAGGATTTGCAAGCGTACCTGGACGGCCTGGAGCGAAACATCCTGACCAAGGCACTGCAAACCACCCGGTTCAACCGCACCGCCGCCGCCGCGCGGCTTGGCTTGAGTCTGCGCCAGATGCGCTACCGAATCGAACGCTTGCAAATTGAAGCCCCGGCCACCGGTTTTGGTCAGGATGATTTCAACTGATTCCGCACAGCAACAGGCGTGCGACGCGCTGTGGCGAGACGGTTGGTACCGTTTTGCCGCCCGCGTTGATTCGCCCAACTTTGGCCCACGTCCGAGCCGCAGCCAGATTGATCTGATCGTGCTGCACTCGATCAGCCTGCCTCCCGGCCAGTACGGTGGCGACGAGGTGCGGCAGTTGTTCACCAACCAGCTCAACTGGCAGCAGCACCCGTTCTTTCAGAGCATCGAAGGCGTCAAGGTGTCGTCTCATTTCTTCATCCGGCGCAACGGTGACCTGTGGCAGTTTGTGAACTGCGATGACCGCGCCTGGCATGCGGGTGTATCGAACTACAGAGGTCGCGCCAACTGCAATGACGACAGCATCGGTATTGAGCTCGAAGGGCTCGAAGGCGAGACTTTTGAAGCAGCGCAGTACGCCGCGCTGCGTGCGCTGTGCGCCAGCATCCTGCAACGGTATCCCATTGCCCATGTCGCTGGTCACGAGCACATTGCCCCCGGACGCAAGCAAGACCCGGGCGTGGGGTTTGACTGGGTAAAGTTGCAAAAAGGTCTGGGTCTCGCGGACCATTTCTTTCCCACCACGATCCAGAAGCACGCGTGAAGGCATCACGGCGCCAGTGCGCTAAAAACACTACAGCTAGTGTTTTTACCAACTAGATTACCCCATATTTAGTGTTAAGCTGCGGCTGTGCAGTCAGGTCAAACGTGTCCGTTTGATCGACTATTTGTCCAACTGGCACACGCCAGTTACCCACCCAACAAGAGAGAGAAAAACGATGCAGGCTATTGCGACAACGCCGACAGCGACTTTCATTCACCCGATTGCCAATCCAGCAACCAACGTGGTCACTGCCACCACCAATACGCTGTCTCAATACCAGATCATTCGCCGCAATGGGGCGGTGGTACCGTTTGCGCCCAACAAAATCGCCGTGGCCATGATGAAGGCGTTTCTGGCTGTGCACGGCACGCAGGGCGCCGCCTCAGCCAGTGTGCGTGAGACCGTCGAAGACCTGACCCAGGGCGTGATCCGCGCCCTGATGCGCTCGCGTCCGTCGGGCGGTACCTTCCATATTGAAGATGTGCAAGACCAGGTCGAATTGGGTTTGATGCGCGGCGGTCACCATGAGATTGCCAGGGCCTACGTGCTGTACCGGGAAAAGCGGTCCCAGGAGCGTGCGCAGAAAACCAACACACCTGCTGCGCCAGCCCCAGCGTTGCACACCATCGACAACGGTCAACGAGTTGTGCTGGACATGACGCGATTGGGCAACATCATTGATGCCGCGTGCGCCGGACTGGGTGCAGACGTCAAGCCTGAACCAATCGTTGCCGAGACCCTGCGCAACCTGTATGACGGAGTGCCAATGGACGAGGTCTATAAGGCATGCGTGCTGGCCGCGCGCACGCTGATTGAAAAAGACCCCGACTACACCTTCGCGACCGCGCGCCTGCTGTTTCACACTATCGCCAAGGAAGTGCTCGGCCAGGACGTGGCACAGGCTGACATGGCCCAAGCCTATGTTGACTATTTCCCGCAAGCCATCGCGCGCGGTGTGGAAGGCGAATTGCTTGACAGCCGGCTGTTGCAGTACGACTTGCAGCGACTGGCGCTGGCGCTCAAGGCCGAACGCGACCTGCAGTTTGATTACTTGGGCCTGCAGACGTTGTACGACCGCTATTTCCTGCACATCAATAAAACCCGCATTGAGTTGCCCCAAGTCTTTTTCATGCGCGTGGCTATGGGCCTGGCACTGGGCGAGATCGACCGCGAAGCACGGGCCATCGAGTTCTATGAAGTGCTCTCAAGCTTCGACTACATGTCGTCGACACCAACACTCTTCAACAGTGGCACGCTACGTTCACAGCTGTCAAGCTGCTACCTGACCACCGTGCCCGACGATCTGGACGGTATCTACGAAGCGATCAAAGAGAACGCTTTGCTGTCCAAGTTTGCCGGTGGCCTGGGCAATGACTGGTCGCAGGTACGCGCGCTAGGGGCGCACATCAAGGGTACCAACGGCGAATCACAGGGCGTGGTGCCGTTTCTCAAGGTAGTCAACGACACCGCGGTCGCCGTCAACCAGGGCGGCAAGCGCAAGGGCGCTGTCTGCACTTATCTGGAGAGCTGGCACTTGGACATCGAAGAGTTTCTGGAACTGCGCAAGAACACCGGCGACGACCGCCGCCGCACGCACGACATGAACACGGCAAACTGGATCCCGGATTTGTTCATGCGCCGCGTCATGGAAAAGGGTCAGTGGACACTGTTTTCACCGAACAGTGTGCCTGACCTGCACGACAAGTTTGGCACCGCTTTTGAGGCAGCGTATGTGGCTTACGAGGAAAAGGCAGCGCGCGGTGAAATTAAACCGTTCAAGACAGTGCAGGCCACCGACCTCTGGCGCAAGATGCTGACCATGTTGTTCGAGACCGGCCATCCCTGGATCACGTTCAAGGATGCGTGCAACATTCGCTCGCCACAGCAACACGCCGGTGTGGTGCACTCCAGCAACCTGTGCACCGAGATCACGCTCAACACCAGCAAGACCGAGACGGCGGTGTGCAATCTGGGCTCGATCAATTTGCGCCAGCACCTCAAAGACGGCCGCATTGATCACGTCAAGCTGCAAAAAACAATCACCACGGCGATGCGCATGCTCGACAACGTGGTTGACATCAACTACTACGCGGTCAAGAAAGCGCGTGACTCCAACATGCGCCACCGCCCGGTGGGCTTGGGGCTGATGGCGTTCCAGGACAGCTTGTACGAATTGCGCATCCCCTACGCCAGCGATGCCGCCGTTGCGTTTGCTGACGAATCGATGGAAGCCATCTGCTACTACGCTTACTGGGCCTCCAGTGAGTTGGCGCGCGAACGCGGCGCCTACTCCAGCTACAACGGTTCGTTGTGGAGCCAAGGCATCCTGCCGCTGGACACCTTGGACATGCTGGCTACACAGCGTGGCGGCTACGTGGAGGTCGATCGCTCGGCCACACTGGACTGGGACGCGTTGCGGCAAAAAATTGCCAAGGACGGCATGCGCAACTCCAACTGTGTGGCCATCGCCCCAACAGCGACTATTTCCAACATCATTGGCGTTGACGCTTCTATCGAACCATGCTTTGGCAACCTGTCTGTTAAGTCCAACCTGTCGGGTGAGTTCACCATCATCAACAGTTACCTGGTGCGCGACTTGAAGCGTCTGGGCCTGTGGGATGACGTGATGGTAATGGACCTCAAACATTTCGACGGCTCACTGCAGCCCATCGACCGGGTACCTGCCGAAGTGAAGTCGCTTTACGCAACCGCTTTTGAAGTGGAAACCCGCTGGTTGGTAGAGGCGGCGGCACGACGCCAGAAGTGGATCGACCAGGCACAATCACTCAATATTTACATCGCCGGCGCCTCTGGCAAGAAGCTCGACGACACCTACAAGCTGGCTTGGTTGCGCGGCCTCAAGACCACCTACTACCTGCGCACGCAATCGGCCACCCATGCAGAGAAATCTACCGTCAAGGCAGGACGTTTGAATGCGGTCTCGGCAGGTGGCAATGCATCAGGACCAGCGGCGCTTAGTGCTCTTGATGCAGCTGCAGCGATGGCACGCGAGCAACTTTCAGCCAGCGCTGCAACAGACGTGAAGTTCTGTGGCGTTGATGACCCCACGTGCGAGTCATGTCAGTGAGCTCGCCCCTGCTTTGTGACCGCGGTGCTCATGCGCAACACTGTGCGAAGCATCTGCGTTTGCATGCATAAAAAGTCTTTCATTTTTTTATACACCATCACATAATCCACGCATCGGAAAATACCATGTTGTCCTGGGACGAAGAAATCACATCCACTGCCAGTTCGCTTCCTTTATTTAGCTTGCCAGAAACGCAACTGGCCGAGCGCGGCACCTACTCCTCTACAGACCTCAACACCATCGCGCGTGATCCATTGGCGCCCGTCACGCCAACGACACAGGCCAAGTCAAAATTGACACCACCGCGTCGGGTCAATGCAGCAGACAAACGGATCATCAACGGCAAAACCGACGTCAATCAATTGGTGCCCTTCAAGTACAAATGGGCTTGGGAGAAATACCTCTCCAGCTGCGCCAACCACTGGATGCCGCAAGAAGTCAACATGACGCGCGACATCGCGCTCTGGAAAAATCCCGACGGGCTCAGCGAAGACGAACGTCGTATCGTCAAGCGCAACCTTGGTTTTTTTGTTACCGCCGATTCACTGGCCGCCAACAACATTGTGCTGGGCACCTATCGTCACATCACCGCACCCGAATGCCGCCAATTTTTATTGCGCCAGGCTTTTGAAGAAGCCATCCACACGCACGCTTACCAGTACATCGTTGAGTCGCTTGGCTTGGACGAGGGCGAGATTTTCAGCGCCTACCATGAAGTGCAATCGATTCGTGACAAGGACGAGTTCCTGTTGCCTTTTATCGAGGCCATCATGGACCCCAGGTTCCAGACCGGCACGTCCGCTGCAGACCAGACGCTGCTGAAATCGCTGATCGTTTTTGCCTGCCTGATGGAAGGCCTGTTCTTCTATGTGGGCTTCACCCAGATTCTGGCGCTCGGACGGCAAAACAAGATGACCGGTGCGGCCGAACAGTACCAGTACATCTTGCGCGATGAATCGATGCATTGCAACTTTGGCATCGATTTGATCAACCAGCTCAAACTGGAAAACCCGCTGCTGTGGACACCCGAATTCAGGACCGAGATCAAGACATTGTTTGAAACAGCAGTGGAACTGGAATACCGCTACGCGGAAGACACCATGCCACGTGGTGTGCTGGGTATGAATGCCTCCATGTTCAAAGGCTACCTGCGTTACATCGCCAATCGGCGTGCCACTCAGATTGGTCTGGAGGCCCTGTTTCCCAACGAAGAAAACCCGTTCCCATGGATGAGCGAAATGATCGACCTCAAAAAAGAACGCAACTTCTTTGAAACCCGCGTCATTGAATACCAGTCCGGCGGCGCGCTGTCCTGGGAATGAGCCTGCATGACACCCCTTCGCTCTATTTCACAAGTGCCGCTGCGGTCGCAGTGTCTTGCGCTTGTGCTCCCCCGTTCATGTTGCTGGGCACTTCCCAACACCATGAATCGCTTGCCGCATGCTGATATGCAGCAAGTGCTCTTTGCACCTTGATCAAGGAGAATATTGATGGCAACTGCAAAAAAACCAGCCGCTAAAAAAGCGGCCCCTGCGAAGAAAGCGGCCCCTG
>Ga0210024_1003545_pt1 | contig 12788 bp, 10 predicted proteins | sample CryGeymeta201525_FD_183988 | JGI IMG/M metagenome (GOLD analysis project Ga0210024, IMG submission 183988) | Groundwater microbial communities from Crystal Geyser aquifers in Utah, USA - Crystal Geyser metaG 2015-25 (SPAdes) (version 2) | ecosystem: Environmental > Aquatic > Deep subsurface >... | reverse complement strand
GGGCTGGGCTCGACGCTGGTGGCGCGCTGCGCCGACCGCGCGGCGCTGGAGCGCGCGGCGGACGCCCTGCGCGCGATGCTGGCGGCGTTGGGCGCGGGCGAGGTGGCCGAGACGCCGCCCGCCTGACGCGCGCGCGGGTGTGGAGGGAGAAATCGGCGGGTCGCGACGGCAGAACATGACTGGAACTAAAGGAAGGTGCTGACAATCTACGGGATGCGGGATACCCTGGAGATAGGCAAGCAGATGCACAACATACCGAGATGTGGTGATTGACGCCCGCGCGCCTCAAAAGAGCCAAGGAAACACGACGGGAGCGCCCAGCCATGACGGACGGATTTACGTTCATAGATTTGTTTGCTGGCATCGGCGGGCTGCGTCTCGCGATGGAGAGCATCGGCGGGCGTTGCGTCTTCACTTCCGAGTGGGACAAATACGCCCGCTACACCTACGAGGCAAACTACCGCGATAACCGCCCCATCGCCGGAGACATCCGCGAGGTCGCCGCGACCGAGGTTCCGGCGCACACTGTTCTTTGCGCGGGCTTTCCGTGTCAGCCATTCTCCATCGCCGGAGTTTCAAAAAAAAATGCTCTCGGTCGCAAGCATGGGTTTGAATGCGAGGCCCAAGGCACCTTGTTCTACGAGGTCGTCCGCATCCTGAAGCACCACCGCCCGGCAGCATTCCTGTTGGAAAACGTGAAGAACTTGCGCAGCCACGACGGCGGTAAAACCTACGCTGTGATCATGGGCGCGCTTGAGGAACTGGGCTACACTGTTCGCGACCGGATTATCGACGCAAAGCACTTTCTGCCGCAGCATCGCGAACGCATCGTGCTTGTCGGTTTTCTTGAAGATACAGGTTTCACGTTCGACGATCTGACAGCGCCTGAGAAAGGCCTTAGCACGATGGCCGACGTGCTTCATCCCGAGGACGGCAGCGAAGCCCCCGAGCGGGACTACACTCTGGGACCGTGCGCGATGGTCAATCCGAAATATACGCTGACTGACCATCTTTGGAATTATTTGCAGGGCTATGCAGCGAAGCACAAGACGGCGGGCAACGGTTTTGGGTTTGGCCTCGTCGGTCGGGGTGATACATGCAGGACTCTTTCGGCCCGCTATTACAAAGACGGATCAGAAATACTGGTGGCGCAGCACGGCAGAAATCCTCGCAGGCTAACGCCCCGAGAGTGTGCTCGGATCATGGGTTATCCCGATGCCTTCGCTATCCCCGACGAACCCGGTCGGCGGGTGAGCGACACGCAAGCCTATAAGCAATTCGGCAACAGCGTGGCGGTGCCGGTTTTCAGGGAAGTCGCAAGGATCATGGCGCCCCATATCGCTGCGGCGCTTGATGCCGGAAAGCCCTTGGCGGCTGTTGGCTGACGTCCACGACAAAGCAGCGCGCAGCCGGAACATGGCTGCAATTAAGGCTAATAATACGAGGCCTGAGTTAATTGTGAGGCGCGGTCTTCACAAAAGAGGGCTGCGATTTCGGCTTTACCGTCGCGATCTTCCCGGATGTCCAGATCTTGTATTTCCGGCGAAAAGAGTCATCATTTTCGTCCACGGTTGTTTCTGGCATGCGCATGCAGGGTGTCGATACTACAAAGTCCCGCAAACCGACGCGAAGCGCTGGCGCGAAAAGCTGGAGGGAAACAGCGCACGCGACACGCGCAATCAGGCTGCGCTCCGCGCCGCCGGGTGGCGCGTTATTGTGCTGTGGGAATGCGAACTCCGCGAAGGGGCGGAGAGGCGACTTGACGCCCTCGCGGAAGAAATCAGACACTGAGTTATTGGTAGGACTGGGCGCATGCTCGACACCTCGGTTTTCAAGAAGCTGGCGCACAACGATACGGGTCGCGCGCGCGGCCACCAAGGTGGGATCGTCGTTCCCAAAGCCATCGCGCAGTTTTTCCCGCCGCTTCCCGCTGTGACGGCGGTCAGCGGGCCGACGGTGGACCTGATGCTTACTGCCGATCTGTATGTCGATGGTGACCGGGTCGGCACAGTCCAAACCCGCTATCAGCATCAGACCTGGGGGGGAACAAGGCCGCCTGAGCGACGTCTCACGGATAACCTTGGCGCGCTAAGGAACGCGGCGAGCGAGGACGATATCCTTCTGTTCACGAAAGACCTTGATGACGATGGCTATATCCAGCTTCATCTGATCCGGCAGGGCACGGCGGCGTATCGCGAGCTCGACGCGCATATCGGCAAGGGCAGGTGGGGCGCACTCGATCCCGACAACCCGCCGGTCAGCGTCAGGCAGATCGCCGAGGCCGGGAATTATATCGAAGCCGAGGCCGCAAAGCCGCCTGCGGCCTTCGATGGCGATCGCCCGACGACCGAGACGACGACCGTCCGAAAGGCTCGCGACAGGGCTTTTCGCGCAAAGCTACTCGATCAATACGACTGCCGCTGTGCTTTCACCGGACGCAAATTCATATCGCCAGTGGGTCACATGATCCTAGGCCTCGACGCGGCACATGTGGTGCCGGTGAGCGAAAAGGGTTCGGATCATCCCGCAAATGGCTTGCCGCTGACGAAGGAACTCCACTGGTCATTCGACCGGGGGTTGATTGGCGTTGCAGAGAACCGGACCATTCTGGTTCCGGCGCCGGTCCGCGCCCTGCCCGGAAACGAGTTTCTGTGCAGCCTTCACGGACAGTCTATCCGCGAGGCCCGCGCGCCCGCCCTGCGGGTGATGGAGGAAGCCCTGGATTGGCATCGGCGGAACCGCCTTGTCGTGGAGGTCAGCGAGACACCCCCCGCCTGACCCCCTCGCGCCGCGCGCGCGGCTGTGGCAGAAAACCGGCGGCGCGGACGTGGCGGAATGGTAGACGCAGCGGACTTAAAATCCGCTTCCCCCGTGGAGTGTGGGTTCGAGTCCCACCGTCCGCACCAGAACGGGCCGCACCAGAACGGGCCGCACCAGAACGGGCCGCACCAGTCTTGGCCGCGCCGGAAGTATGGCGCTAGACCAACAGCGCCAGCGGATCCTCCAGCAGTCCCTTCAGCGCGCCGAGGAACTGCGCGCCGAGCGCGCCGTCGATCACCCGGTGATCCACCGAGAGCGTGGCGGTCATCACCGTCGCCAGCGCCACCGCGTCGCCGCGCGCCACCGGGCGGCGCACGCCTGCGCCCACCGCCAGAATCGCGCCGTGCGGCGGGTTGATCACCGCGTCGAAACTGTCCACGCCGAACATGCCGAGGTTCGAGATCGCGAAGGCGCCGCCCTGATACTCCTGCGGCGCCAGCTTTCGCGCGCGGGCGCGGGCGGCCAGGTCTCGCATCTCGGCGGAAAGCTGCGACAGCGGCTTGGCCTCCGCGTCGCGCAGCACCGGCGTGAACAGCCCGCCCTTCACCGCCACCGCGACCGCCACATCCGACGCCTGGAAGCGCAGGATGCGGTCGCCCGCCCAGACCGCGTTGCAGGCGGGAACCGCCTGCAGGGCGAGCGCCGCCGCGCGGATGATGAAGTCGTTGACCGACAGCTTCACCCCGCGCGCCGCGCTGCGGTCGTTGATCTGCGCGCGCAACGCGATAAGCGCGTCCAGCTCGATGTCGCGGCGCAGGTAGAAATGCGGCACGGTCTGCTTGGCTTCGGTCAGCCGCGCGGCGACGGTGCGGCGCATCCCGTCAAGCGCGACCTCGGTGAAGGCGCGGTCGGCGTAAAGCCCCAGGATCGCCCCCGCCGACGGCGCCGCCGGGGCTGCGCGGGCGGGCGCCGGGGCCTGAACGGCGGGCGCAGGCGCGGCGGCGGGTGCGGCGCGCTCCACATCCGCCTTCACGATCCGGCCATGCGGGCCGGAGCCGCGCACCCCGGCGAGGTCAACGCCCTTCTCCGCCGCCAGACGGCGGGCGAGCGGCGTGGCGAAGACGCGGGCCGCCCCTAATGCCTGCGCGCCCGCGATTGGCGCGGGCGCCGGGGCGGCGAATGGCGCGGGCGCCGGGGCGGCGACGGGCGCAGGCGCAGGCGCCGCTGCGGGGGCGGCGGCGGGCGCGGGCGCCCCGGCGCTTTCGCCCTCGGCCAGCAGCGTCGCGATCACGGCGTTGACCTTCACGCCCTGCGCGCCCTGCGCCACCAGCAACTCGCCGATCACCCCCTCATCGACCGCCTCGACCTCCATGGTCGCCTTGTCGGTCTCGATCTCGGCGATCACGTCGCCGGGCGCGACCGCGTCGCCGGGCTTGACCAGCCATTTGGCGAGCGCGCCTTCCTCCATGGTCGGCGACAGCGCGGGCATCAGGATGTTGATCGGCATCGCGCGTCCCCTTTCAGCGGTAGCAGACGGACTTCGCTGCGGCGACGACCTCGGCGATTGTGACCAGCGCCAGCTTTTCGAGATTGGCGGCGTAGGGCATCGGCACGTCCTTGCCGGTCAGGCTCAGCACCGGCGCGTCGAGCCAGTCGAACGCCTCGCGCATCAGCACGCCCGCGATGTGATCGCCGATCGAGCCGACCGGCCAGCCCTCCTCGACCGTGACGCAACGGTTGGTGCGCTGCACCGACCGCACCACGGCGGCGGTGTCCATCGGCCTGAGCGAGCGCAGGTCGATCACCTCCGCCTCGATCCCCTCCGTCGCCAGCGCGGCCGCCGCCTCCAGCGCGTGGGTCATGCCGATCCCGAAGCTGACGATGGTCACGTCGCGCCCCGCCCGCGCGACGCGCGCCTTGCCGATCGGCACGGTCCAGTCGTCGATCTCGGGCACCTCGAAAGATCTGCCGTAGAGAATTTCGTTCTCCAGAAACACCACCGGGTTGGGGTCGCGGATCGCGGCGCGGAGCAGGCCCTTCGCGTCGGCGGCGCTGTAGGGCATGCACACCTTCAGCCCCGGTATCTGCGCATACCAGGCCGCGAAATCCTGGCTGTGCTGGGCGCCGACCCGCGCCGCCGCGCCGTTCGGGCCGCGAAACACGATGGGGCAACCCATCTGCCCGCCGGACATATACAGGGTTTTCGCGGCTGAATTGACAATCTGATCAATGGCCTGCATCGCGAAGTTGAAAGTCATGAACTCGACGACCGGCCGCAGCCCGCCGAACGCCGCGCCCACCGCCAGCCCGGCGAAGCCGTGCTCGGTGATCGGCGTATCGACCACGCGGCGGGAGCCGAACTCGTCGAGCAAGCCTTGGGTGATCTTGTAGGCGCCCTGATACTCCGCGACCTCCTCGCCGATGATGAACACGCGCTCGTCGGCGCGCATCTCCTCGGCCATCGCGTCGCGCAGCGCCTCGCGCACGGTCTGGGTGCGGAAGGTCGTCCCCGGCGGGAAGTCGTCTGTTTCCGGCGCCGCAAGGGGTTCGGCGGCGGCCTTTGGCGCGGCGGGCGCTCCCGCCGCTGCGGGCGCAGGCGGTGGGGAGGGCGCGGAGGAGGGCGCCGCAGCGGCGCTTTCGCCATCCTCCTGCAGCGTGGCGATCGGCGTGTTGACCTTCACGCCCTGCGCGCCCTCCGCCACCAGCAGCGCCCCGATCACGCCGTCATCGACCGCCTCGACCTCCATGGTCGCCTTGTCGGTCTCGATCTCGGCGATCACGTCGCCAGAGGACACGCGGTCGCCCGGCTTCACGCACCATTTCGCCAGCGTCCCCTCCTCCATGGTGGGCGAGAGCGCGGGCATCAGGATTTCGATGGTCATCGCAAGCCCCTCACGCGCTGGCGTAGATGTCGGTCCAGAGCGCCGAGGCGTCCGGCTCCGGGCTTTCCTGCGCGAATTGCGCCGCGTCGTTGACCTGCGCCTTCACCGCCTTGTCCACCTCCTTGAGCGCCTCTTCGGCGACGCCCAGCGCGATCAGCTGCTTGCGCACATGCTCGATGGGGTCTTTCTCGTCGCGCATTTTCGTCACTTCCTCGCGCGTGCGGTATTTCGCCGGGTCCGACATCGAGTGGCCGCGATAGCGGTAGGTGTCCATCTCGAGGATGTACGGGCCGCCGCCGCCGCGGCAGTGCGCCAGCGCCTTCAGCCCCGCCTGCTTCACCGCGTCATAGTCCATGCCGTCCACCGCCTCGCCGGGAATGGCGAAGGCGGCGCCGCGCGTATAGAGCGCCGGGGTCGAAGACGCCCGCGCCAGCGAGGTGCCCATGGCGTACTGGTTGTTCTCGATCACGAACACCACCGGCAGCTTCCACAGGCTGGCCATGTTGAAGGTCTCATAGACCTGGCCCTGATTGGCGGCGCCGTCGCCGAAATACACAAGGCTGACCCTGTCGTTCTCCAGATACTTGTTGGCGAAGCCCAAGCCCGCGCCGATGGGAACCTGTCCGCCGACGATGCCGTGGCCGCCGAAGAACGCCTTTTCGCGCGAGAACATGTGCATCGAGCCGCCCTTGCCGCCCGAATAGCCGTCGGCGCGCCCGGTCAGCTCCGCCATCACGCCTCTGGGGTCCATGCCGCAGGCCAGCATGTGGCCGTGGTCGCGGTAGGAGGTGGTGGTCTGGTCGCCGTCCTCGGTCGCCGCCGTCAGGCCGACCACCACCGCCTCCTGTCCGATGTAGAGGTGACAGAATCCGCCGATCAGCCCCATGCCGTACAGCTGCCCCGCGCGCTCCTCGAAGCGGCGGATCAGCAGCATGTCGCGATAGGCGCGCGTCAGCTCCTCCTGACGCGCGGCGGCCGTGGGGGAGGCGTCTGCGGAGGCGGCGGTCTTGGCGGGGGCGGGTTTGCGGGCGGCCATGCTCGGGGTTCCTTCTTGTTCCTGCGCGCCGACGGGCGGGGCGCGCGGTCAGCGCAGCGCGACTTCGTCGGCGCCGATCAGGCCCAGCATGTCGCGGCCGGTCTCGTCGAGAATGTCGAGGTCGAGAAAGCCCGTGTTCAGCCGCGCGACGCGGTTCTCCAGCGCCGCGCGCTCGGCGCGCACGGTGGCGAGCTCCGCCGCCAGCGTCCGCTCCTCCGCCTCGCTGGCGATGATCGAGAACAGGCCGTAGTCGCCTTGCACGGCGTGGTAGGCGAAGTTCGCCACGCCCGCCAGAATCGCGAAGGCGAACACCGCGTCGAACGCCCGCAGACGCTGTCCCTCACCCATCGAGCCCCCCGTCACCCCTGCGCCATGGCGCGCGTTCGCAGACTATGCGCCATGGCGGGTTAAGGATAAAGCCCAGCTTGGCGATCAGCCGCGCAGGACGGCGCGCCCGGCGAAAACGGCGGCGTCGCCCAGCTCCTCCTCGATGCGGATCAGCTGGTTGTATTTCGCCATCCGGTCGGAGCGGGCCAGCGAGCCGGTCTTGATCTGGCCGCAGTTGGTGGCGACCGCGAGATCGGCGATGGTGGCGTCTTCGGTCTCGCCGGAGCGGTGCGACATGACGGCGGTATAGCCCGCGCGATGCGCGGTCTCGACGGCGTCGAGCGTCTCCGACAGCGTGCCGATCTGGTTGACCTTGATCAGGATCGAGTTCGCCGCGCCCTCCTCGACGCCGCGCACCAGCCGTTCGGTGTTGGTCACGAACAGGTCGTCGCCGACAAGCTGGCAGCGGTCGCCCAGAAGGTCGGTCAGCGCGCGCCAGCCCTCCCAGTCGTCCTCGGCCATGCCGTCCTCGACCGACAGGATCGGATAGGCGCCGACCAGATCGGCCAGATACTGCGCCATCTCGTCCGAGCCGAGCTTCTTGCCCTCGCCCTTCAGATCATAGACGCCGTCCGCGTAGAATTCGGACGCCGCCGCATCCAGCGCCAGGAACACATCGTCGCCGGGGCGATAGCCGGCCTTCTCGATCGCCTTCATGATGAAATCCAGCGCGTCGCGGGTCGAGCCAAGGTTGGGCGCAAAGCCGCCTTCGTCGCCGACGTTGGTGTTGTGGCCCGCCGCCGAAAGCTCTTTCTTCAGCGTGTGAAACACCTCCGAGCCGATCCGCACCGCGTCGGCCAGCGTGTCGGCGCCGACCGGCATCACCATGAATTCCTGGATGTCGATCGGGTTGTCGGCGTGAACGCCGCCGTTGATGATGTTCATCATCGGCACCGGCAGGGTGCGCGCCGACACGCCGCCGACATAGCGATAGAGCGGCAGGCCGACGCTGCGCGCCGCCGCCCTGGCGGTGGCCAGGCTCACGCCAAGGATGGCGTTGGCGCCCAGCCGCGCCTTGTTCGGCGTGCCGTCGAGATCGACCATCGCCTGGTCGATCATCAGCTGCTGCACCGCGTCGGCGCCCGCCAGCGCCTCGAACAGCTCGCCGTTGACCGCCGCGACCGCCTTGAGCACGCCCTTGCCGCCAAAGCGCGCCGCGTCGCCGTCGCGCAGTTCCACCGCCTCATGGGCGCCGGTGGAGGCGCCGGAAGGCACGGCGGCGCGACCGCTCGCGCCGCTCTCCAGCAGCACCTCGACCTCGACCGTGGGGTTGCCGCGGCTATCGAGGATTTCGCGTCCGGTGATCTCGACAATGGCGCTCATGGTGGATTTCCTTGCTGATGGGGCCGGGCGCTGCGCCCGGCGGGGCCGATGTCATTCCGGTTTGATCTTGCGACCGTAGAGTTCCAGCCGGTGGCCGATCAACTCATAGCCCAGCCGCGCCGCCACTTTCCGCTGCAGCGCTTCAATGTCCTTGTCCACGAATTCGATCACCGCGCCGCTCGCCACGTCGATCAGATGGTCGTGATGGTCACGGTCGGCGTCCTCATAGCGCGCGCGCCCGTCGCGAAAATCAAGTCTTTCAAGGATGCCATATTCCTCGAACAGCTTCACGGTGCGATAGACGGTGGCCATCGAGATGTTGGCGTCGCGCGCGGCGGCGCGGCGGTGCAGCTCCTCCACGTCGGGGTGGTCGTCGCTGTCGGACAGCACCTCGGCGATGGTGCGGCGCTGTTCGGTCATGCGCAGGCCGTGCGCCTCGCAGCGTCCGATGATGCTGTCGCTGGCCATGCGCGCCGGTTCCCGCCTGTCGCCGTCGCCGTCGCGTATAGCCGAGGGCGCCGCCTGCGACAACCGCCGCCCTCAGCGCCGCTCGCCGTGCTTGGCGGCGTTCCACAGCGCCTCCATCTGAGCCAGCGTCGCCTGCGCGGGCGTGCGGCCTTCGGCGGCCAGCGCGGCCTCCACGCTGCGGAAACGGCGCTCGAACTTGGCGTTGACGCGGCGCATGGCGGCCTCGGGATCGACGCCCAGCCAGCGCCCGAGGTTGACCAGCGTGAACATGAGGTCGGCGTATTCGTCCTCGACGCGGTCTGCGTCGCGCGCCGGATTGGCGGTCTCGGCGGCCAGTTCGCGCGCTTCTTCGGCGATCTTGTCCACCACGCCGCCCGCATCGGGCCAGTCGAAGCCGACGCGGGCGGCGCGGTTCTGCAGTTTCAGCGCGCGGGTCAGGCCGGGCAGGCCGGTCGCCACACCGTCCAGCGCGCTGATGGCCTGCGCCTTCGCGCCGCGCTCCTGCGCCTTGATCGCCTCCCACGCTGCGGTCTGCTGCGCGGCGCTGCGGTCGTCGCGCTCGGTCCCGAACACATGCGGGTGGCGGCGGATCATCTTGTCGCAGATCGCGCCCGCCACGTCGTCGAAGCCGAAGGCGCCGCGCTCCTCGGCCATCTGCGCGTGATAGACCACCTGCAACAGCAGATCGCCCAGCTCATCGGCCAGATCGCCCATGTCGCCGCGCGCGATGGCGTCGGCGACCTCATAGGCCTCCTCGATGGTGTAGGGCGCGATGGAGGCGAAATCCTGCGCGATGTCCCACGGGCAGCCGCGCTCGGGGTCGCGCAGCCGGGCCATGATCGCGCGCAGGCGGGCCATGGGGTCGCGGGCGGGCGCCGGGCGGGCGCGCAGATAGGACCAGGCGAAGCGGCTGCGCGCGGCCTGCGCCAGCCAGGCGTCGCAGGCCGCCAGCGCCCGCTCGCTCATCGCCCCGGCGCGGGCCTGCTTGCGCGCCGCCTTGCGCCCCTTCGCGCGGGTCTCGATAGGCGGAAACAGACCGAAATTGACGTTCATCGGCTGAAAGGTCGCAGCCTCCGCCCCGCAGGTCACATGGGCCAGCAGCGCGCCGTGCGCGGTCTCGGGCGGCGGCGGGCAGGGCGCGCGGCCCAGCGCCTCGGCGCTCGCGAAGCGGCCCGCCAGCAGACCCATGGCGGCGCTTTCGACATAGCCTTCGACGCCGGTGATCTGACCGGCAAAGCGCAGGCGCGGCGCGGCCTTCAGCCGCAACAGGCCGTCGAGCAAGCGCGGGGAATTGAGAAACGTGTTGCGGTGGATGCCGCCAAGCCGCGCGAACCGCGCGTTCTCAAGCCCAGGAATCAACCGCAGAACATCAGCTTGTGCGGCATACTTCATCTTGGTCTGAAAGCCGACGATGTTGTAGAGTGTGCCCAGCGCGTTGTCGCGGCGCAGCTGCGCGATGGCGTGCGCCTTGACCGTGGGGTTGTGCGGGTTGGTCAGGCCGACCGGCTTCATCGGCCCGTGGCGCAGCGTCTCGCGCCCGCGCGCGGCCATCACCTCGATCGGCAGGCAGCCCTCGAAATAGGGCGTGTTCTTCTCCCAGTCCTTGAACTCGGAGACCGGCGCCGACAGGATCGCGTCGATGAAGGCGTCGTATTGGCCTGCGTCCATCGCGCAGTTGAGATAGGCGGTGCGGTCGGCCTCGGTCTCGCCCTTGTCATAGCGGCTCTGGAACCACGCCTTTTCCAGGTCGATGCTGTCGAAATGCACGATCGGGGCGATGGCGTCGAAGAACGCCAGCGCGTCCTCGCCGGTCACCGTGCGGATCGCCTGCGCCAGCGCGGGCGAGGTCAGCGGGCCGGTGGCGATGATCGCGGGGCCCCACTCGGGCGGCGGCAGCGCCTCCACCGCGCCGGGCGCGAAGACGATGTTGGGATGGGCGCGCAGCGCGGCGGTGACGGCGGCGGAAAAGGCGTCGCGGTCCACCGCGAGCGCGCCGCCCGCAGGCAGCTTGTGCCGGTCGGCCATCGCCATGATCAGCGATCCGGCGCGGCGCATCTCCTCGTGCAGCAGGCCGACGGCGTTGGTCGCGGCGTCGTCGGAGCGGAACGAGTTCGAGCACACCAGTTCGGCGCAGTCGCCGGTGCGGTGCGCTTCGGTGCCGGTCTGCGGGCGCATCTCGTGCAGGACGACCCGCGCGCCCGCCTGCGCCGCCTGCCACGCGGCCTCGGACCCCGCCATTCCGGCGCCGATGATATGAATGGGTTCTGTCATGGCGGGGGAGGTAGCCCCTTGCGCGCGGCGCGCGCAAGGGGGCGGGGCGGGATGGGAACAAGGATCGTCTCTGCGCCGCCGACGGGATCGGCCGGGCGCCCTGAAACCCGGGGGCGCGCGCAACGCCGGCCTTCAGGGCGCCCCAAGCCAGAGCCGCGCGGCCACCCTCTGGCGAAGCGCGCGCGGCAACGCTCCCGAAACATTATCGCGCCATCGTGACGGCATCCGGCAGAACGCCCTCTGGGAGAACCCGCCATGTCTCGCACCGCCTCGCGCGCGATGCTTTGCGCCGCCGCCGTCGCTTCCGCCCTCGCGGTCGCCGCCTTCGCCGACCTCTCGCCCGAGCGCGTCCTCGCCCGCGAGATAGGCCCGGCGCGCGCCGCCCCGACCCGGCCTGCGCCGCCCGACGCGGACAGGGACCGCCTCGCCCGCGTCGGCGCCATGCTGCTGCTGGGGCTGGAATGGTCGCTGCGCTGACGGCGCCGGGCTTGCGAACATCGTCGCGCGCGGCGTGACCGCCGCCGCGCCAGGCGCCGCGACGCCGGATGCGGCGCCGTCGTTGCGATTGTGGCCGGGACGCGCGCCGCCGCTCAGGCCAGCGCCGCCAGCGCCGCTGTGTGCTGCGCTGCGCCGCCGCGATAGGCGATGTCGGCCGCAGGCCAGTCGGCGAGGCGCGCGCGCAGCGCGGCGCGCTGCTCTGCGCCCAGCCCGGCGAACGGCGTCAGCGTCGTCTTGATGGCGAACACCACCGCGCGGGTCGAGGGCAGACGGCGCAGGGTCTGGCGCTCGGTGCGCAGCCAGAACCCGCCGTCGAGGGCGGCGTGCGCCGCCTTCTCGCGCTCCCGCTGCGCCAGCCGCAGCCGGTCGGTCGGCGCCGCCAGCCAGTTGACGCGCATCAGCGGGCGCTCCGGCGCCAGCGCCGCGAACACCCGGTTGACGCGGCGCGCCATGGTCGCGTCATACAGCGGCACGGGCGCATGGATCGCGCTCAGGGGGCGGCCCAGCTTCTCGCTGAGCGACCAGCGCGACGGAAAGCACAGCACCCCGGCCACCAGCCGGTACTCGGGCTCTCCCGGCGCCATCAGCAGGAAATCCTCCTGACAGAGCCGCCCGGCGAGCGTCAGCGTGTCCAGATCCAGCGCCACCCGCGCGCCGTCGGGGCGCAGGCAGGCATCGCTTTCCAGCCGCCACTCGGGCCGCGCCGCGAGCCAGTCCAGCAGCAGCGCACGAAACTCCTCCAGCGCCGCCGCCGCTTCCGGCAACGCGGCGACCACCTCCGCATCCGCCGCCGCCAGCAGCGCGTCGCGCGCCGCCATCTGCGCGGCGTAGTCGGGGTCGCACGTCAGCCACGCGGCGGGGTCGAGCGGCATGAGGCCCGGCGGATGCGCGGTGTGCGCCGCCATGAACGGGGCGTAGGGCGCGCCGGTCACGCGAATCGCTCGGAATAGAGCAGCAGGCCATGGCCGCTGAGCGTGCGGTGGATCGGCGCGAACTGCGCCGCGAACGCCAGCCAGTCGAGCCGCAAGGCTTGCGCAACCTCGCCCAGCCGCCGCCGCCCGTCGAGCAGCCGCAGCAGCGCCGCCGCCTCGCGCGGCAGGGTCAGCCGATGCGCCGCGCCGTCGCGCCGCCAGGTGAAGGGCTTGCCCGCATTGGCCGCCATC
>Ga0210024_1003541_pt1 | contig 12796 bp, 14 predicted proteins | sample CryGeymeta201525_FD_183988 | JGI IMG/M metagenome (GOLD analysis project Ga0210024, IMG submission 183988) | Groundwater microbial communities from Crystal Geyser aquifers in Utah, USA - Crystal Geyser metaG 2015-25 (SPAdes) (version 2) | ecosystem: Environmental > Aquatic > Deep subsurface >... | reverse complement strand
GCAAAAACTGTTTGTTAAATTCAAAAAATTCCGCGGTCCAGGGCAAAAAAAACAAAGGCAGTATGACGATAACAGCCTTGATGATGAAATTAACGGCTTTTTCTAAATTATCGCTTATACTATTTGACGTTAGAAATTAATCATTTATCGTTTTATTTTCTTCCTTTCCCTCAAACACATCCTTAATGAAAACCGCCAAAGCCGTGGAAACCGGAATGGATAAAAGCGCGCCGAAGATGCCGGCCAATTTAAAACCGGCCATTATCGCCATGATACTAATAATCGGATTCAAACCTACCGCTTTTTGCATAATTTTTGGCTGGAGAAAATTGCCTTCAATAAAATGGATGATATAAAACAAAATCACGGCCAAAACCGCCAAAACCGGCGATTGGGTAAAAGCGATGAACACGGCCGGGATGGCGCCAAAAATCGCTCCCATGTAAGGAATGAAAGAAAGCATGCCTACCAAAATTGCCAACACCGCGGCATAATTCACTCCCAAAATTTCCAAACCAACATAAGCCATAATTGCCAGTGATAAAGCAATAATCAGTTGGCCGCGCAACCAGTAGCCCATTTTTAACTGCATGCGGTTGACCAAATGCATCAAATAGGCTTGGTGTTTAGCCGGCGCCAGCGACCAAACCAGTTTTTTTATGGCGCTTTCCTCCACCACCATGTAAAAAGTCAAGACTAAAACCAAAGCGAAAGAAAAGATGCCGCCGAAAATACTGAACAAAGTGAAAAACACGCCCGAAGCCGTATTCTGCAAATAGCCGGTGAACACGTCAAAAGAGCCAGTGACATTGTCCAATATGCCGTATTTTAAAGAATATTCCCGCAAGTTAGAGTATTTTGAAAACAAGGCGTCAAAATATTGCGGCAGATTGCTGGAAATGCCATTGACTTCTTTGATGATTACTGGCGTTATTAAATACAAAACTCCGCCCAGTACCGCGAAAAAAATAAAATAAATAGCCAAAACGCTGGCCGAACGGGGTATGCCTTTTTGCTTCAGCCTGTCCACCCAGGGGTCAAGCGCGCTGGAAAAAACCAAAGACACAAAAAACAAAATCAAAATATCGCTGATTAAATATAAAAAATAAAACAAAATTAAAATCGCGACGATTTTAAAAACCGTGGCGCTGGTGATGTTAATTTTAATTGGACGATTGGTAAGTTCCATGCTGTTATTATAAAACAAAAGACACCCGGTGTCCATTGAAACCGAGTGTCCTAAATTTTACACTACCTGTAGTGACTTCGTCGTGAGCTCAGTCGAACGAGCTTGCCGAACTACATTCCCATCATTGACGGGTCCATGCCGCCCGGCATGCCGCCATGGCCATGGTCATCTTTCTTTTCCGGCTTTTCCGCTATTACCGCTTCGGTGGTTAAAAACATAATGGCCGCGCTGGCCGCGTTTTCCAAGGCGCTTCGCACCACTTTAGTCGGGTCAACGATGCCAGCCGCGAACATATCCTCAAATTTATCCGTCATGGCGTTATAGCCCAAATTTTTATTGCCGGCCTTATATTCTTTCATAATGTTATACAAAACTAAGGAGCCGTCTTTGCCCGCGTTGGCCACGATTTGCTTAATGGGCTCTAAAACCGCGATGTCCACTAATTTGGAGCCGGCCGGGTCGTCTTTTTTGTCAGTTAATTCATCAAAAGCATTGCCGGCCTGGGCCAAGGCCAAACCGCCGCCCGCCACCACGCCCTCGGCTACGGCCGCGCGAGTGGCGTTCAAAGCGTCTTCAATCCGGTCCTTTTTCTCTTTCATTTCCACTTCCGTGGCCGCGCCAACTTTAATGACCGCCACGCCGCCTGCCAATTTAGCCAGCCGCTCCTGCAATTTTTCTTTGTCATAATCCGAATCCGTGATTTCCAGCTCTTTCCTGATGGCGGCCACGCGGTTGTCAATGGCCTTTTTGTCGCCCTTACCTTCAACAATGGTGGTATCGTCTTTGGTGGAAACAACTTTCCTGGCCTGGCCCAAGTCTTCAATTTTGGCATTTTCCAATTTCAAGCCCACTTCTTCGGTGATGAATTTACCGCCGGTTAAAATCGCTATGTCTTCCAGTATGGCTTTTCGGCGGTCGCCGAAACCCGGCGCTTTAATGCCTAAAACATTAAACGTGCCGCGCAATTTATTGACCACGAAAGTAGCTAAAGCCTCGCCTTCAATCTCGTCCGCGATTATTACCAAATCTTTTTTGCCCGACTGCGCCATTTTTTCCAGTAGTGGCAAAATTTCCTGAACCGAGGCGATTTTTTTATCAGTAATCAAAATATACGGCTCATTAAATTCGGCTTTCATGGTTTCGGTGTTGGTCACCATATAGCCGGAAACATAACCTTTATCAAATTGCATGCCCTCAACCACTTCTTTAATCACGCCGAAAGTTTGGCCTTCCTCCACCGTGATGACCCCGTCTTTGCCCACGGCTTCCATGGCTTCGGCGATAATTTTGCCGATCTCGGGGTCGTTGGCGCTAATGGACGCCACTTGCGCGATTTCTTCCTTGGTGGAAATAGTTTTGCTCATCTTTTTCAAATTGGCCACGATTTCTCCCACTTTTTTTTCTATGCCCTGGCGCAGTTCAATCGGCGACACGCCGCTCGCCACCATTTTTAAGCCTTCGGCAATCATGGCTTGCGCCAAAATTGTGGCCGTGGTAGTGCCGTCACCGGCCGCGTCATTGGTTTTTGAGGCCACTTCTTTTACCAACTCGGCGCCGATGTTTTCAAATTTGTCTTCCAGCTCAATTTCTTTAGCCACGGTTACGCCGTCTTTAGTAATTATCGGGCCGCCGTAGCTTTTTTCTATGACCACATTCCGGCCTTTTGGTCCCAAGGTCACCTTAACCGCGTTAACCAGCTGGTCAACGCCTTTCTTCAAAGCGTTTCTGGCTTTTTCGTCGTAAATAATTTGTTTCGCCATATTGTTTGATACTGTCATTGCGAGCGACCGGAGGGAGCGAAGCAATCTCACGTACTCGGATATTAACCAGAGATTGCTTCGTCGCTTGCGCTTCTCGCAATGACAATTCTTTTTTATTAATTATTCTAAAATCCCCAAAATATCGCTTTCGGAAATTATTAAATACTCCACGCCGTCAACCTTGATTTCATCCGGCGAATATTTTTTAAACATGACTTTATCCCCGACCTTGACGCTCATTTGAGCGCGCTGGCCGTTATCCAACAGCTTGCCAGCCCCCACGGCTATGACTTCGCCTTTTTCCGGCTTTTCCTTGTCCACTGTGTCGGGCAGGACAATCCCGGCCTTAGTGACTTCATCTTCGGCAATCGGCTTAACCACTAAATGGTCATGCAAAGGTTTTAATTTCATAAAATTACTTTTGTCATTGCGAGCGACTGCAAGGCAACGCAGGTCCCTCGCTAATGCTCGGGATAAACTTCGCAATCTCACGAATGAGTATTAATAAATTAAAATTTATAAAATCACATTAGCACTTAAACATTAAGAGTGCTAACTATTATTATATTTTAGCCTTCCGCTACCGGCTTGTCAAGAGTTTAAAATTTAGCTTAATTTAAATAAAAATACGAATCTGGCGGCCAGTCCGTATGTATAATTTTAAATATTTTATAATTTGACAAATTCAATGCTTTCTCCCGCATCCGCTAGTTTGGCATAAATCATAATTACCTGCAAATCCGGGTATTTTGCCAAAATTTTAGTTTTGGCCTTTTTTAATTCCTCCTCATGAAACTTCTGTTCGGTCGCGTCATCGCCGTTAAAAACTTTGCCGCCGCCATAAGCGCCACAGTCCTGATGATTGACGATAACTATTTTTTTCACGTGGTGCAAGTCATGAGGCGCACTAACGCATTGCATAGATATATCATTATCAACACTTTCATTAATCGCCTTAGCCGCACCAGGCAAAGAGGGAAAATCAAAACCTTTTACATTCAACTCTTTTTCAACAAATTCTAGAGTTTCCCGCCAGAACCGAAAATCAATGCAGGTTAAAGCCACGACTTCGCAGGAATGAATGTTTCTAAATTTAAATGGCAATTTCATATTCCCTTGTCATTCTGAGCCCGAAAGGGCGAAGAATCTTTAATACTTTTTAAATATAATTTCACTTCCTCTTCATCTATTTGATACATTTCTAATAACTCGTGGCTTAAATCATTCATCTCCGGATTAACACTTTTTATCAAATCAATCTTCTTTTTTCTCAACCAACCCTTTAATTCTTTTTCTCTGCTAATCGCATCTCGAGCATACTTATATTCTTCATAATAAACTAAAAAACTTAATTTATATTTACTAGTAAAAACTGAACCGCATCCGTTTTTATGTTCAATAATACGCCTAATAATATCATTAGTAAAACCAATATAAAATGTAGTTCGTTCGTAGTTTGATAAAATATAGACGTAAAATATGTATTCTTTTTTCATTGTTTTTATTCTTGTCATTCTGAATGAAGCGTAGCGAAATGAAGAATCTATAATACTATAATATACGACTTATCATGTATTATAGATCCTTCACTGGCGTTCAGGATGACAAAAAATATTCCGCTCAGGATGACTAAAACGTTATTCTATGTTTTTTAACTTCCGCCAGCGCTTAACCGCTTTGGTTCTGGCCAGTTCGCGTTCAATCGCGGCGTTAACTTCGGTGAAATCAATATTTTCCCCGCGGCGCGCTTTTTCTTTAAGTTCGGCCGCTCGTTTGTGAGCTTCCTCGGCGCGCGCCAAATCAAGCTCCTCGGCGCGCTCGGCCGTGTCCGCCAAAATCACCACTTTATCTTTCAGCACTTCAAGAAACCCGCCGGAGATTGAGATGATTTCGTCTTCCCCGTTTTTCTTTTTAATATGAACCACGCCCGGCATTAAGCTCGACACTAATGGGATATGATTAGGCAAAACCGTAATTTCTCCGGCTTTAGTCGGGATGGTAATTTGGGTAATTTCTTCTTTTAGCACAACGCGCTCCGGAGTGACAATTTCAAATTTTATATATTTATCAGACATAATTATTATAACTGTCATTGCGAGGAGACCAGTACTCTGGCGACGAAACAATCTCTGGTTAAGTTTCGAGTACGTGAGATTGCGAAGTTTATCCCGAGCATTAGCGAGGGACCTGCGTTGCCTTCGGTCGCTCGCAATGACAAACTAAGTAATTTTATTTATTTTCCCACTTCTTCAATTCCGCCTTTCATGTAAAATTCGCTTTCTGATTTATCATCATGTTTCCCGGCCAAGATTTCTTTAAAAGCGCGGATGGTGTCGGAGAGTTTAACATATTTACCGGCATGACCGGTGAAAGTTTCGGCCACGGCGAACGGCTGGGACAAGAATCTTTGCATTTTTCTGGCGCGCGCTACTGTTATCTTATCTTCAACCGATAATTCTTCCATGCCTAAAATGGCGATAATATCCTGCAAGTCTTTATATCTTTGTAAAACCTTTTGTACGGCTCGAGCAGTATCATAATGGTCTTGCCCGACAATCTTCGGGTCTAAAATAACCGAAGAAGAATCCAACGGATCCACAGCCGGATAAATGCCAAGTTCGGATAAGCCGCGGGACAACACCACGGTAGAATCTAAATGGCCGAAAGTCGTGGCCGGCGCCGGGTCGGTTAAATCGTCGGCCGGCACGTAGACCGCCTGAATCGAAGTAATCGAACCTTTATCGGTTGAAGTAATGCGCTCCTGCAACTCGCCCATTTCCGTGGCTAAAGTCGGCTGATAGCCCACCGCGCTCGGCATGCGCCCGAGTAAGGCGGACACTTCTGAGCCAGCCTGAGTAAATCTAAAGATGTTATCTATAAATAGTAATACGTCTTTATTTTTTTCATCACGGAAATATTCGGCGATAGATAAGCCGGATAAAGCCACGCGAGCCCTTGCCCCCGGCGGTTCGTTCATCTGCCCGAAAACCATGGCTAATTTGTCTATAACTTTGGCTGACTTCATTTCATGATAAAGGTCATTGCCTTCGCGGGTTCTTTCGCCCACGCCGGCGAAAACCGATACGCCGCCGTGCGCTTTAGCAATATTATTAATTAATTCCTGGATAACCACGGTTTTACCCACGCCGGCGCCGCCGAACAGCCCCACTTTGCCGCCTTTTAAAATCGGGCAAATCAAGTCGATAACTTTAATGCCGGTTTCCAAAATTTCGGTTTTAGTGGATTGTTCAACAAATTTAGGCGCGGGCCGATGAATCGGATAGCGCTTTTTTGTTTTTGCAGCCGGTAGTTCGTCAACCGGCTCGCCCAAAACATTAAAAATCCGGCCTAAAGTTTCCTCGCCTACCGGCACGGTAATATTATCTCCGGTATTGACCACGCTGTCGCCGCGCTTAAGCCCGTCAGTCGTTCCCATAGCGATAGCTCTGACGACATTACCGCCTAAGTGCTGCTGGGTTTCTAAAACCAGCTTTTGGCCATGGTTGTTAATTTCCAAGGCCGTATAAATCTCCGGCAAATCACCGGGAAAATAAACGTCAACCACCGCGCCGATGATTTGCTTGATTACACCTGTTTTTTTGTCTGACATATTATTTAAATTTGAATTATAAATTTTTACTCCGCCAACGCATTAGCTCCGGCGGATATTTCCGCGATTTCCGAAGTGATGGCCGCTTGCCTGGCTTTATTAAACGACAAGGTCAATTCGCTCACCATATCGCCGGCCGCTTCCGTGGCCTGATGCATGGCGCTCATGCGCGCCGAATGCTCGGAGGCGTTGGATTCCAGTAAAGCCTGATACAGCTGGATTTCAATTAATCGAGGCAACATCTCATCCAACACTTCAGCCGGGCTGGGTTCAAAAGTATATTCATATATAAATTCGCCGCTGGTTAAATGCTGTTTTTCTTTTTCTTCTATAAACTCTTTATCCAAACCCAATCTTGTGTCTTGGCCGGCAACACCCAAATATTTTTCCGTTTCATTAATTTCAATAGGCAAGAGCTGCTTAACCCTGGGAGTTTGCTTAGCCGCGTTGACATAGTCGGTATAAACCACCATCACCTTATCATATTTTCCCGACAGATAATCATCAATCGCCAGCCGCGCCACGGGCACGACTTCTTTAACCTCGTTGATATAATCCAGTTTAGGAAAATCAGCCGCTACTTCAAAACCAAAATTTTTATGCACGACCGCTCCTTTTTTGCCGATTAAAATAAATTCGTTGGCATTTGCCTGGTGCCGTTTGATTGATTCAACGGCTTTTTTTACTATGGCCGAATTAAAGCCGCCGCAAAATCCGCGGTTAGAGGTAATTAAAATCAGCGCCACCTTCTCCACCCGTTTCCTTTTAACCAGCAAAGGATGCAAGGCCCGACCGGCCTGGTCATTGCCGGCTTTGGCCAAATTTAAAACCGTTGACCAGCTTAAATTGGCATACGACCTAGTTTTTAAAACCGCTTCAATGGCTTTGCGCATTTTCGCGGCCGACACCATTTCCATGGCCCGGGTAATTTTTTTAGTATTACTAATCGATTTTATTCTGTTTTTTATGTCTCGACTTGATGGCATAACTCGGGTTTGTCATTGCGAGGAGCGTCAGCGACGAAGCAATCTCACGAACTATTAACTTAACTAATTGTCCGCTAGATTGCTTCGCTCCCTTCGGTCGCTCGCAATGACAAAATAATTATTCCTTTATTAAATAATCCAAATTATTTTTATAATCTTCAATCAAGCCCTTCATTTCCCGTTCCAATTTTTCGTCCAAATCTTTCTTCTCCGCGATTTGTTTTAAAATTTTCGCGCCCGAGGCAGCCGCGTACTTGTATAAACCGATCTCAAAGTCAGAAATTTTTTCCACCGGCACGTCATCGGCCAAGCCGTTAATCAAAGCATAAAAAATCAAAACCTGATTAGCCACCGGCACCGGGCTATACTGGCCTTGCTTAAAGATTTCTTGAAGCCTCTTGCCGCGTTCCAATTTAGCTTTTGTGTCTTTATCCAAATCCGAGCCGAATTGGGCGAAAGCGGCCAATTCCCTGAATTGGGCGGCTTCCAGCTTCATTTTGCCCGCGACTTTTTTCATGGCTTTAATCTGCGCGTTGGAACCCACGCGCGACACCGATAAACCGGCGTCCACGGCCGGACGATTGCCTTGATAAAACAATTCCGGCATTAAATAAATCTGGCCGTCGGTAATGGAAATAACATTAGTCGGAATGTAGGCCGACATGTCGCCGGCCGGGGTTTCAATGATGGGCAAAGCCGTAATCGAGCCGCCGCCAAAATCCTTATTTAATTTGCAAGCGCGCTCTAAGAGGCGCGAATGCAGATAAAAAACATCGCCCGGGTAAGCTTCGCGCCCGGGCGGCCGGCGCAGCAAGAGGGAGATTTCGCGGTAGGACACGGCGTGCTTTGATAAATCATCATAAACTATTAAAACGTCCTCGCCTTTATCTAAAAAATATTCGGCCATGGCGCAGCCGGCATAAGGCGCGATGTAAAGTAGCGAGGCCGGGTCGGACGCGCCGGCCAAAACTACAGTAGTGTATTCCATGGCGCCAGTCTGCTCTAGTTTTGCCACTAGTCCGGCCACTTTGGATTCTTTTTGCCCGATGGCCACGTAAATGCATTTCATGTTTTGCCCTTTCTGATTGATAATCGTATCAATGGCCAGGGCGCTTTTACCGATTTGACGGTCGCCGATAATTAATTCTCTTTGGCCGCGGCCAATCGGGATGATGGCATCAATAACTTTTACGCCGGTTTGCACCGGTTGCTTAACCATCTCGCGGGTAATCACGCCAGGCGCGATTTTTTCTACCGGATAAAATTTATCCGCCGAAATTTCTCCCTTGCCGTCAAGCGGCTCGCCCAGCGGATTAACTACCCGGCCGATCAGGGCGTCGCCCACCGGCACTTCCAAAATTTTCTTCAGGCACCTTACTTCATCGCCTTCTTTAATGCCCAGGTAGTCGCCTAAAATAATCGCGCCAACCCGGTCTTCTTCCAAGTTCAAAGCCATGCCTGACACCAGTCCGTTTTCGGTTTTAAATTCCAGCATCTCGGACATCATCACTTCGCTAATGCCACTGATTCTGGCGATGCCGTCGCCGATTTCAATCACTCGGCCGACGGTTTGCTCTTTTAAGCCGGTTTTAAAATTGGCAATCTGCTCTTTTAATTGTTCAACGATAAAATCTTTGGTGGTAGACATAATATTAAAATTTCTTTTCATGTCATTGCGAGGAGCCCGTAATCGGGCGACGCGGCAATCTCCGGTTCAATAGCACGTACGTGGATTTTTACCAGAGATTGCTTCACTTCTTTCAGAAGTTCGCAATGACAAAAAGCTATAAATTATTTAATCATTTTATTTTTTAACTCTTCCAAACTAGTTCTTAGGCTTCCATCTACTACCCTATCGCCATATCGTATCACTACTCCGCCTAAAATATTTTTATCAATTTTTTCGTTTAGCACAACTTCTTTGGCGCCAGACAGCTCGGCAATATAATTTTCCAATAATTTAATACTCGCTTTATCCAAGCCGTTGGCACTCGTAGCCGAAGCTTCAACAATGCCATATTTTTCATTCCAAATTTTGATGAATTCAGCCGAAATTTTATCCGCTTTATTCAGCATATTATTCTCGGCCAAAAGTTCAACGAATTTTTTTATGGACGGCTTAACCCGGCCGGCCGATTTTCCTGCCACCGTTTCATACAAACTTAAAGCGAATTGTTTGGCCGTGATTTTCATTTATGCTTTTGTCATTCCCGCGTCCGCCAGCCGGCGGAGCGGGAATCCAGAAATTATTTATTTAATAATCTTCTTAATTATCACTTTATCCTTTTTTAAGTCCATTTTTTCCCCCAAAATCTTTTCCACCGACACCGCCACCAAACCCGCCACCTCCGTTTTAATCTCTTTTAAAGTCTGGCGCTTTTCCGCCTGCATTTTCTGTTTTTCCTGATTAATTACCGCGCCGATTTCTTCTTTCGCCTTAGCCGTCATTTGCTGTTTTCCGGCTTCAGCGTCTAAAGCCGCTTTTTCCAAAATCTCATTAGCTTGTTTTTTGGCTTGGACCAAAGCTTTATTAAACTCCCGCTCGGTCTCGGCTAATTTTTCTTCGGCTTTCTGCGCGTCGTCCAGCCCTTTAGCAATCCGGCTTGACCTTTCCGCCATCACTTTGGCCAACGGCTTAAACGCGAACCAATACAAAACCGCGAAGACGACGGCAAAATTAAAAATTTGCGCGAGTAGTAAGTGCCAATCAATGTGAAATGTTTCGATTAAACTATCCATAAATTATTCTGTCATTGCGAGGAGCACAAGCGACGAAGCAATCTCAAGAACACCAAACTATCGGCTAAACCTGCCATACGTGAGATTGCTTCGCTCCTTTCAGTCGCTCGCAATGACATTCTTATAATTATTTAACGTAGAGAGGCTAATATCTAGCCTCCCTGTAATCAAACAATTAGTTTATTTGATACTGAAAGCGATAACCAAGGCATAAATGGCGACCGCTTCGGCGAATGCAGAAGCGAGTAGCATGGGAACTAAAATTTTTCCCGCGGCTTCCGGGTTGCGGCCGATCGCTTCCATGGCTTTAGCGCCAATAAAGCCGATACTCAAGGCCGGTCCGATTGAACCGATGCCGATGGCCAAGGCTTTAGCTAACATGACTGTTTCCATAAGTTTATTATTATTAATTTATAATATTTACTCATGCTCTTCCGCCGTATGCATGGTCAAATAAGCCAAAATCAAAATCGCAAAGATAAAAGCCTGGACCAAGCCGACGATAATTTCCAAAAACATAAACGGGATAGGCAGGCCGATTGCCAAAATGGCCGACATGGCGGCTAAGAGCACCTCGCCGGCGAAAATATTGCCGAAAAGACGGAATGACAAACTGGCAACTTTGGCGAATTCACCCACGATTTCGATGAGACCAACGAAAACCTTAACCGGATTGACCACTAAAATCGTCGGCTCTTTCAAAATCTTTTCGGGTATCTCCAATATCGCCTTGATATTTATAAATTTATTAAGGTAATTCCAAAAACCCAAAGCAATGACAGAAAAAATATGGCTAAAAACCACGCCGACGGTCGCTAAGGCTAAAGTGGTGTTTAAATCAGCCGTGCCGCCGCGAAAAAAAGGAATGAAAACTTTTTCGCCATGTTCGGCCGCCACTTGACCGACCGAACCGATGCCGGGCAAGAGGCCAAGCCAATTATTTAATAAAATAAAAACAAAAAAACTTAAAACAAAGGGGAAATATTTTAAAGTTTTTTCCCGCGAACCGGTAACCGAGTCAAAGACGCCAGATAACATTTCAATCGCCGCTTCCACCGCGTTCTGTAAGCCGCGAGGCACTAATTTTATTTTAGTTTTTAAAAATAAGCTAAAAATTATCACCGCCAAAACCACCAGCCAGGTATTAAGTAAAGAGTTGGTAATAGTAAAGCCGTGAACATTAAAAATCGGTTCGGCGAATAACGTACTTTCGGTTGTTATTTCCGTATGCGCTATCGGCGCTTCAGCCCCAATAGCTTCTACCGCGGACAATGACATAATGTTATACAAAATAAAAAATTTGGTTTTAATTTCCAAAGTTTTTTAAAAATTTACTTCTTTTTGCTCAATCTTTCAATTTTTTTATATTCCGCCAAGGTATTTCTGACCAGGCCAACCATGGATACCAGAAAAGCCGTGCCGACGCATAAAAGAAACAGCCAGGGCGCGCTCGAAAATTTTCTATCCAGCCATTTTCCCAAATACAGCGCGATAATAATGGGCGCGGCTATCCAGGCGGACAGGCGAGCGAACATTATCAGCGCCGGCTGCCACCAAGCTTCCTGGTTTGGCTTGTTCCCTTCTGACATATAATTAAAAATCAAGGGCGGAGCCGTCCTTGGATGACTAATGTTTTCCACAATAGCCCACTTCTTTTATACACCAATTTTTATCTTTAGTCAACCCTTAAATTTTTATATTTTAAACATTCGTCGGGCGTTTTCGGTGCTAATATCAGCTATTCTATCGAAGCTTAAAGTCTTGATTTCCGCAATCCTCTCGGCCACTCTTTTAACGAATAGCGGTTCGTTGCGCCGGCCGCGGAACGGTTCTGGCGTCATATAAGGACAATCGGTTTCCACCATAAATTTACCCGAGGGCAGGCGGCGGATCAAGTTATCCCATTGGGCGGAAAAAGTAATCAGGCCGGTAAAAGAAATGTTCAGACCCAAGTTAAAATACTGCCAAGCCAGTTCTTCGTCGCCGGAAAAGCAGTGCATCACGCCCCAGTCTTTGTCTTTGGGCAGGCTGTCTTTATAGTCTTTTTTAAAAGCTTTTAAAATTTCCAGCATGTCGTCATGCGCCTGGCGGCAGTGGATAATCACCGGCAGCTTAAGATTGTGCGCCAGCTTTAACTGCTCTTGAAAAACTTGTTTTTGCTTTTGTTTAATCGCCCTGACGTCTCCGGCGGCATCAACCTGATAATAATCCAGCCCCACTTCGCCGATCGCCACCACTTTTTTAAACTGCGCCAATTTTTCATAAACGTCATAGCTGAATTCTTCTTCCCGCGTGGTAAATTTATAATCCTCACTCTCGGCTTTCTGCTCATGAGTATGGATGGGATGCAGGCCGACCGCGGCGTAGACCCCTTTTTCGTATTTGTTGGCGTACTCCAAAGCCCGCTTGGAGGTTTTAGTTTCCGAGCCGACCAAAATCATCCAGGTATCGGCCGTCAAAGAGCGGCGAATCACTTCGTCCGCGTCGTCCTTAAAAGCGTTAAAATTTACAT
>Ga0210024_1003533_pt1 | contig 12805 bp, 13 predicted proteins | sample CryGeymeta201525_FD_183988 | JGI IMG/M metagenome (GOLD analysis project Ga0210024, IMG submission 183988) | Groundwater microbial communities from Crystal Geyser aquifers in Utah, USA - Crystal Geyser metaG 2015-25 (SPAdes) (version 2) | ecosystem: Environmental > Aquatic > Deep subsurface >... | reverse complement strand
GCCAGACCATTACGGTTGATACTACCGGCAGCGAAGGTCTTGTTTTTAGCGGCGCTTTAAAATTCAAAATAGTGGAACAGGACGTTAAAAAATTCCCCAAGCCGAAAACTAAAATAATGATGAATATCGCTACTCCGGAAGCAGCTTTTGAAAAATCATTTTTGCCCAATGACGGCGTGGGTCTGGCCAGAGAAGAATTTATTATTGCCTCAGAAATTGGCATTCATCCGAACGCGCTTATAAACTATAAAAAACTTAAAAACTTAAAACTAAAAGCTCAAATAGACAAAAAAACTATCGGCTACAAAGATAAAACCCAGTTTTACATCGATAAACTGGCTTATGGCATTGCCAAAATTGCAGCTGCTTTTTATCCCAAGCCCGTAATTGTCAGATTTTCTGATTTTAAAACCAATGAATATCGGTCGCTTATTGGCGGTGAATTATATGAGCCGTTTGAGGAAAATCCAATGATTGGCTGGCGAGGCGCTTCGCGGTATTATCACCCGAATTTTGCGCCAGCTTTTATTTTAGAACTTAAAGCTATTAAAAAAGTCCGGGAAGAAATGGGTTTAGATAATGTGGCGGTAATGGTCCCATTTTGCCGGACTCCTAAAGAGGGCAAAAAGGTTTTAGAGATAATGAGAAATAATGGACTCCTCAGGGCGCAGAAGGACGCAGATAACAAGCAGATTAACGCAGATAAAAAAATCAGCATAGATCAGCGTTCAAATCAGCATAGATCAGCGTTGAAAGTTTTTGTCATGTGCGAAATCCCTTCTAATGTTTTATTAGCCGATGAATTTTTGGAAATTTTTGACGGAATGAGTATTGGTTCAAATGATTTGACGCAACTAACTGTCGGCATTGACCGCGATGGCAATGAAATGATTCGCGGTATTACAAACGAAAATGACGAATCGGTAAAAAAACTTATTTCCGAAGTCGTCAAAAAATGCCGCGCCAAGAAAAAATATATCGGTATATGCGGTCAGGCCCCATCAGACATAGAAGGTTTTGCCGAATTTTTAGTGGAACAAGGCATTGAAAGTATGTCTTTAAATCCGGATACGGTTATTAAAACTACTTTAAAAGTTTATGAAAAAGAGAAAAAACTAAAAAGGTAAATTTAAAGATTATGAAAGAAAAAATTAAAAAAATTTTAAACTTTATAAAAAGAAGTTTTCCTGACCCCTTATTAAGACTTTTAGTATTATCTCTTTTAGTGAGTATTTTTATATCTGTTAATAATACTTATCGTGAAAAATCTACTATTGACCAAAGAATTTTAGAAAGAGAGAAAGTGCTTCAAGAAGAGCAAGGTAAAAGAGAAATAGAATATAGCAAGGAATTGAAGGAGTGTGGGGAGAAAAAAGAAGAATGTGAAAAAAAGCCATTTTCAAAAGAATGTGTATTATGCGGAGTTAGGAAATCATTTAGGCCATCGATGTCCAGTATTTTATGGGATGAGAAACTCCAACAACTCAAAAGAATTAAAGAGGAATCGGCTATTTATTTATGGTTAGAGAATCTTTTATCTAGTCCTTTTTTCTTTATTCCGATTTTATTGATAGTAATATTTCCTTTAATAAGAGTCGTAATTATTTTTATTAAATCTTTAAAATTTTTAATTCTTCGCGTCAAAGAACAAATAACTAAAATGACAGGTTTCCAAAAATATTTATTGATTTTAGTTTTTTGTATCTTTGTAGCCCTATTGCTTATTACAATAATAATTTTCTAAATGATTAAAGTTACTAAAATAGGAGACACAAATTGTAATTCGGATTTGAATTGCGAATTTTGTGGTAATTTAATCCCCCTCGGATTACCTTTTTATTCCGTAATACTTCCTATTCATGATAATCCTCCTCGAAATTATATAGCTTGTAAAGAATGTGCAGATAAATATGAAAAAATAGAAAACTAAATATTTTTTACAAATAGATGTTTAGGTAATAAAAACATGCGAAAAAGAAAATCTACTTGCGGTTTATGTAAGCCGACCAAGAGGTGGAAACAGCGCGATATTAAAAAGACAAATAAGGAAAGAGAATTTCTAAAGAATGAATTTGATAAAGTAGTGAAATTGCGAATATTAAAGTCATGATTCTTTCTTTAAATATCGATATATCGATATATCAAGTATGGCAAGTATAGAGAAATTTGAAGATTTAATCTGTTGGCAAAAGGCAAAAGAATTGGCAAATTTTATTTTTAATATTACCGATAAACCGAGTTTCAAAGATTTCGATTTAAAACGCCAGATTAGACGAGCGGCTATTTCGGTAATGTCTAATATTGCTGAGGGCTTTGATCGTGGCACTCGCGCCGAATTTGTTGACGCGCTTTTCATTGCCAAAGGAGAGGTTGGAGAAGTAAGAAGCCAGCTCTATATTGCTTATGATAGACGATATGTCGATATATCGGAATTTAGAGAGGGCCTAAGATTAACAGATGAATGCTCAAGATTAATCCAGAGTTTTTCCGAAAAAGTTAAGGGTGGCTCGAGGCGCGGATTACAGTTCAAACACATTAAGAAAGATGACCCCGGTAAGGAAATACTAAAAGAATACGCACCGGAAGTTTATAAGCGGTTTTATGGGGAATAATATTATCGATATATCGAAATTTCGATATTTTGACATATCGAAATACTAATATGATAATTTCCGACGCTAATCTTAAAATCATTTTAGATTCCCGCGGCAAAGAAACTTTAAGCGCAGACATACGCGGATTCACCCACCCAAATTTTCGGATAAAACTTGGGCGGGCAAGCGCGGACTTATACGGAATTGCTAGCGTGCCAAGTGGGAAAAGCAAGGGCACCCATGAAGCTTTTGTTTTGGAACCGAAAAAAGCAATAGAAAAATTTAAAGAAGTTGAACCGCAAATTTTAAACCGCGAGTTTCAATCCCAGGAAGAATTTGATAATTTTTTAATTTCTTTGGATGGTACGCCAAACAAGCAAAATTTAGGCGCTAATTTAATTTTGGCTTTAAGTTTGGCTTGGGCGAGATTAAAAGCGAAAAGCGAGAATTTGGAGTTATTTCAATATATTAATCAATTATTACGAGGTTCAACTTCCTCGCAAATTAACGATAATATTTGGGAAGTTGAACCTCGTGGAGATCGAACCTCCTTAAAATTGCCAAAACCGATTTTTAATGTGATTGAGGGTGGCGTCCACGCTAAAAATAAGTTGGATTTTCAAGAATTTCAAATTATTCCTGAGGTTAAAGATTTTGGCATGGCTCTGGGTCTGGGCCAAGAATTTTATAGAAAACTCAAAGAATTTTTAGAGAAAAAATTTGGCAAAGAAAATGTTTCCTTAGGCGATGAAGCTGGTTTTTCTACTTCTTTTAGAGACAACGAAGAAGTAATTGAGATTTTAGCGGAATTGATTGTTAAATATAAATATCCTTTAAGGATAGGTCTTGATATCGCGGCTTCCCAATTTTACAAAGATGGTTATTATTTAGTTAATAATAAAAAATATTCTGCCGAAGAATTATTGGAATATTATTTAAAATTAATTGAATCTTATAATATTTTATCTCTTGAAGACCCTTTTTACGAGGAAGCTTTTGATTCGTTCGCTTCGCTCACCGCTGATTTATACAGATTTCAACTGATTAATACGGATAACATCAGCATAAATCAGCCAAATCAGCATCAATCAGCGCTAATAATAACTGACGATTTAACGACTACTAATCCTGAACGCTTGAAAATAGCTATTGATAAAAAAGCCGGAAATGCGATTTTAATAAAACCAAACCAGATCGGAACACTGACAGAAACCTTAGAAGTTGTAAAATTGGCTTATGAAAATAATTGGCAAGTAATAGTCTCCCACCGCAGTGGAGAAACAATGGATGATTTTATTGCGGATTTGGCAATAGGTATCGCTGCTTGGGGAATAAAAGCCGGCGCGCCCGCCGCACCGGAAAGAATGGCAAAATACCAAAGGGTTTTAGAAATTAGAAATTGGAAATTGGAAATTTGATTTTTGCTATCGCAAAAATCGGAGCAAACTTTGTCCTGTCATTTCTTTTGGCTTAGAAATAGCCATTAACTCTAAGATTGTTGGCGCCACATCGGCTAAAATGCCGGTGTTTTCTTTTTCGGAGCGCCGAATTTCAGCTTCAGTTCTTGACCTCATAAATTCTTTAGCCACCAGATAAACTGGTACCGGACTCGGGTCATGCTGGGTTTCTGGCAGACCGGTCAAAGGATTAAACAATTTCTCAATATTGCCGTGGTCCGAAGTAATAATTAAAATAGCGTTACACTCTAAAGTTGCTTTAATAAGTTTATCAATTTGTTCATCAATTATTCTGACTACTCGAAGACAGGCCTCATAATTGCCAGTATGGGCAATGATATCGGAATTGGCGTAATTAATTAAAATAAAATCAAAAACGCCTTCGCTAATTGATTCAATGGCTCGCGTGGTAACTTCATTTGCCATCATCTCCGGATGCTCGTCCTGACGAATAATTGACCTCGAAGGAATAAGGATTCGATATTCATTCTTAAACGGTTCTTCCCGCATCCCGTTAAAGAAATAAGTAATGTGCGGATATTTTTGGGTTTCGGCGATCCGCAACTGAGTTTTTCCTTTATCTGATAGTACTTTACCTAAACAAGTTTCAATTTTTTCCGGTGGAAAAGCCACCGGCACCTTAAATTCATCGTCATATTGCGTCATTGTCGCAATGTAGAGATTATTCAAAGATTTTGTCGGAAAATTTTTAAATTGAGGATTAATGAAAGCGCTGGCTATTTGACGAATGCGGTCTTCCCGAAAATTGAAAAAAATAAGAGCATCATTGTCTTTAATGCTACCCTCGGCGCTGATTCTTATTGGTTCAACAAATTCATCGCTAAATTTTCGCTCATAAGTTTTTTTTATATGATTTTCAATATTATCGGTAATTGGCCCTTCGCCGACCAATACCGAATAAGCTTTTTGAGTTCGCTCCCAATGGCCTTCTCTGTCCATGCCATAAAAACGGCCGCTTAAACTGGCTAATTTTCCTTCTTTGGGAAGCCGGGCTAATAATTCCAGGGCTGAATTTGGTGAACTATCCCGGCCATCAGTAAAAAGATGAAGATTTAATTTAGAAATATTTTCTTTTTTTGCGAATTCAACAAGAGCAACTAAATGTTCAAATGAGGCATGAACATTACCCTCGCTTAAAAGTCCGATAAGATTAACGGCTGAATTATATTTTTTAGCGTGTTCAAAAGCATTCTTAAGCGCTGGATTTTTAAAAAAACTAGCGTCGTGAATAGCTAAAGTAATCCGGGGATAATATTGATAAATAATTCTGCCAGCTCCTAAATTCAGGTGACCGACTTCGCTGTTGCCTTCCTCAGCCCAAGGCAAGCCAACGCTGATTCCTGAGGCCTGAAGTATGCCGGCTGGAAAATTAGCTTTTAAATAATTTATGTTTTGGGGATTAACTACATGAATCGGATTGGATTCATCAGCCTTACCAATCCCCCAACCATCTAAAATTGTTAAAATTATTGTGCGCTTTGACATAGTCTTATTTTAGCATTATAATTGATTTATCGTAAATAATTAACGGTTCCTAACGAATTCAATGCTTATGAAGAAGTTAGCGAATAATTTAATCTATGATTTATCAAAGTCCATTTTTTTGGGCCGCCTTAATTATTCTCGGGACAGTCATCGGCTACTTCATTCGGCAATTAATTGCGGTAAGAACAGCTAACTCAATTGAGCAGAAAATAAAAAAGCAATTTGAGGAAGCTCGGTCAAAAGCTAAAGAGATAATCCTTGAAGCTCAGGAAAAAGCCACTAGCCTTTTAGAAGAAGCCAAGAAGGAAGAAAGAGAGAGTAAAACTCAACTCAGCCGCTCAGAAGAAAGACTCCTCAAAAAAGAGGAACAATTAGACACTACATTTTTGGATTTAAAGCGGCGCGAAGATCATATTCTTCAAGATGTAGAGAAATTAAAAACCGCTAAATTGGAAATTGAAGAATTAAGACAAAAAGCCGTTTCGGAATTAGAAAGGATTACTGGACTCTCAATTAGCGAAGCCCGGGAATTTCTTTTAAAAAATCTTAGGGAAAAATACCAGCAGGAGTTAGCTTCCTTTCTTCAGAAATTAGAAAAAGAAAGGAAGGAAGAAATTGAACGCCGAGCTCTGGATATTATGACTACCGCTATTCAAAGATATAGCCGTTCTCATGTCGCAGAAGTGACTACCACGGCTTTTACTCTTAGTGACGAAGATTTAAAAGGAAAAATAATCGGCCGCGAAGGCAGAAATATCAGGGCTCTAGAACGAGCTACTGGAGTAGAATTGGTAATTGATGAGACACCGGAAAGCATTGTTATTTCCTCTTTTGACCCGGTCCGAAGAGAAATTGCCAAGTTGGCTTTACAAAAACTGATTAAAGACGGCCGCATCCAGCCGGCAAAAATTGAGGAAAAAGTTGAAGAAGCCAAGCAGGAATTAAATAAAAAGATAATGGAATTGGGTGAAAATGCCGTTTACGAAACCGGAATTTATGATTTATCTAAAGAAATTATCCAGCTTTTGGGCCGACTTCATTTTCGTTCCAGTTACGGTCAAAATGTTTTAATTCATTCAATTGAAACTGCTTATTTGGCGGCTATGATAGCTTCGGAATTGGGCTGCAATGCTGAAGTAGCTAAAAAGGCCGGTTTGCTTCATGATATTGGTAAGGCCATTGACCACGAAGTTCAGGGAAGTCATGTGGAATTGGGCCGAAGAATTCTTAAAAAATACGGCATTGAAGAAGAGGTTATTAATGCAATGGAAGCCCATCATGAGGAATATCCTTTTGCTTCTCCAGAAGCCTATATTGTGGCGGCGGCTGATGCTCTGTCTGCCAGCCGGCCCGGCGCCCGGCGCGACACTTTAGAAAATTACCTGAAACGATTAGAAGATTTGGAAAAAATCGCCCTGGGTTTTGAAGGAGTTAAAAACGCCTATGCTATTTCTGCTGGCCGAGAGCTAAGAATCTTTGTCATCCCGGAAAAAATAGACGATTTCAAGGCCCTGCAATTAGCCCGGGACATTGCCACCAAGATAGAATCTGAGCTAAAATACCCAGGAGAAATCAAAGTTAATGTCATTAGAGAGATTAGGGCCGTAGAATATGCCAAATAAGCTACGAATATACTAAACCCCTTGAATTTACTAGCTATTTCTTTATAATAAGTTTAATAGTTTTAAAGGTCGAAAGGGTAAAATAATGTCTTACGAATAACGATTAAATAAACGAATATACCGTTATCATTTTGTATAAACTCTTCGGGGATTTTCTAAGGCAAAAACGTATATTCGTAATAAATTCGTAATTCGTAGAGGAGTGAAACGATTATGAATAAGGTAGCACTTATCGAGACAGTCATGAAAGCTGCAGGTATAGAAGTTAAAAAACAGGCTACTGCCGCTGTTGAGGCGGTTTTTGATACTATTACTAAAACATTGGCTCGGGGCGAAGAGGTGGCAATTGCCGGTTTTGGCAGTTTTCGAGTAGCTAAAAGAGCGGCCCGAATGGGAGTCAATCCTAAGACCGGCGAGAGAATCCAGATTGCGGCTTCAATAAAGCCAAAATTCCGGGCTGGAAAGGTTCTTAAAGAAGCGGTGAAATAGAAGCGAAAAGCTGCGAATATTAACGCGAAATTTCGCGAATAAATAATCCCGATTTTAGTAGGGATTATTTATTTTTAAGTATGTCGTCTATTTGATAAAGAATTTCCCGGGTTGAGTCTATTTTTTTCAAGGATTCATTTAAATCTTTATCTCCCAGAGCCGATACTTCTTTTAATTCGTTAGCTGCTTTTTCTAAAAGGACCTGGATGGCCAAAATACTTTCGGTATCAGGCTGGGGGTTGTTTTTAAGTAAATATCTAATTTCATTCAACTTTACTTGAATTGAGGCGTTCATCTCACTTGCTTTAACAACTAAGTCATTCTGATTTAATTGATTATTGATATAGTAAACGCCTCCGGAAATGACCAGTATCAAAATAACAATTCCTACTGCTAAGGCTAATTTAGCCGGATAAAAAACCCTAAAAATATTTCCGCGTAGTTCCGCGTCCTTTTCTGCGTCGTTCCGCGTTTGAGCAAGTAGCAAAAGCCGCGACTGCTTTGAATAGTCAAGGTCAGGCTGAATATTCTTTAATTCTTTTAAGACTTTGAATAAATCTTTGTCCATAAAATTAGATTTAAGATTTAAGATTTAAGATATTTTTTAAGTTTTTAATTGCTCGGTGTTGAAGTAGCTTCACTGCTCCCTCAGTTTTGTTTAAAATTGAAGCCGCTTCTTGAAGTGATAAATCTTCAATAAATCTTAAAACAATGATATCCTGTTGTTCATCTTTGAGTTGATGAATCGCTATTTTTACTCTTTCAATATCTAAATTGTTATCTATAGTCCTGGGGGCCGGATTTTCAATTTTTAATTCAGCAATGTTTTCAAGAGCGATGTTTGATTTTTTTGTCCGGTAATAATCAATCACCTGATGGCGGGCCACAGAATAAAGCCAGCTGGAAAAAGGAAAGCCCTGAAAACTATATTCGGTAATATTCTGCCAGCTTTTTAAAAACACCTGATGGGTGAGGTCCTCGGCTTCCTCACGATGACCCACTTTAAGATAAACAAAACGGTAAATTTGCGGTTGATATCTATCATAAAGCAGACCAAAAGCCTCGGCCTCACCCTTTATGGCGCGTTCAATTAAGTTTTTCTCGCCATCTATCATAGAAAACGAATGAAATAGTAATTAGTTTCTGATAACATTTTATTGGAGCGGGCGAGCGGAATCGAACCGCCGTCTCTTCCTTGGCAAGGAAGTATAATAGCCACTATACGACACCCGCGTTTTAGAACTAAAAAACTAACAACTAAAAGCTAATATTGTGGTGGTGGACCGCTCGGTCCTTTGATTGATGGCGGACCGCTGGGCCCCTGAAAACCGCTGCTTGTCGGAATCTCTGGAAATTGTGCCTCTTTTTCTGTCGTCGGCGCTTTAACCACCGGCTGGCTAAAATAATTATAGACCAGATACAGCCCGAATAGAATAATTAAAATAATTATAAAAATCAATATTTTTTTCGTCATTTTTATTTTTTTGTAGAATCTCTTTTGTTTTCTTTATGTCATCCGAAACTATATTAAGGTTTTAACTTATACATTCCTGTTTCTTTATCCTTCTCAATTTCTAAATCATCTAAACCAACCTGATCGGGCTCATTCTCGGCTCCGTTTTCGTTATAGTCATTTACTTCAGAGTCTGGCCAGAAGAATTCCCTTCTTTCTTCCAGTTCCAGCTGTTCTAGTTGTTCCTCTTGTCCTTCTGTCTCATCTGGCATTGATGATGCTGAGATTTCTTCAGATTCTTCATCTAAATATTCTTTTTGATCCCTATTCTCTTTATCGCCTGTCTCAGCTAAATCACAAATTTTATTCTTAACTTTTATAGAGTAAATAAATTGTTTATAAGTAACCGGATAATCTTCAAAGCCGATGATAATTTTACGCATTTCCTCATAACAAAATATTTTCTTTATTCCTTTCCATTTACATTTTTTGGCACAAACATTTTCCCGAAACCAATTAAGTGCTTCTCTAGCTCTAACTTTTTCTTTCATATCTCTTTGTTTCTAACCGAGGTTATTCGCTGGTCCGGAAAACATAAAATCCACCGCCAGCGATAGTCTTGCGACTACCCATAGGTATTTGATATTTTTTGTCCGCCCCCTGGGACTCGAACCCAGAACCTCGAAGTTAAGAGCTTCTTGCTGCTACCAATTGAGCTAGGGGCGGTATTTTATTATAAATTAACTGGCCTTGGCGTCTCTTTCAACGATTGCCATCTTTTTTCCACTAATTTTATATTTGGCCCGATATCTTTTAATACGGCTCTTGTCCATGCATAAACGCGGTATCGCATATCCACGCTCTTTGGAACTTCTATTCTTATCGTGCCATAATAAAGGTTGTTTTTCTTAAATCCGCTACTTAATGGTTTCACAAAGCTTTTTCCGAAATTCTTTATGGGTATGCCAGTCAAATCAAACCAAAATTTTTTTATTTTTAATTCATTTTGTTGCGGATAAATATTTAACCTTGCTTTTAAATTTTTAGCTTTTATTCCGAATATTTTTTCTATCCATCGGACGAAGAAAAGTATAAGATAAGGATCAGAGTTGGCCATATTAAACATTTTCCCCTTACTACCCTCAGCCCAATAAAGAAAGGCTCCCAATAATCGATATGTGTCAAAAGAGAGAGGAAGTTTTATCTCTTTTTCTGCCTTTTCAATAATTGCCTTAACCTCTTTTTCTCTTCTCTCTTTTTGACTATATGGCCCTCTCAATAAAATTTGAATTTGTTTATTGTAAAGCCTTTTGCGATCTGCTTCTGACAACGGTATACTTTTAAGCCACAAGCTTAAACTGCTTTTAGCGACCGGGATTTGTTTTCTTATTTCATTATAACTTAATCCCTCTTTTCTTAATTTTATTGCTTCTCTTTTAAGTAGGGCGTAGTTCTTCTTCATACCACCAATCATACCACACATAACTACCGAACTCAAGTGCCCCCGAGAGGATTCGAACCTCTAAATCGAGCTTCGAAGGCTCGCGTTTTATCCATTAGACTACGAGGGCAAATTTAGTTTATAGTTCGTAGTTTTTAGTTTATAATAAGATTTAATGGAGTTCAATATCCCTAAAGAAATTCTCAATATTGCCGAAAAATTGCAGAAAGCCGATTATCGGGCCTATCTTGTTGGCGGCTGCGTGCGAGACATTCTACTTGAAAAAGAACCTAAAGACTGGGATATTGCCACTGACGCCCGACCAGAAAAGATTCAGGAAATTTTTTCCGCCTTCGCTGGAGCTACGGCGGACAAGCCGGCTACCGTCTATGAAAATGAATTCGGGACAGTCGGTGTAAAAACCGGCTCTGAAAATGAACGGTTAAAAATCGTTGAAGTTACAACTTTTCGGCTGGAAGGTAAATATACTGACAAACGCCATCCGGATGAAATTAAGTTTGCCAAAACCATTGAGGAAGATTTAGGCCGCCGCGACTTCACCATTAACGCTATCGCGGCGGAATTTCCAATTTCCAATTTTCAATTTTCAAATATTATTGATCCCTTTAATGGCCAAGAAGATTTGAAAAACAGAATTATCCGCACGGTTGGTGAGCCAAGCGAACGTTTTAATGAGGATGCTTTGCGTTTGATGCGGGCGGTCCGCTTTGCCGTAGAATTGGATTTTGAAATCGAACCAAAAACCACTGAAGCCATTAAAAAACAGGCCGGACTTTTAGAGATAATCGCCAAAGAAAGAATCCGCGACGAACTGATAAAAATCATTATGACGCCTCAGGCAGCCAAAGGAATCTCTCTTTTAGAAGAATCAGGGCTTTTAAAATATGTAATGCCCGAATTAAAAGAAGGCGTGGGCATAGGTCAAAACAAGCATCATATTTATACGGTTTTTGAACACAGCCTGCGCTCTTTAGATTACGCCGCCAAAAATAATTATTCTCTGGAAATCCGGCTGGCGGCTCTTTTACACGACATTGGCAAGCCGAAAACCAAAAGAGGTGAAGGTCCTGATTCAACTTTTTACGGCCACGAGGTTTTAAGCGCTAAAATGGCGGCCCGGATTTTGGACCGGCTTCATTTTCCCAAAAATCTGATTGAAAAAGTGGTCCATCTTGTTCGTTATCATCTTTTCTATTACAATGTGGGCGAAGTGACCGAAGCAGGCGTAAGAAGGTTTTTGCAGCGAATTGGTCCGGAAAACGTTGATGATTTCATTAAATTAAGGCAGGCGGACCGAATCGGCTCAGGCGTGCCCAAAGCAGTTCCTTATAAAATCAGGCATTTGCTTTTTATGATTGAAAAAGTGAAAGCCGACCCGATTTCAGCCAAAATGCTGAAAGTTAACGGTAAAGATGTAATGGAAATTTTAAATATTCCAGCTGGCCCGAAAGTTGGCCAAATCTTGAACATTTTATTGGATGAAATTATAGAAAATCCCGAGAAAAATACCAAAGAGAATTTAGAATTGAGAATTAAGGATTTAGGAAAATTATCAGACGCTGAACTGGAAAAATTAGCCAAAATTAGCCGGGAAAAGAAAGAAGAATTTGAATCAGGAATTGAAGCTGAAATGAAAAAGAAATATTATGTAAAATAATTGCTGTAATCAAAACGGTTTTATGAAAGAAAAAGGAGAAAATAGTAGTTTACGGGCTGTAGTGTAATAGTAGCACGAGTTCTTCGGGAGAATTTAGCTCCGGTGCAAATCCGGACAGCCCGACAAAATGTGCGGGATTGTTGGTTATTTAGGCAAAAAACAAGCAGCTCCCCTGCTTTTGGAGGGTTTGCGGCGCTTGGAATATCGCGGTTACGATTCATCAGGTGTGAGTGTGGCTAATGATAATAAAATTACCACCATAAAAGCGGTAGGCAAAATTGATGTCTTGGCAAATTTATTAGAGAAAAAAATGCCGGAGGGTAATTGGGGTATCGGCCATACTCGGTGGGCCAGTCATGGCGAAGTCAATGAGAAAAATTCACATCCCCATTTTGACTGCGCTAAAAATATCTTCTTAGTTCACAACGGCATTATTGAGAATTATCGCCAATTAAAAGAAAAATTAATTAAAGAGGGACATAAATTTTTATCCGAAACCGATACTGAAGTTTTAGCCCATTTAATTGAGAAATTTTTTAGGGGCAATTTAGAAGAAGCAGTCATT
>Ga0210024_1003529_pt1 | contig 12811 bp, 11 predicted proteins | sample CryGeymeta201525_FD_183988 | JGI IMG/M metagenome (GOLD analysis project Ga0210024, IMG submission 183988) | Groundwater microbial communities from Crystal Geyser aquifers in Utah, USA - Crystal Geyser metaG 2015-25 (SPAdes) (version 2) | ecosystem: Environmental > Aquatic > Deep subsurface >... | reverse complement strand
GAAACCCCAACACTCTTGGAGCCGTCCAAATGGACGCCCATTTCGCCGTCTCTCTCCAAAGCCAAAACCTCCGCGACACCGCTTCACGCAGAATGCCCGGATCAAATCAGCAATGGCAGAAGGGGGTCGGCGTCGCGCTTACACTGGGCCATGCAAGCAAAGAAATTCACCATCCCGGTGAGCCTAGAGGCGATCGGCGGATATGCACGCCCCGCTGGCCGTTCCCTCGGCCTGGTGATCGACACCCCACAGCTCGACACACAAATGCCGCTCGAGGCACAGGTGGCGGAGGTCGAGGAGGGATTGGAGGCGGCGCGTCGACTTGCGGGCTGGTGGAACCGCTACGGCGACGGCCTTGATTTGAATTGAAGCAGGAGAACAATATGAGCCACATCGAGAAGACTATCGCCCGGCTACCCACCATGAACGCCAAGGCTCTGGCGACCCTACGCGGTAACGCCAACGCAATGTTGGCCAGAAAGCCCGATGACCAAGATGCCCGTCGCATTCTCGAGGCGCTTGACGCCATGGAGGCAGCAAATCCCAAGACAGTCGAGTTCGAGATGACAGGTCTATTGTCATGGGAGAAGCATCGCCCCGGCGAAGGTACGTTCCGTGCATTTCGCGGCGAAAATGTTGTTGGACGCATCTTCAAGCGAGCCGACCATTCCAGCCTCGACAAGGACGTCTACTCGCTCGAGGTTCTCGGCACGACGGTTCCCGGTGCGTTCCATCATATCCGGGATGCACGTGAGGCCGGGGAGCGAGAGTTCGCATCCAGACACGAACTGAGCGAGGACTAGCAAACCAGCGAGAAGATCAGACCGCAAGGCCGGAAAAACCATGAGTGAAAGGTGCCGCGCCGTGACCGTCCCGGGGCACCAGACCGCCAACCGACTGCCTCCCTCCCGCTTCACGCCAAACGCATCGCTGCGCGCCCAAGAAAATGGTCAAAAATCGAGGTGCCCATGGCTTTCTCGCTCCGATACATCGACAAGAAGAGCAGGGCCATGCCTCCAGACACAGCCCGACGGTGAAGACGAGGGCGCGCCCGACCGAGGCGGGAGCGGAACGCGCCCGCCGTGGGGGCGACGGGGAAAGGGCATGATCCCCGCGCGGAGTCTTCAAATGCGGATAGCCCCGGGGCAGCCGTCGGTCATCTCTTGCGCGGCGGGGGCGGCGTGCTAGGCTGAGCTCGCCCCGGGGGAGGGGGCAGGATCATGCCGCCGACCGCTGCGCGCGCCCTGAAGTCGGTGCTGATCATCGACGATCATCCGCTGTTCTGCGAGGCGCTGGCGCTGACCCTGCGGGCGGTGGCGGGGATTGTCGAGGTCGAGACTTTTGACCGCCTCGATCCGGCGCTGAACCGGCTTGCCCTGATGCCCTTGCCCGATGTCGTGGTGCTGGATCTGAACCTGCCCGACGTGACCGGGCTCGACGGCCTGATCCGGCTATGCCGGGTGGTGGGGGCGGTGCCGGTGGTGGTGGTGTCGTCGCTGGCCGACAACCGGGTGATCGGGGCGGCGCTCGGGGCCGGGGCGACGGGGTTCGTGCCCAAACACGCGCGCCGCGAGGTATTCCGGGCAGCGTTCGCGGCGATCAGCGCGGGGCACGGTTACGTGCCCGAGGGCTACCTGCCGCACACCGACCCTGCGGCCACCCCTAGTCCGCGCGACGACGCGATGGCGCGCCTGGCACGGCTGACGCCGCAGCAGGCGAAAATCCTGCAACTGATCTGCGAGGGGCGGCTGAACAAGCAGATCGCTTTCGATCTGACCATCGCCGAGACCACGGTCAAGGCGCATGTCACGGCGATCATGCGCAAGCTTGGGGTGCAGAGCCGCACCCAGGCGGTGCTGATCGCCAATGAGGCCAGCTTTGCCCGGCTGCTGCCCGAACATGGCTGACGCCTGCGCGTGTGGCGGCGTGCCTTCGGCGAGGATATTTGGGCGAAGATGAAGGGTGGTCCGTTGCACGGCGGCGGCATGGTCGCAAGACTCACGGGTGGGGGGCTGATGGACGAGGGACAGGGCGTGGTGGCGGTGGCGCGGGTGGCGGCAGGGAGGCCTGACGCCGTCGGGCGGCTGGCCGCCGATCTGGGGCCGGGGCCGTTCGCGGTGGTGCTGCTGTTCGTCTCGCCCGAGGCCGATCCGGGGCAGGTAGCGGCGGCGGCGGCACCGGGGTTCGGGGCGGTGCCGGTGATCGGCTGCACCACGGCGGGGGAAATCTCGGATCACGGCTACAGCGAGGGCGGGATCGTGGCGGTGGGTCTGCCCGCCGCGCATTTTGCCGCCGACATCCTGCTGATCCCCGATCTCGACCGGATCGAGCGTCAGGCGCTGATCGGCTGGCTGGTGCGCGCGCGCCAGAACCTTTCGCGCCAGCGCCCCGACTGGGGGCACGAGTTTGCCTTTCTGATGGTCGATGGGCTGTCCGCGCGCGAGGATGATCTGACGGCGGCGCTGGCCGCCGGCCTGGGGCCGGTGCCGCTGTTCGGCGGCTCGGCCGGCGACGGCACCCGGTTTCGCGCGACCTTTGTGCTGCACGGCGGGCGGGCGCTGCGCCATGCCGCCGTGCTGACCCTGCTGCGCAGCGATTGCCGGGCGCGGGTGTTCAACCTTGATCATCTGGTGCCGACCGAGCGGCGGATGGTGGTGACCGAGGCCGATCCCGCCCGCCGCATCGTGCGCGCGATCAACGCCGAACCGGCGGCGCGCGAATATGCGCGCCTGCTGGGCAAGGATCCGGGGCAACTGACCACCTTTACCTTTGCCGCCCATCCGCTGGTGGTGCGGATCGGCGGGCGCCATCATGTGCGCTCGATCCAGCGGGTGGCCGACAATGGCGATCTGGTGTTCTTTTCGGCGATCGACGAGGGGCTGGTGCTGACCATGGCCGAGCCGCTGGATATCGCAGCCCATCTGGCGGCGGCACTGGACGATCTGGCGCAGGGCGGGGCACCGGCGGCAATTCTGGCCTGCGACTGCATCTTGCGGCGGATGGAAGCGCTGGAAAAGCAGCAGATCGGGGCGATGTCGCAGCTTTTGCGCGCCCACCGGGTGGTGGGGTTCTCGACCTATGGCGAGCAGTTCAATGCGATGCATGTCAACCAGACCATGACCGGGGTGGCGCTTTACCCGCCGGAGCGGGTTGATGATTGAGGCGCTGATCAATCCCGCCGATCCGCCCGAGCGCCAGCGCGAAAAGCTGCTGGAAATCGTGCAGGTGCTGATGCGCCGGGTCGAGCGGGCGACTGATGATTCGGGGGCGGCCTATGCCCAGTTTCAGCGCGCCGCGATGCTGGAGGATCAGGTGATCGCCCGCACGCTGGACCTCAAGGCCGCTCTGGCGGCGGCCGAGCGCGCCAACGCCAGCCGGTCGCGCTTTGTCGCGGCGGCCAGCCATGATCTGCTGCAACCGCTGTCGGCGGCCAAGCTGTTCATGGCCTCGATCGGCGACGATACCGTCGCCCCACGCGCGCGCGAGGCGTTGCACAAGGCGCAGAACGCGTTGGGGCAGGTGGAGGGGATTCTGGGCGCGCTGCTGGATATCTCGCGGCTGGAAAGCGGGCCGCAGGCGGTCTCGGTCGGGGTGGTGGCGCTGGATCAGGTGTTGGGGCCGCTACGCGACGAATTTGCCGCCATTGCCTGCGCCAAGGGGCTGGCGTTGCGGGTGATGCCCTGCGCCGCGCGGGTGATGACGGACCCCCCCTATCTGCGGCGCATCCTGCAGAACCTGATCGGCAACGCGGTGCGCTATACCGTGACCGGGCGGGTGCTGGTGGGGGCGAGGCGACAGGGGGCCACCTTGCGGCTTGAGGTCCATGACACCGGGCCGGGCATCCCCGAGGCTGAACAGGGCAACATCTTCAAGGAGTTCCACCGCCTGAACGCGCGCGCCTCGGCGGCCGAGGGGATGGGGCTGGGGCTGGCGATTGTCGAGCGCGCCTGCGCGGCCCTGGGCCATCCGCTGGCGCTGCGCTCGCAGGTGGGGCGGGGCACGACCTTCACGGTGGGCGTGCCGCTGGCCGCTGGCACGGCGGGGGCGGGGCGCGATGCGCGTCCGGTGTCGGCACCGCCCCCGGCGGTGAACCGCATCGTGGCGCTGGTGGAAAACGATGCCGATTTGCGCCGGGCGCTGGTGCTGGTGCTGGAAGGCTGGGGCGTGTCGGTGATCGAGGCCGTCAGCGGCGAGGAAGCGCTGGCGCTGATCGACGAGATCGGCATCCTGCCCGACTGCGTGCTGGTCGATCAGCGTCTGGGGCCGGGGCAGAGCGGGCTGGAGTTCGCCTGTGCCCTGCGCCAGCGCCACGGCGCGGTGGCGACCGCGATCCTGACCGCCGACCGCGACCCAAGCCTGCGCAGCGCCTGTCAGGCGGCAGGTTTTGCGCTGCTGCTGAAGCCGATTGATCCGGTCGCGCTGCGTGCGGCGGTCGCGGTGGCGGAAATGGCTGCAGCGGCCCCCCTTACGACTATGGTGTGATAGCGCAAGCGGCGGGCGATCGCTAAGCTGCCGTCAGGGGGAACTGCCATGCAACTCAGCGATCAACGCGACATCAAGGCCGATCCGGCCACGGTCTGGGCCGCGCTGCTGAATCCCGAGGTGTTGAAGGCTGCGGTGCCGGGCTGCGAAAGCATGACCGGCAGCCCCGAGGATGGCTTCGAGGCGGTGGTGGTCCAACGGGTCGGGCCGGTTTCGGCGCGCTTCACCGGCGTGGTCAAGCTGTCGGAACTGGTGCCCGAGCGCAGCATCACCATCCGCGGCGAAGGCAAGGGCGGACCTGCGGGCTATGCCAAGGGTGGGGCGAAGGTGACGCTGGAGCCGATCCCCGGCGGCACCCGGCTGGGTTACACCGTCGAGGCCAATGTCGGCGGCAAGCTGGCCCAGCTTGGCAGCCGGATCATCGACGGTTTTGCCAAGAAGATGGCCGACGAATTCTTCACCCGGTTTCAGGCCGCGATCGAAGGACCGGGCGCGGCCGAGGAAAAGGTTGCTGATTCGGGCAAAAGCGACAAGGGTTGGTTCAAACGGCTGGCCGCATGGCTGGCGCGCATTTTCAGGGGAGGAAAACCATGACCAAGGTCACGATGACCGTGAACGGGAAACCCGTCTCGGGCGAGGTCGAGGGGCGCACGCTGCTGGCCTCGTTCCTGCGCGACGGGCTGGGGCTGACCGGCACCCATATCGGCTGCGACACCTCGCAATGCGGGGCTTGCGTGGTGCATGTCGATGGCGTGGCGGTGAAAAGCTGCACCACGCTGGCGCTGGATGTGGCCGACCGGGCGATCACCACGATCGAAGGCATGGCCAATGCCGACGGATCGCTGAGCGTGCTGCAACAGGCATTCCAGGACAACCACGGGCTGCAATGCGGCTTCTGCACCCCCGGCATGGTGATGACCGCTGCCGCTCTGCTGGCCGACAACCCGAAACCAACCGAGGCCGAAGTGCGCGCCGGGCTGGAGGGCAATATCTGCCGCTGCACCGGCTATCACAACATCGTCAAGGCGGTGCTGGCGGCTTCGGGCCAGGACGTGGCGGCGGTTGCGGCGGAATAGCGCCTGTTTTCATAAGAATGGCGGGCGTTTCTGACGCATCGCAGCAAGGGAGGATGACATGCCTAAAGATGGTGGCATCGGCGCCAGCACGAAACGGCGCGAGGATATCCGGTTTCTGACCGGCAAGGGGCGCTACACCGCCGACATCAACCTGCGCGGCCAGGCCTATGCCTGTTTTGCCCGCAGTCAGGTGGCGCATGGCCGGATCAACGGCATCGACACTGCGGCGGCCAAAGCGCTGCCCGGTGTGCTGGCGGTGATGACGGGCGCGGATTTCGCGGCCATGGGGGGTAACCCGGCGGGCTGGCTGGTGCAGTCACGTGGCGGCGAGACCATGAAGGAACCCAAGCGCCCGGTGCTGGCGCATGGCAAGGTGCGCCATGTCGGCGACGCCTATGCCGTGGTGGTGGCCGAAACCCTGGAACAGGCGCGCGACGCGGCGGCGGCGATCGAGGCCGACATCACCGAACTGCCCGCCATCGTGAACATGGCGCAGGCGGTGGCCGACGCCACCAACCGCGTCCATGACGAGATCGAGAACAACGTCTGCTTTGACTGGGGCTGGATCGAGGACAACCGCGCCGCCGTCGATGCTGCCTTCAAGGCGGCCCCGCATGTCACCACGCTCAAGCTGGTCAACAACCGTCTGGTGCCGAACGCGATGGAGCCGCGCGCCTCGATCGGCGACTATGACAGCGGCACCGGCGACTACAAGCTTTACACCACCAGCCAGAACCCGCACCTGACCCGGCTGTTGATTGCCGCCTTCGTGATGGGCATCCCGGAAAACAAGCTGACCGTGATTTCGCCCGATGTCGGCGGCGGGTTTGGCTCGAAAATCTATCACTATGGCGAAGAGGCGGCGGTGCTGGCGGCGGCCAAGGCCCTGAACCGGCCGGTGAAATGGGTGGCCGATCGGTCGGAAAGCTTCATGTCCGACGCCCATGGCCGCGATCACGAAACCACCATCCAGCTTGCGACCGACCTTCAGGGCAATTTCCTGGCGCTGCGCACCGAGACCCTGGCCAACGTCGGTGCCTATCTGTCGAACTTCGCCACCGTCACGCCCACCTTCCTGCACGGCACCCTGATGGCCGGGCCCTACAAGACCCCGCTGATCTACGTCAACGTCAAGGCGGTGTTCACAAATACCGCCCCGGTTGATGCCTACCGTGGCGCGGGCCGCCCCGAAGCGACCTATTCGCTTGAGCGGGTGATCGACAAGATGTGCCGCGAGCTGAAGCTTGATCCGGTGGCGGTGCGGCGGCTGAATTTCATCGCCCCCGACCAGTTCCCCTACACCACCCCGGTCGGGCTGGTCTATGATACCGGCAACTACGGCGCCACGCTTGCCAGGCTCGTGCAGATCGGTGACCTCAAGGGGTTCGAGGCCCGTCGCGCGGCATCGGCCAGGCGCGGCAAGCTGCGCGGCCTTGGGCTTTCGACCTGGATCGAGGCCTGCGGCATTGCGCCCTCGGCGCTGGTCGGGGCCCTGGGCGCGCGGGTCGGACTTTTCGATGTGGCCACGGTGCGGGTCAACGCCACCGGCAATATTTCGGTGATGGTGGGCGCGCACAGCCACGGCCAGGGCCACGAGACGGTGTTCGCCCAGATCGTGTCCGACCGGCTGGGCGTCCCGGCCTCCAGCATCGACATCGTGCATGGTGATACCTCGAAGATTCCGTTCGGCATGGGGTCTTACGGGTCGCGCAGCCTGGCGGTCTGCGGCTCGGCCATCGTCAAGGCGGTAGACAAGGTCATCGCCAAGGGCAAGAAGATCGCGGCCCATATGCTGGAAGTTGCCGAAGCCGACATCGCGTTCGAGGATGGCATGTTTTCCGTCCCCGGCAGCAACAAGGCCAAGACCTTCGGCGAGATCGCATTCTCGGCCTATGTGCCGCACAACTACCCGCTGGAAACTCTCGAGCCGGGGTTGGAGGAAACCGCGTTCTACGATCCGGCCAACTTCACCTACCCGGCCGGGGCCTATGCCTGCGAGGTCGAGGTTGACCCCGATACCGGCCGGGTCGAAGTTGCCTCTTTCGCCTGTGCCGATGATTTCGGCAATGTGATGAACCCGATGATCGTCAATGGGCAGGTCCATGGCGGGGTAGCGCAGGGCATCGGTCAGGCGCTGCTGGAAGCGGCAGTCTATGACGGCAACGGCCAGTTGCTGACCGGCAGCTACATGGATTACGCCATGCCGCGCGCCGACGATCTGCCGATGTTCACGGTCGATCATAGCTGCAACACGCCTTGCACCCATAACCCGCTGGGGGCCAAGGGCTGCGGCGAGGCCGGGGCGATCGGATCCCCCCCTGCCGTGGTCAACGCGGTGATCGACGCGCTGCAACGCGGCGGCCACGGCAACGTCACCCATATCGACATGCCCCTGACGCCCGCGCGCGTCTGGGCGGCGATCAACGGCTGATCCGGCCAAGGGAGGAAACGATGCAGAACTTCGATTTCAAGAAACCGGGCAGCATTGCCGAGGCGGTCAAGGCGCTGCAAACCCCCGGCGCGCAGGCGCTTTCGGGGGGCCAGACCCTGCTGCCGACGATGAAGCAGGGCCTCGCGGCCCCCGATGTGCTGGTCAGCCTGACGGCGATTGCCGAGCTGCGCGGCCTGCGCAAGGAGGGTGATACGCTGGTGATCGGTGCCGCCACTCCGCACGCCCAAGTGGCGCGCGAGGTCGGCAAGTCTTACCCGGCGCTGGCCGCTCTGGCAGGCGGCATCGGTGATCCGGCGGTGCGCAATCGTGGCACCATCGGCGGCTCGATCGCCAACAACGACCCCTCGGCCTGCTACCCGGCGGCGGTGCTGGCCTCGGGGGCGACGGTCGTCACCAACCAGCGCAGGATCGCGGCGGACGACTTCTTTACCGGCCTGTTCGAAACCGCGCTCAAGGAAGGCGAGATCATCACCGAGTTCCGCTTTCCGATCCCGCAGCAAGCGGCTTACGTGAAGTTCGACCAACCCGCCTCGCGCTTTGCGCTGGTCGGGGTGTTCGTGGCCCGCTTTGCCACCGGCGTGCGGGTGGCGGTAACTGGGGCCTCGGAAGGCGGGGTGTTCCGCTGGAAAGAAGCCGAAGCCGCACTGTCGAAAAACTTTGCCGCTGCGGCGCTGGCCGGGCTGAAAGTGGCACCGGGCAGCATGATTGGCGACATGCACGGCACCCCCGACTACCGCGCCCATCTGGTGGCGGTGCTGACGGCGCGGGCGGTGACGGCGGCGGCCTGAGCCTTTTCTTGCTGGCCCAAATATCCTCGCGCGAAGCGCCAGAAATCAAGGCCCGTCCCGCCAGGGGCGGGCTTTCGCCGTCAGCCCTTGGCCCCTTGGGCCAGATAGACCGCGCAGCCGGTCAGGGCGGCGTAATCGTCGGTGATCACCGACACCGCAAAATTCTGCATGAAGCCCGCAAACCGGCCCTTGTCGCGAAAGGCTTCGGCGAACCCCATCGCGGCCAGATGCGGTGCCAGCGCGCGCGCCACCCCGCCGCACAGATAGACCCCGCCAAACGGCAGATGGATCAGCGCCAGATTGCCGGCCTCGGCCCCCAGCAGCCGGATCATCAGACCGGCGGCATCGCGCGCCGGGCCGGGGCTGGCGATCCCGGCCACGATTTCGGCCGCGGTGGCCTCGACCGGGGCCCCGGCTTCGGCGGTGACAAAGGCAAACAGCCGCTCCAGCCCGCGCCCCGAGATCACATCCTCGACCCCGGGAAAGCCATGCGCGGACTCGACGAAATGCGCCAGCCGCAGGTCGGATTCGTTGCGGATCGGCATGTTGACGTGGCCGCATTCCGAAGCCGCCACCACCCGCCCCCACGGGGTTTCATGCACCGGGGCGGCATTGAAGCCGGTGCCAACCCCGATCACCAGCCGGGCCGCATCGGCGCTGGCAAGCGGGCCTGCAACCACGGGCCGCAGGTTCGCGGCGGCAATATGGCCCAGAGCGTGGCCCTGCGCTTGCAGATCGTTGAGGATCGCCACCGTCTCGGCGCGGGTGGCACGGGCCAGTGCGTCGCCGTCGATCACCCAGGCAAGGTTGGTCATCTGCGCTGCGCCGCCACGCACCGGGCCGGCGGCGGCAACGCAGGCACCGTCACAATCGGCCACCCCGGCCTCGGTCAGATAGCGCCGCAGGATGGTTTCCAGCCCGGCGAACTCGGCATTGCGAAAGCGCCGGATGCTGGCCTCGCGCAGCACCTTGCCATCGGCCAGCGCCACGCGGGTATTGGTGCCACCGATGTCGGCCACCAGATTGAGCGGGGTCTTGGCCATCGGCGGATTCCCTCAAACGCTACCGCGCCAGAGCGCGCTTGAGGGCGTGATAGGACGCTTTGGGGGTGCGCTGCAAGGTTTTGAAATCGACATGCACCAGACCAAAGCGCTTCTCATATCCCAACGACCATTCGTAATTGTCCAAGAGCGACCAGACGTAATAGCCCGCCACCGGCACCCCTGCTGCAAGCGCGCGTTGCACCGCCGCCAGATGGGCGGCGAGATAGGCGGTGCGGGCCGGGTCATCCACCCCGCCCGCCCGCAGCACGTCGGCATTGGCCATGCCGTTTTCGGTGACATGAAGCGGCAGAGTGCCGGTATATTCGGCGGCGGTGCGGCGCAGAAAGAATTCCAGCCCCTCGGGGTAAATCTCCCAGCCCATCGCGGTTTTCGGCAGGGGCCCCGGCACTTCGTGATGGCCGGGCCAGGGGCCGGAAACCGGGGCAATCAGCTTGCGGGTGTAGTAGTTGAGGCCGACCCAATCGAGCGGTGCAGCAATGGTCGCCATGTCGTCCTGCCAGCGCGCGGGCAGGTGCGGCCCAAGGCCCGCCAGCGCTTCGGCCGGGTAGGTCTGGTGAAACATTCCTGACAGAAACCAGCGGTTGTAGATCGCGTCATAAAGCCGCGCGGCGGCGGCGGCCTCGGGGGTATCATCGGCGGGGGCCGCGTATTCCATGTTGCACACCGCGCCAAGGTTCTTCATGCCAAGGCCGCGCATCACCTGAATCGCCCGGCCATGCGCCAGCCCGACGTGGTGCATGGCGCGGGCGGTGGCGCGGATGTCGCGCAGCCCCGGCGCGTGCAGGCCAAGAAAATGCGACAGCCAGGCCACGCACCACGGCTCGTTGATCGGGGCGGCGGACCAGATGCGGTCGCCAAGGCGGGCAGCGATGACCTGCACGTAGTCGGCAAACCAGCCCGCGATATCGCGGTTGCGCCAGCCGCCCTGATCGGCCAGCGCCGAGGGCAGTTCCCAATGGTAAAGGGTCAGGGCGGGTTTCAACCCGCGCGCCAGCATCCCGTCCACCAGCCGGTCGTAGAAATCGAGCCCCGCAGCGTTCACCGCCCCGCGCCCCTGGGGCAGCACCCGCGCCCACGAGGTGGAAAAGCGGTAAACGTCGAAATTGCCGTCCCGGACCAGATCAAGGTCTTCGGGCCAGCGGTGATAGTGGTCGCAGGCAATCGCCCCGTTTTCGGCGCGCACGACGTTGCCCGGCGTGGCGGCGAAGGTATCCCAATGGGTCGAGCCCGCGCCGCCGAAGGCGTGACCTTCGATCTGATAGGCGGCGGTGGCGGCACCGAACCGGAAGCCCTCGGGAAAATCGGCGCGGTGGGGCAGCATGGCAGGCCTTTCAGGCGGGGCAGGGGCCGGTGGATTGGCCGATGATCAGATCGGCCTCGAGCAGGTGGTGTTGCGGCGCGGTTGCGGGCTTGGCGATGATGCCGAGCAGCATCTCGGCGGCCAGCCGCCCGGCCTCGCGCACCGCACTGCGGGTGGCGGTGAACAGCGGCACCTCGTCGCCGTTGCGCAGGTAGCTGAGCTCGTCGTCATGGATGATCACCGAGACCTCGCGCCCGAGGGCAAGCCCGCGCTCCTGAATGGCCCGGCGCGCCCCGATGGCGGAAATCATCGAGCTGACCAGCAGCGCGGTGGGCGGGGCGGGCTGATCCAGCATCCGGCGGGCGGCGCGGTAACCGGCGGTCTCGGTCATCTCGTCGGTCGCCATCAGCGCGGGGTCTGGGCTCAGCCCGCGCGCCGCCAGCGCATCGACAAAGCCGGCGCGGCGGCGGATCGCGAAATCCATGAACTCCAGCCCGTTGATCAGGCCGATGCGGCGGTGGCCAAGATCGAGCAGAAACTCGGTGGCGCGCTGAAACGCGCGGCGGTTGTTCACATCGACCCAGGAATAGGGCAGGGCGGTGCCGGTGGCGCGGCCATGCACCACGAACGGAAAGCCGATCCCGGTCAACAGCGCGAGGCGCGGATCGTCCATCCGGGGCGCGTGCAGGATGATGCCGTCAACCGTGCCGCGCGCCTTGAGGTCACGGTAGATGCGCTCTTCATCGTTGTCGGGCACCACCGACAACACCATGTCATAGCCCGCGCGCGAATAGGCCTCGCCCGCGCCGGCCACGAAATCGGCAAACACCGGGTTGACGATTTCGTGCCTGGTGGCAATCGGGATGACATGGCCGATCGCCATGGCGCGGCCGGTGGCCAGCCGGATGGCGCGGGTGTTGGGGGCATAGTTGTTGCGCCGCGCCGCCGCCACCACCCGCTCGCGGGTCGCAGGGCTGACCTCGGGGTAGCCATTCAGCGCCCGGCTGACGGTGGTTGGCGACAGCCCGAGCTTGGCGGCCAGTTCCTTGAGGTTCATCGCGTCCTTTGGCCAAAGCGTTTCGAATTAGGCGTAACCTTAGCTGCCATCTTGCGGCGGGTCAAAGGCAATCCGGTATTTCCTTGCCCGCAGCGGATCAATGCTGCGACTGCAAAACAAGGCAATAGTGCCGCTCATCTTGCAGTCTCAGGTTGACTCGCGGATATTCTGTCGCATAACTGTTTTATCCAAAGCGGTTTGAAGCCGAGTCTTTGCGCATGCAGCAGGCTGATACCGCCAGGGTGGGTAATCGGGAGGGTCACAATGAAATCGAGACTGTTTGCAGGTGCTGCCGCGCTTGCGCTTCTGGCAGGTGGCGCGCTGGCGCAAGACCTGAAATTCGCGCCGGGTGAGGATGCCCGGTTCAACTGGGCCGATTTCGATGCGCTGAAGGCGGTCGATCTGAAAGGCCAGAGCCTCAAGATCGACGGGCCCTGGGGCGGGGTTGACAAGGATCTGTTCAATTCGGTGGTGGCCTATTTCACCGCTGCCACCGGCGCTTCGGTCGAATATGTCGGCGGTGACGGCTTCGAGCAGCGGGTGATGATCGACGTCGAGGCGGGTTCGCCCCCCGGTATCGCGGTGATCCCGC
>Ga0210024_1003528_pt1 | contig 12814 bp, 9 predicted proteins | sample CryGeymeta201525_FD_183988 | JGI IMG/M metagenome (GOLD analysis project Ga0210024, IMG submission 183988) | Groundwater microbial communities from Crystal Geyser aquifers in Utah, USA - Crystal Geyser metaG 2015-25 (SPAdes) (version 2) | ecosystem: Environmental > Aquatic > Deep subsurface >... | reverse complement strand
CGCATTATGAAATACCTTACCCTCCTGAACTTCTTCTGGTTTTAGTTTCTTCAAAGCGTTTTCCCTCCTCTATTTTTTATTTTTTTCTCCCTTATTCCCTTATTAAGTTTAAAAGGTGCTGAAAGAAGATTTTAAATTATATAGCAAAATAAATTAAAAATCAAGTCCGAGCAATTTAGAAGCCGGCGAAGGATTTGATTTTGGAAATGGGGATGGCAATGACTTTGCCTTCTAAATCAACATTGTTTAGCCCCAAAACCTTGCCTTCGATATCAAACAAGGGGCTTCCTTTAAGAATGTTTTTTTCAAAAATGTTGGTTTTAATGAAATCCTGGTTAAAACTTTTAACAATCCCTTCATTTACTACGTAGCCCGGCGGCGTAATTTTTTGGTTTTCAAAAATTACTCCGACCAGAAAAACTCTCTCTCCTAATTTCAATTTTTCTAAATCGGCGAAACTAACGGTCGGCAAATTGGTCTTTTCAACTTTTACTAATGCCAAATTTTCTTTTAAATCTCGCTTTAAAATTTGGAAATTGGCGGGTTGGCCCTCGACAAAAAAAGAAAAATTGGAGCCCTGAGGCACTAATTCAGCTAAGGTAACCAGTAGGCCGTCGGCCGTAACAATCAACCCCGACCCTTCCAAAATTATCCCTGTTTTTTTTTCGGCTCTTACTCCGATTACAACCTTTTCCACTTTTTCAATTGCCTCTTCAAGGGCAGTATTTTCCTGAATAAAGACTTCTTTTCTTTCGGTAACATAAACCGGGGACTTTTCTAATTTATATTGATTAAAAAGCGGCCTTTCAACAAAATAAGGCCAGAGAATTTGGTCGGCAAAAATTCCGCCGACCGTTCCCAAAATAAAAATAGCAATAATTTTAAAGATATTTTTAAGCATCAGCAGTGACTTTTACTTTTTGGGGTTGAGATTTAATTAAGTCCTTTGGAGTCAGGAATTTGATTTTACCTTCCTCCAAATCAACCATCACCCTCTCCCCCTCTTTTACTTCGCCTGAGACAATTTTCAGAGAAAGGGGGTCTAGCACCTGCTTCTGAATCACCCTCTTTAAGGGTCTGGCTCCTAAATTTTGGTCAAAACCTCGTTCAGCCAGAAATTCTTTGGCTGATTCAGTGGCCTGAATCTCAATTTTTTTACTTTTTAATCTTTCGGCCACTTTTTCTAATTCCAAATCAACTATCTTTTTAATTTCCGGCTTTCCGAGATAATTGAAAATAATAATTTCATCAATTCGGTTTAAAAATTCCGGCCGGAAGTTTTCTTTCAGAGCCGCCATTACTTTTTCTTTCAAAGATTCTCGGGCGCTTTTTTCTGCATCTCCACCGACAAAACCTAAAAAGGCTTCTTTGGCAATAATCTCCGAGCCAACATTTGAGGTCATAATAATAATTGCATTTTTGAAGGAAGCCACCCGGCCCTTGGCGTCAGTTAATCTGCCATCCTCTAAAATCTGAAGTAAAATATTGAAAACTTCAGGATGAGCTTTCTCAATCTCGTCTAATAAAATCACCGCGTAGGGCCTTCTCCTAATTTTCTCGGTGAGTTGCCCTCCTTCTTCGTAACCGACGTAACCGGGCGGGCTGCCAATCATTTTAGAAACAGAATACTTTTCCATATATTCTGACATATCCAGCCTGACTAAGGCATTTTCATCATTGAAAAGAAATTCAGCCAGAGCCCTGGCGGTTTCCGTTTTCCCGACGCCGGTGGGCCCCAAAAACATAAAGGAGCCCAAAGGCCGATTTTCTTCAGAAATTCCGGCCCGAGAACGCCTAATTGCATTAGAAATTGCCTCAATTGCTTCTCTCTGACCAATCACCCTTCTTGAAACGGTCTCTTCCATTTTTTCCAGTTTCTTTGCCTCTCCCTCTAATAACCGGGCGATAGGTATCCCCGTCCATCTGGCAGCCACCCTAGCCACCTCTTCTTCGGAAACTTCCTCTTTCAAAATTGGCCGAGTTTTTTGGAAGGAAACCAGTTTTCTTTCTTCTTTCTTTAACTCTTTTAAGAGGTTGGGAATTTTTCCATATTTTATTTCCGCCACTTTTTGCAAATCAGCTTCGGCTGTTTCCTTTTCCACTTCAAAGCGGGAAGAATCTATTTCTTTTTTAAGATTTTTAATTTTGGTAATTGTTTCTCTTTCCGATTGCCATTTGGCTGTTATAACTTTTGCTTTTTCTTTTAAATCGGCTAACTGCCGAGAAATTACCTTTTGCTGCGTACGAACAGCGGGTCTTCTTTGTCCGCCAGCTGGCGGTTTTTTGAGAGCCTGCCTGCCGGTAGGCAAGGCCTCCTTTTCGATTTCTAATTTTTGAATTTCTTTCTTTAGGTCCTCGAGCTCCTGGGGTTCCGATTCAATGTCCAATCTCAAAGAGCTCATGGCTTCATCCATCAGGTCAACAGCTTTATCCGGCAAAAACCTATCGGTAATATAACGGGCAGCTAATTGAGCGCAAGCTACCAGGGCCTGATCTTTGATTTTTACCCCATGGTGTAATTCATATTTTTCTTTAATTCCCCGCAAAATGGAAATGGTGTCTTCAATGGTGGGCTCGGAAACATAAATCGGCTGAAATCTTCTTTCCAAGGCCGGGTCTCTTTCAAGATATTTTTGATATTCTTTCAAGGTGGTAGCCCCAATTGCTTTCAGCTCTCCTCTTGATAGGGCGGGTTTCAGAAGGTTAGAGGCGTCAATTGCTCCTTCGGCTGCTCCGGCGCCGACCAGAGTATGCAGCTCATCAATAAATAAAAGATAACGACCTTGAGCCCGGTTAATTTCTTTCAAAAGGGCTTTCACTCTATCCTCAAACTCTCCTCGATATTTGGTGCCGGCCACCAGAGCCCCCAAGTCCAACCCAATAATTTCTTTTTCCTTGAGCGATTCCGGAACCTGGCCTGAAACAATTTTTTGAGCCAAGCCCTCAACAATGGCTGTTTTCCCGACCCCGGCTTCGCCGATTAAAACCGGATTATTTTTTGTCCTCCGGCTTAATACCTGCATTAATCTTCGAACTTCGTTTTCCCGGCCAATAACCGGGTCCAATTTCCCCTGGCGGGCTAATTGGGTCAAGTTCCTGGCATATTTTTCAACTACCTGATATTTCGATTCCGGTTCGGGGTCAGTGATTCGAGTTCCTCCTCGAATAAGAGCCAATTGTTTTAAAACCGTCTCGTAATCTAATTTGCCAAATTCCAAGGAGGTTACTCCGCCGCCCGGTTGCAAAAAAGTGGCTTTGTCCAAAATCTCCTTGGCTTTGGTTTCTACGTCTAAAAGGGCTAAAAACAAATGTTCAACTGAGATAAACTCATCTCCCATTTTCACCGACTCATGTCTAGCTCGGTCAAGAACTTTAGCCATATCCTGGGTTAAATAAAACTGACCAAAAGCTTGGGGAGCGGCGATTACCGGCAACCTATCCAAAGCCATTCCCGTCCTTCTTTTTAAACCCTCAATATCGGCTCCGATTCTCTGAAGCAAATTCAAAACCACGCTTTCTTCCTGAGAAAGTAAGGCGTATAGCAAATGCAAGGCATCAATTTGCTGTTGGTTTTTTTCTCTGGCAAAATCCTGAGCAGCAATTATTGCCTCTTGAGCTTTGTGGGTAAAATTTTGGGGGCCATTCATATATTTTAATTTAACACAAAATTTTAAAAAAATCAAGACAATTTACTCATTTCTCTCGCCTAAAGTAACTTCAAAGATTTTTTCTTTTCCTTCCCGCAAAATTTTTAAGGTTACCTTATCTCCCAGGTTATATTTCATAATTATTTTTGCCATAGTGTTCTCGGTGGTGATTTTTTCTCCATTAAATTCCAAAATAATATCTCCTTCTTTTAAACCAGCGATTTGGGCCGCTGACCCGGGAGAAATGGCTGCTTCTCCTCCGCCTCCCTTCACTATCCAAGCCCCATAATTTACCGGTAAGTTATTTTCCGCCTGGATTTTTTCTGTGAGCAAAACGTATCTCACTCCCAAAAAGGGATAAGAAATTTTTCCGATGGTTTTAATCTGCTCAATATCTTTTTTGGCTTGATTAATTGGGATGGCAAAACCGATATTTTCTGCCTGTTCCACCATGGCAAAATTAACTCCAACAACCTCTCCCTTGAGATTCAAAAGCGGCCCGCCAGAATTTCCTGGGTTAATAGAGGCATCGGTTTGAATAACATCTTCTAAAGTTTCAACTACTCCTCCGCCTGAAGCAGTCACCCTTCTCCCCAAGCCAGAGATTACCCCGGCCGAAACCGTGTTTTTGAATTCTCCTAAAGCATTGCCGATGGTAATTACCGTTTGGCCAATCTGTAAATTATCCGAATCCCCCAGTTCTGCCACCGGAAATGATTTCAAATTAAACTCTCCTTTTCCATCAACTATTTTTTCTGGTTCAATTTCAATTAAGGCTAAATCTCGAAAGGTGTCTTTAGCTAGGACTTTAGCCGGATACTTTTTGCCATCAAGAGTAAAAACAGTATAATCGGCTTCTTCGTCAGAAACGACATGACTGTTGGTTAAAATCATTCCATCTTTAGAAATAATAAAACCGGTTCCTCCGCCCACTTCCTGTTTTTGAGTTCCTTTTTGACGATATTGAGGAACTTCAAATTGAAAAAATGGTTGGCCAAATTCTTCAAAAGGATTAATATAATATTGCTCAAATACGGGAACATCTTTACTAATGATAATACTGACGACGGCTGGAGAAACTTCTTTGACCACTTGAATTGTTGCCTCTTCCTGGGAGGCCTGAGGAGGACAAACAGCTTCTTTTTCTATTATTTGGGGCTCGGGAAGTTTGATATCCAATTTGGAAAGGTAATCTTTTATTCCGCTGGAAAAATAGCTACCGGAAAAAGCTCCAGCTAAAAAACCGCAGAGAGTAGAAATTAAGATAGTTAAAACCGAAACCAAAAAGACTTTATCCCGCCAAAACCTTGGAGCTTTTAATCTGGGCATTTCAAATTTCGGCAATTGATACATAATATTTTATTATCTCTTATTATTTTTCAATGAATTAAATCTATATTTGAAAATATCTTTTTTTACCGGTCCAAAAAAGAACATATAAATTCCGGCTAAAATAAATTTCAAATAGGTTTTCAACCTTCCATCTCTGATAAATCTTCTATCAGAAGTTAACACTGGTTCAATTTTAATAAAGCCGAATTTACCAAATTTTGCCGCCTGTTTGGCAAAATAATGATCTTCGCCTATTTTTATTTCCTCATCGAATCCTCCATCAACTTTTTCAAAAATTTCTTTTTTCACCAAAACCGAATTTGTGGCATAAGGAATCTGGGTGAAATTAACAAAATTATTGTAAATCCCATAAAGAATTTTATCAATTTTTTTGCTATTAGGATAGATTGGGAAAGAGGCCACTCCCAATTTTCTTCTTCCAAATTCTGCCAAAAGCTTACTTAGGAAGTTTTCCGGCAAAAAAACATTGTCGGCATCCATAAATAAAAGCGTATCGCCTTTAGCCACTTTTGCTCCCTCATTTCTTCCCCGAGCTGGCAATCCGCCAGGGACAATTTTACAGCCAAAATCTCGAGCTATTTCTATAGTTCTATCTTGAGAACCGGCATCGGCAACAATGATTTCTAAATCACTGAAATTTTGTTTCTTTATTGCTTCCAACAATAAAGGAAGATATTTTTCTTCGTTTAAAGTTGGAATGATTATGGATAACATAATTAGGCGATGAGAACTCCGTTCTCATCTTCAACCTTCGCTGACATAAATGTCAGTTCGGTTAAATAATTTTTTGGCTTCTTGCCAAATTTCTGGCTTATTTTGTTTTTCTTTGAGCCAGTACCACCACTCCCCTCCCCAAAGATAAAATTCATCGAGGCCGGTTTTTTTGGCAAATTCAATGTTGGCCTTAAATCTTTCTAAATTCATGGTTTTTTCCTGTTCTTCCAAGGGTGACTCGTAAAGTAACTTTGGGCCCCAAGGTTCGGCCTGTAATTCAATCACAACAACTTTTTTATTAAATATCTTTTCAATCAATTGGGCTTTTCGCCAATAAAAAGTTGGGGGGAACGGATAATAAATATAATTTCCTAATTGCCGAAACCAGACCTTTTTATAAAGAGTCGTTCCAACAATGTCACCAAGCTTGGCAGCGTTAATCCAGAAAGAGCCCTCGCCGCTGTCAGAAATCACAATCGTTCGACTCTGAGAATCAAGAGATTTTACCAAGTCTATTTCTTTTTTCAAAAAATTAATATCTGCCCAAGGACACTCCCCGAACGGAAAAAATGGTTCATTTTCTACCTGCCAAGCCCAGATAGAATTCCTATCTCTATATCTTAGAACAGTTTTCTCAACTAACTTTGATATTCTTTCCTGTTGCTCTTCTTTACTTAAATTCCTTGCCCAATCCGGAATATGGCATTCTGGCCAGCGGCCGGTTTTCATTCCAATGACTAAAAGGATTTTTACTCCTTTTTCATCGGCTGTTTCGATCTGCCAATCCAAATCTTCAAAATTGTAGTCTCCTTCTTTTGGCTCAATTAAATCCCAATGACTAATTAGTTTTATATTTTTTACTTTTAAATCATCTAATAGAGCTGAATAGGTTTCTTTCCAATTCAAGCCTAAATTTTGGGCGTGTTTTTGGGAAAAATTCACTCCCCAGGTGATTTCTTTTGCTTGCGGAGGTTTTCCAATAAAAAGATAACCGGCAAAAAGTAAGAAAATAACTAAAATTCCAAAAATAATTTTTTTAAGAATTTTTTTCATGTAGCCAAAAGAGCTAATCCTCCACCGATAAGTAAAATAGCGATGATTTTTTGGAGAAGGACTGTTCCCTTCATTTCTTCTCTTAAAAAATAAGGTCTCCAAAGAGATAAAAGAAAAACAAAGAATAGCAAAAAGAGATAACGCGTCCCTTCTAAAGCATTAATTAAGGGAACCTGAGCAGGTTTTGCTAAAAAAACGGCATAAAATTGAGAGATTACTCCCAATCCTCCAAAAGCTTGGCCTAAAAGGAAAAGGCCCGATATTTTTGGAGTAAATTTTTGAGCAAAAATACTTTCCCTGAATGGTGAAAAAATAAGAAAAATAGCTGCCCCTAAGCCTCCGCCAATTAAAGTTAGAAAAAAACCACTTAAAAAATTTATTTCCAAAAAGAGAATTTTCATTAGAAAAAAATTCAGAGCAAATAAAAAGGCAGAAATGATCGGATATTTTAAGGTTTCGAAATTAAAAATTTTCAAGGAAAGTTTTTTAAGAGAAACTAAAACAGAACCAGAAACCAATAAGACAAAAGCAATAAGTTGAAACAAATTTAGAATCTCGGCTTTTGGAAAATAAAGAAAAAAGAAGAAAAAAGTAAAAAGCGGCAAAAACCCGCCAATGGCTGGGATAACCCGAGAAACTTCACTTTTTATAATGGCTTCAGTTAAAAATAAAATTGCGAAAATTCTTATCAATCCTGTAACCAATCCTAAAATTATAAGACTTAGTCCAGGTAAGGTAATTCCAAAAGGAATTAAAAATAAACAAATAAAAAACCAGAGAATTCCGACGTAAAAAGTATAAGTTTTAGGATTAGGTATTGGGCCAACTAAAAAATAGCGATCAAAAAGAGAAACAATCGCCAGAAAAAAATAAGCCAAAATGGTGACTAAAAGCCAGCTCATTTTGAAATAATATTTTTAATCTTTAAAGTCCCCAATTTTTCTCCCTCAATAAATCCTTCCATGGCCGCTTCAGCTAAATATCCCCGGTCTAACCAGTCAATAAGCCACTGACGAGTGTATCTGGGGTTTTCTTGAGAAACTCCGAAACCTGATTTCAAAAGCCATCTTTTATTAAACTCTTCTTGAGAACCGATTGGCGGAGCAATAATTATTGGCAATCCAAAGGCAGAATAAAAAGAAAGTTCTGAAGGTTTTGTCCACAAGATATCGATTTTTCTCAGAGCCTGATTAAATTTCTGAAAATAATCTTCTATGTTTTTGGCAAAAATTATCTCGATATTTTTCCCGAGAATGTTTTCTAGGCCTAGCTTCTTTATATATCTTAAGAAATATTCTTTAATTTTTTCTCTAATGCCGGCAACCAAAATTACTTTAACTCCCCCGGCCAAAATTTCTACAACTAAAGATTTAATGATTTTAATTCCGATTTCTTTTTGGGCTCCGGCCCCGCCAACCGAAAACATGATTGTTAAGGGATGATCTGATTTTTCTGGTAATTCCCCTAGTTCTTCTTTAATCAATGTTTTATATTTCTCAAAATATTTTTTCTGCGGATCTAAATTTAAAAGCCGGCGTCTCAAATTTTCCTTTAAAATTTCAAGATCGGGTACCCGCCCGTAGGGTGGGTGACCAACATTTTCTAATGGTAAAGGATAACCAGATAAAAAAATATTTTCTGCTCGTACTCCATAAAGTTTTAATCGCTCAACCACTCTTTCAGTTGGAGCCAAATACTTAATTTTACTTTCTTTTGGATTTAATGGAGCCCAGGTTCGGGAAACATCAGCATCGCAGACAATGCAAAAAATCTCGCCTGGATAATTAAAATATTCAGCCATAAAGGCCGGGGGGAAGAAAGTAGTAATTATGGGTAAGGGGTTTCTTTTTAACCCTTCGGCGTGGCTCAGGGCAAGTTTTTCAATTAAATCTTTTCCCCAGCCCTTCTTGATTAAAGAAAAAATTTGCTTTAAAGAAAGATTTGGTTTTGATAAATCTCTTTTTGGATAAAAAGTTAAAATTTTTTGCAACTGGTCATAAATTGAAAAGGTAGCCTTGCCAATTAAAGGAATTCTGCTGAAACGGGAAATAAACTCATAAGACCTTCTCATTAATTCCCAGATAGTTTTATCTTTTTCTGGAATTCCTGGGTAATCATTGGCATTAATAATTTTTTCTTCGAAAGCTAAATCCTTTAGAGGATAGGCAGTCCTCTGATGACCATAACCCATATTAACGGATATTAGCCAAACCCCATTAGACCCCGCCTCTTTTCTGAAAGGAGCGGGGCTAACGGGGTAAACTTTTTGCATCATAAATTCATTGTATCACTAATAATTCAAAAATTTTAATTTTTGTTTTTCATTTAATCGCCAAATAATTAGACTTAAAATCAAGTAAGAAATTGCTAGCCAAATCCAGTGGACATTTTCTAAGGTTTTAAAGGCCCAGGGCTGGGAGAAAAAATCGACTATTTTAATCAAATAGGTCAACAATAAATAAGCTGGCCAGGAAAGAATCCAGCCCAATGGCGACCAAAGAATACCTATTAATCCAAAAATAAATCCTAAAATCATAATCCAATAAATGGAAGGTAAAATTAGAATGTTAGTAATAGGAGCCACTAAAGACATTCTTCCAAAATTATAAACTAAAATTGGTAGTGTAAAAATCTGTGCAGAAAGAGTCATTACCAAAATGCTTCTTAAATTAATGAATTTTTCTTCTGGAATAAATTTTAGCCAATCTCTAAAAATAGGACCTAAATAAATAATTCCCATTACTGCTAGAAAGGAAAGTTGAAATCCAACATCCAATCTTAAAAGTAAAGGATTCACTGCTAACATTCCTGCTGCAGCAAAAACTATAGCTCGAGAAGCGCTGTTTAATCGCCCTAAATACTGAGCAAGAAGAAATAACCCACCCATTATCCCTGCTCGAATTCCAGAAGACTGGAGACCTGTTATAATAATAAAAAGCCAAATAAAAATTATTGTAAAATAAAAAGCCTGCCCCCGCCACAAACCTAAACCAATTAATAAAGACATTAAGACACCACTTAAGATAACTACGTGCATTCCTGAAACTGCAGTAATATGCCGAACTCCAGTAATGTTTAGTTTCTCTTTAAGTTTAAGACACTTCTCTCCCTTTTCTTGGGCCGCTTCTATTTCTTTTTGAGAGCAACCCGACATTCTGCTTTTATCTCCCAAAATTATTGCTCCCAAAATTGAGCTTTGAGGCGGAGATAAATTTTGATAAATACTTTCTCTTAGTTTTTCTTTGAAAGATAAAATTTTGGCAAAGATTAAATTTCCTTGATTTTTTTCAATCAATTCGATCTTTGGCCAATCCATAACCGAGTAAATGCCATCCTTCTTTAAATAATCTTTGTAATTAAAATCTTCGAAAACTTGGGGAGTTTTTAATTTTCCAGTAATTTTTAATTTATCTCCATATTGATATTCAGGATACCGATTGATAGTCACCAAAACCTTCCCATTTATATTTTCTGGTTTAACTGTCAGCTTGACACTTTTTTCTCTAATATCTGGCTCTTTTGTGACAATTCCAACGAAAGTGATTTTCTGATCTAAATCATTTAATCTCCTTAATTCATTATTCGTCATTTTTAATTCTGCTTGTTGGTGGCGCCAAATCCCAGCTATCAGAAATAATATACAAAAACCAATAATGACAAACCTTTTATAGGACCAGAGAACAGAAATTAATAAAATTCCTAAAATTAACCCCCCACCTAAATATAATAGGTGGGGAGCAAAAAACGAGTTTAGAAATATGCCACTGATAAAAGAGAGACAAAAATACAAAAATATTTTCGAAGAAGTCATTACTGTTATTTTACCTCACCTGACAGACTTCAAAAAATGGGGCTATGGCTTTTTGAATTTCTAATAAATATTCTTGGGAATAGGTTTTTATTTTTTCGAACTTAGGATCAATTGTTTTTTCCGGTCTAAAGTTTTGGAGATAATATCTTTTGGCGCCCCGAATCCATTTTGCCATTTCTATTACGTCTTCTTTTGTATGAAGTGAGGGAACTATGGTGCTGCGGAATTCGTAATCGACTTTATTTTCTTTTAAGATATCAATGCTTTTTTGGATTTTTTTAACATCAACTTTTCTACCAGAGAATTCACTGTATCTTTCTTTTGGTCCTTTTAAGTCCATCGCGACATAATCTATCAATTTTTCATCAATTAATTTCTTTAATATTTTCGGGTCTGAGCCGTTGGTATCTAATTTTATTAAAAATCCCATTTTTTTAATTTTTTTAATAAAACTGGGTAATTTTTTATTAATAGTTGGCTCCCCGCCACATAGAACTAGACCATCTAATAATTTTTTTCTATCTTTTAAGTATTTAAAAAATTCTCTTTCGGAAATTTTTGGTTGCTTTTTAATTTTCTCTGGTAAAACCAATTCCGAGCTGTAACACCAGGGACATTTAAAATTACAGCCGCAAAGAAAAACGGTGGCCGCAATGCGGCCAGGATAATCAATTAAAGTTACTTTTTGTAAACCGCCAATTTCCATTAAATTTTAGCTAATTCGAGTTTTCTAATTTTAAATGTCTTTCTCTCTTTAAATTCTTGCTGCTTCCCGAAATTGAATTGACTCACGGGCCGGAGATATCCAACTATCCGTGTATAAACCTCGCAGGGTTGCTTGATTGTGCATTTTGGGCATTCAAAATGTTCTCCTTCTAAATAGCCGTGACTGGGACAAATTGAAAAAGTTGGAGTCAAAGTAATGTAAGGCAACTTGAAATTTTCAAAAATCTTTTTCACTAGATTTTTAACAGCTTGAATATCAGAAATTCTTTCTCCTAAAAAGAGATGGAGTACAGTTCCTCCAGAATATTTACACTGAATTTCGTCTTGGAGTTTTAGGGCTTCAAAAATGTCATCGGTATAATTTACGGGAAGCATTGTCGAATTTGTATAATATGGCACTTTTTTTGTCCCAGCAGTAATGCTATCGGGATATTTTTCTTTATCTTTTTGAGCCAATCTATAAGCAGTTGATTCTGCCGGCGTTGCTTCTAAATTATAAATGTTCCCGGTTTCTTTTTGATATTTCACCAATTTCTCTCTCATAAAATCTAAAATCTCTAAAGCAAATCTCCTTCCTCTTTTGCGAGCAATATTCTCACCAATAAAGTTCAAAAGGGCTTCATTTAATCCAATCAGACCAATTGTCGCAAAGTGATTGGCGTAATATTTTCCCCTCATTTTTTTCACTCCCTGCAAATAATATCTGGAATAAGGATATAAACCCTTTTCAATAAAGTTCTCAATTGTTTTTCTTTTTATTTCCAAACTTTCCTTTGCCAAATCCATCATTTTTACCAATCTCTCAAAAAATTCCTTTTTTGTTTTCGATAAGTATCCAATTCTTGGCATGTTAATCGTCACCACGCCGATTGAACCGGTATTACTTCCACTACCAAATAATCCTCCCCCACCTCGATTGTAGAGTTCGGTTAAGTCCAAACGAAGCCGGCAGCACATTGAACGAACATCCTCCGGTTTCATATCCGAATTTATATAATTGGCAAAATAATTGGTTCCGTATTTTGCCGAGGCCTCAAAAATTCCATCAAAAGCTGATTCATCCCAGGGAAAATCTTTTGTAATGTTTATTGTTGGAATTGGAAAATGAAAAGGCCTTCCTTTTGCATCTCCTTCCATGTAAACTTCATAGAGAGCCTTATCAAAAATTTTCATTTCTTCCTTAAATTCACCATATACCTCTTCTTGCGGTTTTCCGCCAATAATCACTGGTTGTTTGGCAAAAACCGGAGACGGTTTTAAATCTAATGTAATATTACTGAAAGGATTTTGAAAACCAACCCGAGTTGGGATGGCCATATTGAATAAAAATTCTTGCATGGCTTGTTTTACCTGTTGATAGTTCAAATTATCGTAGCGAATGAAAGGAGATAGCAGAGTATCAAAATTTGAAAAAGCAACTGCACCTGCCGTTTCCCCCTGAAGCGTATAAAGAAAATTAACCACCTGACCTAAAACTGCTCGAAAATGTTTTGCCGGTTTTGCCTCTACT